>SXGS01038414.1_pt1 | contig 21332 bp, 15 predicted proteins | sample 3174681 | NCBI WGS metagenome assembly SXGS01 (sample SAMN11356861, study PRJNA531348) | freshwater metagenome | isolation source: freshwater sample F1-80 | place: China: Fuxian Lake, Yuxi | collected 2017-12-25 | reverse complement strand
GGTGCTCCGTCTTGCCTTGGCGGGTCCATCCCTCTAAGGTCTTCATCTCTTCGTCGCTGAGCTGAAATTTCGCGGACTTTCGGCGCATGACTCAACATACAGTAGTACCAGAACTAATGCAACTAGACACTAGGTTGTTTGCTTGGTGAATTGACGCTGTAATGAAGATCTCTTTTGGCAGTTGGGCATTCTCGTTTGGTCCGTACGCGGACGATCCGATCCCCTTCGAAAAGACGGTCAGACGCCTTTCCGAGACCGGCTACGACGGTATCGAGATCTCCGGTTTTCCGCCGCACGTGACGCTCGAAAGCCACCCGTCGCCGGAGTCCCGCCGGGAACTTGTCCGGTTTCTCTCAGGCCACAACCTGGCCGTCTCCGGCTACGCGGCGGATTTCACCTCCGTGAATCCCGTGGCCGAGGGCAACAAGCACAAGTACCTCGATCTGTTCGAGCGCAATCTCGCGATGTGCGTCGATATCGGCAGCCCTTCCATCCGAGTGGATACTGTCGCGGCGCCCGGTTCGATCGACGCGCGCGAGTATCAGGCGTCCTTCGAGCGTCTCGCCGGCGTGTGGCGCGAGGCCGCCGCCCTTGCCCGGAAAGCGAACGTCAAGATGGTCTGGGAATTCGAGCCGGGCTTCGCCTTCAACAAGCCTTCGGAAATCGTTAACATGCACGGACTGGTGAACCACGTAAGCTTCCGCGTGATGTTCGACACCGCGCATGCCTACATGTGCGGCGTGGCTGGAGCGAGACAGCACGGCGAGCCGGAGACAGTGGCAGGCGTGAAGCAGTTTCTTACGATGCTCGAAGGCAGCATCGGCGCAATTCACCTGATGGATTCCGACGGTACTCTGTGCGGCGATGAAACCAGCACGCATTGCCCGTTTGGCGAGGGTCTTGTCGATTTCAGGAAGCTTGCGCCGCACCTTCTTGCCCAGCTGGATATCGACTGGTGGTGCATCGACATGTGCTTCTGGCCCGGTTCATGGGAGCTGATCGAGCCGAGCCTTAAGTTCGTCAGAGGCCTCGCCAGACCTTAGCTGTGTGTGGTGCAGGCTGCACTTGATGCCCCTGCCGGCAGTCGCTTCTTCCCGACGGATGTAGCGCGGTCTTCAAGGTTGATACCAAGCCGTCAGACTACTCGGCTTCGGTATCGGGCGCACGGTTTCCGTCCATGATATTTCGCTGTAATAACGGCATAGCCCGCACCACAATATGGGTGTATGATGGACTCGCCGTGATTGGAGCCACCTTTTCCCATTATCGTGTTATCGGTGAGATTGGCAAGGGCGGGATGGGGAATGTGTATCTCGCTGAAGACACGACACTTGGCCGCAGAGTCGCCATAAAGTTTCCGAAGGCGGGAGACGACGGGAATTACCGCGCCCGCTTCCTCGACGAAGCGCGCGCTGCGTCGAAACTGCAACACCCGAACATCGCGCAGATATTCGATTTCGGCGAGACTCCGGACGGACGGCAATTCCTCGTGATGGAATTGGTCGCGGGCGAAGACCTGCATCACACGTTAAGGCGAGGGCCGCTCCCGCCCGCGCGGGCTGTCGAGATTGCCGCCGGCTTGCTCTCCGCGCTCGAAGAGGCGCACCGAAACCAGTTGGTGCATCGCGACATCAAGCCGTCGAATGTCATGATTGCCGGCCGGGGCGCGGTGAAAGTCCTGGATTTCGGACTGGCAAAGCAAATTCCAAATCCGGCATCCCCTCTCGACACGCAGCAGGAAACGCTGCCGATGGGTCTCACACGGCCTGGCGTGGCCGTGGGGACGCCCATGTACATGGCTCCGGAGCAGGCGCGCGGACTGGCGGTGGATGCGCGAACGGACATCTTTTCGGCGGGCCTTGTGCTTTACGAATGCCTGACCGGGAAGCCCGCGTTTCCCGGCGCAACCCAAGCCGATATTCTGGCGAAGGTGCTGTATGAGAGACCGCCTCCCCCGTCTTCCGTGTCCAAGGCTGTGTCTCGCGATCTTGACCGGATCGTCATGAAAGCGATTGAGAAGGATGCGGCGGCGCGTTACCAGTCAGCCGCCGAGTTCAGCGCGGATTTGAACAGAGCGCACCGCACGCCGGTTCGTAGTTCCGCCGTCACCGCTGCCATCGCAAGGACCACTGCCTTGCTGCTCAGCAAACCCCGGCGGGCCGCGGCGTTGGCCGTGGGGCTGGTTACGGCGTTGGCGTTGGTGAGCTTGGCATTTCTGCCGTTGGAGCGGCGTCCGTCCGAAGAAGCCGGACGCTGGTATTCGGAAGGCTTGAACGCGCTCCGCGACGGAACCTACCATCGGGCAAGCAAGGCTTTCGAGCGTACCGTTGCGCTGGATGCGAAGTTTGCTCTCGGTCACGCGAGGCTCGCGGAGGCCTGGTCCGAACTCGAGTATTCGGACAAGGCGAAGGAGGAAATGCTGCGCGCTCAGATGGAATCGGGCAGGCGAAGCTGGTTCGACACGCCGGGATCGCTTTACACCGAGGCCATCAGCCGCACGCTGACGCGAGACTTCAAGGGCGCAATCGAACGGTATTTGAAGATCGCGGCAGGAGCACCGGATGGCGGGAAGGCGCAGGCGCACGTCGATCTGGGCCGCGCGTACGAGAAGAACGACGAGATCCAGAAGGCGCTCGAAAGCTATGAGGTGGCGGCCAAGCGCAATCCGCAATATGCGACGGCGTTCCTGCGCCGCGGCATTCTGTACGGAAGGTTGCAGAAGACGGAGGACGCCGAGAAGAACTTTCGCGAGGCGGACTCGCTGTACGCGGCGTTAAGCAACCTTGAGGGTCAGACCGAAGTTCTCTTTCAGCGCGGGTTTCTGGCCAGCAAGGCGCGGAAGCTGGATGAGGCTCGCGAAAATCTGGACCGGGCGTTGGGTTTGGCCCAGACGACTGGCAGTGAGTACCAGCAGACGGCGGCGTTGCTCCAACTCAGCGTCGTGGCGCAACTTGAGGGGAACACGGCTCTTGCCGAAACCCGGGCCGCCGAGGGGATTGAGCTGGCCAGAAAAGCCGGCATCGCGAGCCTGGAATCGCGAGGGCTTATTGATTCGGGCAACGCGTTTTTAGTGCGCCGCGACTACTCTGGTGCGGAATCCCGCTTCCGGCAGGCTCTCGACGTGGCGCGCCGGTCGGCAATGCGTAGGCAGGAGGCTAGGGCGTCCTTCTCGCTTGGCAGCGTGCACATTCAGCAACGCAAGCCGGACGAAGGACTTGTGGAAGTGGAGGCGGCGCGGGCCTTCTTCGAGCGAGGCGGCTACCGGCAGGAAACTGGCCTATGCTTGTCGCTGATCGCCAGGGTCAATCAACAGAAGGGCGAGTTCGACGCTGCCCTCAAGGATTTTCAAGCGCTGCTTCGGCTTGCGGAAGAAGCGAAGGACGGGCCGACCAAGTATCTGGCTCAAAGCGGCCGCGCCGGTGTGCTGTTGAACCGCGAGTCGTATCCGGATGCCGTAAAAGCGTGGGAGATGGCGCTTGAGACGGCCCGCGCGCTTCGAAACTCGGGCGCCGTTTTCTCGGGTCTGGCGAACTACGCAAACGTTCTGTGGCGCATAGGGCGCAATGCGGACGCGCGAAGGGCACTCTCTGAAGCCGAAGCTCTTGCGAAGATGCCCGGTGCGCAGTCAAGCCAGCTCTGGTCGGTCACGCGAGGACTTGCCGATATGGCGGTCAGCGAGGGCCGGTATCCGGACGCCTTACGGCTTTGCCAGGAGGCACTGCGATTGGCGGGAGACCAGCCCGTCAGCGTGTCTCCTTCGAAAGCCGCCCTGGGCCTCGTTCTCGCGCATACGGGCGCACGCCGCGAGGCCAGAGTCTTCGTCCAAGGGGCGGCGGCGATCGCGCCTTCCAGCGATCCCGGCTTTGTCGCCGGAGTGCGATTGACTATGGCGGAAGCCCAGTTCTTGTCGGGCGATCTGGACGACGCGGCGAAATCAGCCGGTGCGCTGTTTGAGACGTTCAAGCGGCTCCATCAAGTGGAATCAGCCTTTCGCGCGGCATCGATCGCGGCCATCGCCGCGGAGAGGAAGGGCGATGCGCGGCGAGCGGAAGACTTCAAGCTCCGCGCGTCCGCCATCCTGACGGAGATCGAGGGCACATGGCCCCGCAAAGATTTCCAGGGCTATCTCGCAAGGCCCGACATACAAAACTTGACCAAGCACATGAGGAGAATTCAATGACGACGATTCTACGACGAAGGGTATACGCAGGCCTTTTCACTGCACTGTTGTTGTTCCTTGTTGGGTGCGCAAAGGAGTTCACCCAGGATGACATCAACAAAATGGAGAAGTCCAAATTTGAGGGCCTGCAAGATAAGATCAGGAAGCGGGTGGGCATCTTGGCGGCTACCGACGATGAACCTGTAACAATGGCGGGCGGTTCGATGCGTATCGGTCTCAGCTCCCACCAGTCATGGACACGGGCTTCAAGCAAAAAAATGACCCACTCATACGAAGCGGCGGTGGTAAGAAGCGTTGAATTGGTGCTGGGAGACGAGAGCCACCCGCTCACGAGGAACAGTCAGGATTGGAGCATAATCGTCGAATACAACAAAGGGCGAATGGGCAAGAACCGTAATTCAAAGATCTCGTTCCTGACCGAACCGGCGACATCGGGGTTGGGGACAAACTTGTCCCTGAATTCAGTCGACGGCCCCGGCTTGCAACAATTCCTACGTTACGGCGACTATACGATGGAGCATCCCAATCGAAACTGGGAAATAGCCACCATCACTTTCGAAACGGGAACGGACAGGGCCGGCTTGCCTAGAGGGCCGATAACAGATCGAATATGCGACCATGGCACTGGCGCATGCGACGTCCGCGGGAAAGAGGCCGGACTCGTGCTTCACCTGTGCGCGAAACCTGGAGGCTCATCTACTGGCTGCAACTGAGGATAGTCGGCTCGACTTCGCCGATCTCCGGGGCGACTCAACAAACCGCAAAACGCGACGAGTCGCCCGCCTTGCACTCCTTTTCGAGTTACTCGGATCGGTTTCCCCCCTCAACGTTCCCCCCGCCGCGCGTCTATCCTTACGTAAGCCCTTGCCATGGCCACAGATCGCGCAAAACTGAACGACCCGGTCGCTGAAACAGGCAAAGCCCAGGCTATCGCCTCGCGTTACCTCTGCGAGTACGTCGATCTGCGCGAAGGCTCTATCGACCACGACCTGTTCCGGACCATCCCCGTCGACCTGATGTTCCGCTACAACTTCGTGCCCACCCGCGACCGTAGCGGCACGCTCGAAATCGCCCTCGCCGACCCGCGCAACCTCAACATGATCGACGAGTTGCCGCTCCTGCCGAACAGGATCTCGGCGCGCCGGAGAATTACTGTACGTTACTCAACTCGCACGGCCCCTGCCGCTTCCAATCTTGCCCAACTCGATCACAAGGCGCAATGCTTCATTGACGGCCTTTTCACTGGCAAACGCTTTTCGGACCTCTGGGTCCAAGAGGACCAGATTCGTGCCGGCATGGTAGCTCTTCGCGTGCTTGCCTCGGACCGCCCCCTTGAGGAATTGGCCCAGATCATATTCGGGGCGTAGTTCGCCGCTCCCTTCACGAAGTTTCTTCATAAGCCTTTCTCCCGGATCGAGTCAATGTCCGGGCACTGATGAGGCGGATCCGCTCGCCGCGCTTTGCGTGGGCGACCATTAGCAGGCACCCTCGATTTGACCGTCCAACAGTAATGTGCCGATTTTCCGCGGCGGATTGGTCGGGATCCGCGGCCGTGGCGCCAAAGAAATCGCCAAACACTGTGGTGGCCTCATGGAAAGTAACTCCGTGCTTGCGTAGACTCGCGGCGGCTTTGCCCGGGCCCACTCGAACTCCACGCTTCCAGTGTAACCGGTTTTCCCCCATCAACGTTTTTCCAGCGCCGCGCGTCTAACCTGTATAAGCCCGTGCCATGGCCACAGATCGCGTAAAACTGAACGACCCCGTCGCTGAAACCGCCCAAGCCCAGGCTGTCGCCTCGCGCTATCTCTGCGAGTACGTCGATCTGCGCGAAGGCTCCATCGACCACGACCTGTTCCGGACCATCCCCGTCGACCTGATGTTCCGCTACAACTTCGTGCCCATCCGCGACCGTAACGGCACGCTCGAAATCGCCCTCGCCGATCCCCGCAACCTCAACATGATCGACGAGTTGGCGCTGCTTCTCAACAAGAAGCTGCGCGTCAAGGTCGCCACACTTTCGCAAATCTCGGACCTCCTCAAGAAGACCGAGCAATCGCAGCGCGTCCTCGAAGAGGTCACCGAGGGCTTCACGCTCGATGTCGTCGGCGACGAGGAGAACGGCGACGAAACCCTCTCCATCGACAAGCTGAGCGCTGCCGATAGCGACATCGCACCCGTCATCAAGCTGGTCGATACCACCATCTTTAACGCCCTCGAGCGGCGGGCGAGCGACATCCACATCGAGTCGCGCGACCAGGAGGTCGCCATCAAGTACCGCATCGACGGCGTGCTCCACTACGCCATGCCTCCCATCGCCAAAGACTGGCAGCCCACCATTCTTTCGCGCATCAAGGTCATGAGCGAACTCGATATCGCCGAACGCCGCGTTCCGCAGGACGGCCGTTTCCGCGTCCGCTACAAGGGCCGCCTCATCGATTTCCGCGTCTCCATCATGCCGACGATTCACGGGGAAGATGCGGTGCTCCGCGTACTCGACAAGGAGTCGATGAGCGAGAAGTTCGCCAAGCTCTCGCTCGACGTGGTGGGCTTCGCCGAGGCCGACCTCGTAAAGTTCCGCCGCTATATCAGCGAGCCGTACGGCATGGTCCTCGTGACCGGACCCACCGGCTCCGGAAAGACGACCACCCTCTATGCGGCGCTGAGCGAAATCAAGAACGACGAAGACAAGATCATCACCATCGAGGACCCGGTGGAATATCAGGTCAAGGGCATCACCCAGATTCCGGTCAACGAGAAGAAGGGGCTGACGTTCGCGCGCGGGCTGCGCTCGATACTGCGGCACGATCCGGACAAGATCATGGTGGGCGAGATTCGCGACCAGGAAACCGCGCAGATCGCGATCAACTCCGCGCTGACAGGGCACCTGGTGTTCACGACGGTGCACGCGAACAACGTGCTTGACGTCCTTGGACGGTTCCTCAACATGGGCGTCGAACCGTACAACTTCGTTTCCGCGCTGAACTGCATCCTGGCTCAGCGGCTGGTGCGCGTCATTTGCGATTTCTGCAAGCGCCCCATTCATCATACGGACGAGTTTCTGGTCGAATGCGGACTCGATCCGGCGGACTGGCGGGATCTCCCTCTGTTTGAAGGCGCTGGGTGCTTCGAATGCGGCGGCACAGGCTTCCGGGGACGATCGGCGATCCACGAGTTGCTGAATTTGAGCGATCCGATCCGCGAAATGATTCTCGAGAAGCGTTCGACGGCTGAAATCAAGCGCGTGGCGCGCGACGAGGGCATGACCTTCCTTCGTGAGTCGGCCGTGAACAAGGTTCGAACAGGCATCACCACCTTCAAGGAAATTAACAAAGTAACCTTCATCGAAGCGAAGGTGTAAGACCGCCCTCCCGGCCGAAGTCTTTGGGCCGACGGCATGGGAGTCACAAATTTTCAACTAAATTTTCCGCTGAATCCCGTGTGTTTAGACACGCCGGCGCCGTTCTCACTCCTCGCAGCCCCTTATCATGCGTATTACCAGATCCTCAGATCGTCGACGCTGCGCCAGTTTTCAGGATTTGCTCTCATTCACCAGCACTCCAGCCGGGGATTCCAAGTTCACGCAAGTACTGGAACGAAAATCAAAAAGTTTATTCTCTGCGTCACCCCCCTCTCAATGCACTGAAACAGAAGCACTTACTGGAGGGTTTCTCCCGGACACCACCGCGCGCTGGTAGGAATTCTTCCGGTCGGGTCATTTTTACACACTCGTTGGGGCAGGCTTCAGCGCCCCGTGCTGAGCCGCCCCGAGGTTGAAATACTTCCGCCGGGGCGGGAATCGCCCCTATCGTCCATCCTCGCCTGCCCCTGCAATTGCCACGTCTCCCGCAAGGGGCAGCATTCATGCTGCGGTTTATCGCCGTCACTCTCCACGAAGGCGCGTGGTATCTTCACCAACGGGAGGACTCATCCTGGGACGCTTATTAGGGCCGTAGTAAGACAGATATTGGAATTGGCGGCCGGGTGGGGCAGGCTACCGTTCTTGGGTCGCTGCCCCTCTCCATCGAAATGACACGCCGCGACCAGCGAAGGCATGCCCCGCCCCACCAATCCGTGTGGGACTTGTTAGCCCCGAACCCGGAGACGACCTACGGCGGTGCGTCACTCTCAGCTCGTGGAAGTCCAATCTTCACCATTCGCTAACAAATACGACGCCCGATCTCACACGCCCCTCCGCCCGGGGTGTGCTCCGCCAATGCTATGCGGTTCAAATGGAAGAGACGGGGATCGCTCGTCTTAAGAAAAACATGCGCTACCTTTCAATACTTGCCTTTACATCTCTTGGTGCCGCCACTTTGCTCGCCCAGGCGCCACCGCCAGGAGGTCCCCCTGGTGGCATGCGGCAGGGCGACCCCAGGGGGACGTTCCAGCAGTTTCTGTTCCGCATTCCGCTCGCGCCTGGTCCGGTGAGCGGTCCGCACTCTCACGTCCCGCCGGATTTCGTCGGCGCGTTTCTGAACGGCGTGCCGATCCCCAACCAGTTTGAGGGTGCCTCATACCGTGGGCAAAATATGTGGCATTTCGATCCGATCGCCCGGGGCGGGGCTTCGCCGGGCCTCATTGAGAAGCTCATTCCCGGGCGCGGACGCCGTTCGCCCATTATTGGATTCGCATTCGACGGCCATCCGATCTATGGAACTTGGGCATTCGCGGGAAGTGAGTTGCGCCGCATGCGCTCAAGCTACAAGGTGCGGGACATTAAGGTGCGAGATACATGGCCGGACAGTACGCGTCTCGCTCCCGGGCAATATGGTCCCGCCGTCGATGCCGAATTCCCGCTCGGGACTTTCGTGGAAGACTACGATTACGCTGCGAATTCCGGCGACCTCGACGAATACAACGGGTACAACGGGAAGTTCGCGGTGACACCCGAGTATCCGGATGGATCGTACGCATATTTTCTCACAACCGGTTACGCGGGACGCCTTGGGTTTCCAGATTTGCTCGCGCACGAATATTTCGGAAAGTGCGAGGAGGTGGAAGACCCGGCACGCCCTCGCTTCAGGATTCCCGGCGCGGGTGGCAGGCCCATCCGGCATCTCGAGTACGTGCATGAGCGGCCGCTGCATCTTATGATCGTCTCGGAAGATCTCTCGGAGTTCCATCACGTTCATCCGGAAGTTGCGGCCGACTCAGCCTGGGAGGTAAGCCACACGTTCGGGCGCAGTGGACGCCATCGGCTCTACCTCGAATTCACGCCGCCGGGCTCGAATCGCAGAGTGGAGTTCGTTGACGTCCTTGTGGACGAATCCGGCCGCCGCCCGGCCGCGCCAACCGCCGCGAAGAGCGCGGTGCTCACGGTCTCGCTCGACTCGCGAGAGCCGCTTCGCGCGAACGAAGACATTGAACTGAGTTTCGACGTGCGCGATCCTGAGACCGGCGGCTCCGTTCGCGGTTTACAGCCGTATCTCGGCGCCTCGGCTCATTTCGTTCTTGTCAAGGAAGGACTTGGCCAATTTATCCACGCGCATCCACTCATGGACGGGGAAAGCCCGATCGGCGAAGCCGGCGAACACTCGCACACAGCCCAGGCGCTTGGGCCTCCGCCTCGCAGAATCCGCGTCCTGACCAGCTTTCCCGAAGCGGGCAGCTACAAGTTGTGGGCGCAGTTACAGGTATCGGGAAAAATGGAGACGGTTCCCTTCAGTTCAGCGTGCAGGTTGCCGAACCAGCGCGCCACGCTGGCACGAAGCCCACTGCGGCCATACCGGACGGCGCCATACGGGTCAGCATCACACCATCGGGGTTCTATCCCGCCCGCGTTGAGATCCCAGCCGGCAAGCCCGCGACCATCGCCTTCCTCCGCGGCAGCGCCGCAAATTGCGGCAACAGAGTTGTGTTCCCGGACCTCGGCATCACGCGAGACATCCGGCCCGGCGAAACCGCGTTGATCGACTTGCCCGCCCGCGCAGCCGGCGAACTCAAGTTCGCTTGCGGAATGGGTATGTACCGAGGCAGCGCCGTGGCCCGATAGCGCTGGGAAATGGTCGCCGCCTGATTTCAATCAGGCGCCGCCGGTTAGTACCTCAACATTTGGAATCTGCACGTTTCTGGCGGGAAATCTTCCGCGGTATTCGCCGGAGTCAATGTTGATAGGCCTTTGGTGTGCTTTTGGCGGGCTCCAACTTTCGGCGTTTGGGTCTGTTTGGTTCCGGCTACGCCAAGTTAGGGCGCGGCCAGGGCGAACCCGAGCCAGGAGATCCCGCCTGCCGCCGGCTATCGCCCCGCCTGCGCATCTCTCACGTCGTAGCACCACAGTGTCCCGAGGTCTCGGATATACAGGCGCCCGTTGGCAACCACCGGATACGTCCACGCCATCTCCCTTGGCCGCACGTGTTTCGGCGGGCTCGGCGGCGTGAAGCGGCCCTTTTCGCGATAGGCGTCCGGCGACGCCTCCACAAGCGCCATTTCGCCATTCTCTCCGTGGACGTACAAGAGCCCATCGGCGTATTGCACCGCGCCCGGACCCACGCCCGGAGCCTGCCACCTGACCTTTCCGGTCAGGAAATCCGAGACCGCCATGCCCCTCGAATTGGTGCCGTACAACAGCCCGGAAAGAAGGATCTGACCGCCAAGAGTGTTTGGAACGTCGCGCTCGAAGTAGACCTCCTCCGCGCTGACGCCGTCCTTCGTGGCGTGGAGTTGGACAAGCCCGCCCCCGAAGCGCCTCGAATTCGCGCTGTAGACGTAACCGTTGTCGGCCACAGGCATGGGAATGTTCGCGGGACCCGTGCTCGTCTTCTCGTAGCGCCAGAGGAATTGTCCGGTCTTGGCGTCCACGCCCACGACGCCTTTGTCCAGGAACTGGACGTACTGCTTGCGCCCGGCCGCTTCGAAGGTAATAGCCGAGGCGTACGCGGCCGCATCGCCTCCGGGTACCGCGGATTTCCAGATCGTGTCCCCGGTCTTCTTGTTGAGCGCTATGATCGTTGCGTCAGCGCCGCCCGGTGTTGCGACGAGCGTGTCGCCGTCGATCAACGGCGACTCGGCATACGCCCATTTTCCGGGTTTGCCGCCGAAATCGCCCCGCAGGCTTTTCCGCCAAATGACTTTGCCACCAGCCCTCTCAAGGCAGACCAGGTCGCCGTCGGAGCCAAGGGCGTATAGCACGCTGCCGTCGACTGTTGGAGTGGACCGCGTCGATGGATAGGGCGGTTCCTGGTTCGGATTTCCGACGCTGCCTATGCGCGCCGACCAGATCGACTTGCCGTCGGCAATCGAGAGCGCCAACACGAATTCGTCGTCCATGCCTCGATTGCCCAGGATGTAGAGTTTGTCGCCCATGATGGCTGGAGTGGAGTAGCCCTCGCCAATGCCCTGAAGCTGCCAGAGCAGCTTTGGCCCTCCTGCCGGCCACTCCTTTAGCAGCCCTTTTTCTTTCGAGATGCCGGTTCGTTCGGGTCCCCGAAACTGAGGCCAGTCGGAGGCGATGCCCGCGGAGATGAATAGGCCGAGGCCGGCGGCGAGAGAGGTAAGGCGGCGGGAGTTGTTAGAGTTCATTCGGGGATCTCCAGTTCCACCATGATATACGCTAGAAGGAACGGCGCGAAACCGGGCATTAGGAAAATCATTGAGACAGGACGCGGAGTTTTTCGAAGGCAAAGATCCACAACTGCTGTACATCGCGAAGAAGCTCAAGGACGCTCTGGCCATTGAGGCTCTCCTTTGTGAAACCAGCGTCGACTACGGCGTCGAGGCGGATCATTACAGCTGCGGCTTGTTGTTCCCGAGCCAGCGCACGGGTGCGTTTTTCTACGTGTTGCCTGAAAGCCTGAAGCGGGCTGGGGAGATCCTCAAGGAACGCGGGTACAAGCCATTCTCTCTGTCTGGCTCATAACGATCAATCGATCGAGAGACTCACCCGCGGCGCTTCCTGAGTCTCGCCGCCGGTCACCGCGCCGAGGATCGCGAGGCGTCCGGCCCGTCCGATACGCGCACCGGCGCCCGCCGTCAACCTGAGCTTCACTTCGGCCGCGTCCGGCCCGGCCACAGCTTCGTTGAGCGTCACGTCCGGAGGAAGGTTCTCGATCGAAAAGCGGATAGACTCGCGGAAGCCGTCGGCCCGGCGGATCGCGACCACGAATTCCGCGGCCCCTCCACGCACGAGATTGACTGCGGTGACCAATGCCTCGAGAGAAAAGTGCGGCTTCTCAGCCACGGCGACCGTAGCCCGCTCCACCCTCGCCGACGCCGCACCTTCACCGCCGCCGCTCGAGATTCGCTGCGAGCGCCAAGCCGTGCGCACGGGGGCGGCGCCGGACAAAGCCGGAACGGATGAGACCCGAATCTGGCCGAACGAACCGGGGATCGCTCCCTTTGCGAACAGGGTAAATTCGCCTTCGTTCTCGCCTTCTGGAATCGTCAGCGAGTCTGCCGTCACTCCCTCCGGCAGCCCTGATAGCTGGATCGTGACAGGTCCGTCGAAGCCGTCGCGCCGGGTGCAAGTGACCTTCAGCTTCGCGCGATCGCCGCCCTGGTAAACGTAGGGATTATCCGTCGCCAGCATCAAATCGACATCGGGCCTCGGAGGCCCCGCCAGCAGTTGGTACGGAAAGTTCTCGCCGGTAGTCTTGAAGAGGTTGCGGATTTCGACCTGATAGGTTCCGGCCTGCTTGAACTTGTAGGAAATGCGGGAGTCCTTGTTGAACTGCGCGCCCGGAAAATCGCCGTCGTCGTTCCTGGCAATCTCCTTTCCAACGCCGTCAAGGATGCGAACAAGCGAGTCGACAGGGGAGCCAAAACGCTGTGCGCGGACTTCGAAAACCAGCGCCTCTCCCTCCTTGGCATCGAAGGCGTAGCGCTCCGGCTCGCGGTACCGGGCGATACCGGTAATCGATACGGGCATCTCAAGGCGGTTACCTCCCTTGTGACGGGGAGTGGAATCCACGAGAAAAGCGGCGGTGCTCGATCGTCCGTCAGCGCCCGCGAGAGCCAATTCGTACCTGCCGTCAGGCGCATTCGCGGGAACTTGAATGCGAACCGCCGCGGTGGATCCACGCATCTCGCGAACCTCGCCGCTGAACCCCGCGGCACTGAACCAGAGCCGCGACGAGGAGTCCGAGAGTCCAACGCCATACAAAGTCGCATCCACGGTTTCTCCGGGACGCATGGCAATCGGCGAAACGGTTTCCAGTTGCGGCGCCTTCCGGATATCGAACTGGTAGGCGAACGTCGCGTCGTTTCGATTGTGCGTAGGCTGCAGGACAGCGAAATACTCGCCATCCGCAGGGAAAGTATGGATGAGGAACGGATCCCAGATGAACACGTCTTCGCTGTGTGCCAGCTTTCGGCCTCGAGCGTCGAGCAGGATTAGCGCGGGATCGAGGCCGTTTCCATTGCGCGCGGAGCGTACATCAAAAATCCAGCTTTCGCCCTTCTTTGCATGGAACTTGAAGAAATCGAAATCGCCGTCGACATTCAGCCTTCCGTTGACGGTTGCGGGAAGTGTAATTTCCTGGGCATTTTCCGCCGACGAATTCGGCTCTCGCTCATCCACGTGCGGCTGATCGCCGACGCGGAAGAGCAGCAGATTCGACGCGCCACGCGGAGTCACGACGCGGAAATAGTGTGGACCTAATGCGGCATCCGCATTCACCGCAATCTCGAGTGCGAGCCGTGTGTAAGTCCCGCCGAGGATTTTCGCGGACGCAAAGCCGTCAGGAAACACGACGGCCTGCGGGCGATCCAGGTATTCACCGAGAATCTCGGCTTTCACCGTCGCGCCCGGCCGGGATCCCTGGGGAAATACGGAGGACAACGCAGGTAGACGGTGCCGGACATCCGCGCCCGCGGATGTAGCGACGGACAGGAAAAGCGCGAGCGCATACTTGCCGAGCCTCGCGTTTTCGGGAACCATTGCACACCTTCTCACGCGCGGACCCCGGTGCGGGCGGAATCGGCGTAAGTAGCCGGCGTTCCCAAGCCGGGAAGGGATCGAGTGTTCGCAAGTAACGCTTGCGCCCTTCGGTGCTCGCGGGCTGTCCGGCTGGACATCAGGAAACCGACTCCAATGCGGGACGCAACAAATGCCTCACGCCACACGCGAGACAGTCGGCTTCGAGCATTTCGCGGATTAAGGCATGGAATCCGGTGTGATGGCGCCACCCCAGATTCTCGCGAGCCTTCGCGGCGTCTCCAAGCAATACCATGACCTCAGCCGGCCGGTAAAACTCGTCGTCAGGTACCACGTAGCGGCGGTAGTCGAGGCCGGCGATGGAGAATGCGTGGTCCGCAAACTCCCGCACCGTGTGGCATTCGCCCGTGGCAACGACGTAATCGTCCGGTTCCGGCTGCTGCAGCATCCGCCACATCGCCTCGACATACTCACGCGCATGTCCCCAGTCGCGTTGGGCGTCGAGGTTACCAAGCCGCAGTTCAGTTGACTCGCGAGCGAGAATCCGAGCCACGCCGGAAGAGATCTTCCGCGTTACAAACTCGAAACCCCGCCGGGGCGATTCGTGGTTGAACAGGATTCCACTTGAAGCGTGCATGCCGTAAGCCTCGCGGTAATTCCGGGTCAGGTCGAAGCCCGCGACCTTGCTGATACCGTAGGTCGAACGCGGATGAAAAGCCGTGCGCTCGTTCTGAGGAGCCGCTTCCGCTTTGCCGAACATCTCGCTTGACCCCGCGAAATAGAAGCGGCAATGCGGCGCCAGGTTCTTAACGGCGGCGAGCAGAAAATGCGTTCCGTTGATATTGGAATTCAGGGTGGAGAACTCGTCGTCGAACGAGTATGTCACGAAACTTTGCGCGGCAAGATGATAGCACTCGTCAGGCTGGACACTCGTCACCACCTGATGAATGCTTGCGTAACTTTCGAGCGACGCCGCGTGCAACTGAAGCTGCCTGCGGATGGAATGGATCCGCGAAAGCCTGTGCTCGGGGTCTTCAAGCGCCACGCGGCGAACCACGCCATGAACCTCATAGCCTTTGCTGAGCAATAACTCCGCCAAATAGGAGCCGTCCTGTCCCGTGATTCCGGTGATCAGTGCCCGCTTGGCCATGTCGTCACTTCGATTCAAGCCCAACCGCGGAAACTACGAGGCCGAGCTCTCGGCGGTCCGCCGCGCTCGAAGGCAAAAACTTGTCGAGAGCGAAGTTCACCGTTACGCTCTCGCCGGTAAGCAGCTTCCCATCGACTTCTCTTTCGTAGGAGTGGCCACCGGCCCCGTGGTACTTCTCGGGCGGCAGTTTCGTACCCTGTATTTCAGCGCTCAGAGTAATTTCCTTCAACTGCGCGAAGACGGGCTCGGGAATTGAGAACTTCACGCTTAATACCGCGCCCTTCTCCGATCCTCCGGGAGGGGGACGGAGGGCGACGGAAAATGTTCCCGCCGTCCATCGCCATGCGTTGTGCTCCACTGGATGCCAGCCTGCGATCAGTTGTCGCGCCACCGCCGGATCGGCCGTGTGAACCATTGACGCCATCACGCCGCCGGATTCGTCTGTCGCTACCGCCGGCGTCTTGTTCATGCCACACGAGGCCGCGAACAGACAATAGGCGCTCGCGGCAACCGACAAACCCGCTATTCTCGATTTCCCCGTCATTAGTCTCCGCTCTTTTCCACCTGTACGAGGCAGTTGTAAAACGTGGGGCCGCCGCCGAAATCCGTAAGGCGGTCGGAGGTAAGCACATTGACGTTCCTGCCATCGGGCGCGCGCTTGTTCCATCGCACGGCGGGCGCGCAGGCGACGCCACGCGCCGTGAACCCGCCAACCTTCGCGATCAAAACGCAGGTCCCGCGATCGTTGAACACGCGCACGTTGTCGCCGTCCACAATGCTCCGCTCGGCGGCGTCGGCGCCATTCAACTCAATGGTAGCCGTCTGACGATCTACCATCGGTACGTTGCCGAACGTGGAGTTCATGCTGTCATCGTTTTTCGGTGAGATGAGTTCCAGGGGATACTTCTCCTTAAGTCCGCTGGCGCCGAGTCTCGATTCCACGGGCGGCTCGTACTCGAGCGCGTACGCGTTGAACTCGCACTTGCCGCTCGGCGTCCCGAATCCGCCCTGGGCGAAGGGTTGGAAAGGATCACCGTTGGGCGCGACTTTCAGCCGCACCGAGTGCTCCCGGTCCAATTGCTCAATCGTGATGTCCTTGAGGAACGGGTGACCGGAATCGAGCAGCGTGCGGATCATGTCGTCCTCGGTGTCGGCGAAGCACGCGTCATCGAAACCCATGCGCCGTGCGAGGAGGCGGAATATTTCCACATTCGATTTCGTCTCGCCGGGCGCGGGCAGCGCGGGTCTTGCCAACTGCAAATAGTGGTGTCCGTAAGCGTAGTAGAGATCGGTATGCTCCAGAAACGTCGTGGCCGGCAGAAGGATGTCCGCGTGGTCCGCCGTGTCGTTCTGGAACTGTTCAAGAACCACCGTGAACAGGTCCGGGCGCCTCATGCCGCGCAACACAAGATTCTGGTCTGGGGCGATCGACGCCGGGTTCGAGTTGTAAACGACCATAGCCTTGACCGGTGGATCTTTCAGCTCCGTGAGGGCCTGGCCGAGCAGCGCCATGTTGACAGAGCGCGACTCGCGGCCGAGCGGAGAGCGCTCATGCAAGTCGGCCCGCTCAAGTCCGGCACGGTTCAGTTGAAACGCTTGCGACGTGGAGAGTTGGAGGCCGCCGCCGACGTCTTTCCAAGCCCCAACGAGCGCCGGAAGATAAGCGATTGTGCGCACGGACGATGCGCCGCGCTCGGAACGCTGCACGCCAAAATTCAGCCGGATCACGGCCGGACGAGTGGCCGCATACTCGCGCGCCAAGGATACGATGTCGTTGCGCGGGACTCCCGTAAGGGCCTCGACGCGTTCCGGCGTATAGTCGCGAGCCTTGGCAGCGAGATCGGCGAAACCAAGAGTGTACCGTTCCACGTACTCCGCGTCATGCAGGTTCTCGCCGATGATGACGTGCATCAGGCCGAGCGCAAGCGCGGCGTCGCTGCCCGGATGAATGAAAAAATGCCTGTCCGCCAAGCGAGCCGTGCGGTTCTCGTGAGGGTCGATGCAGTAAAAACGCGCGCCGTTGCGCCTCGCCTCAACAACGAACGGCCACAAGTGCACGTTGGTTCCGAGGATGTTCGCTCCCCATGCGATGATCAATTTTGAATGCCGGAATTGTTCCGGCTCCGTACCGTAGCGCACGCCAAGCGCCTGAGTGAGGCCTACGCTGCCGGCTGCCGAGCAAATGGTGCGCTCCAGCCGCGACGCTCCCAGCCGGTGGAAGAAACGGCGGTCCATACCCGATCCGTTGAGCAGGCCCATGGTTCCGGCGTAGCTGTACGGCAGTATCGCTTCAGGACCGAACTCGCCTGAGATCGCGCCCAGCTTCGATGTTATCTCGTCAAGGGCTTCATCCCAGGTGATCCGTTCGAAGCGGCCTTCGCCCTTCGCGCCCACGCGTCGCTGCGGATATAGCAGACGGTGCGGCGAGTATTCGCGGTCGAGATATTTCGCCACCTTTCCACAGAGAAAACCCTGCGTAATCGGATGCTCCGGGTTGCCACGCAGACGCGAGCCGCGGCCGTCCTCGACGGTAATCAAAAGAGAACAGGCGTCCGGGCAGTCAAGCGCGCACACGGAATGGCGAACTTCAGGCATGATCTAGAAATTATACCCGTTACGCTACACTGGGGGCAGAGTGGAGTCTATCTACTGGGTTATCTCCCGGGATTGCAATCTGCGTTGCGCGCACTGTTACAACAACAGTGAGCCGGGCGCGGAGGGGTTGTCGTTTGAGGAAGCGGCACGCGTGGTCGCGAATTTCCCGGAGCCTTCCTCGGTTGGCCGCGTAATTCTGAGCGGCGGCGAAGTACTGCATTTTCCTGAGTTGCTCTTCGAAACCCTGCGGCTCCTCCGAGAACGCTACCCCGGCGGCGCGGTGCCCCTTTGGATTCAAACCAATGCGGACCTGATCGACGAAAGTCTCCTGGACCGGTTGCTCGACGCCGGCGTCATGCACATCAGCGTTTCGAGCATGGATGATTTCCATCCAAAATCGACGTTGCGGCGCAGGCCTTACCTTGAAGGCCTTTTCCGTTCGCGGGGCATGGTGGCGATCAGTGAAGTTCCGGAGGGCGAAAGGCACGGCAGGGGCCGATACCGCGATTTCTCTTTCTGGGGAGCAACGCCGGATATGTGGATTGGCAAGATTTGGCCGCGCGGGCGGGCGCTCGAAACGCGAACGACGAAGGCGGGACCCGAAGACGATTTTTGTTCACGCTGGTCGGGCGCGATGAATTTTCTCGGAGCCGAGGGTGATGGTTCGGAAGTCAATGTGCAATTGGCCGCGGTATATCCGTGCTGCCCGATGACGGTGCGGCCCATCGGCGACCTGCGTCACGAGAAACTCGACGAAATTCTCCGCCGCTGCGCGGAGAATCCGGTCTATATGGCGTTGAACCGCGGGCGTCCCGAAGAGATGGGAGTGCATTTGGGAGTCAGCGTCGAACAAGCTCTGGAGCGAACTCGCGTACTGGGAAACTGCTGCCTTTGGTGCGACGAGTTTTTCACACTGCACTACCACAATCCGCGGGAACCGGAAGCCGGCAGGATTCCCGGCGGACGGCGGGATCTGGTGCCGGTGGGGAAACTGCTCGCCGCGCGGTTACCAGATACGCGCGATCCGCTCCCGCATGTCGTTTAGTTTGTCCTGCGGACTCGAGGTTCGCATCATCGCGAACGCAATGCTCCGGCACGAAGCCCTTTCAGACGCGTCAATCATGGTCCCTCCTGTTGCCCGCCTGCACGACCCAAGCTTCACAGCTCCGGACTGACCGGAGCCCAGCCAATTCCCTATCGGGCCGGCTTCGCATAGCGTTTGCGAGGTCCACGCCATGCAGGGATTTCGCTCCTCAGGGACCGGCCGCTACGCGTGGTGAGCCAATACCTGACGATGCCGGGTCGGGTGGAGCTTAGGCCGCCACTTGCGTTACCGGCGTGGCTCTGTATAGAACAGCGAGCCATGGTCTTTCCGTACAATTCTTAACTGTCGATCGGCGATTTGTGGTGCTTCCGGTAACCCGGCATCTTTAGTCTTTTTTCGCGAAACAATACAGGGTGCTGTAGGTTCGGAAATACATCTTCCCGTCAACAATTGCAGGTGTGGATTTTGACCCGTCGCCCAGATCGTTCACGCGCCGCACTTCCCATTGAGCACCCGCTTGAAGTACGGCCGCCTTTCCGTTCTCACCGGTAAGGTAGATGTTGCCGTCGGCCCCAACAGGCGATGCGAAATAGTCTCCGAGCGCGCCGGCGATCCGCGCTTGTTTGAAGACCTCGCCGGTGGCAAGATCGAACGAGGTGAAAATTCCGCCTTCCTTGAGCAGGTACAGGACACCGCGGTAGAGCAGCGGGGATGGCACGTTGGGAAGCGACTTGCTGTACTTCCACATAAAACCGCTGTCGGTGATGTCGCCAACTCCACCCAATTGGAAAGCTCGCAATCCGTTTTCGCCTTGCCTGCGCTCCTGAAGTTGGGCCCAGTCCCGCTCCTCGAGAAAACCACTATTATCCAGATCCAGATATTCCTCGAAGCGATTCCTTATTCGAGTATCCGGAATCTCGTCCTTCGAAAGTTTGCCGTCCTTGTTCCCGTCCATCCTGGCCAGCGCCTCCGCGAAGGGAGGTACAATTTCCTGCTGGCCCGGCTCGGATTCGGCTGAAGACGTTGTGAAGTACAGAGTATGGTTATCGACAACTGGCGTCGGCTTCACCTGCCACGGCAGACGGCGTACCCACCAGGTTTCCTTGCCGGTTTTCAGATCATAGCCGGAAACGCGGAAAGTTCCGGCAACGATCACCTGCTCCACTCCATCCCGCGTGCGGTAGAGAACCGGAGTCGCGTAGCCGCGCTGAGCGTGCGGGCGTCCGGTGCGCCAGAGCGTGCCGCCGCTCTTCTTGTCAACGGCAAGGAGGAATGAACCGGTATCCTGATCGCAAACCATGAGAAGCGTGTCGCCCGCGAGGATTGGTGAAGCCCCATGGCCGAACGGGTTGTTGAACGGGCCGAGTGGGATGCGCCATAGCTCGTTACCATCGGAGCCGTAAGCGATGAGGCCGAAATCCTGAAAGAACGAGTAGACATTCGTACCGTCCGTGGCGGGAGTAGCGGAAACCGGCCCGTTTGCAGGACGCTCGATCACCTGCTTGCGCGGCCGGGGCGCTTCACGCCGCCAAAGGATTCGCCCGGTGGCCCGGTCAAGCGAGATCGTCAGAAGTTTTTCGCCCTCGTGGGCCGTTAGGAAAATCCTGTCACCGGCAACAGACGGCGAAGAATTTCCGGGAGGGACGGCGGTCTTCCACACGACGTTTTTCTCGGGCCCGAATTCGACGGGAAGGTTCGTGTCCCCGGAAACGCCCGCGGCGTTTTGGCCGCGGAATTGCGGCCAGTCCGCCGGCAGGCAGATCCCAACCGCGAGCACAGAAAGCGCGGCGTGGAAAACGAAGTTGACTCTTGAGCCGATGGCAGCCATTTTTCACGGGCTACGGAACGCGCTTCAGCGTGAACTCTCGCGCCTGACCGCCCTCTCGAGCTCGGGTCATCCTGATCTCGTTGCCGGAAACATTGCCCTGAAAGACGATCTTCGCATTCTCGCCGGTCGCGCTGAATGCGATCTGGTCCCCCGTCACTTTTCCCGCCTGTATTGCGGCCTCCCCTTGAGGCGAGGTGACTGATCCCGTCAGCTTGTCACCATCGACCTTGAAGGAGAACGCCGCCATGGCGGACTCGCCACGCGCCGGCACCTGCCCCGTCCATTTGCCGGAGACATCGGCCGCCGCCGTAATGGCGGCAAACAGCAAAACCGTACTCAGCGCTCGAATCATGGACACCGCCTTGACAGCACGCTAACCTTGCCCTGCCATTCTATAGGAAAACTCGATCCGAAGGGGACTGAGAATTGTCCAACGCAAGATGATACTGAAACGGACTTCCATTCCAATGCAAGATGATATTGAAAGTCGGGAGGAAGGGGTAGGCGGTCTGCGGCAGAGTGCAAGTAGACATGCAGAATGCCGAGACACTGAATCCGGATCAGATCAAGGAGTGGTTGAAGACCAGCGCAGCGATGGAGCTGAAGGTCAGAAGCCGAGCCGAAACGTACGCTTGGGCGCAACGGTTATTGGTGGGTCAGGAG
>SXGS01249553.1_pt1 | contig 21337 bp, 22 predicted proteins | sample 3174681 | NCBI WGS metagenome assembly SXGS01 (sample SAMN11356861, study PRJNA531348) | freshwater metagenome | isolation source: freshwater sample F1-80 | place: China: Fuxian Lake, Yuxi | collected 2017-12-25 | reverse complement strand
TGCCATTGAGTTGGGTAGGTGAAATTCCTACGGTATTTTTTGTGATTGCAGCAGTTATTGCATCTGGATCTATTAATCCGTCATTTCCAATTTCCACTGGTACTGGGGTTCCGCCAGCAGCAATAATTGCAGAAGCGGTAGCGGTCATTGTGTGTGAACTTATGATTACCTCATCACCCTTTTTAAGTCCGATTGCTAGCCAAGCCAATTCAAGTCCATCGGTGGCATTACCTACTCCTACAGCAAATTTTGAGTTAGTGTAAGTAGATAATTTTTTCTCAAACTCAGCGAGGTCTTTTTGCATAATGTAAGCACCACGATTACCAACATCATTAATCACACTTAATAGGTCTTCACGTTCATCCAAGTACAGCCTTGCATAATCAAAAAACGGTATTTGCTTCCCTGACATAATATGTAAAGCCTAGCGTTTAATTGCGGTAACGGCACTTCTAACTACATCATCGGAAGTGGGGTAATAAATTTTTTCTAAGTTTGGCGCGGCAGGCGCGGGGGCAAAAGGCAATGTCACTCTTTTTGGACTTGATTTAAGTAACGCAGGGTCAATATTCTCAGCCACTACAGTTATAATTTCACTAGAAAAGCCAGATGGCCCCCAACCTCCATCGATTGCGATTATTCTCCCAGTTTTTCTCACTGAATTTAAAATAACTGTAGGTGATAATGGACTTAAAACTCTTACATCGATAACTTCAGCTGAAATATTTTGGATTTTTAACTTTTCTGAAGCTTCCAAAGCCAACTGAGTTGAGAAACCTGCTGCTACAAGAGTAATTTCTGTGCCTTCTTTAACAACCCTTGGACCTTGACTCTTTAGATTTAATTCAACTACAGGTGATAATGATTCTTCATTTGAATACAACCAACGATCATCAATGTAAATGACAGGGTCTCCGGATAACACAGAGGCAATCAATAAGTCTCTAGCGTCAGATACTGAGTACGGCATAACTACTCTCAGCCCAGGTATATGGACAAACCAAGAGTGCAGTGCTTGAGAGTGTTGTGCTCCTTGTTCCCCACCTCTATTTATTATTGCTCTGATTGTCACTCCTGGATTAGCTTGGCCACCCATCATTGATGACCATTTGGCTGCCTCATTAACAATTGCATCCATTGCATATAACATAAAATCCATTCTGGGATGAACCATAATAGGTTTCATCCCAGATAATGCCGCACCTACCGCAGCTCCTGTACAGGCAGATTCTGATACTGGAGTATCGATAATTCTTTCAACCCCAAACTCTTTATCAAGATCTGTCATTGAGTTACCCACATACCATGGACTCCAAAGCCCTTGGCCAATTACAAAAACTTCAGGATATTTACTCAGTAAATATGAAAAAGCTTCTCTGATTGCAAATCCATAAGTTATCTTTGATGAATTATTTTTATCCATATCAGCTCATCTCTTATAAACATCAAGCAATATGATATTTAGTTCTGGCTCAGGATCGGCAATAGCTTGGTCCCAACAACTTTGTATGTATAAATCAGTTTCTGCTTTTATACTAGATATATCTTTCTGAGTTAATATATTGAAATCCAGTAATGCAGACTCTAATCTATTTAATGGATCACGTTTTTTCCAAATTAGTAAATCTTCTGCAGAACGATTAACGCCAACATCAACATCTTCGCGCCAATCCACATGTCCGTAGTGGCGGTAAGTAAAAGCTTCAATAAATCCTGGGAGGTTATCACTTCTTGTAAGATAAACTAATTTTTCTGCAGCATCTTCAACTGCAATTAAATTATTTCCATCAACAACTTCGAAGCGAACCTCATTCGCAAATGCAAAGCGCGCCATGGAATCATTTGGTTGCCGCTGTGATACGTGCATGTGGCTAGAAAACAGGTTATTTTCGCAAACAAAAAGAATAGGAACCTTAAGTTGACGAGCTAAATTTAGAGATTCATGCAACACTCCCTCTTCAACTGCGCCGTCTCCAAAATATGCCACGGTAATATCATTTTTATTTTGCAAGCGCGAGGCTAATGCGGATCCAACAGCTAATGAAACAGTTCCAGCCACAATAGGTACTGAGCCGTAAAAACCATTGGGTGCATCCCAGAGATGCATAGATCCACCCATACCCTTGGTAAAACCAGTGCTTTTGCCCAATATTTCAGCAAAAAGTTTTCGAGGATCGGCGTCCAAGGCTAAGAGGTGAGCATGTGATCGGTGTCCACTAAAAACACGATCAGATTTCGAAAGGAACTTTGATATCCCAACAGCTATGGCCTCTTGCCCTGCCCCAAGATGCACAGGTCCACCAATCAGCCCAACCTCTCTCATTTGAGCAATTTTTATCTCTACAATACGAGCTGTATATATTTTACGAAATTGTATTAAAAGATCAGATTTTTCCCTTTGCCCAATATTCAGAGAGGTGTCCAAATCTATAAAGCTATCGATTAAAGTCGCTTGTCCTTGGTCGTTAAATAATCTTTTCAAAGATCTCCTTCTTTTAATGGCTCAACCCTTGTATGCATAATATCTTTGTGCGAGCCTTTAGAAACTTTCTCAGTAGATCCGACTAGCTGCTCATTTAACTTTTCACCAGAACGCAACCCAGTATAATTGATGGGAATATCTTTTCCTGAAATTTTTATCATTCGAGTAGCTACCTGGTTGATACTTACTGGTGTGCCCATTTCTAAAATTAGCGTCTCACCGCATTCGCCTACAATTAGTGACTGGAGAACAAGGTGTACAGCCTCACCGATTGTCATAAAATATCTTGTAATTTCAGGATGCGTTATCGTGATTGGATGACCTGATTCAATTTGGTGTCTAAAGGTTGATAAAAAAGAACCATTACTACCAATAACATTTCCAAATCGCACCGATATATATTTATTATTTGCAGTTATGACACTAGCTATTAATCTTTCAGTAAGGAGTTTACTTTTTCCTAAATTACTAATTGGGTCAGCTGCTTTGTCGGTTGAAATATTAACAAAGTATTTAACACCGGATTTAAGGCACGCTTCAACCAGATTTTTTGTGCCCAGGACATTTGTTTTATAACTCTCTTCTGGAAATTTTTCTAGTAGCGCTAAGTGCTTTAGAGCAGCAGAGTGGAAAACAATATCGGGCTTTATATCATTAATAATCGTTTTAACCATAGATTGATCCCTAATATCAGCCAATATAAATCCAGGGTCATTAAACAGACCGTTTCCAAATAGATCAAGTTCGAGTTTAAGAAGAGCAGTTTCATCTCGATCTAGGAAATAAATACTATTTGGTGCAAACCGATTTAATTGACGCGCAATTTCTGATCCAATCGATCCACCAGCTCCAGTGATGAGAATTTTTTTACCCTGAATAAATTTTGATATCTCTGATTCATCAGGCTTAGAAGGTCGCCGTCCCAATAAATCTTCTTCTGAAATATTTGAAATATCCTCAATCACTAAATTTTTTAAGATAATTTTGAAAGGATTAGGAATTATTTTTAAACTTATTTGCAAATTGCGGCATCGCTCTTCTAAATCGGATAAAACTACAGAATCGATTTGAGAAATTGCAACAATTAAGTTTTTTGGCTTGTGTGTTTCCGAAACTTTTTCTAATTGATCCAAGCCCCCATAAACTCTCCTACCGAGAACCCTTTGATTTTGTTTTTTAGTATTGTCATCTAAGAAACCAATGGGTTTGTATAAATCTGATTTTAGCAGCATCTGTTCAGCCAACTGCCGGCCTGTAATCCCCGCCCCGTAAATTAAGGTGTTTTCACCTCTTGATCGAGTGAATAAAGTTGTGTATTTACGCTGATCGAATATTACTCTAACACTAAATTTTAGTAGTAACGCAATCACACCGGTGATTATTGGAACAGATCGCGGAAGAATTGGGAAGCCATATATTATTCTTATGAGTGTCAGGAGGAAAGTGACCAAAGCAACAGAGATAGATAATATTAGCACTCCCTCAATATTTATTCTTTCCTCTCTACTATTGTTTAAAGAAAATAACTTACTCATTAATATAAAGAATACCGATCCTAATAAACCTAACTTAAAAATCTCAATATACTTTTCGTTAGGTATTGAACCATCAAATCTAAGTGAGGTTGCAATTAACGCAGAAACTATCCAGATAAATAATAAAATCATTGTTTGTTTGCCTAAAATATAGACTTTTTTCAGGAATATTTTCATTTATTTACCATTAATTCCCATTAGATTAAATCGCATATTTAGAAACACCTTTAGGACCGACTGTTTGATAGCATGCGGGTATCATAGTTTATTGGAACAAATCTTGTATTTGTTTATTCCTCCTAATGTGCTAGTGTATAATCAAGTTGTGCAAAAGTTAACTAATTTTTCATCGTTGGCCATTTTATCATCAATTTTTGTCACTATTGTTGTATTTCCTCCACTTATGGATCCAATTAACACTCCTAAGCTATTGATTCTAGCTTTAAGTGCCGGAGTAACAGCTTTTTTGACTTTAAGTAACTCTTACAAGAAAAATACTCTTAAAATTGAAAAAAAAGTTTTATTTCTAATAATTATTTTTTTAATTCTTGCTTTTTTTTCTTCCATAGTTAACAAACAAAATTTATATACATCTTTAATAGGAGAGTTTGGAAGGAATAATGGATTAATTTCTATAGTTGCATTTTCATTGCTTTTTTTAGTGATGTCATCATCAAGTAATATTGCAACTGCAAAATTTTTGATATTAAATTTAACTGTTTTAGGGTTTTTCAACTGCACATATGCGTGGATACAATACTATAAACTTGACCTTTTATCATCTTTATTCTCATCATATAACCCGAACTCTCAACCAGAATTGGCAGGGGTTATAATTTTAACAGTAGGAAACTCTAACTTTGCTTCAGTTCTATTAGGGTTAACATTCACAGCATCTGTAGGATACTTTTTAAATTCCAGGAATTTAAAGTTATTAAGATTATTAGCGTTATTATCAAGTTTTTTCCACTGGCAATTAATACCTCATCTAGATATGCAGGGCAGGGTAATTTTCACGGCCGGAGGTTTAATTGTATTCGGTATCTGGCTAAGCATTAGCTCAAATAATGTTTTAAAAAAACTTAGTTACGGTTACTGGACGATCTCTTTTTTAATTGGTTGCATCGGATTTAGCGCACTTTTTGGCATTGGGCCCTATGCTGAAAGACTATCTAACGATTTAGTTAACCTGAAGGATAGATATTATCACTGGCTAGCTGCAATAAATATGTTGCAAGATAATTTATTATATGGAGTTGGCATAGACGCTTTTGGTAACTACTACCATCGATACAGAGTAGCTGAATCTATACAATATCGGGGAACTCCAATGGGTGGAACAAATAATGCCCACAATATATTTTTACAGTATGGCTCAACAGGTGGTTTGGCCTTAATGGCAGTTTATCTACTAATAACTTTGCTCATTTTTTGGCGAGGGGTTTTGGCTATTAAAAATAATCCAAATGAAAGGTTAGTAGTAGGGTCACTGTTTGCATTATGGATTTGTTACCAGATTCAATCAGTCGTGTCAATTGAACAAATTGGTATTACAGTTTGGAATTGGATAATTGGTGGCGCGCTTATTGGTCTATCGCTAAAAAAATCCAGCGAAAATAAAAATGACATGTCTAGAGACTTACTAATAAAGAATAAAATCTACTCTTTGCAAAAATCAATATTTTTAGTACTTATAGTTTACTCATTAACAGCATCGATTCTGGTGCTTACTACTGTTGTAAATGATCGGCAGATGTTTACTAAATTTCAAGCATTGAACTCATCAACCTCTAAAGAACAAGCACAGAACAACATAAATGATTTAGTTTCGCTAGCACTGGCGTCAAATCATCCAAAATTACGAATAACGATTATTAATTCAATAGGTAGGGCAGGTTGGACTAACGAAGCATTTAAAATAGCTGAGCAGACAACTAGAGATTTTCCTGATTTCCTTCAAGCATGGGATATTACTGCATCAATTTTGGAGGCTAATAACCAAAAGCAACTAGCTGTACCTTTTCGCATAAAATCTTTAGAGATAGATCCTCTTAATCATATTTTTGAGGAAAAGCTACTGCAAGACAAAACAAGTTAAAGTAAAGTATTGAGTGGAAATCCTCTATGTTTAGCCCTTAATATTGCACCGATACCCCATTTGAAAACATTAGTTTTAAATGCTAGTTTCCTTATTTTTTATAAAACCATTTCCCCTTTTTATACACCAGTAGAGACCTCAATTAAATAGAGTCATTTTATTGGGCGTTGCATTAGTTAAAGTAGAGTAGGATTAAAGCATTTAGAACTATAATCTCTATTTACATAGCAACTCTAGGGCCTTTAGCTCAGTCGGTAGAGCAACAGACTTTTAATCTGTGGGTCGTCGGTTCGATCCCGACAGGGCCCACTTCGAGATTTACACAGTATTTTATGGGTAAATCATTAATTGTTTAGGGTGCTTACGGTATAATTGTCACCTGATTGTGCTGTTGATCGCGGTTTGGGCTTAAAAGCACTGTCCGATTTGTCCTAATAAGGCGACAAATTAGTAGTTATTCCGTAGTAGGGATTAGAGGCGGCGACGGTCGACTCTGCAAGATAAAACCGGTTAATAAGGGGCAATCCAAAATGGTACTTAGAGCCAAAAAGGTAAAGGCGGTCGAGATTAACTCACCTGCTACCTGGAGTGTTGCCCAATTCTCTTTCTTCTACACTCAAAACCGATCAGAACTAATCGCCCATGCCAATCGGATTGTTAAAGATAAAGCGAAGGCAGAAGAGATTACCCAAGAGGCACTCGTTAAGTTCATGCTTGCCGCCCCAGAGTTAGCTAGTGATGATCATGCCCTTTCATATCTCCACCGCACAATCGAAAACCTTTGTATTGATCTTTTTCGTGCCGAAAATAGACGCCCAAATCTAGTTGCATTAGATGATGCAACCGCAGAGGTGGAATCAACCTGGCAGGTATCAGGAGATCACTCAGCCGCAATCTCCACCGCTGAGGATGCTGCAATTATTCGCCAAGCATTATCACTTTTATCCCCAGCAGAGCGAGCTGCTCTAGTTATGTGGGAGGTTGAGGGTCGATCAACTAAAGAGATCGCTAAAGAGCTTGGTATTAAAGAGTCTGCTGTTCGCCACACAGTCTCAAGAGCTCGTGCTTCTCTCCGTAAGGTCCTCACTGAACTTATTATTGATGAGAAACGTGGCTTAACTGCTTTAGATCTGCTCTCAACCACCTATAAAAGAGCGGCAAAGATTGCTGGAAAATCCTCAAAGATTGCTCTCACATTCATCTTGGTTTTGACTGCCTCTCTTGGACTTAACTCATTAACAGGTAATGAGTCAAATACCTCAATTACTACATCATCCCCACAACTTCTAAATAATCAGGACCTGCCAGAAGTGGTTACTTCCACCCCCCAGGCACCTGTGGTTAAGAACAAACCAGTAATTTTAACTAACAACAACACTATCTCGGCCCAAGAGTACTCAGATCAAATATCCCTATCACTCGCTCAATTAGAAACTGTGACATTAATGATGCAAGCATTAGATCAAGCAGATGGTGGTCAAACACCTTAAACAATAGATTTCCGGCTTATTTATGGCACTGCACGTGCTTGTCATAAGCAAGACGGAATAGAGGATCGAAAGATCTTCGAGCCGAGATTAGGAAATACCTAATTTCGACTAACGAAAGGAAAAAAATGTCATTATTGACAATTAGAAAGCGTATTGCACTTGTTGCAGTGACGGCGTTAACAGCGGGAATTCTCTCTGTTGCGACACCACCTGCGGCAAATGCAGCAGCTGGTGATATCGACTGGCTGTATGACAATGGATCGGCGGGCATTTGTGCCGTTTATAATAATGCTTCTGGTGCATACGTAGCATTAACCGGACGTTCAGTCTCGACTTTAGCGTCTCCTCGCACCGTAACTGTAGCTATTGGTGGCACAGTAGCACTTGATGTTGAGGATGATCACACTACCTATACTGCAAATGGTGCAGTATCAGCTCCTGTTACCCCTGTAATCTTAAACCAATTATGGGTAGCAGTAAGTGGTGCAGGTGTTTCAAGCGCAGGTCGTAGGTATGATACGTCAACTTTTGATACCCACCCAGAAATATTAAGTTCATACGGTGTGTATTACGGTATAGATGACGACACTATTACCCTTGTTGCAAATGCAGTAGGAACTGTGACAGTAAATTCATATGCTGCCACTCCGTATGATGCTAACGGCGCAGGAACATCCGGTCTAGCTGCTGGTGCTTCTGGCTCACTCACAATCAATGTTGTTGCCTCTTGTGCAGCTGCTGGCTACAGCGCTGCTGATAGCGCCTACGAGGTTACAACAGCTGCAACATCTGAACCATCATTAACTAGAGGAGATACATTAACCTTTGGTGCTGGATCAGCTGCATTTATCAGCGTTGTAGGTAAAAACACCTATGGTGCGGTTTTACCAGCCACTACCGTTTGGACAGTCTCTGCGACCAATGGTGCACTTGTGAAAGTTGCAGCATCTGCCGCTACTGCAGCCTCAGTGAATGCGACAACATACGGTGATGGAACACTTTCATCAGCGCAAGGTGCTGCGGTTGGTACCAATGTTTACTTCAAGATTGTTCCGGCATCCAAAGCTGCTGGTGGTACTACCACGGTAACTATTTCGGCCGGTACAACTGTAGTTGCATCTAAGACCCTAACCTTCTTACCAGAAGCTGCTAAGTTGGTTGTTGTTAAAAATATTGTGGGGTCAAACTCTATTGGTGATGGAGCGTTCCTATGGGATCTTCAATCAGCAACAGGAGTATCAGTTCCTGGAAGTGCTTCGGTTGTAGCAACATCGCTAACTCCTAGAGTGACTTCTGTAACCGACACCAAGGTTGCAACAGTTGATCCAATAACTCCAACTGCAGGTAACACTATTTTAACTGCTGCTGGTGCTACAGCACCTGCAACAGCTTTACTTGGATCATCAACAGGAACTACTAGATATGGTATTTCTAAGTTTGCATGTAACCCAGGTGTAGCCTCTGGTGAATCGACGATAACAATGCGTCATACAACAGCTGTTGGTGGGGTCAATATCGATACCCCTGTTACAGTAAAATGTGCAGGTGGCGTAGCTACATACACTATCTCAACAGACAAAGCTGCTTACAAGATCGGTGAAGTTGCCACATTAACTGTTGATGCCAAAGATTCAACTGGCGCAGCAGTAAGTGATTTCACCACAATGCCAACAGCTACTGCCTTATCTTGGGGTGGAGGAACAGCAGTAACAAACACTGCAACTTCTGATGTTTTCTCTGCAGGAAAGAAAACCTACCAAGCACAGATGACTACAGCTGGTGCATTCAATGTTGCATCAATAATTGCCGGATCAACTACTAAGACAGCAACCGCTGCTTATACAATATCTGGTGGAGATGCATCAAATGCTGAGGTTCTAAAGTCGATCGTTGCGTTAATCGCATCAATCAACAAGCAGATCCAAGCACTACAGAAGTTAATCCTAAAAAGATAAATAACTTCTAAAAGAATAAGCCAACGGGTGGTCCCTCTAAACAGAGGGGCCGCCCGTTGGGCTTTAAACGTCCTTGCAAAGTAGAGTTGGCGTATGTCGGCTAAAAAGACTACCGATGGCTTCACATCATCAGTATTGCTGGAGGAGGAGATGAGATTAACTCTGCCCTCATTAACAGTTACAGATGCCCTTGAGATTGGTGAGGCAGCAAAACTATTTGGACAGAATCGATCATTGCCAATTGCAGTTGAGGTAAGGATTGGTGATTGGATTATTTATCATGCATCACTACCTGGCTCAACAGTAGAGAACCAGTGGTGGATTGATCGAAAGGCACGAGTTGTAATGCTTAAGAAGCACTCAACTATGTTTGAAAGAGTAAGTGCGCAGGAGCGCGGGGTTGATTGGCATAAAGAGAATGGCTTATTGGATGAGACTCATGCCATCCATGGTGGCGGTCTGCCCTTGATGACTAAGAATGAAGATTTTGTTGGCATGCTACTTATTAGTGGCTTGCCACAGGTTGAAGATCACCTACTAGGGGTTGAAGTGTTAACTGAATTTCTAGCGCGTAAGGGTGAACTACTTTGAGTTGTCAAGTTTGGGTGTGTGGTGAGGTAGTAATTGATTTAATTCCAGATGGTACTGAGCGCAAAGCTGTTGTTGGTGGTGGGCCTGCGAATACTGCAAAGGCATTATCAAAGCTTGGTATTGCCACTCAGTTTATTGATGGTATTTCAAGTGATAAGTATGGCCAGATGGCGCTTAAAGAGTTACACAAAAATGGCGTGCTACTTGATTTTGTTAAGTTCTCAGATAAGCCGACCTGTCTTGCAATAGTCACTTTAAACTCAAAAGGCGGGGCCACATATGAATTTGTAATTGATGACACCGCCACCTTTGACTTTTCACACTCATGGCTGCCTGACGCAGCAGATAAAAAGCCACCACTTCTTCATATTGGGACACTTGTAACTGTTATAGAACCAGCCGCATCTGTCTTATTGGAGTGGGCAAAGAAGGTCGCAAAGGTTACACCAATTGTCTTTGATCCAAATATCAGACCTGCTGTAATGAGTGATAGGGCGCAGTATGTAAAACAGGTAGAGCGCTGGGTAACAATATCTAATGCAGTAAAAGTAAGTGATGATGATATTTACTGGCTATATCCAGGCCAGGATTTAGATCAGGTAGCAAAGAGATGGCTTGGTATGGGACCAGAGTTAGTCGTGGTCACATTCGGTGATAAAGGATTAGCTGGCTATCGCCAAGATTCAAAGATAAGTGTTGATGCAAAGAAGGTTGTAGTAGCAGATACGGTGGGTGCTGGTGACACCGTGGGCGCCATACTAGTTGAGGCAATTATCCAGGACGGCCTAGCTAATTTAACGGGCGCGCGACTCTCATTGATGTTAGATAGAGCAGCAAGAGCTGCTGCTATTACAGTTTCTAGAACAGGTGCTAGGCCACCTGGGCGGGATGAGATTTAAATAAGATGCTAAATATTGACGGAGATCAAATATCAATTGCAATTGATTTAGATCAAGGTGGCCGTCTTGCCTCACTGCAATGGCAGGATATGGAGTTTGTAGTTCCCTTTAATGGTGATGTTTTGCGTTGGGGTTGGTATTGCATGGCGCCATGGGCTGGGCGCATAAAAGATGGTTTAGTTAAAGATGGTAAGGGTGTTACCTATCAACTGCCAACAACATTTATGCCACCACATGCAATCCATGGCTTTGGCTTTTTCTCATCTTGGCAAGATTTAGGAGGTGGTAAACAATTACTTGAGTTCCCTGCTCCTTATAACGGTGCGCAAGTAATACAACACTTTGAGATATTAGATGATGCCCTACGTTGGTCACTTGAGTATGAAGCAAATGGTTGTGATCTGCCATTTTCATTAGGTTTTCATCCATGGATTGCTAGAGATATTGGCAAAGGAGATAGCGCTGAGTTAGATTTTAAAGCAAATAAAATGATGGCACGTGATCAAGATTTTGTATTTACTGGGCAATATTTACCACAACTACCAGGACCATGGGATGACACCTTTGTGGAGATTATAGGCACACCAGAGATTATTTGGCCAGGAGCTGCCAGATTAACTGTTGAATCAGATGCACCTTACTGGACTGTTTATACCGAGAATGAGGATGGTATTTGTCTTGAGCCACAAACAGCCCCACCAAATGCTCATCTAATTGGCGTGACCGGTGATAACTACATAGAGGCGTTATTTAGATTTTCAGAGGATTTCTAGTAGTTTCAAATAGAAAATACTTTGATATAATTTTCCCAACCAATCCTTCGTAGAAATTTGCTCATGAATAAGGGACCCTTGCGGGTCCCTTATTTTTATACTACCTGTGAATACTTATGCTTTCAATCGATATAAAACATCTTTACTTGATAACTCAAACTCTAACGAGTCATAGAGGTTTAAGGCAGCCTTGTTATCAAAATCAACATATAACATCGCATCCGTTAGCCCTTGATACTTTAAGTAATTAAGTGCGGTAATTGTTAGCGCTTTACCAATACCAAGGCCAGCATATGCAGGATCTACTGCGGTTATATATATTTCACCAATTGCTGGGTGAGCATGTGATGCTTCACCGTCATGATCATGGGAGTGTGCGCCATGAACCTTGGTCCAAGTCGAGGCAATTACATGTTTATTTTTTTCAACAATAAAAAATCCTTTTTCATCAAACCACTCCTCACTTATTCTGTGATTTAGATCAGATAACTGCCAGCCACCTTGCTCTGGGTGATCTTTAAATACTTTATTGTTTAGTTGTAGCCAATCATCACTATCTATTCCAGGCAGAAAGCTTCTAATGATTATTTCTTTATCAAGGACTGGTAGTGGCTGGATATCACTTAGTGACTTACTCATTTGAAGTACTGTTCTGATCTTTTCAAAGTTAAATGAGACGGCAAGGTTATGGGCCACTTCACCCTCACCATGAACCCAAAGTCTTAAGTTATTGCCACTAATTTCAATTGCCTTACTTAGTAATTGCTTACCAATACCTGCATTGCGATGATCAGGATCTACTACCAACTCAACAGAAGGACCAGCTACTAAATCGGTTTGATCAAGGTGGGCGTAGCCGATAACTTGGTTATCTTTTTCAACTAGTAAATGAGAATCGGCCTTATCTCCGCCATAGCGAAGGTGAAGCAGGATGTGCTCTGCAATTGGAGGGGTGCCATCATGGTTTGTGGTGCGATTTATTAAATCAAGAACGAGTGATTGTTGGGTATCAGATAGGTGATCTAAGTGTTGCAATGTGTTATTAATTAATATCTGCAGTTACTGGGTTATTACTTGTGCTAAATCTGTAACCAACATTTCTTACTGTATCAATTATTGATTCAAACTCTGGGCCAAGTTTTGAGCGCAGGCGGCGGATATGAACATCAACAGTTCTAGTTCCACCAAAGTAGTCATATCCCCAGATCTCTTGCAGCAATTGTGACCTTGAGAAGACTCTGCCTGGGTGTTGGGCTAGGTATTTAAGAAGTTCAAACTCTTTAAAGGTTAGATCTAAAGTTCGCCCCTTTATTTTAGCAGTGTATGAATCCTCATCAATTACTACTTCACCACTTCTAATCTCTTTAAGTGAAGGATTCTTAGCAAGCTGAGTAATTGCATCTTTGCCAATCACAATTCTAATTCGAGCATCTACCTCAGCAGGTCCTGCGGTATCAAGAATTACATCGGTAATACCCCAATCAGCATTAATTGCTGATAGGCCACCTTCGGTTGTAACAATAATTAAAGGTGTTGAGACACCGGTGGTAGTAATTAACTTTGTGAAAGATTTTGCTGTTGGTAGGTCGCGCCTTGCGTCAATGATTATGCAATCTGTGATTGGAGCATCTACTAAAACGGATGCTTCAGCGGGCAAGATTCGCACATCATGCTGTAGTAAACCCAGTGCTGGCAGCACATCAGCGGATGCACCAGTTGAGTTAGTCAGCATTAGAATCTTTGCCATAAGAGTGGTAAGAATACACTCATGAGGACATTGCCACTACTTGGTTTAATTCTGGTGCTAACTAGCGTATTTGGCATTTACTACCGCTCTAAAAATGGGGTAATTCGCAAAAAACGCAGATTACATATTAGCCAGGGTGAATTTGCTGGTAGCTATGGAAGGCGAGCAACTATTCTGCAATTCTCCACTACCTTCTGCACCCAATGCCGGGCTGCTAAATCTTTAATCGCAGATGTTATAAAAAATCAAAGTGATATCTCATACGTTGAAATTGATGCTGAATCTAATCTTGAGTTAGTTCGAAGAGTTGATATCAGATCAACTCCAACTACCTTATTTTTAGATAGCGCTGGTTTTGAGATTGCCCGGGCAACGGGAGCACCTAAGCGTGATCAGTTAATAAAGGTGATAAGCGCTCTATAGATCCTGCAAATTACTCGCAAGAACAATCAATTTAAATGATATAAAATCCATCCATGTTCTCTATACAACCAGTGTTTTTCACAAAGCGCCGCGTAATTGATTACGCCCGTGCTAAGGGTTGTATGTGTTGGCTAAGTAATTAATTGCTATACAAAAATTAATTTTTTAATCCAACAACTTTAAAGGAGAAAAAGTGTCAACAATTAATCAAAGTAATAAGCCTGTTGTCTTAATCGATGCTAGAGGACCACGTTATAGTGCAGCTATTACATCTGTTGTATTAGCTCTTGCCTTAATCACAGAATCTAGTTATGTAATTGGATTCCAATTTGCAGTCTTTTTATCAGCTGTTTTATTTGGTCTTCGTAGATCAATTTATGGTTTTATCTATCGCAATTTGATTCAGCCAAGGCTTTCAGGTCCGGTACCGAGTGAGGATCAGCGGGCTCCTAGATTTGCTCAATTCATTGGCGCACTCTTTGCATTTGTGGCATTACTAGGTGGTGTTAGCGGTAATAGCGCAGTATTTTTGATTGCTACTAGTTTTGCACTCGGCGCTGCTTTTTTAAATGCAGCCTTTGGTTTTTGCTTAGGATGTCAGATCTATTTAATCTTGGTGCGCTTAAGTAAGCGTAGTTAAGGGTTAACTGGGTGATTTGCTTTGGTTTAGACTTAAGCCATGGCACATGAGCTGCATGAAAAAGGTCTTCGCTTAACACCACAACGTGAGTTGGTGTTAAGTGCGGTTAGATCATTAGGTCATGCAACGCCGGAGGAGGTAGCGGAGAAGGTCCGCAGCACTCATCCTGGTATTAATCTCTCAACGGTTTATCGAAACCTTGAAACACTCGAAAATGTTGGTTTAGTACTACACACTCACTTGGGTCATGGTGGCGCTACATACCACGCAGCTGAGGAGTTAACTCATCTACATTTAGTTTGTTCTGATTGTGGCGTAATAGGGGATGCTCCAATTGATGCAGCTGCTAACTTTGTTAACACTTTAAGTGATGATTACGGATTTAAGACTGATGTGACACATTTTGCTATTTATGGATTATGTGCGAAGTGCGCTGAAAAAAATGATCAAAACAAACGCTCAGTTGGTAAAACAAAGTGAGCGCCGTTCTAGTTGAGTCAGGTCCTGATAAGGGTGCTATTTGGCACTTTGGTGAGCCAAATAAGGAACAAAAAGAGTTAGCAGCAGGAAACGCGTGGGCTGATCTTTCTCATCGCGGTGTTTTATCTGTTACTGGAAAAGATCGCCTTACTTGGCTTCATTCACTAACTACTCAACATCTTGAGCAACTGCCACCTGCAAAATGGACGGACGCGTTAATTCTTGATCCACAAGGTCATGTTATTGAGCAGTTGTTTTTAGTAGATGATGGTGTTACTACCTGGATACATACTGAAACTGAGCGGATTGCGCCATTACTTGATTACTTAACTAAGATGAAATTTATGTTAGATGTTGATGTTAAGGATGAAAGTAATAACTACGCAGTACTTAGAGCTCCCGGAAAAAGTGATGCAATAGGCGGTCCATACGCACTTGTGCCAAGGGATGAACTTTCTGAAACAAAGGAGGCATTTAGCAAGTCACATACTCAAGTTGGTATTTGGGCAGTTGAAGCTTTAAGAGTGGCTCAGGGGCGAGCTAGGTTGTTATTTGAAGTTGATCATAAATCTATTCCAAATGAGTTAGGTTTTTTAAATAAGGCTGTGCATATGAATAAGGGCTGCTACCGCGGGCAAGAGACTGTGGCAAAGGTATTTAATTTAGGACAACCACCTAGAAAGCTTGTGCTACTTCACCTAGATGGCTCTATGGTGGTTATGCCAGAAAATGGCACAAAATTATTTGATGGTGATAAAGAGGTTGGCTTTATTGGCACCGTCGCCCGTCACTATGAGTTAGGCCCGATTGCACTTGCCGTAATTAAGCGAAATACCCCAGCAGATTCAGTGTTAATCGCAGATGGGGTGAGTGCTAACTGGGCGGAGTTATCACTTAAGACAAGTTAGGCTTAACTAATGGAGTTTTTCACAACTGCCTTACTAATACTAATTAGCTTAACCTTCTCAATTTATCTAATTGTTAAAGGCACACGTGGGATGAAAATGAGTATTAAAGAACTTAAAGAAGGAAATAATTAATGGTTTTTTCTATTCCAGAAAATCTGCACCCTAACTTAATGCCACTTGCTTGGTTAGTGGGCACCTGGCGCGGAAAGGGGCGGTGTGAGTATCCAAATATTGAAGGTTTTGAGTTTGCGCAAGAGGTTTCATTTAATCAAGATGGGCAAAATTATTTAAACTATTTTTCTAGAACATGGGTAATTGATAGTAATAGTGAGATTGTTAAACCATATGACAGTGAGGTTGGCTTTTGGCGCCTGCGTGATAAGGAAGTACTTGAGGTAGTTTTATCTCATAACTCTGGCACTAATGAAGGCTGGCTTGGCTTAATACGAGGACCAAAGATTCAACTTGCTATGGATAAGGCGTATGAATCACCAAGTAAGAAAGCTATTGATTCTGGCTCTAGGTTATATGGCTTAGTGGAAGGGCAATTATTCACTTCATTAGATGTTGGTAAAGATGGCTATGATCTACAGGCCTATATGTGGTCATCACTTGAGCGCCAAGGGTAGGAAAACTTACCTAGTAATTCTAAGTTAGACTTAGCTTATGAAAGCAGTTAAAAAATCACGCATTGCAACCTTAATGGTGCACACCTCACCTCTCGATCAAGCAGGTATGGGCGATGCTGGCGGCATGAATGTTTATATAGTTGAGAGCGCTAAGAAGATGGCTCAAGCAGGTGTTGAAGTAGATATTTTTACAAGGGCAAATAATGCAAATCTGCCAGAAAGTGTTGAGATTGCAGATGGTGTAAATGTTAAGCACTTAGTTGCAGGACCATTTGAAGGATTATCAAAAGAGGAGCTACCTAGCCAAATAGGCGCACTTACTAGCTCATTTATGAATTATCAAAAAGAGTTACCAAATGATTACTACTCAATTCTTCACTCACATTACTGGATCTCAGGACAATTAGGCTGGATGGTTAGTGAGCGAACTGGAATCCCATTAATTCACACCATGCACACCACCGCAAAGGTTAAAAACTTAAATCTTGCAGATGGTGAAAAACCTGAGCCGCAAACGAGGGCAATTGGTGAAGAACAAGTCGTTGAAGCATCTACCGGCTTAATAGCAAACACAGATGCAGAGGCTGCATCTTTAGTTTCACTTTATGGTGCATGTCCTGATAATCTCTTTGTTGTTGCCCCTGGTGTTGATTTAGAAAAATTCTCACCTGGAACTGGCAAGCAGGATGCCCGCGCTAAATTAAACATAGCACCGGATGCCATCCTAATTACCTTTGTTGGCCGTATTCAGCCCCATAAAGGACCTGATGTATTGCTTAGGGCGGCTGCTGAGATGATCTCTCACTCACCATATCTGCGGGCCAAACTTGGTGTGGTAATTATGGGTGGTGTTTCTGGAAGTGTTAATGAGCTTGAGAAGTTAAAAACTCTTGCCAAGTTTTTAAAAATTGAAGATGTTACTCACTTTGTAGATCCTGTTTCTCGAAATCTACTTCCTGATTGGTATAGAGCAAGTGATTTAGTATGCGTGCCAAGTTACTCTGAATCTTTTGGCTTAGTGGCCCTTGAAGCACAAGCTTGTGGCACACCAGTTGTTGCTACAGCAATTGGCGGCCTTCGTACTGCGGTCTCAGATGGCATTTCAGGTTCACTAGTAGATGGTCATGATCCAAAGGCTTGGAGTGCGGTTATCTCAAGATTACTTGCAGAGCCTGCCAGGCGATTACTTTTATCAATGGGCGCCCTTGAGCATGCCAACCACTTTGGCTGGGAGAACACAGCTAGAAAAACACTAGATGTTTATGACTGGGCTTTATCTAAGAGGGAAAGTAGCGGATTGAATCTGGTTTTGGATGCTTGATGCGGCTGCAGTAATAGATGATTTTTTGCAATCACATGATTTAGATTATGAGCAAAAGGATGAAGCTACCTACCTCATTACCCTTCCTGGACAGAGTAAGCAGCAGACTCATTGCGCATTAGTAATAGGGGACCACTCACTGAGTATTAACGCCTTTGTAATTAGAAAGCCTGATGAAAATAAGGTTGGAGTTTATGAGTACTTACTGAAGAAAAATGCAGCGATGTACTCAGTAGCTTTTGCGGTAAATGAGTTAGGTGATATCTATCTTGTAGGTAGATTGCCGCTAGATGCAGTCACAGAGCGTGAGATTGATCGGATACTGGGTGAGGTTTTGCAGTACGCCGACTCCTCCTTTAACCCCTTACTTGAGTTAGGTTTTTCCTCGGCTATTCGCCGGGAGTGGGCTTGGCGGGTCTCTCGGGGTGAGTCCTTAGCTAATTTAAAGGCATTTGAGCATTTAATCTAGATTTTTCTTGCTTACCTATTTAAACTTCCTCCTTATGCGCACCTTACTTAGAGCAACCATATTCTTTGTATCTTCCTTACTTGCAATAACTTCAGTAGCTTTTGCCAATACCTTATCTGCCAACTTTTCGACAATTTCTGGGGCTAGATTCGAGCCACTACCACTTGATGCATCCGCTCCACCTGGCGTATCCCCTGAGGTTTTCTATGATGAGAGCTCTAAGACTTACTACTTATACACAACAGCTGAGATAACCAAGATCTACACCTCAAAGGATGGTTTGGTATGGAGTGAGGCAGGTAATTATCGCCTACCAAATGGCTTTGATTGGTCGATTGTAAAGATGGGTGAGAATAATTACCGACTTTATTACGCCTCTCTAATGCCTGGCGTTGCTGGCACAGTTAAATGTAGTCAACAGAAAAAATCACTTTATTACGCAACCTCAACTGATTTACTAAATTGGAGCGCTCAACCTGGGCCAATTTTTGATGATGTGGGTTGTGGTGTGCCCCATGTATTAAAAAAGCGGGATGGCAAGTATCTGCTCTACTACAACACAATTACCACTATCCATGGAATGCATATGGCTAGCTCAGATGATGGGGTTAAATGGACGGCACTACCTGGGGTAATTGCAAATAATCAATCTTTAGTAGATCCGGCGCCAATTGAGATGCCAGATGGCACATTTTTAATGGTGGCCTCCACCACCGGCAATCCCCAAAAAAATGAGTTACAGGAGCTACAGATATTAAGCTCTAAAGATGGCATTAATTGGGAGCATCGCAAATCCTCACTCTACGCCCCAGCTGGATATAGCGTCCTAGATCCAGCTCTTAAATTATTAGATGGCAAACTTAGAGTTTGGCATGGTTACACTCAAGGAATGGATCATGGTAAATCTAAGATTGCAACTGGTAATCTAACTCTTACTGCAGCTGCAGCAAGTACGCCAACAAAGCAAAAATCAGTAATCACTTACTGTGTAAAGGGCAAGCAACAACGGGTTACTGAGAGTGGAAAGTGTCCTAAGGGTTGGAAAGTAAACAAGATTAAGTTGTAATAATTATTTATTTTTCTTAATCTTAAATGCCAGATAGCAAAGTTACCAGACACTAAAGTTATCAGCGGTAATTAGGTAATTACCATCTGACTATGGCAGGATTTAAGGTATGGCTTATAAATTAATTTTGCTTCGCCACGGTGAAAGCGAATGGAATGCAAAGAATCTCTTTACCGGCTGGGTTGATGTTGAACTCTCCGATAAGGGAAGAGCTGAGGCAACACGTGGCGGCCAGTTGTTAAAAAAGGCAAATTTATTGCCAGATGTTCTTCACACATCCCTTTTAACTAGAGCGATTAATACTGCAGATATTGCGCTAGCTAGTGCTGGTGTAGTGGGTATTCCAATTAAGCGAAGCTGGCGGCTTAATGAGCGACATTACGGCTCTCTTCAAGGAAAAGATAAGGCCGCTACTTTAAAAGAGTATGGCGCAGAACAATTTCAATTATGGCGTAGATCATTTGATGTGCCGCCACCTCCTATTGCAGATGATGATCAGTACTCACAAAAAAATGATCCTAAGTATGCAAACCTTGGTGAGTCACTTCCTAAAACAGAGTGTTTAAAGGATGTAGTAGCCCGTGTTATCCCATACCTTACTAATGAGATAAATAATGATCTAAAAAGTGGGAAAGTAGTTCTAATTACAGCCCACGGTAATTCAATTAGAGCAATTGTTAAGTACTTAGATAACATCTCTGATACTGATATTGCTGGCGTTAATATCCCAACTGGAATTCCGCTTCTATATGAACTAAATGAAAGCTTTCAACCGATTACTAAGGGCGGTAGGTATTTAGATCCTGAGGCAGCAAAGGCTGCAATTGAAGCGGTTGCAAATCAGGGTAAGAAGTAAAAACCTTTACGCTTTATCGTTTGCGTAGGCGCCAGTAACTAAGAAATAAACTCTGCGCGCAATTGAAACAGCGTGATCAGCACATCGCTCATAGTAGCGACCAAGTAAGGTCATATCGATAGCGGTTTCAACACCATGCTTCCAATTTGGATCAAGTAGGGTTTGAATAATCTTGCGATGAAGTGCGTCAATTGCATCATCATCTTTTTCAAGCTCAAGTGCCTTATCAATATCTCTATTTTCAACAACTGTTGCCATTTTAGAAATAATCTGAACACAAACTCGTCCCATCTCCTCAATTGTTAAAGATAATTCAGGTGGCACAGCAGTTGCTGGGTAGCGCATTCGAGCTGACTTTGCGATGTGATGGGCTAAATCTCCCATGCGCTCAAGGTCAGCGCTCATGCGAAGTGAAGTTACTAAGGTGCGAAGATCAGAGGCAACTGGGCCTTGGCGAGCGATTAAATTTATTGTTCTAGCATCTAACTCATGTTGAATCTCATCAACTACTAAATCTTCAGCAATTACTCGCTCAGCTAGAGCTAAGTCAGCGGTTAGTAGCGCGGTGGTGGCATTTTCCATAGCGGTCTTAACTAAGGCAGCCATCGCCACCAATGTGGCAGAGACTGAATTTAACTCTTCTTGAAATTGCTCACGCATTGGCTAACCGTAATGGGAAATGCCCGCTCGTGCGGGGAGGTGAGTGAACAGGTCTTTAATAACTGGTTAAAACTGAGGGTATCCACAGTTATTTCGCAGATCTGGTTAACCAGATACGCAACTAACTCATACCATAAGGGGGTGATCTGGCGGTTTAATCAAAGGCAGGAAAGTGATCTCGCCAACTCAAAAATCCAAAGTGATTTATCCACGCAAAGCTTTGATCTACTGCGCGCTATAGATGCTGAGTCAATTGTTATTACTGCAAGTGATCAAGTCATCTACTACTCAGAGAAAATTGCCACATTTAATTTA
>SXGS01179022.1_pt1 | contig 21340 bp, 14 predicted proteins | sample 3174681 | NCBI WGS metagenome assembly SXGS01 (sample SAMN11356861, study PRJNA531348) | freshwater metagenome | isolation source: freshwater sample F1-80 | place: China: Fuxian Lake, Yuxi | collected 2017-12-25 | reverse complement strand
TCGCGGCTTTCGCTGGCAGGGCCGCAGTGGCGCGGGCAGCGACGGTCTTACCAAGATCGATCTCCGCCCCGGCGCCGACGGCAAGGCGTATGTGCGCGTGCAGGGTCAGGGCGAAGCCCTCCAGATACCCGCGCTGCCAGCTGCGCTGCCGCTCAGCGGGGCAGCGAAGCTGCAACTCGGGGCCTCGGGCGGAGCGTGCTGGCAGGCGACTTTCAACAGCGCCTCCTGCGGGATGATCCGGAACGGAGCCACCCTGTTCTATGGCGCCGGCGACTGAGACGACCGCGATCGACGACGCCGCATGCCGTCGGTCATAATCTTCTGAGTTGGCTCCCGCCGGAGTTCGGGACGAGGCGCGCGAACTGCTCGCGTCCGCCGGCGTCCACTCCGGCAGCGCGCCCGCTGCATCGGTGCGGCCCGGCTCGTCTCCCCAATGCCCCCTGCACTGTGCCCACCCGCGCACGTTGACCCGCGGCGCGGCGTACCGCATCGTTGCGCCGGAAGGGGGGGGCTTCGGGCACGGTACGGGATGGGCCGCGCCGCCCGCGGGGCCACGCGCGTCACGATGGCAGAACGAATCGACCTGGGAACGCCCTTTCTCCGGCTTTTGATCGAGGACCACCTCGCCTGGTGCACGATCGAGCGGCCCGCGGCGCGCAACGCGCTCACCAGTGCCATGTACTTCGGCCTCAAGCGTGCCGTCGCCTGCGTCGAGCGGTGCGAGCGTCCGACGGCGTTGATTCTGACCGGCACCGGCGATGTCTTCGCCCCGGGCGGCGAGCTACGCGGCAAGCAGGACGATCACAATCCGGCACTCGACGGGCTGAGCGCGATGGATGTCGTGCCCTTCGAGGCGATCCGGGCGAGTCGCGCTCCGGTCGTGAGCGCGGTCAATGGCATCGCCATGGGAGGCGGGCTGCTGATCGCGATGCTCTCGGACGTGGCGGTGGCGAGCGAGCGGGCGATCTTCCGTGCCCCGGAGCTGCTGCTCGGTATCGCCGATACCGGCTACGCGGCCTACCTGCCGGCGCATGTCGGAATCGCGCGGGCGCGCGAGATGCTGCTGACCGGGCGTCGCATCGGCGCGCACGAGGCCCTCGCGATGGGGCTGGTGGCACGCGTAGTGCCGCACGAGAAGCTGCTTGACGAAGCCCGAAGTGCTGCCGAGGACATGCTGCGCTGCGGACCGGAAGCCCGGATGCACGTCAAGCGCATTATCAACGCGGGCTATGGGGCGGTGGATCGCATGACCTTCGAGGCGTCGGTGACGGGAGCCGAGGCGCGCGAAGGGATGCGCTCGTTCGCCGAGAAGCGCTCGCCGGCGTGGGTTCCCGACGCGCTGCGCCGTGCGCCGCAAGCCTGAAAGCCCGGGACCGCACTCGGGCTCGGGCAGGGAAGCCAGCGCGCGCCGCGACGGTTCGGCAGGTGTCGAGCCGTTGGGCTGCGTGCTGAGCAGTCGTGAGGGACGTCTGAATGGTCGCCACCGGATCTCGCGCGGAGCTGAGTTTGTTGTGCGGCCTACGCAACGGTCGTGCGGGAGGCCTGAGTCGTCGCCACCCGGAGCGCTGGGCGAAGATCCGGAGGTTGCCTTCGTGTTGCTCGTGGCCCTAAGAAAGGGCCCGCGGCCCGATCTGCGCGGGCCGCGGGGAGAGTAGATGCTCGATCGTACGACCGTGCCCTTGCGTTGTTGTCTCGTCCTGCTGTCGGTTCTGGCACTTGCCTGTGGCGGCGGCTCGGGACCGGGTGGGGGCGCTCCCCAGGAGGAACCGCAGCCGACTCCGGTAGTCAACACGGAATGTCCGTCGGGCGAGTTCGACCATACCTACGACGCCATCCAGAGCGTGATCTTCGATGGCCAGGGCTGCACCACCGAGGCGTGTCATGGCGCGGGTGGAGCGGGCGGCCTCGATCTGAGAGCGGGTCACTCCTACGCGAACCTCTCCGAGGTGCCCTCGCAGGCGAGCGGGCAGATGCGACTCGTGCCGGGTGAGCCGACGGAGAGCTTCCTCTACCAGAAGCTGCGCGCCGCCACGGTGCCGGGCAGCGTGACGATCGGCGGCAGTCCGATGCCGGTCGGTCGTGCACCGATTCCGGAGGAGCACCTCGAGGCGCTCAAGATCTGGATCGAACAGGGAGCCCCCGAGACGGGCTCGGTCGGGGATTCTGTCCTCGGTGACTCGGAGTATGTCGAGGAACTGCTCGGCACCTGCCTGCCGCCGGCCACCCCGATCACGATCGAGCCGCTGGCGGCACCAGCACCCGACGAGGGCGTCCAATTCCGCTTTGCGCCCTACACGCTGCCGGCCCGCACCGAGGTCGAGATTTGCTACGCGCAATACTACGATTTCAGCGATGTGATCCCCGAAGACGCCCAGGACCGTGAGCGTGGCGTCTTCTTCATCAATGGCCAGCACCTGCGCCAGGATCCGCACAGCCATCACCTCGTGATCGATCACTCGGGTCTGGGCGCTGAATCGGTCAACGATCCTAGCTTTGGTGCCTGGACCTGTGCGGGTGGCGCCGATGAGGGCCAGGTATGCGAGCCGCTCGACGCCGCGGCGTGCGGAGACCGCAACCTCTGCCGGAGTGCGGTCTCCAACTCCGTTGCTTGTATCGGCTTCGGGCCTCCGGGGGCTGCCGCCAACGTGGCTGGAGGCGGGATCGCCGGTGCCCAGACTGCCCAGCAGTACCTCCCGCCGCGCGAGGGCGTCTATCGCGAGATTCCGATCCGGGGCATCCTCTTCGTCAACTCGCATGCCTTCAACCTGACGGGGGATGACCACTCGCTCAACGGGCGTCTGAACCTGTTCTTTGCGCGGGACCGCCGCTGGCCCGTGCACGGGATCGTCGACGTCCATTCGCTCTATATCGCTGCGGGGCAGCCTCCCTTCACCACACGCAACTACTGTTCTACGCACACGCTGCCGCGTGGCGCCGAACTGCTCAGTTTGAGTTCGCATACCCACAAGCGGGGCCGGAACTTCACCGTCGATCTCGCCGACGGTCGGCGGATCTACGAGAGCTTCAGCTATTCCGATCCGATCGAGCAGAACTTCGAGCCACCGATGCTCTTTGATGCGGCCGATGCGGCAGCGCGGACGCTCACCTTCTGTGCTGACTTCAACAACGGACTGCTCGACGACGGCGAGCCCGACCTCCGGCTCGTGACGCGTCTCTCGACGATGCCCGATCGAACCAGTTGCCGGCCGGTGGCGTGCACGGCCGGGCAGGTCGGCGCGGCCTGCTCCGGGGCCGAAGACGATGCGAGCTGCGACAGCACACCCGGTGCGGGCGACGGTGTCTGTGACGCCTGCCCGATCACGGCGGGCCTCACGACCGAGAACGAGATGTTCGTTCTGAGCGGAACCTACATCGTGCGTTGAGCCGGCATGAGGTGGAGCGGTTCGGCCGCTCCACCTCATGCCGGGGCATTGCGGGCGGCCGCTAGATCGGCTTGCCCACCGGTAGCAGGTCTGGGTAGGCCGGCGCGCGCTTCTCCTGGCGCGCCTTGAAGCTCTCGCCCATGTCGGCGGGCTGGAACATCCCGGTCTGCCAGGTCGCGATGTAGTTGAGGCTGTCGGCAACGGTGTGATCGCGCGAGTAGGTGATCATCTCCTTGGAGCCCCAGATCGCCAGCGGTGAGCGCTCGGCGATCTCGTGCGCCACCCGGAAGACGCCCTCGAGCAGGGCCGCGTGGTCGTCGAAGATTTCGTTGAGCAGACCGACCTCGCGCGCCCGCTCGGCGGGCAGGCGGCGGCCGGTGTAGGCGTACTCGCGGACGATGCCTTCGGGGATGATCTTCGGCAACCGCTGCAGCGTGCCGACGTCGGCCGTCATGCCGATATTGATCTCCTGGATGCAGAAGAACGCATCGCGCGTCGCGTAGCGCAGGTCGCAGGCCGAAACCATGTCGACCGCGCCACCGATGCAACCGCCCTGGATCGCAGCGATCACCGGCATCCGGGCCCGCTCGAGCACATTGAAGGTCTCCTGGATCTCGAGGACGCCGAGGCGGAGGTTGGCGCGCAAGCGGCCGATCTCGGCTGCGTCGTCGGCCTTGCCGTTGCCCAGCCCGCCCAACCCGCCGGCGAAGACGCCCAGATCCATGCCGGCGCTGAAGTGGCGGCCGGTGGAGGAGAGGACGACGGCGCGCACCGAGCCCTCACGGTCGAGCTCGCGCACGATTTGCGGCAACTCGTACCAGAACGAGCGTTTCATCGAGTTGAGTTCGTCCGGCCGGCAGAGCTTCAGATGTGCGACCGGACCGTCGCGGGTGACCTCAAAGCATTCGTAAGCCATGGCGCCGATCGAAGGGGTTGGCGGCTCCTCTGGCAAGTCGGCGGTGCCCGTCGAGCGGACGCGGAGCCGTGTCGCGGGGGAGCCGCTCGGAGGAAGGGCTAGCCCCGGCGGGTGGCCACCGGCTGCCGCACGCACGCCGTCGTATGTGCGATTCCGTCGGCCGGGTCTGACCTTCGGAGGGGGCCGCCGTCGGCAGGGCTCGTCCGACCGGAACGATGCCCCCGACCGGCGCGCGTGGCCGCCGGCGGAGGCACGCCACGGCCCGTTTCCCTTGCACCGCGTGGGTGACCTTGCGAAGTCGGGCAGCGGCAGGACACGGAGGGAATCGATGCGTTCGACTCGAAAGACCACGAGGGGTCTGCAGGTCTGGGTGGCGCTCACGGGCCTCGCGCTCGTGGCGTGCAGTGGCGGGCCCAAGCCGCCGGCGGGCGAGAGGGAGGGGGGTGCCCCCGCGGCTGACGCGGTCGACGCGCAGGGAAGCCATGCGGCGAGCCAGGTGACGACCGAGGCCAACGCCGCAGCCGCGGCCGCGCTGGCCCTCGCCGATCAGCAAGATTTCGAAGACGCGCGTCGCGGCCTCGTTGCCGGCGAGGGCGATGTCGTGGTCGCGGGCGCGGGCGATCGCCCGATCTGGGACACTCGCGACTATGATTTCGTCGCGGGCGAGGCCCCGCCGAGCGTCCACCCGAGCCTGTGGCGCCAGGCAAAGCTCGACGGGCTGCACGGGCTCTTCGCAGTCAAGCCAGGCATCTGGCAGGTGCGCGGCTACGACGTCTCCAACATGACGCTGATCCGCGGCAAGACCGGCTGGATCATCGTTGACCCTCTCACCGCGCGAGAGACCGCGCAGGCAGCGCTCGGGCTCGCCCGCAAGCATCTTGGCGACCTCCCGGTCGTGGCGGTCATCTTCACCCACAGCCACCTCGACCATTTTGGCGGGGTCGACGCGGTCCTGCCCGAGGATCCCGCGGCGCGCGCGCGCGTGCGCATCATCGCGCCGCGGGGCTTCATCGAGGAGGCGACCAGCGAGAACGTGCTCGCCGGGGTCGCGATGGGGCGGCGCGCCTCCTACCAGTTCGGCACGGGCTTGCCGAAGTCCGCGCGTGGCCACGTCGACACCGGGCTCGGCAAGGGCATCGCGCGTGGCGGGATCGACCTCATCGAGCCGACCGACCTGATCGATCGCACACCTCAGGCCATGGACATTGACGGCATCGAGTTCATCTTCCAGTACGCGCCACAGTCGGAGGCGCCGGCCGAGCTCACGTTCTACCTGCCGCAGTTCCAGGCGTGGTGCGGCGCGGAGATCGTCAGCCATACGATGCACAATCTCTACACCCTGCGGGGTGCGAAGGTGCGGGATGCACTGCTCTGGAGCAGCTACATCGACGACACGATCGAGCGCTTCGGCGATACCGAGGTGGTGTTTGCGAGTCACCACTGGCCGGTGTGGGGTCGCGAAAGGGTGCGCGATTACCTCGAGAAGCAGCGCGACGTCTACCGCTACATCCACGACCAGACGCTTCGGCTCGCCAACCAGGGGGCCACGCCGCAGGAGATCGCCGAGCACCTGAAGCTCCCCGCAGCACTCGAAGACACCTTCGCCGTCCGCGGCTACTACGGCACGACCCGGCACAACGCGAAGGCCGTCTATCAGTTTTATTTTGGGTGGTACGATGCCAACCCGGCCCACCTCGATCCACTGCCGCCCGAACAGGCGGCGGTGAAGTACGTCGCGGCGATGGGGGGTGCGGCGGCGGTTCTCGGTCAGGCGCGCACCGCCTTTGACGCGGGCGACTATCGCTGGGCCGCGTCGCTGCTCGATCACCTCGTCTTCGCCGAGCCTGGCAACGTCGATGCGACAGAGTTGCTGGCGCGGACCTACGAGCAGCTTGGCTATCAGGCCGAGTCGGGCGTGTGGCGTGACGTCTATCTCACCGGGGCGCTCGAGTTGCGCCACGGGCCGCAGGTGACCGCGCTCGATCCTGAAGTTGCGCTGGCACTGCTCCGGCACCTGCCGCTCGGGCGCTTCTTCGACGCCATGGCCTCGCGGCTCGACGGTCCCGAGGCCGAAGACGAGGAGCTGCGGATCAATTTCGTCTTCACGGATCTGGATGAATCCTGGGTGCTCGAGATCGACAACGCGGTGCTGCACGCCCACCGCAAGGAGCCCGATCCCGATGCCGACGCGACGGTCCGGCTCACGCGCGAGATGCTGGCCCGGCTCTCGGTCGGGCAGGCCGGTCTGCGCGAGATGATCTTCTCCGAGGACTTCGAGGTCGAGGGCAGCCGGACGGCCTTGCTGCGCTTCTTCTCGTTGCTCGATCGATCCAGCGGCGATTTTCCGATCGTGACGCCGTGAGCGCGGGGGCGGTCAACCCGCGGCGCGGTCCGCGCGGCCGGGCCGGCGCGTGAGCCAGAAGGCGAGGGCAAACGCGCCGAGCAGAGCTGTGCCGAGTGCCGCGCCGAAGGGCCAGTTGCGGGCCGTGCCCTTGAACTGGTTCTCGATCACGTTGCCGATCATGTCGACCCGGCCCCCGCCGAGGATGTCGTTGACGGCATAGAGCCCGAGCGCCGGGACGAAGACCAGCAGGACCCCGGCCGAGATGCCGGGCCGGGTCAGGGGCAGAATCACTTTCCAGAATGCGCGCCAGGGCCCGGCGCCGAGATCGAGGGCCGCTTCGATCAGCGAGGCGTCGAGTTTCTCGACGCTGCCGTAGATCGGCAGGATCATGAAAGGCACGAAGGTGTAAACCAGCCCGATGATCACCGCGAAGGGGGTGTACATCATTTCGATCGGCTCGCTGATCCAGGAGAGCTGGAGCAGGAGCGAGTTCAGCAGCCCCTCGGATTTGAGGATGGTCACCCAGGCGTAGGTGCGGATCAGGAAGCTTGTCCAGAAGGGAATCATCACCAGCGTCAGGAGCAGCGGGCGGTGGCGCTCGGAGGCGCGCCCGACGACGAAGGCAACCGGGTAGCCGACGACGAGGCAGATGAGTGTCGTGATGCCGGCGTACTCCACGGAACGCCACAGGATCGCGAGGTAGATCGGATCGCCGACCCGGGCCCAGCTGCGCAGCGAGAATCCTAGCGTGACGCCGCCAAGGACCTGCCGCTCGCCGAAGCTGTAGACCAGGATGATCAGCGCCGGAGCCACGACGAACGCCATGACCCAGACGAGCAGCGGCGTCAGCAGGAGGTAGGCGGTAAGTCGCGGCGCACGGCGGTTGCCGCTGGCGGACTCAAAAGCAGTATCGGCCTGCCGCATGGTGGGGCACTCTCGGGGAGGGACGTGGCGGGTCGGGCGGTCCTTGTCGCGAGCGCGCCCGACCCACCGGAACGGTTCAGCTCGCCGACTTCGCCTTCACGTCGGTGAAGAGTTCGTCGATCTCGACGGCCGTCGGGCCCATGTCGCGGAAGATCTCGAGCCTGGGCGAACCCTTCGGGTAGCTCGCCTCGTTGTTTCGCTCCTTGTCGCTCAACAGCTTGCGCGCGCCGACGTTCGGATTGGTGTAGGGGAACTCCTCCGAAATTTTGCGGCTGACTTCCGGGCGCAGGAGGTAGTCGATGAACGCGTGAGCGGCCTCGGGATGGGGTGCGTCCTTGGGGATCGCCAGGCTGTCGATGAACATATGCGCTCCCTCCTTCGGCAGGATGTACTGGAACTTCTCGGGCGCCTCGTTGACGAGGATCGCACCCTCGCCCGACCAGACGATGCCGATATCCACATCGCCGTTGAGCAGGGCCGTCTTCGGGCTGTCGGAGTCGTAGACCTTGACCAGCGGCAACCAGCGCTCGAGCACGGGGCGGGTGGCAGCGACGTTCTCGGAGTTCACCTGGGCGGGACCCTTGCCCTGCGTCGCCATGGCCCAGGTGACGATCTCGACCGCATCATCCAGCACCACGATGCGGCCCTTGTGCGCGTCCTTGAAGACGTCGTCGTAGCCGGTGACCGGTTCCTTTACCTTTTCTTTATTGACGACGATCCCGACCGTGCCGGACATGTAGGGCACGCTGTACTTGAGGCCCGAGTCGTGGGCCTGGGTCGTGTACCAGGCCTCGACGTTCTTGAGATTCGGCAGCTTCGATTTGTCCAGCGGCTGAAGGCGGTCTTCCTTGATCAGGGCCTCGACCGTGTACTCGGAGGGCTGGAGGAGGTCGTACTTCGAGGCGCCCGAGACGAGCTTGGCCAGCATTTCCTCGTTGGATGCGTATTCCTCGTAGTTGACCTTGATGCCACTCTCCTTCTCGAAGCCCTCGATCACCGATGTCGGAATGTATTCCGACCAGGCGAACAGGTTCAGCTCGCTGGGCGCGTCGGCCGCCACAGTCGGGTGGGCCCAGGTGCCGAGTGCCAGGGCTGTGAGCGCGGCCAACATCCCGCGCGCTGGAGCCGAGCCGATCGTGAATACTCTCATGGTTTCTCTCCTCCTTGGGTGGCCGGGGCAGTCAGTGCCCCGCGCCGGTTGAGCAACTGTGTGGTCAGTACGGCGAGAATCGTCGCGCCGATGAAGACGGTCGAGATCGCGTTCAGCGACGGATCGACACCTTTCTTGACGCGACCGAACATCTCGAGCGGCAGGGTGCGTGAGGCCGCGCTGGCGGTGAAGTAGGTGACGATGACATCGTCAAGCGAAAGCGTGAAGGCCATGAGCGCGCCCGAGGCGATCGCCGGCATGAGATAGGGCACGATCACCTTGTGGAAGGCGACGAACGGGGTTGCGCCGAGATCGAGGGCGGCTTCCTCCAGCGCCGGATCCATGCCGGCCAGACGTGCTTCGACCGCGGCCAGCACAAAGGGGAAGCAGAACGTCACGTGCGAGATCACCACGGTAGTGAAGCCGAGTTCGAGCCGGACCACGACGAAGAGGATCAGCAGACTCACGCCGAGGATCACCTCGGGGACGATCATGGGCAGGAAGACCAGCGTCTGGAGCAGCCGCTCGCCGGGGTAGCGGTAGCGGAACAGAAGCCAGGCGCCGCCCGTGCCGAGCGCGACCGAGAAGACTGTGGTGATGGCGGCGACCATCAGGCTGTTCTGGAGCGAACGCACGAGACCGGTGTCGGTCCAGACGCGGGCGTACCACTCGAGCGTGAACCCCTTCCACACGACGTTGAGCTTGGCTTCGTTGAACGAGTAGACGACGAGCACCAGGATCGGTGCGTAGAGGAAGAAGAGCACGAGTCCGGTGTGCGCCTCGAGAAGCCGCCGCGCCGCTTTCACGGTCGATCCCTCGCGGGCTCGAGAGGGCAGGGACGGCCGGATGTCGGGAACACCCCAGGCTTATGGAACCTCCCATTCCTTGATGCAACGCCCGAGAGGGCCAGGCGCCGGATCGGCCACGCATGCGGGGTGTTGCGGCTGCGGGGCCACGGCGGAGGCACCGCGTTGGGGCGGAACGGGCGACCGTGATAGCGCAAGGCCGTGGACGCGGAACGGACACGGCTCGAAACCGATGGGGCGACGTGGCGGCGCTTCGGGCCCTATCTCGCCGAACGGGCCTGGGGCACCGTTCGCGAGGATTACAGTGCCGAGGGGGACGCCTGGGGATCCTTCCCGCACGACCACGCCCGCTCGCGGGTCTATCGCTGGAACGAGGACGGCATCGGTGGGTTCTCCGACGACGCCCAGATCGTTTGCATGGCGCTTGCCCTGTGGAACGGCGCCGATCCGATCCTGAAGGAACGGATGTTCGGCTTGTCGGGGCCCGAGGGCAATCACGGCGAGGACGTCAAGGAACAGTACTGGTACGTCGACGGCACTCCCTCCCACTCCTGGATGCGCATGATCTACCGCTATCCCCAGCGGGCGTATCCCTACGGCGAGATCGTCGCGCGCAGCCAGGAGCGGGGACGTGACGATCCCGAGTTCGAGATCGAGGACACCGGGGTCTTCGCGGACGGGCGCTTCTTCGATGTCGAGATCACCTGGGCCAAGGTCTCACCGACGGACCTGCTCCTGCGGGTGCGTGCCCACAATGCCGGCCCCGAGGCAGCACCCCTGCACCTCTTGCCGACGCTCTGGTTTCGCAATCGGTGGGCCTGGAGCGAGACTGCGGAAACAGGCGGGGACATCGAGCGACCGCTGGTGTTCGCGACCGGCTCGGGGCCCGCGCGTTTGTCGCTGCGCGCGCCCGAGCTCGGGCGCGGGTTCGTCAGCGCACTCGCCGCCGAGGTGGCCACGGCCGATGGTCGCGTCTGCGCCACCGTGGACGCAAGCGAACTCTTCACGGACAACGAGACCAACACCGAGCGGCTCTACGGCAGCCCCTCGCGCAGCCGGTACACCAAGGACGCTTTTCATCGCCACCTCGTCGACGGAGAGAGCGCGGCCGTCAACCCCGCGCTCGAAGGCAGCAAGGCTGCGCTGCACTATTCGCTGCGCATTCCACCCGGTGGCGTGGCGACGCTGCGCCTTCGCTTCAGTTTCGACGCGACGGCCCCGGAGCCTCTCGACATCGCCGCATTCGATGCCCTCTGCGCGGAGCGCGAGCGCGACGCCGAGGCTTTCCATGCCGCGCTCCATCCGGTCGCGTTGGGGGTCGAGGAGCGGCGCGTCCAGCGACAGGCCTGGGCTGGACTCCTTTGGTCGAAGCAGTTCTACCACTACGACGTCCGCACCTGGCTCGACGGTGATCCGGCCGGGCCCGCGCCCGCACGCGAGCGTCGTCATGGTCGCAATCACGGCTGGCGCCACTTCGATGCGCGCGATGTGATCTCGATGCCGGATTGCTGGGAGTACCCGTGGTTCGCCGCCTGGGACACGGCTTTCCACAGCGTGGCGTTCGCGCGTCTGGATCCCGAGTACGCCAAGAGTCAGCTTCTGCTGCTCTGCCGCGAGTGGTACATGCACCCCAACGGCGCGCTGCCGGCCTATGAGTGGTCGTTCGACGACTCCAACCCGCCGGTGCTGCCCTGGGCTGCGCTGCGGGTCTACGAGATCGAGCGCGAGCTGCGCGGCGAGGGCGATCTCGAGTTCCTGCAGCGCATCTTTCACAAGATGCTCCTCCACTTCACGTGGTGGGTGAATCGCAAGGACTCCGAGGGCAACAACGTTTTCGAGGGCGGCTTCCTCGGTCTCGACAACGTCGCTGTCTTCGACCGTAGTCAGGGCCTTCCGGGCGGGGGACGGCTCGAACAGAGTGACGCGACGAGCTGGATGGGCTTTTTCTGCCTGTCGATGCAGATTCTGGCGCTCGAGATCGCCAGTCACGCGAGCGCGTTCGAGGATATCGCGACCAAGTTCTTCGAACACTTCCTTGCCATCGCCGACGCGATGGCAAGCCATGGCGAATCGGGACTCGCGCTGTGGAACGAGGACGATGAGCTCTTCTACGACGTACTCCGGCTGCCGGATGGGCAGGCGATGCCGCTGCGCGTGCAGTCGATCGTCACCCTGATCCCGCTCTTTGCGGCGATCACGGTGAAGGCCGGAACGTTGGTCGAAGTGCCGGCCTTTCGCGAGCGGCTCGAGTGGGTGCTCGAGCACCGTCCCGATCTGGCCACGCTCATTTCGCGCTGGCACGTGCCGGGAGCCGGCGAACGCCGACTGCTGGCACTCGTCCGGGGTCATCGCATGAAGTGCGTGCTGCGCCGGGCGCTGGACGAAGCGGGTTTCCTCTCGCCCTTCGGCGTGCGCTCCCTCTCCCGTCACCATCGCGACCAGCCCTGGTCGCTCGACCTCGGCGGCCAGCAGTGGTCGATCGAGTACGAGCCAGGGGAGTCACGCAGTGGTCTCTACGGCGGCAACTCGAACTGGCGCGGGCCGATCTGGATGCCGATCAACTTTCTGCTGGTCGGGACGTTGCGTCGTTTCCAGGTGTATTACGGCGAGGACTTCCGGATGGAATGTCCGACCGGCTCGGGCCGCTTCTTGTCGCTCGAAGAGATCGCCGACCAGATCGCCGACCGGCTGATCGACCTCTTCCTGCCGGGCGCGGGGGGCAGTCGTGCGTCGCTTGGCGGGCCGGCTCCGAGTTCGCTGTTCGAACCCGCGTTGCTGCTCTTTCACGAGTATTTTCACGGCGACACGGGCCGCGGGCTCGGAGCGAGCCATCAGACCGGCTGGACGGCGCTGGTGGCCGAGCTGCTTCAGACCAAGGGCCGCCGCGCGGCGCTGCGCGCGCATCTGCCCTAGCCTCGGCGCAGAATGCTGCTGCGCTGGGCGGGCGGGTTCTTCGCGCGCGTCGCACGATCCGGACGCGCGGACACCGAAGCCCGGCCCGCTCGGCAGGCTGGGCGGGCGCATTCGCGCGAGCCCGCACCGAGCCCTGGCTCAGCTCTGGCCGTAGACCTCGAGGGCGGCGTCGAAGGTCCCGACATGCACGGCGACGACCTTTGCGGTGTCGGCCGTGTAGCCACCGGCAAGCACCCAGGCGATGGGCAGGTTCATGCGCCGGGCCCACTCGAACACCATCCGATCGCGTTCACGCAGATCGTCGTGGTCGAGATCCAGCGGCGAGTAGGGATCCTCGCGGTAGGGATCAGCCCCGGCCTGGTAGAGCAGAAGTTCCGGGCGGCCCCAGGCGAGGATCGACTCGAAGGCGCGGTCCATGGCGGCGAGCATTACGTTGCGGCCGCTTCCCCCGGGCAGAGCGAACGAGACGTGATTCGGCCCGTCGGTATGACGCCGCGTCTCGACGTCGGCGTAAGGCCGGTTCTGGAAATAGTCGTTGCCGTAGATCGAAGCGTTGAAGAGCCAGGGACGGGCCAGCGCCAGCGCTGCTGTGCCGTTGCCGTAGTGCAGATCCATGTCGAGGATGGCGACGCGTTCCAAACGGGCGGCTGCGAGCAGTGCATCGGCGGCGACGACCAGTCCGTTGAAGGTGCAGAAGCCCTCGCCGTGATCCGCCGAGCTGTGGTGAAAACCGCTGGCGACTGCGGCGGCCGTGCCGGACTCGAGCGCGTGCCCGGCCGCGGCGATGCAGGCTCCGCTGGTCAGTCGCACCGAGGGCCAGAGCGCATTTGACCACGGAAACTTCTGCGACTCGGCCAGCGCGCGGGGCTCGCCGGTGCGCACGGCCGTGACATATTTCAGGGTGTGTACCCGCAGCAGATCTGCCTCTTCCGCCGGGGGCGGTTCGACGACCTCGATGCCGGCAAGGCCACGCACGGCGTCGGCCACCATCTGGAACTTGCGCATCGGCATGACGTGGTCGCCGATGTCGGCGGCGAAGCCGGGGTGGTGGTAGGCGCGGATCATGCTGTCGGCGCTATCAGGCCCAGCGTCGCGTGGCGAGAGCAGCGCGCCCGCGCCGCCGCGGCCAGGGCGGATACGTGGTCGCGCTCGAGGCTCTCGGCATACATGCCGTAGAGTGCGTCAAGCAGGTGGGCAAGCTCACGGGCAGGAATCGACGCCTCCGCTTCGCGGCCGACCCGCCGCAGGATCAGATCGAGTCGCACGGGTCGCGGCGTGTCGGCCGCGATCGTCGCGGGGGGACGGAAGTCGGGCTGGCAGAATTCGACGGCGGCGGGCTCGACCTTGCGGAAACCCGCGCGCTCGTAGGCCCGCAGCCGCCGCAGGCTTGCGGTGTCGGTGGGGTCGAAGGGCTCCATCTCGGCGAGCAGCACGACGGCGTCGGTCATGTTCTTTGCGGCTAAAGCGCAGCGACGGGCGAGCCCGAGGGGCAGGGCGCGCAGCCAGCCCGCAAGTCCGCTGCCGCGCAGCTCGGGCTCGACGAGTACATGGGAGAGATGCACCAGGGCCGGGCGCTCCGCGACGCGGGTCGGCCCGTCGGCCGTGTCCGCCTGCGGTGGTGCCGCGGCGGAGTGGAGGGGCCCCCTGACGATGGCTGAATGGTCGCGCACCGCGACCAGCCGGCCCGCGCGACGAACGACCAGAAGTTCATAGGCGAGATGGAGTCCGTTTGTGGTCGGTACGTCTGGCCGCCAGCCGAGGCGCTTTTCGAGCACGGCCAGGGTTTCGAGCTCGTTGCGGCTGCCGAACTCGCGCCCGAGGCGCGCATAGGCTTCGGCGAGCGAGGGATGGTCGGGGCGGTCGATCACCTCGAGCACAAGCTCGGACCAGTCGAGGTCGGCGAAGCGCTGATCGCCCGGAGAGAGATCCTCGGCTCGCAGCCGAGCTGTCGCAGCGTCCATGTCGGTCTGGATAGCGCGGCGTCATGTTCAACGCAGCCGCCGGTCCGTCGCCGCAACTCGTAGCGGCGTCGATGGCGCGGCGTCACGTTCGATGCGTCGGCCGGTCAGGCCCCGCAGCTTGTCGCGGTGTCCACGCCAGCGTGGGCACCGCGACGTTTCAGCCGCGGCACATCAACCGCGACAGCGCTGGTGGCAACACGCGGAGCGACCTGCACGCCGCGGCTGCTCCCCGATAGACGGATGTTCCGGTGTCGAGCTTCAGTTCGATCGGCCCCGTGACCTGGGCGCCCAGATCGATATGCGCGAGCGAGATCTTGAACTTGTAGCTTCCGCTGCGCCGGTCGCGCGTGAGTCGCGCCCGATTGCCGCCGCGCACGTGTTTGCAACTGAAGCTCTGGTGCGAGCGATGCGTGTCGCACTCCGCCCCGGAGAAGGTCGTCGTGGTCTCTCTTCCCCCGTGCTCGCGAATCGTGACGGTCAGTCCTCCGGACAACTGGTCCTGAGAGGAGGCGAGGACGGAGCCGGTGATCGTCGCGGTCCCGCTGGACGCGGCGTACCAGAGGCCGGCCCGCTCGATCGTCAAGGGGAGGGCGCAGTCGCTGGGCTGCGCTCCCGATACGCAGGTGAAGCCCGACTCGATGGCGCAGGTCGAGCCGCAGCCGTCGCCTGCGGTCTGGTCGCCGTCGTCGCAACGCTCCGCACCCTGCACCAGGCCATCGCCGCACACCGATCCTGCCAGGCCGGTCACCGTGGCCGGTGTGGGGGTCGCTGCGTTCGTGCCGTTGCCGAGCTGGCCGTAGGCGTTTCCACCCCAGCACTTGACCGCTCCGGTCGTGCTCACGGCACAGCTGTGGGCGTTGCCGGCTGACACGGCCGACACGCCCACAGCGAGCCCCGGCACGGCCACCGGAGTCGTGCCGCGCGGGTTCGGTGGGGCGTCGAGGCCACGGGGCGTGCCGTCGACGAAAGCTCCGGCGGGCGAGCCGTCGGGCTCCGGGGCGCCCGGGGCGGTACCGAGCTGGCCCTGGTCGTTGCGTCCCCAGCACTTGACACCACCGGCCGAGGTCACGGCACAATTGTGGAAGGCACCGGCAGCCACGGCCCGCACCCCCGCGCCGAGACCGGCCACGGTGACCGGGGTGGCGCTGCTCGCGGCCGCGCCGCCGCCGGAACCGGCGGCCATGTTCTGCGCCAGCCCATCGACGAACGCACCGCCCGGCGAGCCGACCGGATCGTCCGCGACGCCACCGAGCTGGCCGTACTCGTTATGACCCCAGCACTTGACCACGCCGGTCGTGGTCAAGGCGCAGCTGTGGAAGGCGCCGGCGGTGATGGCGCGCACGCCCGAGGACAAATCGGTGACGTCGACGGGCGTCGGGCTGCTGTCGCCGGGACCGATCTGTGCCACTCCCGCCATGTTCTGCAGCGAACCATCGAGGAAGGCTCCGGTCGGCGAGCCGCTCACGCCGTCGCCGAGCTGGCCGAATTCGTTGGCCCCCCAGCACTTTACTCCACCCTCCGCCGTCAGTGCACAGGCGTGCCAGGTGCCGGCAGCCACGGCGGTGACCCCGGCGTCGAGTCCGCTCACGCCCACCGGAGTCGCGCGCGCAGTCGGCGTCCCGTCGCCGAGCTGACCGTAGAGGTTCCAGCCCCAGCACTTGACGGCACCGGCCGTGGTGACGGCACAGGTGTGCGAGCCACCTGCCGCCACAGCAACCACGTCCGAGCCGAGCCCGGCGACGTCGACCGGCGTCGAGCTGTCGACGTCGCTTCCGTTGCCGAGTTGTCCGCCCTCGTTGTAGCCCCAGCACTTGACGCCGCCGCCCGATGTCAAGGCACAGGTGTGATAGTCGGCTGCGGTCACGGCAGAGACGCCCGACACGAGTCCGCTCACGTCCACCGGCACCCGACTGCCGGCGGTTGCGCCGTTGCCGAGCTGACCGACCTCGTTGGCGCCCCAGCACTGCACGCCACCCGCCAGAGTGAGCGCGCAAGTGTGACGGCCGCCGGCCGAGACCGCGCTGGCCGAAGCCGCGCGCACGGGCTGCGCGGTGACGAGTGCGGCCAGGGCCAGGCCCAGCGCCAGGGCAGCGGGTATCCCGCTTCGCGAGTTTATGCTCTTGTCGCGTGGACGGGGCCGCGCTCCGGGTGTGACGGATTCCCCGGCGGTGGCGGAAGCGGGTCTGTGCTCTGGCATGGTGCGGCGGCTCCGGTCCCGACGGTGCCAAGGGGGGCACGGTCTCGGGTCTTTGGGTGGTGGAATCGTTCTGCGCGAGCGGAGGGCCGATTGTCAACGCTCCGATCCGCTGGGGGCGGCAGCGTCCCAGAGAACGGGACGAAGAGGGCGATGCGGCACCGGTCCTTTCGACACGGGGAGACCCTCGCCGCGCGCGGCCTCCACACTCGGACGCATGAGGGCGTGATGCTCCTGATCGCCGGCGCCGAGAGGGGGCTCGTCCACGCGGACTCCACATTCGAGGGATGCCGCGGCGCCCTTTCCGCCACGGGGAGCACATGTTGAACTCCCGCGCCATGAATGACGCTCTGCTCGCCGAGCTGCGCCGACTCGACGGCCAAACCCATCTCCACCCCTTCACCGACCACGCCGCGATGCATCAGCGTGGGACGCACGTGATGGAGTCGGGCTCGGGCTGCGTGCTTGTCGACGAGGTGGGCCGCAACCTGCTCGACGGACTGGCCGGGCTCTGGTGCGTCAATGTTGGATACGGGCGGCGCGAGATCGTCGACGCGGTCGCCGAGCAGATGGCGAAGCTCTCGTTCTACTGCTCCTTCTTCGAGACCACGACCGAGCCCACCATCCGGGTCGCGGCCTGGCTCGCCGAACGGGCGCCGGGCCGTCTCGAACGTGTTTTCTTCACCAACTCGGGCTCGGAGGCGAATGAGAGCGCGCTCAAGATCATCCGCGCCTGGCAGAAGCTGCGCGGGAAATCGTCCAAGCACAAGATCCTGAGTCGCACCTTCTCGTATCACGGGGTGGGTATCGCGACCACGAGTCTGACCGGACTGCCGAACTGCACCGACCCCTTCGACTTGCCGCTGCCGGGCTTTGTGCGCATTCCGGGGCCGTATACCTACGCCTCGGGCAGCGGACTCGACGATGCCGCATATGGGGCGTGGTGCATCGACGAGACCGAGCGGGTCATCGAACGCGAAGGTGCGGACACGATCGCGGCCATGTTCGTCGAACCGGTACAGGGCGCCGGCGGCGTCATCCTTCCGCCCGCGGGCTATCTCGGAGCGTTGCGCGAACTCTGTCGGCGCCACGACATCGTGTTCGTGGCCGACGAGGTCATTACTGCTTTCGGGCGACTCGGCGTCTGGTTCGCGTCCGAGATGTGGGATCTCGACCCCGACATCATGACGGTCGCCAAGGGGCTCACCAGCGGCTACCTGCCGCTCGGCGCGACGTTGGTGAGTGGCGAAATCGCCGCGGCTCTCGAGACCAACGGCTACTTCGCGCACGGCTTCACCTACAGCGGGCATCCGGTGCCCGCGGCCGCGGCACTGGCCAATCTCGCCATCCTCGAGCGCGAGGATCTGCCCGGCCGCGTGCGGACCGACGTCGGCCCCTATTTCCAGAATAAGATTCAGGCCCTGCGGACCGATCCGCTGGTGGGCGAGGCACGGGGACTCGGGCTGATCGGCGCGATCGAGTTGCGCGTATCGCCCGAGGTCGCCGCGCCCGGCACAGCTGGCGTGCGGGCAGCCGCCCTGGCCCGTGAGGAGGGGGTGATCGTGCGCGGCATCCGCGATCTGATCGCGATCTCGCCACCGCTTGTCATCTCGCATGAGGAGATCGACCGGCTCTTCGCAGCACTCGCGCGCGTGCTCGATCGGCTACGCGGCTGAGGCGACGCGCAGCGCTGGTGGCGCGGCACGCCGCCGGGCCTTGACCGGGCGCGGTGAGCGGCCGGTGAGACGCGCAAAGCTGGCCCGCCTGCCGGGGCGCGGCACAGGCCTCACCCGCGGCGCGGGGAGCGGCCGGTGAGACGGGTGTAGGCCTGATAGCCGGCCCAGCGCAGCGGCTCCGGCGGCAGGGGCCGGAAGCGCCGCTGATAGAAGGGCAGGTCGCGCCACGGCGCGTGATCTCCTGCGTAGAGATCGGTGAGGACTCGTCCGGCGAGCAGCGCCAGGGCGAGTCCGTGGCCCGAGTAGCCCAGCGCGTGCAGGACGTTGCCGTGTTCGCCACCGATGCCCATCGAACACACCCGGTCGAGGGTGATCCCCAACACGCCCGACCAGCGGTGTTCGATCGGCACGTCGCGCAGTCGTGGAAAGTAGTGCCGCAAGCGCGCCTCGACGGCATCGAAGTGGTGGCGCTCGCCCGGCTCGGTCGCGGCAGCGGGAAGGCGTCCGCCGAGGCGATAGCCATAACCCGAATTGCCACCACCGCCGAAGACGATCCGGCCCGCCGCGGTGCGGCAGCCGTAGGCGATCCGATCGAGGTCGTCGGAGAAACCGACGCAGCCGCCCCAGCCGAGCTGGGCAACGCTTTCCGCGTCGAGCGGGCGGGTGGCGAGAACCCGTGCTTGCATCGGCAGCAAGCCCCAGCGGAAGTAGCCGAGCGCCGGGGTGTAGCCGTTGGTCGCGAGTACCAGCGTCGAGCTGCGAATCTCGCCCCGCTCGGTGCGGACACGGACTTGACGACCTTCCTCGATGCGCTCGACCGGCGAGTGCTCGTGGATCGCGACGCCGCGCCCGAGGAGATTGCGCTTCATCGCACGCAGAAGGGCGAGTGCGTTCAAGCGCCCGGCCAGCGGATCCGCGCTGGCACCGCACGCACCCGCGAAGCCGAGCCGCCCAGCCGGAATCCATTCGAGTGGGATGCCGAGCCCGGCCAGCCGCTCGACCCTCTCCTGCGCGCGCTCGGCCCGCGCGCTGTTTGTGTAGATCTCGAGGCAGCCCTCTTGCGCGAAGGCCTCGGGGACGCCACAGGCCAGCGACAGGCTGGCGCCCAGCTCGATCCCCTGTCGGGTGGTCGCATGGACCCGTCGCGTGAGCTCGGGATCGCGGTCCGATACCCCGTTGATCCAGTTCAGAATCTGCCCGCCGTTGCGGCCGCTTGCACCGTTGCCGACCGCGCGTGCCTCCAGCACGGCAATGCGGCGCTCGGGGAAGCGCTCGACCAGATGGTAGGCGGTGGACAGCCCCGTCAGCCCCCCGCCGACGATCGTCACGTCGGCGCGCGCCGGCCCGAGGAGACGTGGCGCGGGCTCGTCGTGACCGGCTTCGAGTCGCCAGGGCGATTCGTTGCTGTCGATCGGTTGTGCCACGCGGATATACTGTCACGCGCAGGGGCCCCTGTCGCCGGTTGCTCGAACCCCACCCCGCCCGGCATCATGGCCGGGAAGGGAGCGGCCCCCTTCTCAAGGAACGGGCCCGACTCGATCATGGATTCCGGAACCCCCGTTCGTCTCTGCCTGAAGGACCTCTTTGCGCAGGACGTGCTCGAGATGATCGAGCGTGAGACCCGGCGCTACGAGCTTGAATGCATCGAGCATCCGGATCACCCCGACTTCCACCGCGCCTGGCAGATCCTCTGGGACGCCTTCGGTGAGGCCGGCGAGATGGAGCAGGAAGACGTCGTGCGGCAGATGCTCCTCTACGACCGCTTCACCCCGAGCCCGACCTCGGGGACGTTCATTCGGTATTTTTTTATTGTCGCACGCGACCAGAAGACTGGTGAGATTCGCGGGGTTCGTGACGGGCGCGTCTTGGTCAACGCCAAATACGCACCCGACGTATGCGTCGTCTACCTCTCGCACATCTTCATGCTGCCCGAGGCGCGCGGCAGCGTGCTTACCTACTGGCTGCGCATCGCGCCGGTTGAACTCGCGGTGGAGTTCCTGTGGGGCCTTCACCAGCGGGGGATGTTCCACCTGCCGGCGCCCGATGCTCCCGGCCGATACTACGGCATGACCATCGACCTTGCCGCAGAGGTCGAGTTCTACAGTCCCGACGATCGGCTCTCGCTGCAGCGTATCCTGTTCTACGGCCGCGGTGGCTTTGACGTCATCGATCCACGTCACTTCCCCTATGCGCAGCCCGATTTCCGGTCGGCCGAGGAAGTCGCCGCGACGGGCGACCGGCCGCATCCCTTCATGTTGCTCCTGCGCCGCATGGGACGCGAGCGCCAGGCCCGGTTGCCGATTCAGGAGGCGCGCGCCGTCATGGATCTGATTTACGACGACTTCGAGATCTTCGCCGGCGACGAGTACCTGCAGACGACGCTCGACGTGGTGCTCGACCGCCTCGACGCGCGCGCCGCAGCCGGCAAGACCGATGTCGCGCTGCTGCCGCTCCCGACCGGACCGCATGATCTCGGCCGGCTGCGGCGCATCTTCCGCTGGGACGTCTACCGGCGCTACTACCCGCGCACCCCAATCGTGGAGGAGTACCTCGAGGGCCCCGTGCGCGACCAGATCGCGGCGAACCCGCGCTGGTTCGAGGAGGAGCTCGCGCGCACGGCCGCCGCGATCGCGGCGATTCGGCGCCGCGTCTACCCCACGCGCGAGCGCGGTTTCGAGATCGATCCCGAGTCGGGTCTCGCGGTGGAACCCGCGGGACGTTGAGAGAGGGCGAGGGTCCGGGCGCGCCCTCTGGCCGGAGGACGGGGACCGCACGGCCGGAGTCCGGGGGTCAGCCGTCCCAAGGCCCCGACACGGCGCGTGCTTGCCCCGGTCGTGGGAGCCTGCGAGCTTCACCTTGGCCCAAGCTACCGGAAACGATGCGAGTGGTGTCGGCTGGGACAACAGGACGGGAGGAGACGAGGCTGGGCGATGTGGTGAGCGGGGCGAGTAGCGAGAGCGTCGTCGCCTTCAAGGAGGTGACCAAGCGCTTCGACGACTTCGTCGCGGTCGATCGGGTCTCGGTCGACATTCGGCGCGGGGAGTTCTTCTCGCTGCTCGGCCCTTCCGGCTGC
>SXGS01398208.1_pt1 | contig 21341 bp, 17 predicted proteins | sample 3174681 | NCBI WGS metagenome assembly SXGS01 (sample SAMN11356861, study PRJNA531348) | freshwater metagenome | isolation source: freshwater sample F1-80 | place: China: Fuxian Lake, Yuxi | collected 2017-12-25 | reverse complement strand
GCTGGTGTTCACCAGCACCGGGCACCCGGTGAGCGCCTCGAAGCGCTTGAGAAGCCGGTAGTAGGGACCATGCACCCGTTCGGTCACCGTCTGCACCCGCGCGCTGTAGTCCACGTGGGTCACCGCAGGGAGGTCGCTCCGCTGCACGTTGAGCTTGTCGATGCCCCACAGCGCCCGCTGCTCCGCGGACATCGGAATTCGCCGCGAGGCGTGAACCGGCGCCACCAGCAGCATGTAGGGGCTGTCGCAGTCCATCTCGAAGCAATCCGCCACGCGCTCTCTCAGCACCACGGGGGCGAACGGGCGGAACCCCTCACGAAACTTGATCTTCTTGTTCATCACCGCCTGCATGCGCGGGCTGCGGGGGTCTCCCAGAATGCTGCGGGCGCCGAGGGCCCGGGGGCCGAACTCCATCCGTCCCTGAAACCAGCCGATGACCTTCTCGTCCGCGAGATAGCGGGCCGTACGCTCCAGCAATTCCTCGTCCCTCAGGGGGACCGACCGGACCCCCACCCCCGCGAGGTAGTGGGCGATCTCGTCATCGGTGAATTCCGGGCCGAGCCAGGCGCCGCGCATCGAGTCGTCGGGATCGGGAGTTCGAGGGCGATCCAGGACCTGATGCCACGCCAGCAGCGCCGCGCCGAGGGCGCCGCCGGCATCGCCCGCCGCAGGCTGGATCCAGAGCCGATCGAATGAGCCCTCTTTCAGCAGCCGACCGTTCGCCACGCAGTTCAGCGCCACGCCGCCGGCCATACAGAGGATCTTGCTGCCGGTGATCCGATGGCACTGTCTCGCGAGACGGAGCACAACCTCTTCGGTGACCGCCTGCACGCTGGCCGCGAGATCCATCTCTCGTTGGGTGAGCAGGCTCTCGGGCTCCCGCGGCGGTCCGCCGAACAGCGCATGGAAGCGCGGGTTGGTCATCGTCAGGCCGGTGCAGTAGTCGAAGTAGTCCTGATTCAGCCAGAACGAACCGTCTTCTTCCAGGCGGATGAGGCGCTCCAGGATCAGATCTCGATACTTCGGCTCGCCGTAGGGGGCCAGGCCCATCACCTTGTACTCGCCGTAGTTCACCTTGAAGCCGGTGTAGTAGGTGAAGGCGCTGTAGAGCATCCCGAGCGAGTGCGGAAACCGGATCTCCTTGAGCAGTTCGATGCGGTTGCCGGCGCCGCGGCCCAGGGTGGTGGTGGCCCACTCGCCCACGCCGTCGATCGTGAGGATCGCCGCCTCGTCGAACGGAGAGGGGTAAAAGGCGCTGGCCGCATGCGACTCGTGGTGCTCGGGGTAGAGGATCGGTCCGCGGTAGCCCCGGCCGAGCTCCTTGCGAATCACGCGTCCCATGTCGTTCTTCTCCCGCAGCCAGGTGGGGATGGCGGTGAGGAACGACTTCAATCCGTGCGGCACGGAGCCGAGGTAGGTCTCCAGGAGACGCTCCGCCTTCAACAGCGGCTTCTCGTAATAGGCGACGGCATCCAGCGCCTCGACGCCGATACCCGCCTGACGGAGGCAGTACTCGACCGCGCGGCTCGGGAAGGCGGAGTCGTGGCGAATCCGCGTGAAGCGCTCTTCTTGGGCCGCCGCGATCATTTCGCCGTCCCGAATCAGGGCGGCGGCGCTGTCGTGGTAAAACGCGGAGAGGCCGAGGATGCAGGTCACGATGGGTCCATGCCGACAGGCGAAGTTGCAGGTGAAGCGTCCGACGAGAAAGCGCTCGGGGCGGCGAGCCTGAGCCGGTTACTCCCGGTCATCGCGAAGCGGTTCCCGTCGCCACTCGATGAGTTGAGCCCGGCGGCCGGGAGACACATCGAGCACGGCCACCCCCGCATGATAGGCGTAGGCGTAGGCCTGCACCACCGGTACCTCGCCCACCATGCAAGGAGCCTCCAGATCCGTGTGGCTGTGGCCCCCGATCAGGAGATCCAGTTCCGGACAGAGCTGGGCCAGGATCTGGTCCTGGGTGAAACCGAGGTGCGTGAGCGCGATCAACACGTCCACCCGCGGCCGGAGTTCGTCGACCTGGGCGCGAGCGGCGGCCATCGGGTCCTCGAACCAGTAGTCGCAGAGCGCCTGGGACCACTGCTTTCGGGTGAACATCTGAACGGTCACGCCGAAGACTCCGACCCGCAGCCCGGATCGCTCCACCACCACCTGGGGAACCACCGGAAGGGGCGCGTCGCCCTTGGCGATCGCATTGGCGGAGAGGAGCGGATGGCCCGCGGAAGCCACTTTGATCGGGAAGAGCTCCTTACGCGGATGGGTTTCGCGGTTTCCGAGGCACATCGCGGCGCAGCCCAGGTCGGTGAGCGCCGCGAGCGCCGGCTCGCCCGAGAGCTTGAAGCCCAGATTTCCCGCGGTAATTGTGTCGCCGGCGTCCAGGTAGAGGACTTCGGGCAGCCCGGCCAGGAGGGCGCGCAGTCGGGCGATCACCGGCTCCCGCATCCGGCCGTGGGTGTCGTTGGTGTGGACCACCGTCAGTTGGGTGGACACGCGGTCTCCTCCGACCGGCTGCGGGTGAGCGCGTCCAGGAACGCGGCGGCGGCGCTCTCGGCGCACTCCTGGGCGAAGAGCGCCGCCTCGATCACCTCGCGCGCCACGCCTTCGCCGCCGGCCGCGGCCGTCACCCAATCGGCCTGCAGCCGCACTTCCTCAGCCCCATCGGACGGCGCCACCCGCACGCCGGCTGCTCCGAAGGCGGGCAAGTCATTCAGGTCGTCGCCGATGTACAACACTTGCTCGGGAGCAAGTCCCAGCCGATCCATCAGCAGGCCCAGGATCGCCGATTTGTCGCGGACCCCCTGGAACAGGTGGACCCCCCCGAGCTCCGCCGCCCGCTTCTCCACGATAGCCGAGCGTCTCCCCGTGATCCAGGCCAGCTCCAGCCCGGCGGCGCGAGCCAGTCCCATTCCCAGGCCGTCACGGGCAGAGAACGACTTGCTCTCGAAGAGAGTCTCTTGTCCCGACAGATCAATACAGCTCCAGGTGATGCGGCCGTCGGTCAACACGCCGTCTACATCCATCGCAATCAGCCGCACCGCCGCCAGGCGTTCGTCGAGTCCCGAATTGTTCATCCCTACCTAACTCCGCCCCGGACGCCACGGGACGGCGGGCCGGTTGCCCGGTTTCACCGGCCCCGGCGGTGTGGGAGCGGCGGTGCCGGACCCACCGGGAGGCGACGCCGGAGAGGCGGGCGGTGCTGGTAAAGGATGAGACAAAGGCGCGGCCGGGGCCGTTTGGGATCCGGGAGTGAACGGCTGCGGCGCGGGAGTCGACCCCGGAGCGAAGGGCGAAGCGGCAGGACGCTGCGGCGCCACGGCGGCCCGGGGAGCTTCGACTACCAGCCGATCCGGGTCCATCTCCGAGAGTTCTTCCACCAGGCCGATCAACGAGCCCAGTTCCGGCGTTGCCGGCTCGGGGCGGGCGGCGCTGCCGGCTGCGCTCTCACCGACCGCCGGGACCCACTCGCGCGCCTCGAGCGTCGGGATCCCCTCCATCCGCTCCATCGCGAAGGCCCGTCCCTGAGCCGCCATCGTGGGGCTGTGAGTCGTGGCGAACAATTGACGCACGCCCAGACCGGACTCCGCCATGCGGCGCGCGGCGGCGATCAGGCGGCGCTGGAGGGCGGGGGAAAGCCGCCACTCGGGTTCTTCCAGGCAGAGGTAGGGTTCGTAGGCCAGGCAGATCTCGGCGATCAGTCCGGCCAGACGCTGAGCGCCGTCGCCCATGGTCTCCACCCGCACCACGCTCTCATCCGAGGCCAGGTAGATGACGTCCGCCGTCCCCTTCGCGCGGTCGAACGTGGTTTCCCAGCGTCCGGGTCCCAATTCGGTCTTGAGCGAGCCCGCGAGCTCAGCGAAGAGCGCCCACCGCCGGCGATCGTCGGAGCGCAGCGACTGCCGCGCATCGAAGAGGCCGTCGCGGAGCGCCTGGGTGAATCCCTCGGTGCTGCGCCCAGCAAAGCGGACGGGAAAGAACGGGCGGTCGGCGGTAAACGGCTTTGCGTCCGACAGCATCCGCCTGAGCTGCGAAGCGAACACCACTTGCTGCGAGTTCCGAGCCTTGTCGAGCACCGAGAGATCGGAATCGCCCTGCATCCACTTCTCGACCCGCACCTCGTAGGCCCGATTCAACAGCCTGAGTTCCAGCACCGTCTCGATCCGCTCGAACGCGCCCTCGGGGAAGAGCCCATAGCGCTCCAGGTCTGCCTGCTGCACCTTCCACACCGCTTCAAACCGAATCGGCTGCGGATCCTTCCACGTGAAGGCCTCGCGTAGGTACTCGGCGAGGGGGCCCTCAATCCGGTCGAGGGTCTGCGGCTGCAGGCGGGAGGTATTCTCTCCGGCCCCGAGCACGGCGAAGTAGAGCGCCACAGCCTTCAGCAGGTTGGATTTGCCCGAGTTGTTGTCGCCGTAGATCGCGTTGAAGTCGCCGAGCGGACCGAAGCTGATCGGCTGCGTGAAATTGGCGAAGTGGGTGATGGTGAGGAGCTGGAGCTGCATGCCGTGAAAGCCGCTCCGACAGAGATCGACTCTCGTCAGGTTCCTTCGGTGGAGGCTTCAATTCCTGCGCGGGGACGATGCCGCCGGAGTGCACCCTTCCGGAAGGTACTTCAGATCCCTGCGAGGATGGCGGTGAGCCGGCCGCTCTGCGCCAGCAGGGAAGCGGAGTAGGCCATCAGATAGGCGCTGAGCGTGAGCCGCTGCAGACGGCGCACCACGTCGGGCCGGCGGCTGCGGTAGCACTCCAGAACCAGAATCGCCGGCACGGTGAGGAGGAGCTTCACCGTGATGAAGGGTCCAACCCCCGCCGCCAGGGCCTGGGCCATGAAGGGATTCCCCTCGCGCGCCTGCCCCTGGGATACCCAATAGAGCGTGGTGAGCAGGTCGGCCATCGCAACCGTCGCCAGCCACAATCCTTCGGAGCTGGTGGGGCGCTTCAGGAGAGCTTCGTTGGGCATCGGGGTTCCTTCGGCGGGTCGACTTGCCGGGTTCGGACGCCGGATCTCACCGGTATCCTATCCGGCGCCGCAGTAAGTTGCCATGCCGACGACCGGCTCGGCGTACGGGTTCCCTGGTCTTGCTCAGGCGGGGTGCGATACGAATGACTGACAGCGTAGTTCAGTCGGCGGACTCGAGTCCGCCTCCAGGAGCTTTATTTCACGATGGCCGAGATATTCCACCTGCCGAAGATGGGCCAGACGATGACGGAAGCCACCATCCTCCGCTGGCTCAAGCAGGAGGGCGACAGCTTCGAAGGTTGGGAAGCCATCGTCGAGATGATGACGGACAAGATCAACATGGAGGTGGAGCCGCAGATCACCGGCACCCTCCGGAAGATCCTGGCGCCGGAGGGCGCGGTGGTGCCGCTGGGCGGGCCGCTCGCCATCATCGGTTCGGCCGATGAGGACATCTCGGCGCTGCTCGCTCAGGCTGCCGGCGCCGCATCCGCGCCCGCCCCGGCGGAAGCAGCGGTTGGATCCGCGCCTGCCGGCGGATCCGTTGCTCCCCCGGCGGCCGTGCCCCGAGCGGAGAACGGCTCAGCGGCGCCGGCCGTCGTGCCGACCGGAAGCGCCTCCGGCGAGTTTCCCAGTGTCTCTCCGCGGGCTCGGGAGACGGCTGGGGCGGCCGGTTTGGACTGGAAGCAGCTTACCCTGGCGGGAAGCGGCTTCGAGGGGATGATCACCGAGAAGGATGTGCTGGCGTACCTGGAAAGCCTGGCGGGTCCTCGCGCCACGCCGCTGGCCGCGCGCATCGCCGCCGAACTGGGCGTGCCGCTCTCGGAGGTGCAGCCTTCCGCGCCGGGTGGACGAGTCAAGGCCGACGATGTTCGCCGCCTGACGGGACGCCGCCCGAGTCCCCGCATTGAGGCGCGAGAGATTCCGCTTCGTGGGGTTCGCAAGATCATTGCCGAGCGGCTCCACGCCAGCTACGCCGGTGCGGTCCACGTGCCGATGCGGGTGGACGTGAACATGGCGGCCGCCGCGGATCTCCGGCGCCAATTGAAGCCGGTGCTGGAAGAACAGGGGGCCCGGCTCACCTACACCGATCTCATCGCCGCCGCCGTGGCCCAGGCGCTGGTCGCCATGCCGCTCCTCAACGCCACGGTCGAACAGGATGTCATTCGGATTCACCCCGGTGTGAACCTGGGGATCGCCGTGGCCCTGGATGAGGGGCTCGTGGTGCCGGTCATCGGCGATGCGGAGACGCTTCGCCTGGCCGATCTCAGCCGCTCCCTCCAGGAGCAGGCGACTCTGGCTCGAAGCGGTAAGCTCCCGCCGGATGCCTTCTCCGGCGGTACTTTCACCATTTCCAACCTGGGACAGTACGGGCTCGATAGCTTTGATCCCATCATCAATCCGCCGCAGGTCGCGATCCTCGGCGTTGGAGGGATAGCGGACCGCGTGGTCGCGGTAAACGGGGCGCCCGCCGTGCGTCCGATGATGACCCTCACCCTGGTGTTTGATCATCGTGCCCTCGACGGCGCTCCGGCAGCCATGTTCCTCTCGAAGGTGCGCGAGTTGCTGGAAAACCCGGCGCGTCTGCTGATTTAGGGAGCAGGGGGGGACCGGTCCGCCGGTCTCCCCGCGTCCACCCGCCCCCGCCATGCGGCCGGAGAATCGTTCAAGCGTGCCACACTCCGGCTCCACACCCCGTTCGGCACCAGCTCGGCGCCCCCGTCGCTCGATGGCTGTGGCGCTGGCCGCGCTGTTGCTCCTGGCGGCAGTGTGGACCGTGGTCAACCGGGAGGACCTCGGGAGGTGGTGGTACGCGCGGCAGCCGCTGGACGAGCTCGTGGAGCGAGGTCGGGCTCGGGACGCGGATGAGGTGCTGCTGTCGGTGGCGGGGGCACGGCTGTTGGAGGTCTCTCGCGGCTTCGAGGCGGTTCGGCTCCTGGAGCCTCGCATCGCTCGCGGAGGCGCGTCGGGCGAGGTCCAGACTCTCTGGGCGCGCGCGCTGGCGGCCTCGGGCCGAATCCCGGAGGCGTCACGCGCCTTCGATGCCTCGCTGGCGGCGGAACCGGGAAACGCCGAGACTCGCCGAAGGGCCGGGGAGTTCTTGCTGGACGGGGAGCGCTATGAGGACGCGGAGGGGCTGTTGAGGCAGTCGCTGGAGCTCGACCCCGACCTGGATGGCGCCCGGCTCGCGCTGGCCCGCCTCGAGCTGGCTCGAGAGCATCCCGAAGCGGCGATGGCCTACCTGGAGGACGCTCGGGACCCGGGGGCGCCGACATCCTGGCCGGGCTCTCTTTACCGTGCCCAGGCGCTTCTGGCGCTCGGACGGATGGCGGAGGCGGAAGAAGCGGCCCGCCAGGCGTACGCTGCCCGCCCCGGCGTCGAGTCCGTGTTGGCGCTCGTCCGCGCCCTGCACGCAGATGCGACGCGGGAGCGGCTGGTGGAGGCACGGTCCATCCTGGACCGCTCGCTGGTGAAAGGGGTCGAGGATGTCGCCATGCTTCGGCTGGCTGCGTTGAACGATCGTCTTTTGGGAGATCACGCCGGGGCGGTCCGCCGGCTCCGAGGTCTCTTGCGATTCGCACCCGTGATGCCCGAGGCGTACCACCTGCTGGCGCAGTCATACGCGCGGCTCGGGCGTGCCGAGTTGGCCGAAGCTTGCCGGCGGGCGTACCGCTACCTGGAACCGCGGGAGGCGGCGGTCAACCGCCTGCGGTACCGGCTTAGGGTGGAACAGGGAAGTCCCGCCGTGCGGGTGGAGTTGGCCGCCGCCTATCTGGACCTCGGGCGTCACGATCTGGCGCTGAGCATGCTGGGTCGCGTTCCGCCGGGAACGCCGGGCGCCGCTAAGCTGCGGCGACGCGCTCAGCAGCCACTGCCGGAGCTGCCCGTGCGGTTGCCCGCCGATCCGGAGTTCGGCCCGTGAAACGTCTGTGCATCCTGCCGGCGACGCTGGCTCTGGTCCTAAGCGGAGTCGGGTGCCGAGGTCGCTCGGGCCCGGCCCACTCATCCGCCTCGCCCCTCGCCTCGACGATTCGGTTTCGCGATGTAACCGAGGAACTCGGAGTTCGCTTTCACGCGGGGCTGGCGGGGAAGAGCCCGCTCAACATCGCCGAGTTGATGCAGGGAGGAGTGGGCTGGTGCGATGTGGACGGGGACGACCGCCCGGATCTGATCTTCACCGGTCGACAGGGCATGGCTCTCTTCCTGAACATTGCCGGAAAGCGATTCGAGGATGGGACCGCCGCTGCGGGTCTGGATCGTGTCGGAGCGGACGCCCAGGGAGTCGCCGCGGCGGATGTGGATGGCGACGGTGACACAGATCTTCTCGTCACCCGTCTTTCGGGGGTGTCGCTCTTTCGCAACGAGAGCCGGCCGGGAACCCCGGCGTTTCGCGACGTCACGCGGTCATCCGGGCTCACGTTGGGGGGCTGGACGACCTCGGCGGCGTTCGGAGATGCCGACGGCGACGGCGACCTGGATCTCTACATCGCTCGATACGTGCGGTTCGGTCCCGGCGTGCCGGAGTTTGATCGAGATGGCTCGGCACAACTCACCCTCGGTCCGCTCGCCTACCCCGCGCTTCGCGGTGTCTACTACCGCTGCGACGCTCCCGGCCGCTTCTCGGAGGCCACGGCGGCTGCGGGTCTTTCCGGGGCTCACGGCCAAACGCTGGGCGCCGTCTTTTGCGATGTAGATCTGGACGGAGATGTGGATCTGTACCTGGCGAATGACCAGGCGCCGGGGGATTACTTCCTGAACGACGGCCGGGGACGTTTTCGTTCGGTCGGCCTCGAGAACGGAACGGCGCTCTCCGCCGCGGGCGCGAGGCAGGCCGGGATGGGGGTCGACTTCGGAGACCTGGATCGCGACGGTCGGTTGGATCTGTTTGTCACGACCTTTTACCACGAACCCAAGAGTCTCTATCTTCAGGAAGCTGCCGGACTTTTCGCCGAGCGCAGCGCCCAGCTCGGGCTGCCGCAGTCCGTGCTCAACGGCACCGCGTTCGGGACGGCGTTCGCGGATCTCGACAACGACGGCCGGCTCGATCTGCTCGTGGCCAACGGTCACGTTCAGGATCAGATCGATCGGACCGGGCGGGGAGTGCGGTTCCGCCAGCCGCTGCAGGCGCTCCGAAATACCGGCTCCGGGTTCGAAAACGTGACGGCCGGGCTGGGCGCCCCGAGAACGGCGGCTCTCGTCGGACGGGGGCTCTCTCTGGCGGATTTCGATGGCGATGGAAAGCTGGATGTGGCGGTGGCCAATTTGGACGGCGAGCCTGTGGTGCTGAAAAACGAATCTTCAGCGGGTCGATCCTTACGGATTCGTTTGAAGGACCGCGTGCCCAACCGCGCCGGTGTGGGAGCGACTCTGCGGATCCGGACTCAGAGCGGCGCTCAGATCCGGCCACTGGTGACGGGTCGCGGCTATCTCTCCGCCTTTCCGGCGGAAGTGCAGGTGGGTCTCGGGTCGGAGTCGGCGAAGGGGATCGACGTGACCTGGCCGGGCCGCTCCTCCCCGTTGTCCTACCCGCTTTCCGACGGCGCAAGCATTACGCTCTCGCGGTGACGGCACGCGGTCCGGGCGCTCAATCCCAGGGACGAACGACGCCCAGGTACTGGCCGCGATCCGAGCGCCGGCGAGCTTCCTCTTCGAGCAGGAGTTCCACCTCGCGGAGCTTGTCGCGCTCAAGCAGTTCCGGCAGTTCATCCGCAACGCGCTCCTGGCACTCGGGACAGAGGTAGCTCAGCGGAGATGGAGTTTCACGCTGGAAGAGATCTTCCCAGAGGCGTTCGATCTTCTCGCGCGTCATGTTGTTGATCTCGCAGCCGCCGCGCCGGAAGGCGATGCCGGGATGCCGCCACTCGGCGTAACCGGAGTTGGTCATCTCAGCCCGGATCCACTCCATCAGCTTCGGCTTACGGCCGCAGCCATCGCAAAGAAGATTGGTGATAAGCATCGGCGTCAGGGAACTGAGACGTAGGGGCGGAGCTTCTCGTAGGTGGCCTTGCCGATTCCTCGCACGTTCATCAGATCCTCCAACTGCACGAACGGACCATGCTCATCGCGGTGTTCGATGATGCGCGACGCCATCGCCTTGCCGATGCCCGGGAGCGCCTCCAGTTGTTCGGGAGTCGCCGTATTGATGCTGAACGGCTCCGGAGACGCGGCGCCCGGGGAGCGCGTCGGCTGACTGAAGGGGTAGCGGCCCGAGCCGACCCCGCCTGCCGTGGGTGGCAGCGGAGGCGGTTCCGGAGTGGGGCGGTGCGTCTGGAGCGCCGCCGCCCGGCCGTGAGTGGGGATGCGAACCTGCTCCCCATCCTTCAGAAAGTCCGCCAGATTGATGCTGTCGAGATCCGCGTTGGCGAGGGCGCCGCCCGCCTTCTTCACCGCCTCCTCCACTCTCGACCATGACTGAAAGCTATAAACTCCGGGTCGTTTCACGGCTCCGGCCACGTGCACGCGAATGGGGCGCGTATTCGGCAGGAGCCGCGGTTCCAGCGGATCGCGACCGTTCTCGACGGCGGCGGCGGAAGCGGCGGGATCGTGTGGGTTCGGCGGCGTGCTCTGCAAGCCGTTCAGCGCGATGCCGATGGCCGTGAGTGCGGCGACCACGCCGAGCGCTCCCATCACCCATCCCAACCGGGTGCGCAGATCCATCGAGTTTGAAAGCACCGGCGTCAGATACCCTTGCCCATCGCTCTTTGCCCATCGCTCTTCGGAGGGGGTCGGTCGACCCCCTCCGCGCGCGAGATCAGACGGCCAGCAGGCTCGCCAGTTCATCCGGACGGGCGCGCACTCCGAGCAGGAATGTCCCGAACTCCGCGAACTTGGCGCTCACTTCATCGAACCGCATCTCGTACACGAGCTTCTTGAATTGCAGCGGATCCTCGGAGAAGAGGGTGACACCCCACTCCCAGTCGTCCAGACCCACCGAACCGGTGATCATCTGCTGCACCACCGCCGCGTAGGCGTGTCCCACGGTCCCGTGCCCGCGCATCATCGCTCGCCGCTCGTCCAGCGAAAGCAGGTACCAGTTGTAGACCTCGCCCCGGCGTTTGTTCATGGGGTAAAACGTCATGTAGCGGCGATCCGGTACGATGGGCTTCAGGCGAGCCTGCACGAACGGGAGATGCCGGAGCGCTTCCGGGTCCTGTGATCCGCCCCGCGCCATGGCCTCGTACAGGCCCAGTTCGGTGATGGACACGTAGGAGTAGGTTCTCGTCGTGAAGTCGCTCAACCGCGTGCGGGCGAACGCCGTCTCCAGATCGTTGAGTTGATCCGGGGTGGGCCGCAGGTGGAGGAACATGAAATCCGCCTTGTGCCCCACGATTCGGTACAGGGCGCTCGATCCCTCCTCCGCATCCTCGTGGGCCTCCGCCGCGCGGAGATGCTCGGCGGCTTCCGCGACAATAGCGCTCCGCTCCTCGGCCGAGACTTGTTTCCACCGAGCCCAATCGAGGGCGCGGAAATCGTGGAGGGCGTACCAGCCTTCCAGAGTGGGGGGGACTTCTACCATGAACTCTCCAGGTGAGGCGTTCGGACGCCGAAATCGCCGCGCGGCCGGTCATCCCCATGATGAATCAGGCGATACGGCGACGGCAAGCGGTGCTGTGACCGCCGCGATGACGCACTGCCGACCTACATGATCCCGGAAGTGGGCGCCGAGTTTCCACGATTGCGCCGGATGAGACGGAACGGGAGGCCCTTTCATCGCTGCTCAGGGGCCTGAGGCAGGACGAGCAGGCCCTCGTCCGGGAACGAGAGGGCGAGAGTATCGGCACGCGAGGCGACAGACAGGCGGGCTTTTCGCCCGTGGGGGGAGAGCGTCGGGATGGGTACGCTTCGAATGGAGGGCGGGCGGATCGAGTTCCGTCGGGTCGGCGCGTCGACCGTGCAGGTCCCGGTGCGCGAGAGTGTCCTGGAGTGCTTCCGTCAATGGGGAAGCCGCTATGAGGCAGCGCTCTCGGCGGATCCTATCGACGAGGCAGCGCTCGTCGCCATCGGCGATGAGATTGGGGAGTGGCTGCATTCGATCTCCGGAATGGCCGACTGTCTTCGCAAGCAGCGCCCGCCCGCCGCGCTCGAGTTTGCCGCGCCCACAGAGCCGAATGAGGCGGAGTGGGCGTTCGTTCGGGCGCCGTGGGAGCTGGCCCGACGACGAGGCCGCTGGCTGGCGGCTGAACCAGCGGTGCGCCTCGCTCCGGTCCGCCGCCTCGGCGCCGCCGGGCGCCATCCGCGTCCCAGCCATCGCTGGCTGGCCGTGATGCTTATGGCGCCCGAGCCGACCGACCGGTCGGAGGGGCTTCGGGATGCGGCCGAGCGGGCGATCATGCGAGCGGTCTCGCCGCTCAAGGTGGATCTCTACGTGGAGGACACCGGGCTCGTCGGCGGTCCCGGCGCGTTGGCGGAGCGTTTTCTTCCGGAGGGCGGATCGGCGCCCGCGGGCACGGCGTTCGACGTGGCGCACTTCGTCGGCGCCGGGGAGTCCGGATCGGAGCCCCGCCTGCTGCTGGAGGATGCGTACGGCGATGTGGCGCCGGCTTCCCCCGCGGAACTCTGGCAAAACATCGGGAATCCCGCGCGACTCACGGTGTTTTCGGTTTGGGATGGGGACGGCGGCGGTCGCAACGCGTCGGCGTTCGCGGAGGCATGGTGTTCGTATGGGGCTCCGGCCGCGCTGGCGTGGGACGGCGATCCGAGGAGCTCTGAGTTCGGCCTCTTCAGCAGTGAGTTCTACCGGCTGCTGGCGAACAAGAAGCCGCTTGACGTCGCCCTGTCAGAGGCGCGATCGCTGCTTCTGAAGCAGGCGGGCTCCCAGGCGGGGGGCTCGGAGTGGCATCGCATCCGGCTCTACCTGGGACCGGAAGGGGGCGGCACGTTCCGCAGCACCGATCACTCCCGGGCGGCTCTGGCGCTCAAGGGACCCGACTACGTGATGGAGCCCCACTTCGGGGACTCCGTCATTGCCGGCCCGGATGAGTTTGTGGGGCGGCGGCGAGAACTGCAGAGCCTGCGGCGGGAACTCCGCCGAACCAGTTCCGCACTCCTGCTGACGGGACCGGAGCAGCAGGGCAAGTCGAGCCTCGTGATGCGGCTCGCGGAGCTGATGACCGACCACACGATGGCGCTGCATGAGGGTCGGTTCAACGCCCTGGATATCCTGCTGCGCCCGTCCGCGCGTGTGCCGTCCCTGCAGGAGTCAATGGAATGGCCCGGCAAGGACTGCCGAAACCCCGCCGTGGTGGAAGAGCGCTTCTATGCGGCCCTCACCACCACGCTCGCCCGAAATGAACCCGACGCCACCCCGGTTCGACGTCCCATCTTGCTGGTGCTGGATCGCTTCGATCAGTGTTTGGAGCCGGTTCCGGAGAGCGATGGAACTCGCTGGCGGGTGCGGCCCCAAATGGTCACTTTGGTGGTGGGGCTGATCAGGGCGTTCCATCGAGCCCAGGATTCCGATTCGCGACTCGTCATCTGCGCTCCCCATCGATTTGAGCTTCCGGAAGGCCTGGAACCCGAGGCCCTGAGGGAATACGAGTTGCCGGGGCTTTCGGAGGTAGATGCGTTCAAGCAGGCCCTGACTCCATTTATTCGCTTTGCATCCTGCCTGACCAACCCCGACCCGGGAACGCGCCACGCCGAACGGGAGGCATTGATCTCCCGCATCAACCGGGAGACCGTGGGGCATGTGGGGCTGCAGTCGGTCCTGCTGCGCTGCGCCCGGGGCAACCCGGAACTGTGCGTCTCCGCGCTCGATGCGATGACGCAGGTGCGGGAGTTATCTGAAGACTTTCCGACCGATCCGCGCGAACAGCTCGGCTTGCTGCGCGATACCGCCCTCCTTCCGATGATGCGGTCTCTTCCACGGGAGGACCACGCCCTGCTCGCCATCTCGGCGCTGTTTCGCGTGCCGGTGACCGACACTGTCTACGACGAACTACGGCTGATGCTCGCAAACCTCGCGGGGCCCTGGCGGACCACGCTCTATGGGGTGGGTTTGTGGGAACGGCGGCCCGATCCGATGTGCCCGGCCTTCACGGCGCCGGTGCTCCATCCGGAAGCCCGTGCCGCCATGGCTTCGTTGGGGATCCAGTTGCCGGCGAACTTTCAGCGGGAGCTTTCGGCTCAAGCGGCTCAGCTCATGCTCCATCTGGAGAGCCCTACTTACCAGACGCGCTCATCCCGCCGCGGCACGCGGGACCTGATACGGGTGGCGCTGGTGGGTCGGGATCCCGATGCGCTCCTGGAGCTTTCGGAGTGGGGGCTCATGCAGTTCGTACTCACCAATGATCAGGATGAAGCCTACACCATCATCCGCCAACTCTTCGAACTGCTCCGGTTGGCCCGGCGAGAGGTTCCCGAGCGGGTGCGCCGGATGGCGACCACCCTGCTGGAACACGACGGCGTGGACCCGAACTCCGAACCGTGGTTCAACGCGGAGCCGCTTCCGCCCCTGGAGCCCGATGAGGAGTGGGATCCGCAAGTGTTGAGCGAGGAGGCCGAGCAAGAGCGGCTCCGGAGCGAGTTGGAGGATCACTTTCAGGGCGGCCGGCGCCGCAATGAGGACGACGAAGACGACGCTGGGGAGGACGGGGATCTCGGCGACTACGAGGTGGTGGCCGTCAGCGTGGTCTCTCCAAAAACCGGCGAGGTCATCGCGTCGCACCGGTTCGCTCCCGGGGAGCTCAGTCCGGGAAACGCCCGCCCGGCAAGCGTCGATCCGGCCAGGGTCATCGAAATGAATGCCGAGCTACAGAAGGCCCAACAACTGGTGATGGCCCACCAGTTTGAGTTGGCCGAACCGATCCTGCAGAAGGCGCTCGACTTCTTCGGCCCGCACGGCGCCCGGCATCAGATCGCGGCCATTCGCACCGCCAGAGCCGATATTCTGGCCTGCACGGGCAACGTGGATGAAGCCATTCGCATTCAGCGAGAGGAGTGCATCCCGGTCTTCAAAGAGATGGGGGATCCGGAATCCGCGATCCGAACTGAGGCACGAATCGCGCACCATCTGGCCAGCGCGGGACGCCTGGACGAGGCGATTCGGATCCTTCGAGACGACGTCATTCCCTCATGGGTGCAGAAGGGCGAGGAGCGTTCTCTCGCGCTCACGTACGAAAACCTGGCCGAGTACCTGAATCGCCGCGGCGACCATGAAGAGGCGCTGGAGGCGCTCCGGGAGCAGGTACTGGTCCCGCTGGAAGCCCTGGAGCCCAAGCGGACGCCGAGCATCCAGCGGAGTATCGCGGAGACGCTTCGCCGGCTTGGTCGTCACGAAGAGGCGCTGGAGGTGTTGGAGCGGGATGTGCTCCCGGCGCTCGTGAAGGAGGGGGCTGCCGGACCGGTCGCAGACATCGTCCGCGCCGGATGTGAGCTGCTCACGGCGCTCAACCGGTCGGATGAGATCCCTGGTTTCCGGCAAGAGCATGGTTTTCCCGTCGACGACTCGGGGGATGCCGCCGTCAGGACCGCCTGGGAGCGCTCCCAGTATGCGGACACGCTGCGGGACGACGGCTTCAAGGAAGCCCTGCGGATCTTTGAGAGTGAGGTGCTTCCCGTCTACCGGCAGTCGGGCCGAAAGGTCGATGTGGCGCGCACACTCGGGCGCGTCTGCAGTCTCTACGCCCTGGAGAGTCGGTGGATCGAAGCGCGCCAGGCCCTCAAGGAGACCTGGAGCCTTGCCGTGGAGCTGGAACTGTCGAACATCCAGCTCGAACTGCTGACCCAGGCGATTTACATCGCCACGAAGCTGGACGATACACAACTGCTGAACTCCCTCTGCGGGGAGGCGACGCCTGAGGTGAAATCCCTGATTCGCGAGGCCCTGGAAATGAAAGCTATCGCGGAGAAACAGGCGAGGGAAGCAAAGCGGGCCCGCGTCGTGAAGCGGCGGCGTTAGCCGGATGCCGGCTGCAGGGGAAGGAGGTTGAACTGCCGATGAAGATCCCGGAGTTTCCCCAGATGCGCCCGCTGCAAGCGGTTTGTCCAACCACGGACGGCAAGGTGGTGTTGCATGTCGGATCTTCCCTGTCCAACGGGATGCTAGTTGCGGATGAGGATCACCTCGAGTTGTTCACATGGCTCGACGGGTCGCGGCAGCTTCGCGAGGTCACTCGAGCCCTGAAGGCGCGGACCGGCTGGCGGCTCTCGCGTGCCGATCTGACTCGCCGCACTTGCTGCACCGTCTGGTTTACACGGCGGAGTGGGAGAACCTCGTGACGTGTACGGCCCGTGCGTTCACCGATTGACCCCGGCCCCGAGCCGACAAGAGTCCGAAATCAACAACTTCATGGACTTCGGAGGAGATATGGGTGTCGGGTGGGGGATATGATCAGGTGGGGAGATTGGGCGGCGTATGACGTTTTGTAAGAGTCGGCGGAACTCGGTTTGGGGGAGCGGCGCGGCGCTTGGGGCCGCCACGCTCGCGCTGGTCGGCGCTGTCGGCGCGGCGCCGGGCGGCGGACCTCAGGGCGCGGCGGAGGGCTACCGCATTGTCGTCGAGCGCGTCCAACAGTCCGAGTCGCTCACGCTCGATTTCGCGCCCGGAGAGGGCCGCGAGGTTTCCCCCTTTGTCCGACCGAATTCGCCCGGCCGCCGCAGCGGGCGGCACTCGCTTCAGGTTGCTGTCGCTATTCACCCGCCACAGCCCGAGTTGTTGGGCCACGTGGAACGCCTGGAGGCAGAGGCGCTGGCGGCGCCCGGCGTGCCGCTGAAATTCAGCGTTTATCCCACCGATGATGCGGGACGCGATGCGAAACGGCTCCAACTGGTGGCGCCGGACGTGCCGCTGCAGTTGACGCGCCTTCGGGGTATCCGAGGGGAACTTCTGGTCTACCCCCGCGCCCGAATGGTGCGTCTGGACCTGCCGCTGAAGGGGCCGCTCCCGGTGAGCCGGGAGGTGGATGGGTTGAAGGCCACCGTCACACAGTCGAAGGTGACCGGCGAATTGCTTTCGGCCGGGGTGCAGATTCAGTGGCCCGCCGGCGCCAGCGTCACCTATCCCAACTCGGAAGCGCCGGGTGGGGTGCAGTTGGTGACCGCTTCCGGTCAACTGATCACGCCCAGCGGCACATCGGCATCGTTCGTGCCGGCGGGCGCCCTCAGTCGCCAGTTTGGCGTTTCGTTTTCCGGCGTGAAAGAAGCTCCCGCGGCCATCCGTGTCGATGCGCTCCTTCGATCGGGAACCATGCGGCGGATCCCGTTCACGCTTCCGGATCTGGAATTGCCCGATCAGATTCGCACCGCTCCCGACTCCAACGACAGCAGCGACGATCCACGACCGCTCGGACCCGGACATCCCCTCTATGCCGCAGGCGGAGGGATCCTGACGGCGAGCGTTTCGTCGAGTTCCGGCAAACTGCCCGCGGGAACGCTCCTGCTGGGTTTAAGCCGTTTGGATGAGGGTCCCGGCGCGGGATGGTCCTGGATCGAACTGTCGCCCGACACCGCCGGCAAGGTGGAGCTGCGCTCTCTGGCGCCGGGTCGCTATCGGGCACGCTTGCTGTGGACCGCCGAGTCGGGCGCGGGTGAGAGCCTCGCCCAGCCGACGGGCGGCGCCGGGCCTACCCAGGAGATTGAGATTATCGCCGGCCGCGCTGCTGCGACCGCGCCGCTGAAACTGGAGCCGAACCGTTGAATCGCCGTGTGCTCCTCGGATCGCTCGTCGTGGCCGCCGGCTCCCGGTTGGCCGCGGACGAACCCCTCGCCCCGGTCCTTCGCCCGGAGGTGACGGCGGGGCCGTTCAAACTCTGCATCGATCGGATCCTGCAGTCGCGTTCGGTGGTAACCACGTACCGGGCCGACGGTTCACCGATGACGGAGCAGAGCCGGTCGCTGCAGGTGCACATGGCGGTTTACGCTCGCGATCCGGGAGATGCGGCGCGTCTGGCGGCGCTGCAGGTGCGAGGCCTCACCGCCGAAACGGGTGGCCGGGTGATCGATGTGAGTCACAACGGTGGGCTGCTGGAGAACCCGGACGATACCGCGTCCATTCGGGCCTACGTGTACATCCAGTCGTTCCCCCGGGATGTTCGAGAGATCCGCTCGTTGTTCGGCGAGGTTGTGGCGTTCGAGCGGTCCACTCCGCTGGAGATCGACGTTCCGATCAAAGGCGACGACCTGTCGAACATTGGTGAAAAAGAGGGCGTCCGCGTGACGGTCCGGGAGTTGACCCGCGAGGGCAACAACTGGCGGGTCCGGATTCTCGCGACCAGCAGTTCCTCCGCTGTGGTGCTCAACGCCGTTCAGGATGGCGCCTACGGGGTGTCCCTGCTCAATGCCCAGGGCAAGGCCGCCGAGGCGAATGGCGGCACCCTGATCCAGTCGGCGGCGACTCAGGCGCAGTATCTGGTGGTGTTCAGCGGTTTGCAGGGCGAGCCCGCCACGGTTCGGCTGCGGATCGCCTCTCGCGGCGGCGTTCGGCGGGTGCATCCGTTCAAGATGGAACACATCCCGCTTCCCGAGCGCACGGCGCCGCTACCCGCGCCCCGTTAGAAACATGTAGAGGAAGATCGCCATCGCGGCGGCGACGGCGACGCACCCCACTGAAAGGTGCTGCCGCTTCCGCTTCTTGAGGTGAACGATGACCTCGTCGATGGCGCCGCACCACGAGAGATAGCTCTCGATGAGGGCCGCCGCATCCGGCTTCCTCGGTTCAAGCTGATCCATCTGCGGCGGCTGCACCAGCAGATCCAGCATCTGGCAGATCTCCACCGCGATGGGGGCCGCCTCCTGAGCCGCCTCCGGTGGGCTCGGATACTCTACCGTCATGGTCAGCCCCGTCAGTTCGTACGGGAAATCCACCATGCCCGGATCCTCGCCCTCGGGCTCCTCATCCGGCTCCACGAAGTCGAAGCGGAAGGTCACTCCTGAGATCGGGTTGAGATAGACATAGCGCGCCCGAAACTCTCCGGGTGTCGGTTCGAGTTCCTGCTGTTCGAACCGCGGCAGGCGACTGAAGACGGGCGTCACTTCCTCCCGGATCAATGGCGACTGTCCGACCCGCCGATAAAACCGCAGCTCCCAGCTCATAGCGTCTCCCGCGAGGCCACACCCTCAGCCGCTTCAGCCGCTTCAAACGCAATCTGGGCCCCCTTTGATTCTCCATCGGATCCGGCAGGGGAATTAGGTTATATTTTTATAACTTATGATGCAGGAAGCGGACGATCTCATCTGGAAAGCGCTGGGCAACCCGGCCCGGCGCCGGCTCATGGACCTGCTGCGGAATGGCCCGAAGACCACCTCCGCGTTGGCGGGAGAGTTTCCGGATCTGTCTCGATTTGCCGTGATGCAGCATCTCGATCTGCTCACGCGGGCGGGGCTGGTGCTGGTCCGAAGGCAAGGGCGGGAACGGTTCAACTACGTGAATCCCGTACCGCTGCGCGAGGCCTATGAGCGGTGGGTGAGCCAGCAGGCGGACATGACGGCCGCCGGCGTGCTCTCCCTGAAGCGGTTTGTGGAGCGAGGCAAGCAGGAGGGAAAGATGGACGAAAGCGCCGGAAAGGTCGCGCGGGTCGAGACGGAGGTGCGCCTCAATGCGCCCGCCGAGCGAGTTTTTCGAGCTCTGACCGAGGAAATCAACGACTGGTGGGCCTTCCGAACGCGGCCCGACGCCCGGATCGTGTATGAGACGCGGATCGGAGGGCGCTGCTATGAGGAATGGCCGGACGGCGGCGCATTGCTCTACGGCGAAGTGGTGCGATGGGAACCCGGAGTCTGTGTCGAGACGCGAGGTCCGGGAGGGGTGGGTCGGGCCTATCACACCTACAATCGCGATCACGTTTCGCCCGACGGCGACGGCTGCGTCTACCGAAAGTCTCTGGTGCTCTGGGGCGAGGTTCCCCCGGAGATCGTGAAGATGTACACCGAGGGCTCCCGGTACATTCTGGAGCAGATGCTTCGGGACTACGTGGAACACGGCAAGGGATACACGCCGCCGCAGCGATAACCCGGTTGGGTGGCGTGCGGCACATGACGATGGATAGCCAGCGGACAGGACGCCCCCGTGGCGTCGTCGGGATAGGGAGACGGAGTTCAAACATGAAGCATCGATGGTGGTTGGCGGTCTCGGTGGCCGCTGCACTCTGGACCTCTTCGGCCGGCGCACAGGAGAAGGCGACGCCGCCTGCGGACAATCTCGCCTGGAAAACGCTGCGGAGCATGGTCGGCGGCCGATGGGTTTCTCGGAACAAAATGCCGGATGGCAGGCCGATCGTCGAGCTGCGCTACACCCAGATGGGAGACGGCGTCCGGATCAACGGCCGCGGCCGGATTATGAATGAGACAGTCCAGGCCTGGTTCGGGTGGGATCCACACCGCAAGAGCGTCTACTACCTGGATCAGCATGGCTCGGATGTGGTCTACCACGGTTTCTTTCGCGAGGACGCCGGCAAACTGAAGCTCGACTTCAAGGCGGTGGTGGGCGCTGAGTCGTCCTGGATCTCGGAGCTCAGCCTTCCGGAGCCCGACCGCTATGTGGGAGTCATCACCGGATTGAAGGACGGTAAGCCGACGGGCGAGAGCCACACCATCAACCTGATCCGTGAGGCGGACCCCGAGACGGACTGGATCTACCTGTTGAAGCCGGTGCGAGAGGGTTTCGAGAAGGGCGCTACGCCGGAGGAAAGCAAGATCCTTCAGGAGCACGTGGCCTACCTGCGGGATCTCCACTCCCGCGGCGTGGTGATCATCGGCGGCCCGTCGCTGGATCTTCCGCTCCAGGGCTACGTCATCTTCCGCGCCCCCAACCGCGAGGCGGCGGAACAGATCGGTAAGAACGACCCCGCCGTGAAGAGCGGCGTCTTCAAGGCCGAGGTCCGAGCCTTCCGCACCACCTTCGGCCCCACCGGCTGACCCCGGGGTCGTCGTAGCTCCGCCTGATCTCGCTGCACACCGGATGCTTCGGGTCGAACGATATGCCGTGCGGAATGGATCATCCTTCTGCGAACGGAACCGCCGCCCGAAGGTCCGGTTACCCCTACCCAGCCAAAGTACGCGTGATTGCGAGGAGCGGTTTACGACAAACAGCACCCTGGCGTAAGCCTCACCAACGACTCGAAGCGCCCTATCAACGGGATTGGGACCCGCCGAACGACGCGGCAATCTACGAGCACCGGGACACCCAGCGGTCGGCGCTCGAGCTGTGCGTACGCCCGTGCCGATCCCCGTGAGCGAAAGGCCCGGCTCTCGTAGACTGCCGCGTCGCGCTGCTCCTCACACTGACGCTCTTGCTGATAGGGTTTGAGAACGATGGGGGGCGCTTCGACGTTGATTTGGAGTGCCGGCCCCTCGTGCCGCGAGTACCCTCCGGTCGACCCCACCATGCTCCGTGGCGGCGCCCACACATCGGTTTCCCACCACCCCACCATTGAGCACGTCATTGCGAGGAGTG
>SXGS01181160.1_pt1 | contig 21347 bp, 17 predicted proteins | sample 3174681 | NCBI WGS metagenome assembly SXGS01 (sample SAMN11356861, study PRJNA531348) | freshwater metagenome | isolation source: freshwater sample F1-80 | place: China: Fuxian Lake, Yuxi | collected 2017-12-25 | reverse complement strand
CCACCGCCGGGAGAGCTTCGGCAAGGGCTTCGAGGAGATTTGCCTCGCAATCCGGGAAATTGCCGATACGACCGATGCCGAGGTGGTCTATCCCGTTCACTTGAACCCGAATGTGCGCGAACCCGTCAACCGTATCCTCGGACCGGCCTCCAAGGTCCGATTGCTAGAGCCGCTTGCTTATGACGAGTTCATCTATCTGATGGACAAAAGCGATCTGATCCGAACCGATTCTGGCGGCATTCAGGAAGAAGCTCCGTCATTTGGCACCCCTGTTCTCATCATGCGCGAAACCAGTGAGCGCCGTGAGGCCATTGATGCAGGCGTTGCGCGCCTGGTCGGTGCGAACGCAGAGCGGATCGTCGCAGAAACCCAGAAATTGCTGCTTGATGAGGCAGCCTACACCGCTATGGCGCGCGTACACAATCCATTCGGTGATGGTACTGCCTCCCTTCAGATCGCAGAGGATATTCTGAAAAATGCATCCGCTTCGTAAGGTCGCCGTTATCGGTCTTGGTTATGTTGGTTTGCCGACGGCAGCGACGTTTGCCCGCTCCGGGTTGGAGGTTCTTGGCGTCGATGTAAACGAGGAGGTGGTGCGTACCATCAATGATGGCCGCATCCACATTTACGAGCGCGACCTCGACATCCTGGTTCATGACATGGTCGTGGCCAAGCGGCTGCAGGCTGCCACGAAGCCGGCTGAATCCGACGCCTTTGTTATTGCCGTGCCGACCCCGGTCAACGCAGACATGACACCAAACATGACGCTCGTTGACAGTGCCTGCGCCTCAATCGCGCCCGTGCTAAAAAAGGGTGACATTGTCATCATCGAATCAACCTCGACGGTCGGAACGACCGAACGTGCCTCCCGGCTGCTCGCGCAGGCGCGCCCCGATCTGGTGTTCCCGCATCAATCCCCGGAAGAGGCGGATGTGATGATGGCCTATTGCCCCGAGCGCATTCTTCCCGGTGCTACACTTGAGGAATTGGTCAACAACGCCCGCGTACTCGGCGGCCTCGATCAGCGCAGCTCAACCCGGGCTCTGGAACTCTATCGCTTCTTCGTCAAGGGCGAGATGATCGTGGCGCATGCCCGCGCCGCCGAAATGTCGAAGCTGACCGAGAATGCCTTTCGCGACGTGAACATTGCCTTCGCCAATGAATTGTCAATGATCTGCGACGAGCTTGATATCGACGTCTGGTCCGTGATCCGAGCTGCCAATCTTCATCCGCGCGTGAATATCCTGCAGCCTGGCGCCGGCGTCGGAGGCCACTGCATTGCCGTAGATCCCTGGTTCATTATTGATCAGGCACCTAAGACTGCCCGCATCATGCGAATGGCACGCGAGACAAACCACGCTAAAACGCGGCTGGTTGCTGAGAAGATTGCCGCAGCTGCAACAAGTCCTTCGGCAGTCATCGCTCTGCTCGGCCTCTCATATAAGCCTGACATTGATGATTTGCGTGAGAGCCCGTCTCTGGAAATACTGGATCACCTACTGGAGGAAGGCTTCTCCAACATTGTCGTTGTCGAGCCTAACATCGCTAAGATCCCGTTTGCCTATGAAGGCAAGCCTGTCCGGTTGCTTGGTCTTGAGCGGGCCTTGGAGGAGGCGGAAGTTATCGGAGTTTTGGTTGGCCACAAGGAATTCTTCGCGGCGCGTAGTGAAGTCTATGCGAAGGGCAAACCAATAGATCCGGTCGGTCTGTACCGGTAGCGTAAGACATCAATGGTGGAATTCCGAGTGGGCGTCCGCCAAGGAACATAAACAGGTATGCATATGAGCTGGATACCCGCTTCTACGGTTACTGCCTATTCACTGTGTGCGGTGATGTTCCTTTTCGGATGCGCCTTGCGGCTACGCTCTGGCTCTTGGTCAAATCCGTCCGTCGTTTTTGCGCTGTTCTGGGGCATGATGACGTTAATGCCGGTGCTCTTCGTTCCGGACATCAAGCCTTCGGTATACGCGATCGGCTACGTTACTGTTGCAGTGATTGCTTTTGGCATGTCGGCTTTCTTTTTGGATTGGCGCGCGCCGCTGGTGGCGGCTGCCGCACGCCGGGAGAGCGCAGCCTCTAGCCCCTTTATGTCTGGTAATGAAGCCCCGCTTTTGCTGCTGTTGGCGCAGGTTGCGGGTTTAATTACCATGATGGCCAATGTGGCTTACCAGGGCTTTTCTGTGCGCGATTTCGTGTTCGACCCCTTTGCTATCGGATGCGAATATCTCGGATACCGCTACAGCGGCTCTGTCAAGCCGTTTGTCCTCATGCAGCTGGCTACAATTCTAAACTATGTCGCCGCAGCTTTTGCCGGTTTGATCGTTTCCCACAGGCGCAACTATGTGTTCAGCGCTGGCGTTGTTTTGCTCTGCATGTTGCCATCGCTCTACTCAATCGCAGTATATGCCGACAAGGGGACTATTTTCCTCTCGCTGGCTTTCTTCTATGGCGCCGTTGTAGTCGGTCGGATTCGCAGTGGCTGCACAGCGCTAGTTACATGGCGTTCCATCGTATCGGCCCCGCTCATCCTTGTTATCGTGGCCGGGGTTATTGGCCTTGCGATGGCAAATCGAATGTCCGAGGTCTGCAGCGAGAGACAAACGAGCAACCTGACGGAGAAACTGGTTTCGGCTGTCACCGAGCCGGACGAAAGTGGTGACATAGATGCACCTGGGCAGGCTCGTGGTCTGAACTTCTACATCCGCTCCTATGCGTTCGGCCATCTTTTTGCTTTTTCGTCTTGGTTCGAACACCGGTTGGCAGATGGGGAGAGATTGCCTGTCGACTTGCGGACCGATCCTGTTTTCAAGCCCCACTGGAATACTCCCGAGGCAACTGTGCTTTATCGCAATCCAGAAGATCCAACTTTCGGATTCTGGACCTTCATGGCCATCGGCAAGTATCTCGACTCTTCTTATTTCAAGTCTCTGGGCGATGGATACTATGAGGAATACTTCCGCGTGCCTGGAGTGCTGCAGACGAACATTTATACGTTTTTCCGCGGAGCAATTACCGATTTCACGATTGCAGGATCGTTCATTTTCTTTTTCATATCCGGCCTTCTCCTCAATGTAGTTTACAGAAGAATGCTGAACCGACAGTTCAGCCCAATTTCGCAGAGCGCTTACATCCTGTACGCTGGGTATTTGTATACCTCCTATATTATCAGTTTATTCATCTGGAACAGTGCTCTGGCCGCAGCATTCGGTATATTTGTGATGCTGGTAGTTATCGACTTTATTGATCGCAATGGCGGATCACTTTGGGGCGTGCTGTCATTGCGCAGCAATCGGATCGGCGGGACCGGAGAAGCAAAGTGAAGCGCTCTATCGATGTCGTATTGGTGCTGCTTGCCTCGCCGTTCTGGGTGCCGCTGCTCGCCCTGCTTGCCGTACTCGTGCGGATCAAGCTTGGCTCGCCTGTTTTCTTCAGCCAGATCAGGCCCGGACGTGCCGGTAAACCGTTTCGTCTGATTAAATTTCGCAGCATGACAAATGCCCGTGACGCTTCAGGTGCGCCGTTACCCGACAGCGAGCGTCTTCCTCCATTTGGGCGCCTCCTGAGATCCACAAGTCTCGATGAATTGCCAGAACTGCTCAATGTACTAAGGGGGGAGATGAGCCTCGTGGGACCCCGTCCGCTTTTGATGGAGTACTTGCCTCTCTACAGCGCGGAACAGGCACGGCGTCATGAAATGCGCCCGGGCCTTACAGGCTGGGCTCAAGTGAATGGACGCAATGCGCTCTCTTGGGAGGAAAAGTTCAAGCTCGACGTCTGGTATGTCGATAATCATAGTCTTTTTCTGGATTTCCGCATTCTGCTCCGGACGGTTAGAAAGGTGTTACGCCGCGAAGGTGTCAGCGCGGAAGGCAGCGCAACAGCAGAGCGCTTCGAAGGATGAGCGGTATTCTTGCCATTGCTGGGGCAGGCGGGCACGGGCGCGTGGTCGCCGATACGGCGCTGGAATCGGGATGGCGTGAGGTTGTGTTTTTCGACGACCGTTTCCCGGAGTTGGCTTCCAACCTTGATTGGCCAGTTGTTGGCACGTTTGAGGATCTGTTCAGAACGCTGGTGCGGTTTGATGGAGTGGCCGCTGGAATCGGCGATGGCAGGTCACGCCTTGCCATCCTCGACAGGCTACTGGAGTGCCGGGCACCGGTAGCCACGATCATTCACCCTCGCGCTTGGGTCAGTTCACGGGCCTCGCTCGGCGAGGGTTCTATGGTGGCCGCTGGCGCTGTCATCAACGTCGGCACCACAATCGGCAGGGGGGGCATCGTTAATACCTGCGCGAGCGTGGATCATGATTGCCATCTTGGGCCTGGCGTGCATGTCGCGCCTGGTGCTCATGTCTCGGGATCGGTCGAGATTGGTGCTGGCTCTTGGATAGGGGTTGGAGCCTCAGTGCGACAAGGCGTCCGGATTGGCAGCGATACAGTTGTCGGCGCTGGGGCTGCTGTGGTATCGGATCTGCCCGATTGCATTGTCGCAGTCGGTATTCCCGCACGTTCCAGGACCTGAAGTATGTTAAATTCGCCCTTCGCACCGTGGCCAAGCTTCAGCGATGAAGAAGTTGCTGCGGTTACTGATGTATTGCGTTCCGGCCGCGTCAATTACTGGACCGGCACACTATGCCGGGAATTCGAGAAAGAATTTGCAGCTTGGTGCGGCGTGAACCATGCAGTTGCCTTGTCGAATGGCACCCTGGCGCTGGATGTGGCACTCAAGGCGCTTGGTGTGGGACCAGGTGACGAAGTGATCGTTACCCCCCGCAGCTTCATGGCCTCCGTATCTACCGTCGCTACCGCTGGTGCCATTCCTGTGTTCGCCGAGGTGGACCGGGATTCGCAGAACATCACCGCCGAAACAATCCGTGCTGTCTTGACGCCACGTACAAAGGCAATCATTCCGGTGCATCTGGCAGGCCAGCCCTGCGACATGGACCCGATCATGGAGCTTGCCGCAAAACACGGGCTGTTCGTGATTGAAGACTGCGCTCAGGCACATGGCGCCCTCTACAAGGGCCGGAGCGTCGGTTCGATCGGTCATGTGGGAGCCTGGTCCTTCTGTCAGGACAAGATCATGTCCACCGGCGGCGAAGGTGGAATGGTTACCACCAACGACCCTGAACTCTGGTCCGCGATGTGGTCTTACAAGGATCACGGAAAAAGCTGGGAGGGCGTCTATAACCGTCCGCACCCGCCCGGCCCACGCCTTGTTCATGACACCTTCGGCACCAACTGGCGCATGCTCGAGATGCAGGCGGCGATCGGGCTGATCCAGTTGCGCAATCTGGATAAATGGGTTGCACGCCGCAACCAGATTGCAAATGCACTGCGCAGCGCCTGCAGCCGCCACACGCAGGTCCTGCGTACGCCGGTGCCAGCGGAAGACACACACCACGCCTACTACCGTTTCTATGTTTTTGTAGAGGCCGGCAACCTGGCTGATGGCTGGAGCCGTGACCGGATCATTCAGGAGATCAACGAATGCGGTGTTCCGTGCATGCATGGCTCCGCATCAGAGATCTATCTGGAACAGGCGTTCGATGGCACGGGCTGGCGGCCTTTGCAGCGCTTCCCCGTTGCGCGGGAGCTCGGGGAAACCAGCATTGCCTTCTTGACGCATCCCACGATCACGGATGAGCAGGCCTGCAAGGCATGCCAGGCTATCGACGAAGTTTGCAAGCTCGCTGCAGCCTGAAACTTATTGCGACCAGATCCCGGCGAATGAAAATGCCGGGATCTGAAGTCCTTCTGCCTACGCTGGACATGAGCCCAGAGGCGCCAGAGCTGGCGTCACTTGCGATTTGATGCAGCCTCCAGCCACTCGACGAAGCGGTTTCCAAGCATGTCACGTGCGTAGGAGGCTTCGGCAAGTTTCCGGCCATTTCGCCCCATTGCTGCAAGCGCTTCGCGGTCACCTGCCGCCTGCTCCAGAGCATCGGCAAAAGCGGACGGATCATTTGGGGGAACTGCAAATCCACACTGGTTTGCAGTTATCTGTTCTGCCAGCCATCCAGGGTAATTGTTGAGCACGGGCAATCCGGCTGCAATGTAGTCGAAGAACTTGTTCGGTGAAGTGCCGAAGTAAAATGCAGGCACATTGGCAAGGATCTGCATTCCGATATTGGCAGAAGCCATGAGACCGGCCAGCCGGGCCTTGTCAACGGGATCGGCGAAGATCACATTGCTCAGCCCATCGGCAGCGGCCCGTTTCTGAAGATCCGACTTCAACTTGCCGTCACCGACGAGCGCCAGCTTGATGTCGTCCCGGCCGCGCCGTTTCAATTCACGTGCCGCATCAAGCACTGCGTCCAGACCATTCGCAATTCCATGGGTGCCGGTAAAGACAGCCAGGAGGTCGGTCTTGCTGACACCTTCCGGCCTCCAGGCGTCCGTATCGGATGCAAAAATATCTAGATCGCAGCCATTCGGGATCACGGTTATCTTTTCGCGCGCAACACCCCGCGCCTCGATGCCATGGGCAATTCCGGGCGCCAGAGCAATCAACCGGTGAGCCGAGCGGTAGCTTGCCCATTCGAGCACGCTCATCGCCCAAAGCACAAGCGGGTTCCGAATGACACCCATTGCCCTAGGCAACTCGGGCCACAGGTCCCGCACCTCGAACACGAAAGGCTTCCGCGTGAAGAGCCTGGCAGCAATGCCCGGAATCCCGGCTGTCAGCGGCGTTGTGGTCGAGAAGACCAGATCTGCCGGTTCGGAAAAGACCAGGCCAATACAGCGCAAGGCATAACGCAGGAACGTGGCGCTGCGCTTCACAAAGCCATCCCGGTTGGAATAGGCGAGATCGTATTCAACAACCTCAATTCCATCTACCACACCGCGCCGGCAGCCATTTGTGAACGGCTGGGTCAGGCCGGTCTTGCCGGCACTGTAACTGCCGCACACCATGGTGACATGATGCCCCCTGGACACAAGTCTGCGCGCCATCTCGTAGGACCGGATGCCTGCCGAACCTTTGGGCGTCGAGAAATGCTGATGAAAATAAAGGATCCTCATGGCCAGACAAACTCGCTTATGACCGTACCTGCCGACGCAAACTCGAATTCTGCGACTTGAACCGGCTGACGCTCCAGATAAAAAAGAGATTCTTCCCTCATCACGATTTCGGCCCGGACGAGGGGCATCGAGGCGGAAATGGTCAGGTGATAGGTGCCATCTGTGACCTGGTTGCCGTCGATCCCCCACGGGCCGCCTGCAAGCCGCCAGCGCAGCACCATTCGTTCGAATGGGCCTGCGGCGGTATCCGTCACGATCAATCTTTCCGGCGTCAGGAGAACATTCCGGCTATGCTTGTTTCCGCGCCAGTCAGTGTAGGCAGCGGCCGCCTCATTCGATGCACCGTCAAAGCGAACATCCTCGGACCGCAGCCAGGCGCCGAACAGAAAACGCCCGAGACGCGGCATCTGATCCCGGCCATCAAAAGACACCGTATTGTGGCCTGCGGCGCCTGCGAACTCTGCAAGCGCTTCGCTGCCGGCGTTGTAGCTGTATGTGCCTGAATCGCGCAGGAGATTTTGGCTCCCGAGCCAGAAATCCACATGCAGTGCATCCGATTGCGCCGGGCGGAACCTGAAACGCGGATACCTGAAGATGGCGCGGGCCTGGCCGGCCTTCAGGATGGCGTAGCCACCATCATCGAACTGGGCTGACCCTGGCAGCGCGGCCGGAGCCGCCGGAAGGTTGAGCCCAAGCCAAGCGAAAGCATCGTTCCAGAGCCCGTCTTCTGCATAAGCCCTTTTGCCGCAAAAAAGCGCCATCGAGAGCTGCACGCAGGGCCTGAAGTCCCGGTAGCCACTGTCTGTCAGCGGCAACAGACGTGCGCCATCATTGGCACCCAGATTGGGCCCATCGCCGCTTTCAGGATCTGTCATGGCAAAGAGCCACTCCGACGCGCGGCTGAGCTTCGCGCGGGTTCCTTTCGAGAACTCCGCAAGTCCGGATCTTCTGCGCCAGACCTCCGCCATGACCATGCTGTCGAGGAACAGGCGATGGTAGGTCAGGGAATGCTGCGAAAAGCTGCCATCAGCCGCGACCAGATGATTGACCCGGTTCTCAATGAGCTTGCGGCCCAGGCTGGCATATTGGCGGCCGTCTGTGTTTCCGCACTGCTCTAGCATGGAGCCGCCAATGAAAAGCGCTGCTGCCTCGGAAGTCCCGTGATTGTTGTCCTGACCAATGGCGTACTGGACCGTCGGTTTGATACGCTTGAGGTGTGTTTCGACAAGGTTGAGGAGACCCGGTGCAGGATTGGTTGCATTGTCCGCGATGATCGCCGCCATCGCCAGATGCATGACACGGATGGAGGCTTCCTGCCCGCACTTCCAGTTGGGGCCCAGATAGGGCGGGTTCTTTTCGCACCAGTGATGTAACCAGACTTCGAGCTGTTCCCAACCCTCTTCTTGTCCGGCAGCCGCGCGCTCGGCAGCCGCAGTCACCCAGTTGAAACGGGAAGGCTCCCATATGATCTTGATGTCGCCGGTTTCAGGATCAAAGTCGGAAATCTGCCACCAGGGCCTTTCTGGCCTTGCTAGACTTTTGCCTTTGTAGGGGTTCCACATCCAGTCAGGTGCGCCCGCCAACAGAGGAAACGAACGGGCATCAAAATACGTCGCTTCCCGCTGCCATGCCCCACTTGGCCGAGGATGCTCAGGGCGGGCCTGGGTCCGCACAAAGAACGGCCCTTTCGGCTTGGGCGCCGAGAGCCGCATTACGCGACTCAGGCCGGATTTGAGACCCAGCCTGTAAAGTCCAACGCGAAAGACATTCAAGGGGCCAAGTGCGACCAGTGTGCGCGCCTTGATGCCGAAGCTCATGATTGCTCCCGCAACTGCAACGCCGCAATGATGGTGGCCCGGGCAACCTCAAATATCTCTTCTGCCGGGATCGGGGAGGGCTCTCCCTTGGCGATGGCCTGCAGGAAAGCAGCCGCACAAGTATCCTGGCCCTTGTCCTGCGACCAGCCACCCATCTTGCGGAAGCCCTGCCAGCCATAGCCCTGCAGGCGGCGGAAATTGTCCAGATGCAGCACTCGGCCGGCACAGAAAGCTTCCACGCGCTCCTTCGGAAAATCCTTTGCGCCATTGGCAAAGTAATGGATCGTGCCGAAGGATCCGTCAGCGAAACCGAGCGTGATTACTGCCTTGTCTTCCGTAATTGCGACGCCTGGTGCATTGCCCATGCGCCTGGCGGAAATCGAAACAATCTCCGACCCGGCCAGAAAGCGCATCAGATCTACATAGTGACAGGCTTCGCCAATGATCCGGCCGCCACCGATGGCACTATCCTGCGTCCAGTGGTTGGGCGGAATGGCGCCTGCATTCATGGTCATGATGAAAGACTTGGGCTCCTTCACCGTGTTGAGAAGAGACTTCATCTTCTGGACATGCGGCGCGAAACGCCGGTTGAAGCCGACCATCAGCCGGACCGAAGAGGCTGCATCGCCATTTGCCTTGACGTAGGCCGCCTCTACTGCGTCCACATCTTCTGCCGTCAGGGCAAGCGGCTTTTCGACAAAGACATTCTTGCCTGCCTGCAGAGCCTCGGTCACAAAACGGGCGTGGGTATCATGGCGCGTTGCAATGGCTACCGTGTTGATGTCCGGTGAGCCGAAAATGACGCCGGTGTCGGTCGAGGCGTTCGCAAAGCCAGCCTTGCGGGCCTGCACCGCACCGCTCGTGCCTCCGGCAGTCACAATCGAATGCAGCTTTGCATTGGCCTTGCTGAAGGCCGGGATGAGGACACGCGAGGCGTAGTTACCAGCACCGATGAAACCAACGACAGGCGCACCGGGGGCAAATGTCTGGTCAGCCGGTGCCAGCGGAATGGTCCGGCGCTGAAGAGCCTCAGGGTCTGTCAGGGGATAGAGCAGCAGAACACCGAGTGCTGACTTGTCGCTCGTCAGCAGGTCATAGGCCTGCGGAGCATCGTCGAAGGGAATGCGGTTAGAAATGAGCGGTTCAACATTGAGCCGTCCGGAGGCCATCATGTCGAGCACTGCCTCGAAGTTGCGCTGTTCCGTCCAGCGCACAAAACCCATCGGGTAGTCCTGACCCTTCTGTTCATACTGCGGGTCATAACGGCCCGGCCCGTAGGAACAGGAGACCTGGAAGCTCAGTTCCTTCTCATAGAAATCGGCACGGTTGAGCTCAAGACCCGTGACGCCGACGAGAACAATCCGGCCCCTCTTGCGCGACATCCGCGCGGCTTGCGTAACGGGATCGGATGAGGCGGTAGAGGCCGTGATGATCACGCCATCGACACCTGCCCCGCGGCTGAAGGCCATGCCTGCCGCAACGGGATCCTCACCCTTGGCCGGATTGCAGGTCTGTGCGCCAAATCCGGCTGCAAGCTTGAGCTTTGCCTCGTCGAAATCGATCGCAAGTACACGGCATCCATGGGCCAGCAAAAGCTGGATGGTCAGGAGGCCGATCAAACCGGCTCCGGTCACAACAAAGGCTTCGCCCAAAGTCGGTGCGGCCAGACGCATGCCCTGCAGACCGATGGCTGCCACCACGGTGAATGCAGCTGCCTCGTCGCTGACCTCATCCGGGATCTTAGCACAGAGGTTCTTCGGAACGCTGACAATATCTGCATGAGGGCCGTTGGATGCCACGCGGTCACCCGCTCCAAATCCTTCGCAGCCAGCACCGGCATCTACGACCATTCCAACATGGCAATATCCGAGGGGCAGTGGCTCGTTGAGCTTGGAACGAACCGCGTCGATGGTTGTCATAAGGCCGTCCGTACGCGCCTTGTCGATGACCATCTTGACCCGTTCTGGCTGCTTAAGCGCCTTCTGCACCAGAGAAGCGCGGCCGAAATCGACCAGCATGCGCTCGGTGCCTGCCGAAATGAGGGTAACGCGCGAGGAAATCAGCAGATGTCCTGCCCCTGAGCCTGGAGCCGGCGCCTCTGCCAGAAAGGTCTTGCCGCCACTCATATCCTGAAGGATCTGCTTCATCCTGATTTCCATCTTTCGGTGCGATTGGCGGAGTTCTCATCCATCGCGAGTCTAATTGCAAGTTGAGTGGCCGGTTTCTGTCAGGGTCTGACTGCCGTCGGGTAAATCCGGGTCTAGCCGCGATAGGTGACAGAATCCAGCCGCCACTCGCCCATGCTAGACGCCTGCTCAACGAATTTTGCCGCAGCCGGAGCTTCGATCGAACAGGTTTGTGCCGTTCCATCCAGCTTGATGTGGATGGGCCCAAGGGGAGTCGGGACTGTCGCGTCGATTGACAACCCGCCGCGCAACAAGGGGGAAAGCGCCCATTCCTGCCAGCCAGGCTGGACAATACGTACACCCAGCACGTGGCGCTGCAACACGTTCAGGAAAGCTGCGCCCCAGGCATGGTTCCAGTCGATGTTTTCCTTGAAAGCCGGGTCCCAGGCTTCGTGTGTGATCGTAGCATCGTGTACGTCCAGCATGTTCATCCAGCCACGCCGGCCCGGATTGAGCATCAGCTGCAAGGCCAGTTCACCCGCTCCGGCTTCAAACAAGCCGTCTAGCAGATATTGTGCTGCATAGACTGAGCAGGGGAACCCATTCTCGTTTGCTGCAATCCGGGTTTCAATATGTCTGACCGCCTGCGGGATGTTCTCCTGCGGCGTCAGGCCGAATGCCATTGGAAAGAAGGTGGCGTGGGCGGATTTGTGAGCAGATCCGAGGCCATCCACGAAAAGCCCATCCGCCGGATCAATTAGCTTGCCAGTGATAGCCATGCGAAGCCGCTCGGCAGTCTGACGGCAAACTTCGGCCTCTTCCTCACGGCCGAGCGCTGCATAAAGTTCGGCAAGGCGAACCTGACCGGCATAAACGAAGGCGTTGACAACCGTGTTGTATGGCACCAGCTCGTAGCCATCCCGCTCGCCCTGAGGCCAGTCGACAATATCTTCAAGATAATCGGCACCAACGGTCTTTACGAAGTCCGCGTTGAGCGGGTCCTGCGGCGTGGTCACCAGCCCGGTGCCGTCGATGAACTGCGCCAGGGAGAAGATCTGCAGCCGGTCAATGATCTGCGCAAGATACTTCGTGTCACCGGACATTCTGAAGTCAGCCCAGGCGATGAAGATCATGTGAACCATCCATTCGGATGGCCAGGTGGGCTTTGTGAAAAGCGCTTCCAATGTGCGGCGTGGCACGGTTGGATCAGCCGTGGCCGTATACCAGCCAAGCTGATTTATGAACCCGTCTGCCTCGTAAGGAAGCCGTTCCCTGTCTCCGTCCACGAAGATTCCCATGAAGCTTGTGGCTTCCATGGTATGGAGCCCCAGCTCCATCAGTCTGTTCAGCTGCCCGGGCACATCGCCTTCACCAGAAAAACGGATGCTGCCGGCTCTGGCGTAACTTCTGTCTACGACAGCTTCCAAAGTCACCTGAAAAGGCTCGCGGAGTTGACCGCCGCTCTCGATCTCGACGTAACGGAACGGCATGACCGGCTGGCCATAGCCCTCCATTCCGCGCAGGTCTGCAGGCGTAAGCGCGGGCCTCAGGGTCTTGCCGGAAACTGTGATTTCAGCTTCGTAATAGCGAACTGTGCCCGGCGGAGTGCGGTTAATCCGCCCACCAGCGTCGAGCGTTTCTCCCAGACGTATGGTAAGCGGCGTGCCTGCTGGCAGGCCGGGCTCCAGCACGGCATTGCCGAACCAGACCTTGCCGAAGTCATACTGAAGGACGCCCTTCACAACTTCAGCCTTTGCAGGCTGAATGAGCCGCGCAGTAAGAGGCTGCCACCACCGCCCTGTCATGTAAAAGACGCCTGCACCACCGGCGAGTGCTGCCGTCGAGAGGCCCGCCAGCAGCAGACCGCGGCGGCTTACCCCGCCTTTGGAGCTCCTACGAGACAAGCTGCGACGGCCTTTCGTAATTGATCAGCACAGCCTTGAATGTTCCCTTGAACACGAAAAGGCTTCCCGCAGCCGCGCCGCATACACCGACCGCGTTGATCAGCGCTTCCATGTCCGCGATCGATCCAGCACCACCCAGAAATGTCATGGGCAGCTCAGTGGCGGCACGAGCCCGGCGCGCCAGATCCAGATCATAGCCGGACATCGTCCCATCCCGGTCGATGGCGTTGATGACGATCTCGCCTGCGCCCAAAGCCGTTGCCTGCTCGATCCAGTCGGTCAGGCCAATCTTGTGCTTTCGGGTTCCATTGTGAGTAAAAATGGTGTCCCCTGAAAACAATCCACCTTTCTTGACGTCGATGGTGACGACCACGCTCTGGCTGCCGATGGCCGATGCCATCTCGCGAATGAGCTCGGGCCTTTCCAGCGCTGCAGCACTGACCGAAACTTTCTCAAAGCCCAGTGAAATGATCCGTGCCGCCTGTTCGGCCGTCGCCACTCCACCGCCGAAGCACAAGGGCATACGGGATTCGATGGCAATGGAGCGCAACCGTTCGAAGTCCGGAGTGCGGCCCTTCACCGTAGCGTCAATGTCTACGAGAATAAGCTCATCAACCTGCTTCTCGTTGAAGATCTTGACCGCGTTCAACGGGTCGCCAACATATTTCCCGGGCTTGAACTTCTCGGTCTTGTTCAGGCCGCCGTCATGAATGAGCAGGCAGGGAATGATGCGGGAACGAAGCATAGTCAGATCTCCGCGAAATTCTTGAAGATTGCCAGCCCGTTTCCGTGGCTTTTTTCCGGGTGAAACTGGAAGCCGAAGACGTTCTTGCGGCGCACGCCGCATGCCAGCTCCCCGCCATAATTGACGGTGGCAATGATGTCGCTGCTGCTGTCCGGGTCGAAATAGTAGCTATGAAGGAAATAGAAGCCGTGTTCAGAATCCACATCGGCAAAAATCGGCTGCCCATCTGCGGGAGTAATCGAATTCCAGCCCATATGGGGAAGTTTAGGAGCGCGGTTCAGCCGAGAGGCGTCAATCTTGCGCACCCGTCCAGGTACCCAGCCAAGCCCATTGCCTTCACCTTCCTCGCTGGAATTGGCTAGGATCTGCATGCCGACACAGATCCCCATGGCCATCTTGCCCTTGCCGATGACTTCTTCGTTCAGCATGTCAATGATGCCCAGCTTGCCCAGATCATTCATGACCGTATCGAAGGCGCCAACGCCAGGAAGAATGAAACGGTCAGCTCCAGCGAGTTCGTGCGGGTTTCCCGACACGAGAAACGGAATTCTCAGATGCTTGTAAATATTGGCGATAGCAGAAATGTTGCCTGAGCCGTAATCTACAATGCCGATCATCGTTTGACTGCTCTTTCTACGCCTAGCGCCTTTAGTGCGCGCGCTCCGAAATCGAACATCCATTGCCGGTTCGCATAATCCTTGTAGGTCTTCAGCGGCATCTCGTGATAGCCGCGCAGTTCCTCAGGGGAAATGCCAAGCTTCGTTGCAATGTAATCAAACTCTTCTCCAATAGTGTCCGGATCATAGGCCGGCTTTTCCAGACGTGACAGCGCTTCTTCGCGCGTCATCTGTCCGGTGAGGATCAGGCTCGAGAACTGGACACGCCGCGTGTCGTAGCCAAAGCGCGTCGGCAGCCAATAGCCTTCATAGAAGCGGGTGAAGCGAGACTCAAAGTGCTTTTGTGGATAGGCCTTCCAGCCATACACGCGCTCCAGCGTCTCGGTCGCGATCTGCTTAGTGTAAGGCAGGTAATTGAGCGGTTTGACTACCTGAAGGCCCCGGATATAGCGCAGGTAAACCTTGTGAAAGAGGATGCTGGAGAAAGGGTACGTTTTGAGTTCGCGAGACCCGAAGCGCCGATGAATATCCCTCAACTGCGCCATGTCGGTGCCATAGTAGAGCCACTCAAGCGGATTGCGAACACACTCTGTCGCAAAGTTTCCACCGTTTAGGATATACTTAATGTCATGTTTGTTCGCAAAATGATACAGAGTCGCAATGAAAGCATGGTCTTGCGGAATGTCCAGATGTGGGACTCCAGACTTGAAGAACGCGAGCTGGAAGTCGCGCATTTCTTCCCAGTTGATCACTTCAGTGTAGAGATCAAGGCCCAGCTTCTCGACCAGCATCTGAATGTTGTTGACCGCAATGTCCGTGTTCCAGCCGCCGTCTACGTGAAAAACTAGCGGGCGCATGCCAAATTCTGTCACGGCTAAATGAAGGAGGTAGGAGCTGTCCAGACCACCACTGAGGCCAATAATGGAGTCAAACGGCTTGCCCTTGCCGGCCTCCCGTATCTTCTGCACCATGCTGCGGAAGATCTCTTTACCCTTGTCATCAGGGTGCCAGTGCGGTGCGACGTCTGACTTGAACGACCGACAGTGATCGCACACCCCGCCAGCATCGAACTGGATCGCACTGTCACTGGTGTCCATCACGCAATTTGTGCAGATCATATAAGGTCGCATACAGTTTTCACTTACTTCGGGTGTCTTGTTCTGCACCTGCGTTGAGCACATTTGAGGGCAATAGGTCAAGCGAACAGCCAAGCTAGATTGCAAGCCGGACTTCGGCGCTTGCCTTACTGTGAATTGCGGGCCGCTGGTTCATTGCGTGCTAATGTCTGGGGGCATTTCTCTTTGTGGGTTTGTTCGCGCGCAGCCATCGCAGCAATAATTCCGGCGAGTAGGCAGAAATAGTGTAAGTAGAATTTGAGACTTAGGAATGAGTCAAACATCATTGCTGCGCCCCAGAGCACAAAAGTCGAAACAAAAATCAAGAACCTATCTTCGCGAGCCATTAGGGGTGTTGATAGCGTCGGTGTTAACAAGAACAAAGTTCCCAAGATAAATAGTAGGAGGCCGCCAGTGAGTAACCAAGAGAGAAACTGATTGTGATTATGCTGCAATCCGAACTTTTCGTCGATAATTGTTTTCATCGAAAGCGCGCCGTGGCCGAACAGTGGGGCTGTGGATATCTCCCGTAATGACACAATCCACATATCAATTCTGATGTTGGTGGAAGCGTCCGATGTTGCTGGGCGTTGCGCCTGAGGTTCAGATACCTCGCTTTGAGTGGATTGGGTTGCTGCGGAGTCTGAGGGTGGAATGGCTCCTTCATTTGTTGATCCGTCCGAAGCCGGAACTCTCTGAATGTAATGAGTCAAGAAGTCTGAAACATGCTGAAGGCGCAATATCGCCCCGTTAGAGGTTGCGCCTTGGTGGGCGGTGAATAGGATCAGGCCAATAACTACAGCGGCTCCTAGCGCAGTAGGGTTAGGCAATCGACGTCGAGCTTCGCCCGCAAAAATCGACATGAAAAAAAGCAGCAGCAGCACCACTGAGTGCGCCAAGCCTACGCCCCGCGATCCGGTATAGCCGTGAACAACAACGATGCTTAGTGAAATCAATCCAAGTCTAAGTAAGCGTTGCGACGCAGATAGATGGGCCCACCCCGCTAGCCCAATAAATGCCCACATGCTGAAGAGCAGTGCTGGAATGAAAGGCCAGGCGGCTGCGGCTTGAACTCGTCCGTCACCGGTAACGTCCAAGATCGCGTAGATGGTAAGTACGATAAAGCTTATATACAGGCTTGGCGCGATCGCGGTCGTCAGCTTAATGCGCAAGTCATCGATATCAGCGCCTCGTATGAAGCCAATGAGTAGCATCAAGATAGCGACCAGATACAGCTCCCAACTTGGGTTCGGTGGTGGCTGCAGATCCCTTGGAATTCCGGGATAAATGGTAAGATATACCATGCCGTGTAGGAAGTACGCGACGGTCGCAAATTTGACGATAAAGGGCACCGCAGAAAATGTATTCAAGACGATGTCACGCCTCGCCCAGAAAATAGGTATAAGTCCGAATATCAAAAGCGGGGTGAGGCTTTTTCCGCCAAGGACGCAAGCAAAAACGAGAAAAAAGCAAAAAGCATAGTCAGCCATGATCCGAATTGATGCTATCGGTTCGCCAGGATTTTCAATTTCTTTTGAGTTTGTCTGTTTTTCCTGTGGCATAAGATTCTTCTTTTTTCCGTTGTTGGCGGTGCCTCGATGATTTGTCTCAGATTCTTCTAGATTCGCCGATTTTCCTCGGATTTCTGTTCGATCAAAACATCGAGAATTTCGCTTGCTACCTTCCTCCAACTTCTCAAAAACGGTCTTGCTTCAACCATCCTTTTCTTAAGCTCTTCACAAAAACAGGGATCTGACATCATTCGATGGATGATGTCTGCCAGATCCGAATAATTGTCAGCCTCAAAGTAGACAGCTAGGTCTCCGCAAACCTCCTTGAGTGCTTCTGCGGTCGAGCAGATTGCCGGAGTGCCGCACCATAGCGCTTCACCAGCCGGAAGCCCCCAGCCCTCCAGCTTGCTCGGCATCACCAGAGCGAGGGCACCCTGGTAGAGTTTCACAAGATCGGTCTGGTTGGGGCTGTCGATGAAGATCAGCCTATCCTGGATGTCCCGAAATGCTGGTCTCGATGCATAGCCACGCAGGCGTTTTCTATAGGAGCCGGCGATCACGAGATGCGGCACAGACTTGCCGTCTGCATGCATTTGTCGGAGTGCTTCCAGGACGACCTCGATGTTTTTGCGGCCGAGATTGAGGGCCACCGTCAAGATATAGGGTTGCGCAGGTATGGAGATCTCTGACGCTTCGGTTCCGTCGGGGCAGTGGTGGACAAGCTGCACGACGTTGACTGGCCCTCGCGGTTTTGGAAGCATGCCGTTTTCGACGAAGCTTCTGAGTTCTTTCGCCGTGAACCTCGAGTTTGTAAATATCTGATTGGCCTGCTCGATCAGGTGCCGGTTATCAGCCAGGAAGTTGCGGTCGAACTTTTGAAAGCGCTTCGTTGCCCCATCATGCAGAGGCATGAAATCGTGAAGTAGGGGAACAATGGCCGCAGTTGAATCTCTGCCACGAAGTATTCTGGCCATATCCACAATTAGCTTCGGACGTGCTGCCGAGAAGAAGGTGCCGCTCTCGATTGCAGCGGGCTTTAGGTGTCCGGCATTTTTAAGCCAATTCTGTTTGTTTTTCTTTGGCGTAGATCGGTTCAGCAGGCCAAAGATGATTGGCAGCACAGTGTTCTTACCGAAGTAGGACCTAACCCACTTCTGGCCGACATCTCTCGGCAGATTGAATACGACGCTCCCGTCTTCTCGCTTCTGCCAGCTGACTTGATAGAACTGCTGCGTGCCAAAGGAAAAAACAACGAACCGAATATCTTCGTTGAGTAGGGCAGCTTCTCGGCCAATTTCATGGACCGTGCGGGCAATGCCGTAATACTGCGTACGCTTGCCCGATGTGGAGAGCAAGGCCTCGGTAAGGTCGAAATAGAGGGGTCCGCTCATGTAGATGCCTCGTCCTGCAAGCGGTTTGATAGGACGTGGAGCATACTGCAAAGCATGCAGGAATACTGAGTGTGGAATGTGAGGTTCAGGAACGAATGCAGGACATTCGCAAGGCCCCGATCACAAAGGAGATTTGCTCGGACGCCTCCTATGCCGAGAAGTGGCAAGACCTTGCCGCCGAGAAACAATGCGACAGCAAGCCCTTCTGGGACGAGTAGATCGTCTGCGCGCCACAATCGATCGAGATGGGTGTCCATAATGCCGGTCCAGGTCGTTCTTTTGCCCGATTGGGTCCCTGCGGGTCCAGTCAGTTGATTGAAGTCTCTTGAATGTCATCCCTCAAGCGCGAAGAGCATAAGTCAGTCTCACGGCATCGTCCCGCAGCCTTCTGAGGTATGTGCCCAGCCGCTTCCACTTCGGGAACTTGGCAGATCTGTAGATGTCGCGGGTTGCAATCGTTGTTCCTCCGCGCGAAATCGTCGCCACATTGCTGCGTGAAGTATAAACTCTCGAACCGTGATCCCAGCCTCGTTCGAGGGCTGCATCCCATGGATAGCGCATGACGGTGAGATGTTCGATGAGGAGAATCGCACCCTTTCTGGTTACGCCATAGCAGGCCGACGATCCCAGGGGACCATGTATGGCGCGACCCAGCTCGTCTCCGAGGGGTGACGTCGCGCTCCTCTTGAAGCCGACTACCCTGTGGTTAAAGAACTTGATTACGTCGGCATCTGGTATGACCTTGAAGGCAGCTAGTGCTCGCTCTGGGAGATCAGACTTCAGTTCGACGTCGTCCTCTATGATCAAGCCGAAACTCGCACTTGTACCCAGAAAGGTTTGCAGCGCTTTGATGTGGCTCCTGTAACAACCGTATTCGCCGGCGAGCATGACGCGACCGGTATTGCGGCGGAAGGCTCTGTCGTCGGTCGCTTCGCGCGCATCTTCAGGTGTCCGCTTCCCGTCGACAGCAGAAACCCTCGTGAGCGATAGCCGAAGCTCCATCGCTCGGTCCGCAAGGGTCTGCCAGCGGTCGGTTGATCGATCAAGGTTGATAGCAAAGATCGCGACGTTCATTTGTGATGTTCTTTGATCACGCAGTCATCTTCGTTGAAGCAGGTGGGAAGTCTCGCTTTATGCTTGCATGGGAACGTGCATAATTCTGCGACATAGCCTTTTTCCATTGCTCGGTAGCATCTGGACGCTAATGCAGCAACAGGCTGTAGGCATCTTGCCTGTTGAGGACGTTTGATGGACGTCTCGTCGCCCGTTGGGGTCGCTGAATTTGTGTTTGTTGGCTGGGGCTCAGTCGACATCCTTCAAGGCATCGAGCGGGCCGGTCAGTGCTGTTCGTGGTTTGACCAGCATGGGTTGGACGAGATGGGTGATGGCGGGTGGGCGTGGCGTCTTGAGGATCCTGAAGCCTTCCTCGATCATCGCCTCGCTGTCCTGGCGGATCATATAGACGGGGAAGGGGAGGAATGAGCCGAAGGGGTCGTAGTCGTAGCAGCCGACGATGATATCGGCGAAGGTCTCGTGCGGATGCTGGCCTAGGAAGCGGATCAGGCCCTCAAGGTTGATCGAGGAATTGACGAAGAAGCAGCGTGGCAGCTTGCCATGGCTTTCGTAAAAGGTCTCGAAGGCGCGTGCCGTCATGCCGGGGGAATAGCCCGTCGGCTGGATGCAGGCCTCATTGTCGCTTTTGAGGAGAGCGTTCTTGATGTCTCTGAAGCCGCGGATACGCTCACGGCTTGCATGGTCGTCACGGCCGCCGAAGAGATAGACCTCTTCGGGATCAAGCGGACCTTCCTCTTGGGCGCGCTCGATGATCGCCCGCGTCAGCATGCGTGCGCCTTCAAAATTGTCCGAGATGACCGACGGCGCTTTTGTGCCGGGAAGGTCGATGTTCACATGTCGGAGGCCTGCCCTTGCGCAGATCTCGTGCACGCCATCGGGATCGGTCGCGCCCGCGATGAAGAGTTCGTCGATCGAATAGGAAATCAGCGTCTCGACGATCTGGCGCTCTTCGTCTGGATCGCGGCAGGCGCTGACCACGATCGGGCATTGGCCACGGCTTCTGACCTCGGCCTCGAAACTTTGCGCCATCGAAGAAAAGTATCGGTTGTCATGGACGGGCAGCAAAAGTCCGACAAGCCCTGACCGCGAGGAGCGCAGGCCTCTCGCCTGAAGGTTTGCCGTATAGTCGTGCTCGTCTGCCAGCCCCTGGATCAGCTGTGCGGTCGCCTCCTTGATGCGGCGCTTGCGCCAGCTGCCGTTCAAAACGGCGCTGACCGTTGAGGGCGAACAGCCCGACAGGACCGAAAGGTCGTAGATCGTCGCCTTTTTCTTCGTCGTTTCCGTCATGTGGTGTTCGTCTCCCTCGGTGCTCTCCATAGAAAAATTCCCCTCTTGACGAAAGTCTAGCGCTGAAGGATATTGATTGCACCATCGATTGTGCAAAAAAGAAATATCGATTGTGCACTATGGTTCGCCGGAGGAGGCGATTGGGAGGCTTGAGGAATTCTCGAGGCCTTGAGGAAACGGGAGAGGCCGGGCGCTCTGTGCCACGGTCCTGGGTCGTTGTTCGACGATCCCAAAGAGGAGGAGTGAACATGAAAAAGTTTATCGTGGCAGCACTTGCCGCATCGCTTTCGCTTGGTGGGGCCGCCATTGCGACCGCCGCCGACAAGGTCGGCGTCGTCGTCAAGATCGGTGGTATCCCCTGGTTCAACGCCATGGAGGCAGGCATCAAGGAGCAGGGCGAAAAGCTCGGTCTTGATGCCTTCATGGTTGGGCCGACCAGTGCCGACCCCGCCCTTCAGGTGCGTGCGATCGAGGATATGATCGCCCAAGGCGTCAAGGTCATCGGTGTCGTGCCCAATGATGCCAAGGTGCTCGAGCCGGTGCTGCAAAAGGCTCAAGCCGCCGGCATCAAGGTTGTCACGCATGAATCGCCCTCCCAGAAGGGCGCCGACTGGAATTTCGAGCTCGCCTCTTCGACCGGTTTTGGCGAAGCCCATGCCAAGCTTCTGGCTGAAAAGACCGGTGGCAAGGGCGAATATGCCGTCTATGTCGGCTCGCTGACCGTGCCGCTGCATAATG
>SXGS01155265.1_pt1 | contig 21354 bp, 15 predicted proteins | sample 3174681 | NCBI WGS metagenome assembly SXGS01 (sample SAMN11356861, study PRJNA531348) | freshwater metagenome | isolation source: freshwater sample F1-80 | place: China: Fuxian Lake, Yuxi | collected 2017-12-25 | reverse complement strand
TCACTCCGGTTCTTTGTTATTGTGATGGTTTGATCGTTGGAGACCGTTAAGGTGTCATTATTCATGACTTCGCGCTGAAAATCTTTCTGCGCTCTGAAATAAAATAATTCACTGTCCTTTTGATCCTCAATACGCATTTCATTATAAGTTGACGAGGTGCCTTTGGTTGTTGACCTCGTTTTGATGCCGCTTTGGGTTTTCTGTCCAGGCAAAGCATAAGGCGGCATATTGTCGGCATTATAGACGGAGCCCACAACAAGCGGTTGATCGGGATCACCGTCGAGGAAGGCCACAATCACCTCCATTCCGATGCGCGGCGTATAGATGGTTCCCCAGTTTGCACCAGCAAAGACTTGCGCGACTCTTATCCAACATGAGCTATTTTCGTTATTTTTTCCATCCCGATCCCAGAAAAATTGTACTCTTATGCGGCCGTATTTATCGCAATAGATATCTTCGCCTGAGGGTCCAACCACTTTTGCGGTCTGGGGACCCGGTATCAAGGGCCTACGGGTAACAGGCAGTGGACGAAAAACTGTTGTAGCAGGGATGGCTTCAAATTTATTGGAATAGCTCGACTCACGCGTCGTATTGCCAAGATGACTTTCATCTACAGCTAGATGTTCAACGGAAGAAAGGACATACTTCTTTTTTTCTTCCGCTTTGACCTCGTGCTGTTCCATGGTGAATTTTGCGCCTGGCATGAAACCGCGATAATTGCCCTCGCCTTTTACCATAGCATAGGCAGACTCAACCTGTTCCATCCGGTAGCGAGAGAGATTTTGGCCATCATTTTTCTGAGTGTAGTTGCCAGGGTAATTATAAAGTTCCCAGCTCTTAAATTGAGAATTGGACAGAGTTGTTACAGTTGTCGAGGTCAGATTTGTTGTTGGTTGCTCAAAATTATAATCATTCAATGTGTATTTACCTGAGACGAATACACTGTCGTTATCCCATTTGTTGATTGAGATAGTGTCATTTTGAATTTTTGGCGCATGGTTAACGCTTTTATCGAGGCAGTCACTGTACCCATTCACGCTGTCACTCAATACGAGAGTATGTTCATTGTTTTGATGATCAAAGTAAAAGTAAATACCTTCCTCCGCCCAAATACGATATAAAAAATCAAAATCTGTCTCTTGGTATTGGACGCAGTAATCTCTGGACGGATGAGATCCAGTGATGCCTTGTTTTTTATAATTTGAGATTTGATTCTCAGAAAATATTGAGTCAGTTATTTGCACAACAGTCTTATTTTGAAATATTTTGCAATCTGATGTTTTCGTCAAAAGCCATGCTTTAGGACGCAATGTCAATTGATAAGCTCTCAGATTAGAAACTACGGCATAGGAGGCTGAAAATGTTGTGACAATGCCGTTGAATATCCTCGGATCACTTTTTGGACGACTGATGCTTAGGGTAACAGACTTACCTAATAATTGGTCGGGAATTATATTAAGAAGAGTTGAGACCGCTGAAATTTTATATTTAAAAAGTCCTGATAGGCTCTCTTTTCCACTGAAAGCAGAAGGAATTAACATATCTTTTCCCAATGGAGTTTGAAGTGATAGAAGTCTGCCACTTTGATTTGGGGCGGTTGTTGACATCTATAGCTCCTTTTTTTATGTGGTTTGACAATGACTAGGCTTTTACAGTCTGATGGCGAAGAGCTCGTTTTTAACAATTTACAACTGCTTTTCTTTTGCTCTGGATTGATAAATCGCGCGTATAAAAAAGGCAAAAACAAACCTCGGCCAGACAAGTAACTGCCTTGTGTTACAGCAAGCTACAGTCGGGACTCTTATCGTGTAACCTGCTGAATTAACCGGGACGTTTCGACCAAACCGATAATCCATTTTTAGATGTCTATGGCAGGTTCGATAGCAGAAAGTTGCAGTGGCTCATGTTTAATGGATGTAATTACGCGGTGCGTCGGGCGTGAGTTATAGGCTTTGAACTTATGTATTTGCGGCGGGTTGGGCGCTTACTTTGGAACTCAGAACGCGCCAAAACTTCGACACACTCAAGCACATGGCAATTAACCTGACCAGAAAAGCCTAAGGCAATTATTATCAGCGCCTAAAGCTATGACTGGCACGCTTGGAACAACGAATTTCTCGCAAGTGTCGTCTCAGCCTGCAGACTTTCACCCGATACCCCTGGGTCCCAAATAAATGAAGATCGACACCAACAATAGAGCGGATAAATTTGTTTCTAGATAATGCGCGATATCATCATGCAAAAATTGCCCAAGGTTGAATAAAGGGTCTAGGTGGATAAATTTCGAGCATTTGATCCCGGCTTACTGCCCGCATTTGTATCTAATTCAGCACCTTTGGGTTGTAATGCATAAAACATCACAAACAACCACTGCTATGAGAAATTTGTCGAATGTGACCAATAAAAACTTAGCTTCAAAATTGGACCATTTTCATAACTCAGCCACTGACAATTTCCGCAGCACGGTGCTTGAGGATTTTCAAGTTATGAAGTTAACTTGATATACAATCATAAATCAGATACCCATGAATACAAGTGTCGATTAGGGACGAGGCCTTTGTATATAACCATCAAAACCAGTTGCCAATGCTTTCAGCTTTCTCGGCTTTTTTGGCTCTTTGATAGGTTCTTATGAGTGCATCTTCATCATGCGCAGTACCATAGTAGGTTCTAGCATCCCATAAACCTACTGCATCATGTTTTAAGCGATCTACCACCCTTGTTACTTGTTGACCTAAAGCTACGATAGCCGCATCTCTCTTACCGCTTTGGCTTTTTAGAAGATGATCCTGCAAATTAACAATTATTATAAGCAGCTGCTGAAGCTTGTCTGAATAATTTGTACCCCACGCATATTTATGGTACTTTTCGACAGCGTCATCTATCCTTCTTAGGATAAATCCGCGCATTTTCCATGAGACAGCGCTTTCATCTTTCCAATCGTGATAACTGTAAATATCATCAAGCGCGAAACCAATTGGAGCCTGACGTGCTAAACCAGCATTTCTCATTCTCTTGTTTTCGATTTCGCGCCAGATGTAGTCATAACAAATGTTTGCTTTTAATATACCTAGTCTGATGAATTCAGAATAGTCAGCAAATTCTTTTGGTGTAATGTAGATTCTGTTGTTAGGTACACTAGTGTGTATAGCGCAAAAAGCTTTCCCCCCGCCCATGTCTAAGGCCTTCCAAACAACACTAGCGCAATTGTTGCTATTCGAAACGAAGTCATAATAAAAATCTGGAGCGCTTTTAAAATTTAAACACCATGAAACAATACGGTTGTAATCTAGGCCAATTCTATCGTCAGTTAATGCCGCCATGCTTACGAATGTATCGGCTTTGATGCCCCATTGTTCCTCAAAGGCTTGCTCTCCAGCTTTTCGAAACGAACCAGCGTCATCTCTATCATAATTCTTAATAACTTGTTGTCTTTGTGAAGGTGGGAAAACTCGCGCGCCAAGTCTTTCGTTAGTTCTCTCAGCTATTTCGAATTCCATGTCCTCAGCATAGCTTTCTTGAAAAAGCCCTGAGCGTACATCATTATCATTATAGTCGCCTCCCGGGATATAGCTGACATATCTGTTATTTACTAAATCGTCAAAATCAACTCGTTCCTGCATGTTTCTGCGGAGACACATCGCAGCATGACCTGGGTGAGAAAAAGCTCCTACACCTTTTCCTCCAGTCCAAACAACCGCGGTAACTTCTGAAGGATAATTTTGTTCAATCTCTGGTGTTTCAGGACGGATTATGCTTCCAGCACGATGCCTGACACTATCAGGTGCTATTGGCGGTGCTGGTCTACTGCCTTTGCCCATGGTTATACTCTTTGTTAAATGTTACATTTCGCTTAAGGCCTTGCTCTTTGCTAAAATCTGGTAATTTTGCATTATGCATATTTTATGTGCTCTTTGATGATAATTTCTCACAAGTTGTTAAATCGATTATGTTCCTCTAACAAGCGGCTGCAAAACTCTTTAACTTTAAATGTGGGCCTGCCGAGTGATCTGCAGCCAATATTGACGCAATTGCATGGAGACTATGATTTCTCTGTTGTCGCCAGATCATAAGAAACGATTTTTGGAGTCCCTGCGACATTCTTATCGTCATAGGGCGTGAATTTGAATTCTAATTTCGTATAGCTAATGCCGATGGACTCGGTTGGTCTGTCACCACTTGTGCTTACTGAGTAAGATGAAATTAACGCATTAGTCAGAGTGTACGTGCAGAACACAACGCTAGGGCTACCCGTTGTCGTGAGATCAATTTTAACCGTCTTACCCTGATTACCTGCACACGCCTGAGTAAATAGGTCAGGAGAGGCAGCATCAAATTGTTTGACTATATTTATTTCGCTCAAAGAGGGCTCTGAAGCCTCACGATTTTGCGTTGATCCAGAAACCGTGCTGATTGCGCGACCCGCTCCCCAACTGACAGAGAGAATATCAATCCACTTTTTATGATCCTGTTGCGTGGCCTCACCTTTTATCCCATCAAAATCCATATAAATACCCATTATAATCTCCTACTGGTGTTGATAGATGCCATCGCTGGGATAGCAAGAACAGAAGATGACAACGCTGGCAACTGCATATCGAGATTCCGCTTACTCACAGAGCTCGATTTAACTTCCACAGACATCTACTTTTTAAAATGCCTCTTTTAATTCAAGATGACAACCCTTCTGGTCTTCAGATTAATAAAAATTATAAGTTTTCTCCATGATTCCTCCCTTGATCGAATAAGAAGATACCATGGGTTTTCGTTCAACAGATGTGCGTTAAAACACAATATTGACATTTGGATAGGATCTTCCAGCGTCGCCATACATTGATTGCGCTTATTATATCATCATCAAATGCTTCCAGAGGGGTAGTCGATGTTTAATTGACCACTCAACGCCATCTCTCAACGAGGCGGCAATTTCCATTGGATCTGTGACGATTTTGCCATCTATAGCTATTCGTTGAGAGGAGTGAGATAGGAAGTCAATTGCCTGTGGCAGAAGACGATCATCTTCAACGCCTGAAACCTTAAGTTTGTACACAACCGCCTCAACAGCGTTAATGTTAAGGCCGGAGCCTGATAAAGGGGAGGCGAGGGCCACAGTGGATGATTCTTGATTGACAACTGTTTCAACAATGTTTCTGTTGAAGAGTAAAGTCGAGAAATCTTGCCTAGTTTCAAGCCCCCAGGGAAGAGGGACAGCTTGACCTGTGCCAACAAGTATGCCGGCAACTTCTACCATTGATGGCCTCTGGTCAAAAGATAGTTCTTTCAGCATTTGATCAAGTTCTTGACAACTATGCGGCCTGAGACTGAGTGCGTTAAAGATTGGTTGGTATTTTGCTGAAGGAAGCGTCGCCTCCCCGGCAGGCGTATTGATGGTAAACTTTGGGGTGGCATTATCGATAATCGACGCCAGGCCGATGTGCCCGAGAAGCTCATTTCTTCTGGCATCAGAAATTTTCTGCGCACCGCGAATGTAAATATCACGCCGAAATGGACGATTGACAAAATAATCCTTCGTCATCTCGCGAAGGGCGCCAGGGGGAAGCGTGTCGATAATTTTTCGTTGTTCTGGTGTCAGCATGAGATCAGAAAAATTATCAAGTAATGTTGCCGAACCAATAAAGTTTAATTTGGCGGGTTCGAGCATTTGGGCAGTGTCAATATGATAAAGGGGCTGCCAGTTCTGGTTTAAATATTCATGAGCTAAATAGACCGCATGATCTTGCTCTGTGCGGATTTTGTTTTTTGATTGGAAGCGTGCAAAGAAATCCTTATTGCCGACAGTCTGACATCCAAGCTGCTCAAGCTGTTCTATAAATTCGAGGCTATTAACGACCCGCTGATCGCTTCGGGTTTTTGTCAACCGAGAATGCTCGAGCAGCATACGTTGAAATGGTAGGAGCGACGTCCAGCCAGGCATGCAATTATAAGAAAGCGAGACAAGTCCGCCTGGCTTTACCGCCCCCGCCAGAAAACTCACGATCGCATCACGGTCGTTTTGAGAGATCCACGACCAAACGCCATGCAGTGAGATAATATCGAAATCCTTGTAATTGGCGGCGTTTTTTAGCTCTTCGAAGCTTTGTTCAAGAAACATTATATTTGTCAGCCCACAGTCTCTTGCACGTCGCTGTGCACGGGCAATTTGTGCTGGATTAAAATCAATTGCTGTGACATGGGCTAAGGGATTCGCCGCTGCAATAACGCTTGCAGTTGTTCCCTGACCACAACCTAATTCGCAATAGCTAAAATGTTGCGTGGATAACGGTGGCTCAAAGCCATTCAGAATGCAGGCCAGTTGCAGATGTCCGGGCGTTTGATCGGCGTAAAAGCCTGGCAAATATTCAACATCACTCACATATCCATGCGACCAGGAAGTCATAGGTAGATCTCCAGAATGAAGTTAAATTGATCTTTGGCTTAGGTATTGGTTACGTGACGTTCAGCATCTGCGGATCGAGCGGCGACCTCAAGTACATAAGCGCGAGTGAGATAGTGAATGATAGATCGTTCATGCAGTGGCAGACGCCAGTTCTGCTCCAGTGCAGGAGTTAATTCGACAAATTCTTTTATTGAAACATCAGTGCAGTATGTTGACGAGGTAATGATCTTATCTAACTCAGAGGTGTCACTAATCCAATTTCTTTTTGGCGTGGCGTGCGATCCCCAATCCAGAGGAGAGGCGAGCGATGCGCCGCCTCCCACAGCAACTATACGCAAAATTTCTTGTAGTAGGCTTTCAGCAGAGTAGACACAGTCAAGCAGATTAAAGCCGATCGCCAAACCAAAACAATTATCCTGGAAGGGCAAACATGTCGCGTCTGCAATCCAAAAATCACATAGCTCTGCTCCTAAGTATGATGCCTTGTGGCTTATACGCTCATAGTGATCACCGATAATTCTTTTGGGAAAATTGATCAGCCCGTTATCCAGAATTTTACTGCCAATTGCGAGTAATGGCCAATTCATGTCTATGCCCAGCGTCAACCTGTTTCTTTTGTGAGCAAGATGGAAAGTTGTCCCGCCGACTGCACATCCAAGATCGATGATAGGCAATTGATTGTCTGGAATGTGAGCAAGAGCCACGTCAAGAGAGCGTCGAACAGATGACTGCGGCAGGTCTGCATTCACAGAATTATTATGTGCAATTTCCTCACAATAATGGTCTGCGCAGTAGCTTGATTGTTGTTGACGGGAAATATTGAAAAATAAATCTGAAGAAATTGTTTCGCCTAAATAATTTTCAATTTTTGCATCATCAATGTCACGTTGCAGAATTATGTGAATATTTGCTGAGAGCCAGCTTTCGACGTCTGGAACAAGTATTGGTCGCCCAAACAGGATTGGATAGACCTTGCCGCAATCGGAAGCAAAACACGTCAAGAATCCTGAAACGACAACGTCAGCCTCAATTTTTTCATCTTTGAGAGCGAGCGCCGAATATCTGCCTTTAATCTTGCATGTCGGGCAGATGGGGCGAAGTGTTGCAAAATGTCCAAGGCGCATGCCTCATCCGCCGATTATTACGGTTGGGCAACCGGGGGGCAAGACATTGCCAACAGGGCTAGGTATTGGGGCAACACAGACGGTATGTGTTGTTTTATCTCCTACGCGCGCGGCAGGCATGCCGCCAATGATAACGGTGGCAGATCCAACGGCGATCATGCCCGGTCCTCCCGGCACACAGCCGATTAAGGAACAGGGTGCAGACAAATCCGTAACGCGAGCGGCAGGGCTACCGCCGATTAAAACTGTCGGACATCCCTTGATGATGGCAAGCGGCATGGCCGGATGCGGCACGGGCGTTGGAACAGGTGCTGCTGGGTGGATGGGCGCGTGACAATGCGGCGACATTTGCAGAATTTGATCGCCCATTCTTGCTGCTGGCGGCATCTTTCCTCAACTAGCTTATTTCATAGACGAACTTTGACTGTTCATCGACGCGGATGAAAATACGGGAGATTTTATTTCCCTGTTCGAGAGCCCCTAGTATTAAGCTAGACATCTCAGGCAAAAGCGTTCGCGTCAATATGTTTTCGATATTTCTGGCACCTAAAGCGCTGTCCGTACAGCGTATGGTAATATGATCAATGATTGTTTCATCATAGTCAAAGCTAGTCCTATGCGTAAGGTTGAGACGTTTTCTAATTTTTTCCAATTGTAGCTTGGTGATGTCACGAATGATTTGATCGCTAAGGGGCATGTAGGGAACGAGTGTCACGCGGCCTAAAAAAGCGTCTTTAAAATATTTACCAAGCTCTGATCTCACACCCGCTGTTAATCCCGCAACATCTGGAGCTGTCTCCGGATCTGCGCACAATTTTGCTATTAAGTCAGAGGCGGCGTTGGAGGTCATAATGATCAGGGTATTTTTAAAATCAATGTCTCGCCCCTCGCCGTCACGCATATTACCCTTATCGAAAACTTGGAAAAATATATCCTGAACGCCAGGATGGGCTTTTTCCATCTCGTCAAGCAAAACAACAGAATAAGGCTTTCTTCTCACAGCCTCCGTCAAAATGCCGCCCTCACCGTAGCCGACATAACCTGGAGGGCTCCCCATCAATAGACTTACCTTATGCTCTTCCTTAAATTCGGACATATTCAGAGTTGTTAAATTTTGTTCTCCTCCATAAAGCAATTCTGCAAGGGTGAGGGCGGTTTCGGTTTTTCCGACTCCAGATGGGCCAACCATCAAAAAGACGCCAACGGGCTTTCTGGGGTCTGTAAGTCCGGCGCGAGATGTTGTAATGGCCTGGGCCAGCGCTTCAATGGCGTGAGATTGTCCAACGACCCTTTTTTCCATCATATCGCGCATATTGAGAACAGTGTGTATTTGATTGGATTGTAGACGTCCGGTAGGGATACCTGTCCAGCTTTGCACGACTTCAGCGATGGATTGTTTATCAACGATAGGGAAAACCAGAGGCTTTTCACCTTGGAGTTCTGCAAGCTCATTGGCCAGTAGTGAATAGCTATTCATGAGCTCGGCTTGACCAGCGCCCTCTTGCGCCTCAGTCTCAACGCCTTCGATTTTTAAACGAAGTTCATTAAGTTCTTTAACAATAACACCCTCTCGCTCCCATTGTGTTGACAGAAGATTTATTTCGTTTTTCAGCGTCTCTTTTTCATCGCTGAGCTCGCTCATCCGTTCATTATTGTCTGCGCCGACAAACGCTTCGCGCTGGTGCATGGCGACTTCAGCGTCGATAATAGAGATACGATTTTTTCGGTCCTCAATCGCAGCAGGAATAGTTGTTTGGCTAACGGAGACCCTGGCACAGGCCGTATCCAATACAGATACTGCTTTGTCAGGCAGCTGTCGTGAGGGAATGTAGCGGGCGGAGAGTTGAACAGCGGCGCGCACGGCTTCATCTACTAAGCGGATCTTGTGAGATTTTTCCATTACTGGCACAAGTCCGCGGACCATCGCGATCGCCTTGTCTTCATCTGGCTCATCAACTTTAATAACTTGGAAACGTCGTGCCAGTGCTGCATCTTTTTCAAAATATTTTTTATATTCCGCCCAAGTTGTTGCAGCTATTGTTCTTAGCTCTCCACGTGCCAGGGCGGGCTTTAATAAATTTGCAGCGTCTCCCTGGCCGGCGGATCCTCCCGCGCCGATTAGTGTGTGGGCTTCGTCAATGAACAAAATGACGGGCTGACTGCTGACCTTGACCTCATCTATCAATGTTTTTAAGCGTCGCTCAAACTCGCCTTTTGCGCTGGCTCCGGCCTGCATTAATCCCAGATCAAGAGAGCGCAGTGCGACGTTTTGCAACATTTCCGGCACATTGCCTGAGGCGATGCGAAGCGCGAAGCCTTCCACAACGGCAGTTTTACCAACTCCTGCCTCACCGGCGAGAATTGGGTTGTTCTGACGACGTCTTGATAAAATATCAATGATCTGACGAATTTCGTCGTCGCGGCCAAGAATTGGATCAATGCGTCCAGCTTTGGCTTCCAAAACCAGATCGACAGTGTATTGTTGCAGTGCTTCCCCTGGCTTCGCGTCACTACCCTGAGTATTGCTGTCACTCTCTACATGCGAAGAGGTTAGATTATTTTCACAAGATCTCTGCGTAATTTTTCTGAATTCACTTCTCAGTCGATCAAGCTGTATTTTTTTTAGATCCTGAAAACTTTCAGCGAGTCTTAGTCTCTCCTCCGTCAAAGCTACAAGAAATATATGTCCTGATCGAATGGTGCCTGAAGACATCTCAACGGAAGAAAGCAGCCATGATTGTTTGATAAGATCAATGAGCGTTGGGGATAGGCCTGGCGCGCGTGAATTACCCACCTTGAATTTATCTATAATGCGATCTAGCGCAATATTCAGCTCAGCGACATTGACGTCGAAGGCTCGTAAAATTTCGGGTATGTCTGATTGATCATTGACGAGTAGTTTTTTTAGCCAATGCTCTGCCTCAACTTCGTAATGCGTTTTGAGCAATGTATAGCCCGCAGCGTTTTCAAGTTCTTCTCTGCAAATTGGGTTGAGCCGTTGTATCAGTGATTTTAGGTTCAGGGAGATCATGCGCTCATCCAATCCGAGTTCGTTGATTATAGCCTGGCTTCATAGGATCGCCATTACACTTGTTTTGCATAATATTTAAGGAAGCCGCCTCTACGAGGTCTATAGAAAACCTCTACACGAACAAATTGTGGACGTACTCATATGTCAAGCAGAAAAGACGGACTGTGTTACTTGTCGTTGGGTAGCTCGGACCGTTAATTAAATGATCAAACATTACAGTGGTGCGGTTTTTCCCCAGAGGATCATTGTCTTTGCTTATTTCTTGAGGCATGTATGTTTAGTATTAAGTTTGCCGCTCATGAATGTATACATAGTTCATAATTTTGTTGTCTTGATTATATAACTTCACGCAGGTTAAAGGGCTGAAAGAAGAAAATAGATATGGAAGGAGCAGACATCCTTGATTTTGATCGGCTCTTGGCTCCCATATCTGGTGAGCATCCCGTAGGCAACGATCCTCGTCAGGATTTTTCAGTCAATTCTCTATACTTGAAGATCAAGGACGCGCGTTCGGAGGCACGACGCCTCGAGCGCGCAATGGATACAGACGGCGACGGACCATCCGCGGATCCTTTTTGGGGCATAGTTTTACAATCTGGATGCGAGATACTTACTAATCAAGGCAAGGATCTGGAAGTCGGGGCCTGGATTGTTGAGGCACTTGTGCGTCTTCACGGCTTTGACGGATTATTGGCAGGGCTTCGCCTGTGTCACGGTTTAGTTGAGTTATATTGGGACATCATTCATCCTTTGCCTGACGAAGATGGCTTCGAGAGTAGGCTCTCGCCTTACCTGGGTTTAAATGGCCAGAGTGAAGATAGTCCGCTCATTCAATGCCTGCGTAATTTGCCGATTACGGGCAGTGCGGGCGGCTACAGTCAGTGGCAATATTTGAAAGCTGTCGAAATCGCAGGCATCTCTGACGCTGGTCAACGCAATGAGAGAGTTGAAGCGGGGAATATTACTCTTGAGGAGTTTAATCTTTCTGTATCTCAGACGCCGCCAGCCTTCTTTGCAGAGCTCGTTGAAAAATTGGTTTTGCTGACGGGTGCGCTGGATCAATTATATAATATTTTTTACGAACATGTCGGCGTGGATGCACCGCCGGTAAGTGGTATTGTCAATGCATTGCAGCAAATTCTTGAAGCCGTAAGACTCTTTGCCAAAGATAAACTTGCCTTTGCAGCGGCGAAAGCCGAGCAAGCTCTTCATGAGGAACAGTTAGTTGATAAAGGGGACGGGGCAACGCCTGAGGCGGTAATGTCTAATAACCTTGTTACTGATCGAGAGAGCGCTTTGCGGCAGTTGCAGAAAATCGCTCTTTTTTTCAGACAGAACGAGCCTCATTCGCCAATTTCCTATACGATTGAGGAACTCATAAAGCGTGCACGTATGTCGTTGCCGGAATTAGTGAATGAGCTTATTGTTGATGAAGATGCCCGCAGATATTTTTTCCTTTCAACTGGAATGGGTGCGCCAAAAGCAAATGATCAGGAATAACACTAGCTTTTCTTGAACTAAAATTCTCAGATACTCAAGCAGGAGCAACAAATATGGCAACGGGTAGCATACAGGATAAATTGTCTCGAGTGCGCAAGCCAAGAGTTCATATCATCTATGACGTTGAGACTGAGGGCGCGGTTGTTCAGAAGGAGCTGCCTTTTGTTGTTGGCATAATGGGTGACTTTTCTGGCGATCCCACGCAACCTCTGAAGTCGCTGACCGATCGTAAATTTGTTCAGATTGACCGAGATAATCTTGATGAAGTCATGGCCAAAATGACGCCTGGACTTAGAATGAAAGTTGAGAATACGCTTGCAGACGATGGCAGTGAGATGTCCGTTGAGCTTGCCTTCAAGTCAATGGCCGATTTCGAACCAGCGGCAATTGTTGAGCAGGTTGAGCCGCTGCGTAAATTGCTTGATGTTAGAAATCAGCTCAGAGATCTTCTTTCAAAAGCGGATCGCTCGCAGGACCTTGAGAATTTATTAGAGCAGATTCTGACTAACAATGATCAGCTCGACGCTCTCAATAAACAACTTGGCACATCTTCAGAAAAAGGCGAGGCTAATCAATGAGCGAGAATGCTAAAACATCACCAGCCACGGCATCAGGCCCCTCTGCGGCCGCCACCACAACAACTTCAGAAGTTTCTCTTTTAGACCAAGCGATTTCTGCAACAAAACAAACCGATCCTGATCGTACTACAGAGCTTCTTCAGACGCTCACCCGTGAAGCGCTCAGCGGAACAGTTGTTTATTCCAAAAGCTTCACAACAACGATTAATGCTGCGATTGATAAAATCGACGCTAAATTATCAAAACAACTAGCCGCCATTATGCATAATCCGAGCTTTACTAAGCTTGAAGGCTCATGGCGTGGTCTTAGCTATCTTGTTATGAATTCAGAGACCAGTACTTCCCTAAAACTGCGTGTTGTTAACTGTACAAAAAGAGAGCTCTACAAAAATCTCTCTAAAGCCTCAGAATTTGATCAGAGCGCAATTTTCAAGAAAGTGTATGAGTCAGAATTTGGCACTCCCGGCGGTGAACCTTATGGCGCTTTGATTGGTGATTATGAGTTTACCAACCATCCTGAAGATATTGAGCTTTTGTCACTTATGTCCAATGTAGCAGCAGCTTCGTTTGCACCATTTATATCAGCTGCTAATCCGGCATTGTTTGGTTTCGAGAGCTATACCGAATTATCAAAGCCACGCGATCTTGAGAAGATATTCGATACTATCGAATATGCTAAATGGCGTAGCTTCCGCGACACAGAAGACTCGCGCTTCGTGACCTTAACATTGCCGCGGACGCTAGCGCGTCTGCCTTATGGTGCTAATACCAAAACGATTGATGAGTTTGACTATGAAGAGGGTAACGTTGAGGGCGGCGTTACACATAATATGGATCATGATAATTTCTGTTGGATGAATTCTGCTTATGTGATGGGTGGGAGATTGACGGACGCCTTCGCGCAGCATGGATGGTGTACTGCTATCAGAGGCGCAGAGGGCGGTGGTATGGTTCAAAACTTGCCAAGTTATACCTTTACCTCCGATGATGGCGACGTTGATCAACAATGTCCAACAGAAATAGGTATTACTGATCGCCGTGAAGCTGAGCTATCGAAACTTGGTTTCCTTCCGCTGTGCCACTATAAGTCTACCGATTATGCCGTGTTTTTTGGCGCTCAGACTACGCAGAAGCCAAAAAAATACGATCGTCCGGAAGCAACAGCAAATGCGGCCATTTCCGCTCGTTTGCCGTATATGATGGCCACTTCGCGCATTGCCCATTATCTAAAAATTATGGGTAGAGATAAAATTGGCTCCTTCATGGAGGCCAGTGATTGCGAGGCTTGGCTTAATCGCTGGATATTAAACTATGTTAATGGCAATCCATCAGCTGGCCAGGAAATGAAAGCAAAATATCCGCTCGCAGAAGCGAAAATTGAAGTTAAAGAGATCCCTGGAAAACCCGGCTCGTATAATGCTGTCGCCTGGTTGCGTCCATGGCTTCAATTGGAAGAGCTGAGCACCTCGCTTCGCATGGTCGCAAAAATTCCAACACTCGGCTGATTATAATTTTTGTATTCGAGAAATATTGCGTATTCGAATAGGCTCTAGATCGCAATTTTTTGTGGTCTAGAGCCCTACTTAGGCTGACTCGTGAAACATGAGTTTTTTTTCAAACTGACTGGCGATGATAAGATTGATCTTGTCATAAGTTTGATAGACAGTCTTTTGACCGATCAATTAAACAAAATATTGCACCACCCAAATTTTCTGGCTCTTGAGGCGTCTTGGCGGGGGCTCAGTTATCTAACTAAATGCGTCTCCAAATCATCACTGGTTCAATTAAAGGTCATCTCTGTATCTTGGAGTGATCTGGCAAGAAATTTTGATCGCTGCAGCGATGTCGAAGAGAGTGCTTTATTTCATAAAATTTATAATGAGGAGTTTGGCATGCCAGGAGGCATGCCATTTGGTGTAATGTTGTGCGACTTTGATATCCATCACAGAACATATCAAGACCATCGTATTGATGACGTCGCCGTAGTCGGATCTATGTCTTCTGTCGGAGCTGCGGCCTTTGTACCCATAATCTTTGGCGCATCTCCAAGAATGTTTGGTCTAGACAGCTATGAAGAGTTGGAGCGCATCCGAAATTTAAAGCAAATTTTTCAAAATAACGAATATCAGCGTTACCAAATGTTACGACAAAAGGAGGATGCGCGGTTCATCGGCTTAGCTATGCCGCGCATTTTAATGCGCAGACCCTACGGCCCAGACGACAGCCTTAATCTCTCTTTCAGATATAGAGAAGATATCAACGGTCTCAATCATCAGCACTATTGCTGGGGAAGCTCTGTCTATGCTTTTGGGGAAACTCTTATTAGAGCCTTTGAGCAGTATGGATGGTTCGCAAATATATGCGGTTTCAGACAGGATGAAATATCTCATGGACTGGTTGTTGGACTTGAGAATTACAGCATGGAAACCGATCGTCCAGGCCTTGTGCCAAGGATCAGCGTGGAAACAGCCCTGTCTTCCGCTATTGAGAACGAGCTCGCAGAAGCGGGCTTTATTGGTCTGGGAGTCTGTAAGGACACGGATTGGCTTGTTTTTAGAAACGTGCCATCCATTCAACGGCCACAGAAATATGACAGAAAGGCGGCCAACAATAACGCCTTTATATCGACAATGCTGCCATATATTTTATGTGTGTCGAGAGTCGCCCATTACATAAAAGTACAGATCAGAGATACGGTCGGAGCGTATAAAACGGCAGCAGAGATTGAATTAAAACTTCAAAACTGGCTCTACAGATACTCGACCGCCAATGACAATTTACCTTTGGAAATGAAGGCGCGTTACCCTTTGAGGGCATCAAGTGTTCAGGTAAGAGAGGTGTTGGGCAAGCCGGGGACATTCTCTTGCACTATGCATCTGCAGCCGCACTATCGTGTCGAGCAGGTTGCCGCATCGTTTAAATTAAGTATGAAAATCATCGAATAGTTTTTTTATCATGTTCCAAAAATTGGGTGTGATCTATGCAAAACGATTTAGAACTTTTCAAGCATGGCTTCACCGCCAAAGCTATTGAGGCGATTACCGAGCGGGTTAAATCCGATCAGGCTGATATTACCGCAAGAAGTAGGCTTGTTGAATATTTATGCGTATCTTCGCAATTTGAGCGAGCGGATAGACAGCTTGAAGTGATAATGACTATGGACCCAAAGACTGTGGTCAGGGTGCTTGAGTTGCGTCAATTGATACGCGCCGGCATTGCACGCAATGATATGTGGGCGAATGGTAGACTTCCAGAATTTACAGCACCACCGCCTGAGCATGTAAACCTCAGATTGCAGGCTCTTGTGTCTTATAGAGAAGGAAATTTGATTGATAGTGCGGCCTGCCTGCAAAAGGCGGAAGAGATACGACCGCAAGTGCGTGGACGTGTGGCTGACGTGGAGTTTTTGGATTTTAGAGATTTAGACGATTTCTACGGCGGCGTTTTTGAGATTTTTACGTCAACCGGCAAATATTATTGGGTGCCGATTGAGTCCGTTCTAGAAGCTAATTTTGCACCCCTGTCCAGGCCACTCGACACAGCATGGCGAGAGGTCGATTTAACCGTCAAGGATGGCCCCAGTGGTGTCGTCTACATGCCAGCCCTGTATCCACGGCGTACGGAGAAGGATCACGTAGGCGTAGAGGCTAACGGGTTGTCAACCGAATGGACGGAAACTGAAGGTGGTATTTTCACTGGACAGGGTTTGAGATGTTTCATGGTTGGGGAGACCGATGTGTCTATTCATGAAATAAATAGTTTTTCAGTAGGATAGGATAAATGGACCGTTCGACCAGGCTTGGCGCTGAGATATCGATTATAGATCGATTACTTAATCAGGGTTCATCGCCGGACAATCAGTTCTTGACCGGGTTGCGTCGGGATCTTGAGGATTTGTTGAACACTTTAGTGCGCGCGCGCGCGTGCCCAAACTATTTGGATGAATTGAGTAATTCGATGGTCAATTATGGTGTGATTGATCTCATGACAGCCAATTTTACCACAAAGGCAGAGAGAGAGAAGACGTTTGCAAACATCAGAGACGCTATTTTGCTATTTGAGCCGCGCTTGGTCAATTTGAGTATTGTTGATAACTCAGATCAGCAGACGCCATCTCACACGCTGATGTTGAAAATCATTGCGGAGACTATTTTCGAAGATAGTCATGAAGAAATTATTTTCAATTCTAAAATTGACACGGCAACTGGTGCTGTCGCTCTAGATGTGATGCAAAGATGACTGATAAACTTTTACCATATTACAACGATGAATTGCAATATCTTCGGAATATGGCTGAGGAGTTTTCCAAACTCTATCCCTCAATAGCTGGAAATCTGCGCGTTAGCGGGGATGCATTTGATGACCCACATGTTTCAAGGTTAATGGAAGCTGTTGCTTTTCTCAATGCACGCATAGCTTGCAAGCTTGATGACGAGTTTCCTGAATTAATTGATACTTTATTAAACATCATATATCCGCATTATCTATCACCATTTCCATCCTTTTCGATTATTCAGCTGTCTCCCGGTAAAGACATGGCGGAGCCATATTATGTTCCTCGACATACAGAATTAGAAACTGAATTATTTGAGGAAAAAACATGTCAATTTAGAACATGTTATTCGCAGACAATCTATCCTTTTGACGTGATAGACGCCAAGATTGTTGCACAGCCCTTTCTTGCGCCAGCCAATCCTAGTGCTGAAAATGCACAGTCGTTGCTACAAATTGATCTAAGATGCACCAAAGAGGGTATAAGTTTTAGTAGTGTGCAACCAAAGACCCTTCAATTTTATCTCAATGGCTTAATCACGCATGTTTTACCACTATTTGAGCTGATTTTTAATAATACAATGTCAATTGGTTTTGCTGAGTCCGCAAATGACAAGCAGCCAATTTTTCTTCCGCCGGATGTTATTAGGCCGATAGGTTTTGACAAGGCCGACGGCTTGCTGCCTTATCCTACAAGATCCCAACTGGCTTATAGAATTTTAAGTGAGTTTTTTGCTTTTCCTAATAAGTTTTTCTTTTTTGAGATAGATCTGTTGCGATGCATTACAAGAAAGGTTGGCGCTAAATTCAGTCTTTTTTTCTATTTCAATAATAGAAATACCGAATTAGAGCGTGTTATTAACAAAGAAGCTTTTTTGTTGGGCTGCACGCCAATTGTAAATTTATTTGAGCAACAGGCCGAGCCAATTTTATTGTCTCACAATCGATTGGAGCATCGTGTTGTTCCAGACGCAAGACAACAAAAAAATATGGTTGTCCATGAAATAATATCTGTGAAAAGCATTGATTCCAATGGCGACAAGAAGAACATCAACCCATTTTACTTACGAAATGCAAAAGAGATGGACGCCTCAACTATTTTTTGGTCAGCGTCCAGAAAGCCTTCATCTGGCCTTCAGCGCTTAACAGATGTGTATCTATCTCTTACATCCAATCAAAAAATTCTCGATCAGGAAGAATTAACGCTCTCTGTAAAGGCCTTATGCTCCAATGGAGATTTGCCAAATCGCCTCCCCTTTGGCGGCGGTCATCCTCGATTTAATCTTGTTAAGGGATCTGGTCCCCTGGGAGGGGTTGTCTGTATTTTTCCACCAACCAATATCATTCTTCATCACGGGACTTCTGGACATAAATGGCGTCTTCTTTCTCATCTCAATCTTAATAAATTATCATTATCTGACGAGAATAGCCTTTCAGTGTTGAGAGAGATTTTGCATCTATATGATAATGATAAAGGAGATATTTTCAGAAATTTTGTTGAAGGAATAATGAGCCTTGACGTAAAAAGAGGGACAGCGCGCGCGCCTCAATATGAAGATGACCCTACATGGGTTGATGCGATATGCCGGGGAATGGACGTTCATATAAAGTTTGATGAAGGTCTTTATCCAGGAAATAGCTGCTATTTATTCGCACTAATTTTGGAAAAGTTTTTTGCTCTCTATTCAACAATCAACTCTTATACGCGATTAAGTTACTCGATACGTGGCAAGGCAGGAATTATTAAAAAATGGACTCCACGAGTAGGTTACAGATATACCCTGTAATAACTAAATTATTACAAGACCCCAAAAGGTTTGACTTCGTTCAGGCATTGCGTTTACTGGAGTTAACCGATGCTCTTCGAAAGAGATCAGATGCGATCAAGATTGTTCGCCAGTCAGACGTCGTTGCAAGCAGTTTAAAGGCTAGATTTCTAAACGACGCTAGCGTCAATTTTCCTGTTGCCCCAATCACAAGCGCAGTGGTTGGAGATGATGGTATTGTAAAATTTACAGTATCTGGCTTTGGCCTAACAGGAGCTGTTGGCGTTCTCCCTTATTCTTATAGTTATCTCGTTAATCTTTCGATTGCAGATAAGAATTATGCATTAAAATCATTTCTTGATATTTTTCAAAATCGTGCGGTTCATAACTTTTACCTGGCGTCCAGTAAGTATCATATTGTCATTTCTTATGATCGGGGTACATTTGGCGATTTAGATAAATTTAAAGCCTCACTTGAATCTTTTATTGGCTTTAGCTTTGAATCTGAAAAAAATAAACTAGAAATTCCTGATGAACACTTGCTATATTATGCTGGTTTTTTCTCCTCTAATCACAAAACACATTACGCTCTGGAGACCATTCTTCATGAAGAACTAGGAATGGATGTCAAGGTCATCCCATTCACGGGCAGATGGATCACGCTGGATAGAGGAGATCAAACTCAACTTCCATCCGCTATGAGTAGCGGTAACTACAATAGTCTTGGTAGAGAGGCTGTCGTCGGAGAGAGGGTGTGGTCTGTTCAAAATAGTTTTCGTATTTTGATCGGACCCATCAACAAAAACCAGATCTATGAACTTTTACCGCAAAAGAGTGCGGAGAAAATGATACGTGATATTGTTGAAGTCTATTGTGGTAAGGAGTATGAATATGAAATTCAATTTTTAGTTGATGCAAATTCTGTTCCTTATAGTAAATTATCCAATTCGTCCGAATCTCCTTTCGATACAAGGCTTGGTCAAACCTCATGGTTGTTGTCTTCGCCCAGTGTAGTTGACCGAGATGACGCCATATTTAAGAGTTAGTCCGCATCCCCTCTCTTGTCATTAATTTGATCGACCTTTTAGTAATTAATGTTACTGCTGTCCAAAAATTGTTATCAATACCAGGTGCCAATCGGCATAGTGATAATATCGGCAGCTTCTCTTTTTGCATCAAGTTCCCATAATTGAAATAATAAGTGCGCCCCAGAGGTATAGATAACTAATTATGATACCCAAAGAAGTTGTGGCGATTGAGATGTTCTCAGTCATAAGCTTTTCCTAGGCTTGTGAATTATTTTGCATGGGTAACAATAAGTAGCTAACCATATAAAAATATGCGCTGTCGCACACAGTCTTGCGTTGTTAGCGCTTCGATGGGATCGAAGTGAATGAGGTGTCAAAGCGGGTGTTTTAGTCCCAGCGCCTTACTGAAATGCTCCAAGATTATGTCAAAGCTTCGTCAGATCTGGAGTAGGGAGATTCCGGCTTCATCTCGAACTTAGACGAGAGCAGTCTGAGGCCCAGGCTGGCTTCGTTGCCGCCTTGAGCTCATTTAGAAGGGCCTGATCCACGCTGAGGACGTCGAGCTTCGGGATCAACTCATTACTCTCAAATTATTGCGCGATGAGCTGGCCGATAAAAATTCCGATGTCTAGAAACCTCTCAGCTCAGGATAGCCGCAAATCACCCCAGAAAAGGTCACCAAAGTCGCTCTACTATTACGCAGCATGCATCACGATGGGCCTGCGTAAGGCGTAGAAGTGACTTGTTATGGTGTAGTTGGCCGTATCGGGTAAAGAATTTGGGATTTCAGGGTCAAAATCCATTCTGACGGGCTGCTTGACTGAGGGGCCGGTGTCTTCGACGCCCACAGTTCTTTCTTTAATTGGGAATAGCGCGTAACTGATGCTTTCCGTTTTCACGGCTCTGATACTCATCAAACAGCGCAATAACTTGACGCATCATCACCTGAGCTGGATTATCTCCTAATTCTTGCGTGATTGAGATCAGACGCATATTATGTTTGGCGAGCTTCCGGATATACATTTCTAATCCGAAAGCATCTCGAAAGCACCGAGAGAAAGAATGCACGACGATGACATCAATTGGATGATCATCTTCGCAGGCGCGTGCGATCATCTTCTGGAACTCTGGACGGTGCGCGCCGCGACTGTTGCAAGGCCAATCGCTACAATCTTCCGGGTATCTTTCAGATCATCCCGGGCTTTTATAAGATAGCTTTCCGCTTCGGGCGTCACAGATCAAGCCCTTCCCGACGCAACTCGCGCATCAGGCCTGTTCGGCGATCATAAGCACTGGCGCCAAAAGGCATCGCGTTGATAACCGCACCAGTATCATTATGAGTATCAATCTCAATTTTTGCAATCCGCTCGGCTTCCCTGTCAAAGCTCGTGAGCTCTTTTAGGAAAACAGCGATATCATAATCAGAGTCCGATCGAGCATCGCCGCGAGCGCGCGATCCAAAAAGAACCACCCTTTGGACTTGATCGCCATAGGCTTTATCAAGAGCAGCGCGAAACCTGCTGATTCCTGACGAAGTCGCCCACTAAAACGGAATGATGCCGCCCACCGTAACGGAATGATGCCGCCCGCCTATTACGAGATGATGCCGCCCACCATAACGAGATAATCCCGCCCGGGGTGCGTTGTGTGGTTATGGG
>SXGS01140428.1_pt1 | contig 21360 bp, 14 predicted proteins | sample 3174681 | NCBI WGS metagenome assembly SXGS01 (sample SAMN11356861, study PRJNA531348) | freshwater metagenome | isolation source: freshwater sample F1-80 | place: China: Fuxian Lake, Yuxi | collected 2017-12-25 | reverse complement strand
CCCCGCCGACCGACGCGCTCGTGGTCCCTGATGGCATCGCCGAGCCGCTCGCCGCTGGTGAGCCCCGGATTGAGGGCGTTCATGGCGCTCTGGGTGACCAGCGCGATCTTGCGCCCGCGCAGCCGGCGGAGCTCGACCTCTCCCAGCGAGAGCAGGTCGCGACCCTCGAAGACGACGCTGCCACCGGTGATCACCGCCGGTGGCTTGAGCAGGCGGAGGATGGCGAGCGCGATCGTGGTCTTGCCGCTGCCCGACTCGCCGGCCAGCCCGAGGATCTCGCCGCGGCGCAGGTTGAACGAGACGTCGTCGACGACGCGGACGCGGCCGGCCTCGGTGAGGTACTCGACCCGCAGGTCTTCCACGCGCAAGAGCTGGTCCGACGCCATCATCGTCATCTCAGCGCACCTCCCGCCGCAGCACCGGCGTCGACAGCCCCGGCCTCAACCCGGCGCGCGCGAGCGCCGCGTCGTAGGCCGGCTCGGCCCGCAGACGAGGGTTGCCGACCTCGTCGATGGCGGTGTTGATCATGGCCAGCGCGAACCCGACCAGCGCCACGCAGGCGCCGGTCGGCACGAACGTCCACCAGGCGCCGGTGAGCAGCGCCGAGTCGTTGGACGCCCAGTACAGGTTGGTGCCCCAGGTGACATGGCTGACATCGCCGAGGCCGAGGAACTCGAGCGCGACCTCGGCGCCGATCGCGTAGATGGTCGCGCCGATGAACGCCGAGGTGAGCAGGGACGTCATGTTGGGCACGATCTCGAACGCCACGATGCGCAGCGGGCGCTCGCCGCCGATGCGGGCGGCCAGCACGAAGTCCTTGTCGCGCAGCGATAGCGCCTGGGCGCGGATGACCCGCGCGCTCCACGCCCAACCGGTGGCGACCAGCACCAGCGCGATGGTCACCGAGCCGGTCGGCAGGTAGGCGGCGACGATCACCATGAGCGGCAGGCCCGGCATGATCAGGAACACGTTGATGACCAGCGTGCAGGCGTCGTCGAAGAGCCCGCCGACGTAGGCCGCGGTGGTGCCGACCAGGGCGCCGATCGTCACCTGGGCCAGCCCGACGGTGAAGCCGATGACCAGCGAGGTGCGGGCGCCGGCGACGGTCTGGGCCAGCACGTCCTGGCCCTGGCCGGTGGTGCCGAGCCAGTGCGACCACGACGGCGGCGACAGCGGCCGCGCCACCTGCGCCGCCGGGTCACCGACCAGCCACGGTCCCACCACCGCGACCAGCGCGAACACCATCAGCGTGGCGAAGCCAAACAGCGCCCGCCGGTGGCGGAGGAGGGCCCTCATCGTGTTCACGGTGCCCCTCGGCTGCGGGCCCGCGGATCGAGCCACACGTAGACGACATCGACGAGGAAGTTGGCGGCGAGCACCGCCAGGGTGATGGTCAGGAACAGGCCCTGGATGAGCGGGTAGTCGAGGCTGCGTACCGCCTGGATGAGCAGGTAGCCCTGGCCCGGATACGAGAACACGATCTCGGTGAGCAGCGAGCCGCTGAGCACGAAGCCGAGCGCCATGCCGAACGACGTGACGCTGGGCAAGAGCGCGTTGCGCGCGGCGTAGCGGAACATCACCCGCCGGGGCGCCAGGCCCTTGGCGTGGGCCATGGTGATGTAGTCCTCGCCGAGGATGCCGATCATCGTGTTGCGCATGTCGAGCATCCAGCTGCCGGCGGTGGCGACGACGATGGTGATGGCCGGCAACGCGGCGTGGCTGATCACGCTCCACGCGAAGCCGAGCGTCCAGCCCGGCGAGACCTGGCTGTCGTGGGCATGACGCACCGGGGTCCAGCCCAGGGTGTAGCCGAACAGGAACAGGAGCAGCATCGCCAGCCAGAAGAACGGGAACGCGCCGAGCAGCACCAGCAGCGGCGGCCCGACGGCGTCGAGCCAGCGGCCGCGCCGCCACGCCGCCAGGATGCCGGCCAGCGTGCCCAGCGCGTAGCTCAGGACCACCGCCAGGCCGGCAAGGAAGAGCGTCCAGATCATGCCGGTTGCGATCACGTCACCGACCCGGGCCGGGAAGTAGCTCACCGATGTGCCGAGGTCGCCGGTGGCGACGTGGCCGAGGTAGTCGAGGTACTGGCGCCACATCGGCTCGTCGCTGAAGCCGAAGGTGCGGCGCAGCGCGGTCATGGCCTCGGGATCGAGCTTGCCGTGGAAACGCGCGAACATCGTCGCCTCGGGATCGCCGGGCATGAGCCGCGGGATCACGAACGCCAGCGTCACCGACGCCCACGCGGCGAGCAGGTAGAAGACCAGGCGCCGCAGCAGGTACGTCATCGCGGCTCCAGCCGGGTCAGTACGAGCAGCGCCTGAGGCGCGAGGTTTGGCGACAGCGGCGCGTAGGGGTCGCCCGCGTCGGGAAACCCGGTGAAACGCGTGCTGTTGTACGCGCCCCAGAGCGGGCCGGGGAAGAGCGGAATGGCGGGCGCGCTGGCGACGAACAGGCGCTCGAGCTCGGCGGTGAGGCGCAGCTCCTCCGCCGGATCGGCGGTGACCTCGAGGCCGCGGAGGAGCTCGTCGGCGCGGGCCAACCCGAAGCGATGCCAGTTCTCGGGCGCGGCGACCCCGACCGGCTTCACGGTCTCGGTCGACATCATCGCCCGGTAGTAGCCGTAGGGCGTCGGGTACGGCTCGGCCCACCCGATCGCCAGCGCGAAGTCCCCATCCTGGACCTGCTCGTACCAGGCGTTGAAGTCGTGGGCCTTCATGCGCGCGTCGACGCCGACCGCGCGCAGGCCGCGGGCGATCACCTGCGTGGCCCGCACCCAGTCGGAGAAGCCGCCGGGCACCTGGATCGACACCTGCCAGCGCGAGCCGTCGGGCAAGCGGCGCCAGCCGTCGCGGCCGCGGGCCAGGCCGGCCTCGTCGAGTAGCGTGGCGGCGCGGGCCGGGTCGTGGGCGACCCAGTCGCCGGCGGCGATCGCGGCCGGGTCACGGTAGCGGGCGTGGGCGTCGTTGAGGCCGGTGGCGTCGGCGGGCCGGGTGTAGCCGTACATGCCGACCTCGACGACCAGGGCGCGATCGATCGCCAGCGACAGCGCCTTGCGCACGCGGACGTCACCGTAGGGCGCGCGGGTGGTATTGGCGTAGAGCAGGACGCCGCCGTCGATGGGCGGGAACCAGTAGTGGTGGTGCTCCCGATCCTCGGCGGCGAAGATGCGATCGATCGCCGGCACGAAGCTGCCGGCCCAGTCGACCTCGCCGTTGACCAGCGCGAAGTTGGCCTGGTCGTTGGACGGGAAGGCCAGGAAGCGGATGGCGCGCACCTTCGGGCGTTCAGGCAGCTGCCAGTAGTGCGGGTTGCGATCGACCTGGTAGGTTTGGGTCTCGAAGCGCGTGATCTCGGTGAACGGGCCGGTCGCGACCGGGTTGGGGTTCGCCCACGACACCGGATCGGGGACGTCCTGCCAGATGTGCTCGGGCACGATCGGCTGCTGGGCCAAGTAGTAGAAGCCGGGCAGGAACACCCGCGCGAAGGTGATCTCGACGGTGTGCTCGTCGACGGCGGTCACGCCTTCGACGAAGGCGCCCACGCCGCGCAGATCGAGCGCGTCGAAGCGCTCGAGCAGGCCGAAGGTGAAGGCCACGTCGCGGGCGGTGAAGGGCGCGCCGTCGGACCAGCGCACGCCGGCGCGCAGGGTGACGCGCAGCTGGCGGTGGTCCTCGCTCCAGGCGTACGCCGTCGCCAGCCATGGCACGTACTGGCCATCGAGCCAGTTGTAGATGAACAGCGGCTCGTACATGGCGCGGGTCGCCGGCCAGCGCACGTCGCCCACCTCGAGCAGTGGATTGAAGTTGCGGATGAACGACGCCGTCTGCTCCTTCTCCTCGACCAGCAGCACCCCCGGCTCCGCCTGATTGCGCGGCGCACACGCGAATGCCGCCGCCACCGCCATGGCGAGGACCACGCCCGTTCGTCCTGAGCCGGCCGAGCGGAGCGAGGCCGTGTCGAAGGGCGCATTGCAACACACGCCTCCATGCGTACTGCCGTGCGCCTCGCGCCTCGTCACCGTTTCGATCGTTCCCATGGCGGCTTTTCGTCGACTGGCTGGATCTGCACGCGCCGGTGATAGAGGTCGTCGAGTACCTGACCCGATGGAGGCGTGGCGCCTCTCGATCGGGTCAGGAAGGAGGAAGCGATGCGGACAGATTCATGGCGGTTCCTGATCATGACGGCCGGCAGCCTCGTGGCCGGAGGTCTTGCGGGCTGCGCCGGAGGCGGCAGCGGCGGTGACGACGACGACGAGCCCCCGGGTCCGTCGGAGCTCATCGACGATCTCGAGGATGGCGACGACGCCATCGACGAGGCCGGCGGCCGCATGGGCGGCTGGTACACGTTCAACGACGCGAGCACCACCGGCAACCAGATCCCACCGGCCTCGGGCTTCACACCGACCACGGGCGGCGCCGGCGGCAGCGCGTTCTCGGCCAGCACCTCGGGCACCGGCTTCACGGTGTGGGGCGCGGGCATGGGCTTCGACCTCAACAACCCGGCGGCGGTGGGCCTGACCGGCCCGCGCGCGGCCTACGACGCCAGTCGCTTCGCCAGCATCGGGTTCAAGGCCCGCGGCAATGTGCCGTTCCGGGTGTCGCTCGAGGTCACCGGCGTGACCCCCTCCGACCGCGGCGGCACCTGCACGCCCAGCACCGTCGAGGGCGAGGAGTGCGACGACCTCCACGGCACGATGATCGACCCGACCTCGGAGTGGCAGCACTACGTGGTCCGCTTCGAGCAGATCCGTCAGGGCGGCTGGGGCCGCGCCGTGCCGTTCGCGGCCACCGACGTGACCGCGGTGCTGTTCCAGGCCGACAAGGACCTCTCGTTCGACGTCGCCGTCGACGACGTTCGCTTCTACGAGTAGGTCCGACCATGAGGCATGTAGTACGGATGGCGGTGGTGTTCGGGATCGGCGCCGGCGTGATCGGCGGTGGCGCGCGTGCCGCGGTCGCCGATTGCCCGGTGAGCCTCGACGGCGCGTACACCTACGCCGACGAGGCCGGCAGCAAGGTGACGAAGAGCGGCTCGGGGCCGATCCGCGTCCAGGGCACGCTGGCCGCGACCGGCGAGGTCTACGCCGGCGTCGGCCTCGGCTTCTCCGAATCGGACGCGGCGGTGGATGGCACGACCTGGCGCGGCATCGCCTTCCGGGCCAAGCGCGGCGCCGGCGGCACCTCGCACCTGCGGGTCAAGGTGCCCGACGGCAACACCGATCCCAAGGGCGGGGTGTGCGAGGACTGCTTCAACGATTTCGGCGCGAGCTTTCAGCTCGGCGATGAGTGGGTCCGGTACGAGGTCCCGTTCGAGCAACTGAAGCAGGAAGGCGGCTGGGGCAAACCGAATCCACCGGCGATCGATCGGGCAAGGCTGTACGGCGTGCAGTGGCAGACCACGACGCCGGGCGCGGTCGTCGACGTGTGGATCGACGGGGTGGAGCTCCTGGGCTGTGCGGCGGGCGCCACGGCCGCCGTCGCCGCCGTCGCCAGCAACGATCACGACGACGACAGTGACCGCGGCGGTGGTGGTTCCCGCGGGCTGGGCGATGCGACCCGGCCCAGAGGCGACTCGCTGTTGCGGCCGCGGCCGGGCGGCGAGGACAGCGAGGGCTACAGGTTCTCGTTCCACGGCTTCCTGCGCATCCCGGTCCGGGTCGGCCTCGGCTCGGGCAGTGGCTTCGGTTCCGGCGTCGACAACGGCACCAAGCTCCACGCGCCGCCCCAGATCCCCGACGGGTCGTACACCGACTGGCGCTACACCAACGTGTCAGGCGGGCCGTGGACCGAGCTGTGGCTCGGCTACGGCAACGGCACCGTGACCGCCAACGTCGTGCTCGCCGCCTACGACGTCAGCGACGCCAGCTACCGAGATCTGCTGTCGCAGCTCGGCATCAACCAGTCGTTCCTCAGCTTCGACTTCCCGCGCCTCTTCGGCGACAAGGGCGGGCTGTCGTGGAACGTCGGTGCCTTCTCCAATCGCTACGGCACCGCCGGCCAGTACGACGCCGGCAAGTACGATACCTACCTGTTCGGCGCCACCCACGTCGCCGGCGAGACCGTCAGCGCCTTCTACGAGCTCACGCCCGAGCTGACGCTCGTCGCCGATCACGGCGTCGGCGCCAAGCTCCAGGTTGCGCCGCTGGTCGACGGCCTCGAGGCACCGTTCCTTCCGTATCCCGGCGACGTGCAGCAGGGCTCGACGTTCTTGCACCACGGTCACCTCGGGCTCGGCATCGGCGCCCGCCTCACGGTCGCCCTCCACGTCCTCACCGAGTGGACCGACGACGCCCGGCTCTCCACCGAGCAGGATGGTCGTATCACCAACCTCGGCGCCGACGCCAAGTTGATCGGCAGCAGGTACGGCAACGGCTACCTGGGCTGGTCGCACCTGATCTCCGACAACCCGCTGCGCGTGGCCGGCGCCTTCGAGGTCCTGCACTCGTTCGAGGGCTGGAACCTGCGCGACAACTACTTCGGCGCCGACGCGACCGGCACCGGCACCATCGACACCATCGCGCTCCAGCACGTCTTCAGCCTCGAACAGTATCGCCAGGGCGACGAGTTCTACGGCCAGGGCCCCGACCTCGTCGTCGCCGCCTTCGGCATGTACAGCCGCGTGCGCAGCGACGACCCGCTCTTCTCGGGTGCCCGCGGCAAGCTCAAGCTCGGCGGCGAGGTGACCTGGACGCCGCGCTCGTGGCTCGGCGGCGACCTCCGCTACGACCTGGTCCGCCCCGACACCGGCGACCGCCGCCAGACCTTTCACGTCATCTCACCGAGCCTCATCCTGCGCAGCCGCTTCGCGTCCAACGAGCAGGTCATGATCGGCTACTCGCACTACCTCAACGCCGATCGCGTCACCGCCGGCTACCCGCACGAGACTCTCGCCCCCGACACCCACCTGCTCCGCATCTCGGCCTCGATGTGGTGGTGATCCGGGATCAACGCGCTTCCGCCGCCATGTGGCGGGGATTCGCGACCATCACGACGGTGTACGGGACGGTCGACAGCGGATAGAGCGCGACCAGGCGGCCATCGGGTAGTTCGACGACGCCGGCTTCGGGTCCGGCGACAGCCTGGCGCGCCTGCTCGTGGGTGAACACGGCGAATCGCACGTTCTCGGCCTCGCCCGGACCCTCGGCCACCGCGTACTCGGCCTTGCCGCCCGACGTGAGTCGGACCACGACGCGGCCGCCGGCGTCGAGGAGCAGGAACTCCTCGGCGCCGGCGAGCTCGGCGGTGAGCAGGTGCTCGGCGACCCAGACCATCGACACTTCGAGGCCGGCGACACCGCGCACCTGGCCGCGATCGCGGAGGACTCCCGACACCGGCAGGATCAGCCCGAGGCCGTGGCGGTCGGCGTACAGCTCGCCCCAGGTCACCGAACCGGCGCGCACCGTGCCGGCGAGCGCCGACGTGTATTTCTTGCGTGCGCGTCCGTCGTAGCCGGGCTCGAAGCCACCGGCGCCAGGGAAGGAGATGTGGACGCCCGAGGCCGAGGTCATGAACGCGCGCACCGCCGGCACGCCGGTGTCGAGCAGGACCGCGCGGGCTTCGTCGTCCGACAGACGGTCGGCGTCGGGCGAGGTGGCGAGGAGCGTGTCGCGCATCGCGTCGCCGAGGCTGGCGCCGCGCCGGGCAACCTGAGCGGCCTCCCCGTCCAGGGTCACCCCGGGCGCCAGGTGAACGACCGCCTCGCCGATGCTCACCGGCCGGCCGTACCGTCGGGACTGGATCAGATCGTGGGGTCCCTGGCCACCGTCGAACGCTGTCGCGAGATAGAGCTTCCCGCCCGCCGGTTCGTCGCCGGGGTCGGTGCTCACGTCCGATCTCATCACCTCGCTGGCTCGTCCGACCAGGCCAGCGGCGGCGTTCTGCCAGCGCGCGAAGTAGCCATCGATCTCGTCGGCGTGGCGCGCGGCCACCACCGCGAGCGCCTGGTGGCGCGCGTGGCGGCGCATGAGCCCGGCCTGCGCCTCGCTGCGCACACGGATCTGCCAGGCCACCGCGCCCGCGCCGGCGGCGATCAGGGCGAGGATCGTGACCAGGGCGAGCATGCGATGACGTCCCAGCCAGCGCGCCGCGCGCTGGACCGGGTTGTCGGGGCTCGCCGTCACCGCCTCGCCGCGCAGGTAGCGCCGCACGTCCGCGCTCAGCTCGCGCACCGAGGTGTAGCGCTGGCGCGGGTCGAGCCGGGTGGCCATGGCGACGATGGCGCGCAGCTCGCGCGCGATGGGCAAGCGCGGACTCGACGAGATCAGCGGTGGGACGTAGCCGGCGCGGGCCATGGTCAAGGCGTCCTCGACGGTGCCGGCCGGCCGGGCCGAGCGCAGCGTGATCAGCTCGGCGAGGATGATCCCGAGCGTGAACAGATCGGAGCGCGCATCGAGCGACGAGACCTGGCCGTTGGCTTGCTCGGGCGACATGTAGCCCGGCGTCCCCATCACCATGCCGTCGAGGGTCTTGCCGTGGCCCGCGCTGGCCGCCGCGTCCGGCGCCATCGACACCGTGTCCTCGGCGGTTGGATCGCCGATCACGCGGAAGATGCCCCAGTCCATGACGTACACGTCGTTGAACAGCCCCACCATGACGTTCTCGGGCTTGAGATCACGATGGAGCACGCCCTTGTCGTGGGCGAAGGTCATCGCCTCGCAGATGCGCAGGAAGATGTCGAGGCGCGAGGCGAGTCGGCGCCGGGCTTCGGCCGCCCCGTAGCTGGGCGCCGCGGCGCGCCACTTCTCGATGTGGCCGGCGAGGTCGCGTCCCTTGACCAGCTTCATCGAATAGCCGAGCGTTCCGTCGTCGGCGAGCTCGAAGCCGTTGACCGGCACCACGTTGGGGTGATCGAGCTGGGCGGTGACCTGGACCTCGGTGAGGAACCGCGCCGACAGGTTCGGGTTCTGGTGATGCTCGGGCAGCAATCGCTTGAACGCCACCCGCCGCCGCAGCACCGGGTCGATGGCGACGTGGACCTCACCCATGCCGCCCTTGCCGAGCAGCTTGACCAGCTGGTGGCGTGGCGAGGTGCGCTCGGCGGCGCCGGTCGGGTCCGGCGCGGGCGCCGGCGCGCCAGTCCGTGGGTCCTGCGAACCGGTCGGAGCCCGCAGCGTCACCGCCGCGTGGTTCGGCACCGCCGGTCGGGCCTCCTCGAGCACGAACGTGCCACGGGGTCCGCGCGGACCGTCCCTCGGTTCGGATTCCATCCCGCGATCACATCAGAGGCGTCCGCGGTGCACAATCACCTCCAGGGGAGGATCTGGGGTCAGTACAGCTCGATGTCGTCGATGTAGACATCGAACGCGCTGGCGGTGTTCGACACGCCCCAGTCGATGGCCTGGAGCTTGGCACGGGCCAGCGCGGTCAGGCTCGCGGTCGTACCCCAGGTCGGTCGGTTGAGCTCGGTCCAGGCGATGTTCACCGTCTGCCACGTGGCGGTGACCGGGACGACCTTGTTGAAGTGACCGCCCTCACCGACGAGATCGCCGCCGAACAAGCGCGACTGGGTCTCGGCGGTCACCAGGCTCACGATGACCTTGCCGTTGAGCTCGCCGGTGTCGGTGACGTTGCCGCGGATGCGGAAGCGGATGCCGGTGTACGCGCTGGCGTCGTAGCAGGAGCCGGCGCCGTTGCCGCCGAGAAAGGCGAGGGTCACGCCGCTCCACGCCGCCAGCCCGGCGCCGCGGTAGCGCAGCGCCTTGTTGGTGGCGCCGTCGGCTGCGATGCCGACCTGCGCGGTCTGCGGGTACCACGACCAGCTCCCGGTGCGGCCGTCGGCCTGGCCGGGGTTGGGCAGGGTCTGCAACATGTCCTCGGTGCGCTCGAGGTTGTCCATGCGGCCCGGCGAGCCCGAGCCGGCGACCGTCTCGATCAGGCACACCGATGCCGCCGGCGTGGGCCGCGCGGTGAGCTGGATGCCGGGATCGATCTCGTAGCCCGGGTTGGAGCAGCCCGACAGCGCGACCGGCCCCCTGGTCGGATCGGCGGTGATGCTGTAGCGGCGCGGGCCCAGCTTGCGGCTGCGCACCTCGGCGCCCATCTGGGTACCGTCGACGCGGGGCACGTCCTCGGCGGTGGTGACGATGACGCTCACCGGGGTGGCGTACTTCACGCACTCGGCGCTGGTGGCATCGAACGAGATGCTGTCGCCCGTCACCGACGCCTTGCACGCCGTCCTGGCGTGCCGGTAGCGTACCACCGCGGTCGGCGGCGCCGTCCACAACACGCCCTTGTCCCAGGCGTCCTTGAGAAACGCGAGGTGGCGCTCGTAGGCCGAGAGCGCGATCGGGCCGAACCCCTGCGTGCTGGCGTCGGCGCCGTCGGCCATCACGGTGTGGAACTCGCGCAGCGCCCAGCCGCCGCGCTCCATCGCGTTGTAGGCGTGGACGGTCAGGATGTCGTCGGGGAAGAACAGCGCGTACTTGGAGTAGCTGCGCGGCCAGACGTCGAACTCGGCCTCGAGGTCCCTGAGCGGCTCGGCGCCGTTGACCGGCGGCATGTTGAAGCCGTCGTTGTCGTCGCGGTTGCCGGCGCGGGCGCCGAGGTGGCCGGAGGCGCCGACCGCGGCGATGGTCTGGCTGGTGAAGTAGTCGTAGGGGAACACGTAGAACGAGATCGGGTTGACGATATGGGCGTCGAACGCGGCCTTGGCGTCGGTGACCTCGTGCTGCGCGTTCTCGGGTGTGACCTGCACATGGGTGAACGAGTGGCTGACGATCTCGTGCCCGCGGCGCTCGGCGTCGGTGACCAGGTCCCAGACCGCGTTGTCCTCGCACTCGCCGGCGATCGGCGCCAGGCCGGCGGTGAGGCCGGCCCGCTCCAGCGCTGGCACGGCGTGATCCTGAATTCCGGAGTACTGGGCGCCGCACATGTCGTCGTGGATGAGCGAGTAGGCGCCCTTGGCGTCGTCGGGCCAGGTGGCGATCTTCTCGAGGGTGAAGGTGCCGGCGCCGGTGGCCTGGCAGGCGGCAAGGGCGGCGTCGACATGGCCGTCGTCGTCGTCGTCGCCGCCGCCCGCTCGCCCGCTCGAACATCCGCTCGGGACTGCGGCGCCCAGCAACGTGAACGCGGTGATCCGCGTCGCGGTCTTGATGGTCAGCATGTCGTCGTCTCCTGGGTACGCGTTGCGAAATGTCCGACAATTCCCGAGAGCCGACCCCGGACGTCACCAGTGGTCCCGGACACCTGAGTCACTGTTGAACGCTCGCTCACGCTCGCTATGGGACGATGAAGCAGTCGATCGTCGTCTCGACGTGGAAGTTCGAGGCGTCGGTGTGGCGCTCGGCGTGGAAGATGTCCATGCGGTACACGCGCCCGGTCTGGATGCCGAGCGCGGCGGCGCTGGCGTCGAGGTTCACGCTGCCGGGCAGCTCCGGGTGCAGGCCGCCCAGATCGATCGCGAGTTGTTCGTTGATGAACAGCCAGAGATCGTCGTCGCCCCGGAAGTTGAAGACCTCGCCGCCCTCGTATCGGAACGTGGTGTGGATCTCGGTCGTGAAATGGAAGTTGTGGGGCCGGCCCTCGTTGCCGAACCCCATGCCGTCGAGCGGGTAGAACGCGGCGCTGTCATAGGTGAAGCGCCCGGGCGAACTCTCGGTCAGCGCCAGCGGGATCGTGAACGCCTGGTTGACGCCGGCGGTGTCGTTGTACCACTGCGCGAACTGGCTCGGCCCCGCGGTGTGGGGGGTGGCGCCGCTCGGCGCGTAGACCGGCTTGCCGTCGCTGCCAAGCATGGCGCGGACCAGGCCGGGATAGGCGAAGTCGGAGTCGGAGGGCGGCTCGAAGTCGACGTGGGTGGTGGGCGAGAAGTCGCGAACGGTCGCGCGCAGCGCCCGGCAGTCGTCGAGCAGGGGATCGCCGTCGGTGCCGGTGCCGCCGGAGTCGGTCAGCGGCCGCCCGTCGCTGGCGCCGCCGGCATCGTCGTCGCCGAGCTGGTCGCTGGGCCCGCACGCGGCGAGCGCGGCCGCACCCAGCCCGATCAGAGCGGAACGGGGTTGCGGACCCACGACAGGATCTCCTGGTTCGAACGGACCCGGACCACCGGTTTGGAGATCGCGTAATCGAGGAACTCCTGGATCGCCGCCTGGCGTTCGGCGAGGGTCGCGTTGGGGACCGCGGTGTACTTGCTCGAGTAGTAGTCGGTGTGGGCGCCGAACATGAACGGCGCCCGATTGCCGGCGAGGCGCTGGTCGAGCGTGTACTTCAACGTGGCCAGGAACTCGGCCTTGGTCATGGCGAAGCTGACCCACAGGTTGTAGTCAAAGCCGGTGATCTTGCCGCCCTGGACATCGAACCAGCTCTGCCGCGCCTGCAAGCGGGCCCGCAGGCCCGACGGCACGCCGTACAGCGCGCACTTGTCGTCGGGCGGCACGATCACCGGGTGCACCGGCAACTCCCACAGTCCGGGATGGGGACTGATCGGCGTGCGGCTACCCCACTCGACCAGCACTTCGTGGCCGGGGCTGCCGTTGTCGAGGGTGTACGGCCACAGGTAGTCGGAGCCGTCCTGGTCCCACTGGTAGCCGTCCTCGATGCTGCAGTCGTATTGGAAGCCGAGCTCCTTCACCGCCGACAGCGTGGCGTCGTTGTACTCGAGGAACGGTGTGCGGAAGCCGACGATCTGCGCCGCAGTCGCGCCGATGCCCTTGGTGGGATCGGGCGAGAAGTTGACCTCGTTGGGATCGAACGGTTTGGTCAGCGAGTTGATGCAGGACTGGACCTCGGTGCGCCACTGAGCCAGCGAGAACGCCGAGCCGTGCTGGTGGCCCTGGGTGTGGTTGCCGATCTCGTGGCCGTCGGTGAGGGCGGTGCGCCAGGCGCGCTTCACGTAGGTCGGGCTCTCCGACTGCCACTGATCCATGTAGATCGAGGTCATGTAGTAGCTGAAGTGGACCGGCGACCCGTCCGGGTTCTGGCGGGCGCGGGCCATCGTGGTCGACCAGCTCAGGCCGCCGGTGCCGTTGGAGCCGTCCAACCCGGAGTAGGCGTTGTCGTCGAATCCGATCGACACGAACTGCGGCACCTGGCTGGACGTCAGGCCGCAGGGCGGGCTCGCTGACGGCGCCACGTTGTCGTTGCCGGTCCAGGCGCCCAGGCCGCCGCTACATACGCCGCCCCCGCCATCGGGGCCGCCGCCGCCGCCGCCGTCAGGGCCGCCACCGCCGCCACCGTCGCTGGTGGAGAGGCCGCTGTCGTGGTCGTCGTCGTCCTCGCCGCCCTCACCGCCGCCGGCGGCACAGGCCGCGAGCAGTCCGAGAAACAGGGTCGCGCGTCGCGTCGTCCGTCGCATGTCTGAGCTCCTTGCCCTCTCATGGAGGGCGGTGACCCCCGATCCGGGTCAGTCGATGTCCGGTCCGTCGTTGCAGACCCCGATCTCCATGATCAGGTGGAGCAACACGCGCTCCTGCGGGACCAGGTAGGCGTGGGTCTTCTGGGCCGTGTGGTAGGTCGAGTACAGGACCCGTCCGCAGCTCGGCTCGAAGGTGACGGTGTGCGGGTAGTACACGCCCTGGTAGTCGCCGGAGATCCAGGTCCTGGCGCTGGTGGTCACCGGCATCCCCGCCATGTCGGTGCCGATGCGCACCGTCGGCAGCTCGCGGATCAGGTTCCAGTTGCCCTCGACCACGAAGTCCTCGGCGTCGATCACTCCCTCGGCGTAGGTGCTGGGGAAGTCTTGTTCCTCGCCGCCGGCGGGGATGACCAGCGGCGCCTTCTGGCCGTCGAGCCACTCGGCCAGCGTTGGATCGGTGGCGCGGGCGTGCATCGCGAAGTGGCCGAAGTCGCCGTCACCGGGATCGATCGTGCCGGCCGAGGCCATGGCCACCGTGGTGTCGTGCTGCACGTCGAAGCGGATGAACTCCGGGAAGGCCGCGTCCTCCCACTCCGCCGACCAGTCGGTGACGTAGAGCTTGCCGCCGGCGGCGACGTAGTCGCGGATGTTCTGGCGCATGGCCGGCGAGGCCAGCGGCGCGACGTTGGAGTCGTAGTTACAGGGAACGAAGATGATGTGGTAGCGCTTCATGCGCTCGAGGTCGCTGAAGAGCTGGGTGATGGTCCCGCGATGCTGCGCGGTGAACGGCGGATCGATCGGGTTACCGTAGAGTTCGATGCGATCGGTGCCGGCGAAGCTGGCCTCGACGACGCGGCCGGCGCTGTCGAGGTCGAGCATCCCCATCTTGCCGAAGATGTCTTCGATGTGATCGGAGTCGCCGATGGCGATGGCGACCCGCGGCGTCCACGCGCCCTCTTGCGGCGCGTGCTCGGACGGCAGCGTGGTCTGCGATGCCGGCACGCTCAGGCCATGCGCGGCCGGCACGTTGATCATGGTCTCGCGGCGGAACTGCGCCTTCTCGATCACCAGGCGGTGCGGACCGGGCGCGACGCCGGCCAGCGTGAAGCGGCCCCTGGCGTCGCTGGCCACGAACACCGCCGGGTGGAGCTCGCAGCGATCGCAGTACACGCCGTCGGGGATCGCCGGCGGTGCCGTGTCGGCGACGTAGACCATCGCGCCCGCCACCGGGATCTCGTAACCAGCGGGCACCGCGCCGATCGCGTTGCCAGGCGCCCACACCACCCCCGTCACGCTGCCGGCCGGCGGCTGCGGGCCGGCGTCCCTTTGCCCGTCATCATCATCGTCATCGCCCTGCGACGTCGGTCCGCATGCGACGACCGACCACAGCACGATGGCGAGACGAAGGACGTATCCGCTCATTCCGTTCCTCCCAGAGCCACCGTAGCGACGCCGGTTCGGCCGCCGTGGCCGGTTCCGCTCGGGTCCATGGCCTGAACCTGCGTGCACTTCGACCGGATCGATCCAGGAAGGTGATGGGAACGGTCCACCCGCCTGGGACGGTGAACGCCACTGTGTCTGCATGTCGATCACGCGTCAGGTTCCTCTCCTCTTCGTCCTCGGATGCGGCGCCGGCGGTCCTGGCGGACCGGGTGGCGGTGGCAACAACACCGACGGTGGTGCGCCCGCCGTCTGTACCGGCGGTCTCGGCGAATGGACCGGGCACGACAATGTGCGCGCCTCGCAGCAACCGCCCTGCGGCCTGACCCCGGACCAGGTGCCCCAATTCGTGTCGATCGGCTTCGACGACAACGGTCAGGTCGGCGGCATGACCTGGGCCGTCGCCATGCTGGCCTCGCGCGGCAAGGCCAGCTTCTTCCTGACCTCGTCGTATGCCCAGGCCAGCGCCTGGAAGGCGGCGTACATGGCCGGTCACGAGATCGGCAACCACACCGTCTCTCACGCCACCGACCGCAACGTCGGCAAGCCGCGCTGGCTGCAGGAGCTGAGCGACTGCAACACCTACATCACCGGTACGCTCGGCGTGCCCGCCGCCGAGGTCGTCGGCTTCCGGACGCCGTTCCTCAAGTACGACGATGACACGCTCGCCGCGGTGCACGAACTCGGGTTCCGCTACGACACCAGCATCGAGGAAGGCTACGAGTGGGACGACGACGCCAACGGCGGCGCCGGCGGCCCTCAGGACGGCACCAACTTCTACTGGCCGTACACCCTCGACAACCGCAGCCCCGGCCACACGACGCAGGTCGAGTGGGGCGAGGGCCTGGTCGAGATCCAGCCTCATCCTGGCCTGTGGGAACTGCCCGCCTACGCGGTGGTGGTCCCCCCCGACGACAAGTGCGAGCAGTACGGCGTGCCCCGCGGCCTGCGCGCCTCGCTCAAGACCCGCCAGTCCTGGTTCGATGTCGAGAGCGGTCTCATCACGGGCTTCGACTACAACCTGTGGGCGTCGACCTCGGTGGGTGGCTTCGCCATGACCAAGGCCGAGTTCGTCGCCACCCTGAAGTACACGCTGGATCAGCGCCTGGCCGGCAACCGCGCGCCGCTCCTGTTCGGCGCCCACACCGACTACTACGTCGCGTCGTGGAGCTCGAACTCGCCGGGGACGCCGTCCGAGCTGGATCGTCGCGCCGCGATCGAGGAGGTCCTCGACTACTCGAAGTCGAAGCCCGAGGTCGAGATCGTCTCCTACGCTCGCGTCCTCGAGTACGTGCGCAACCCGACGGTGCGCCAGAAGGAGTCACAACCATGATGCGTCTCGTGATGTTGCCGGTGGTCGGACTGGTCCACGTCCTCGACGGCGTGCTCGCCGACGTCGATCGCTACCTCGTGCATCGGCTGCACGAGGAGCTGCGCGCGACCAGAGGACCCGACCGCGCGATCAACAAGCGAACCGGCAACCGGCAACCGGCGACAGGCAACAGGCAATCATCAGGTCCGAGACCCTAGAACGTCAGCCGCGCGCCGAGCCGCGCCGCGAAGGGCGGCGTGCGGAGCTCGGCGTTGCGGAAGTTGCGGTTGCGCACCGGCGACGCCGGATCGTCGGGTTCGTTGCCCTCCCAGTCCTGGGTCTTCACGAACACCAGGTCCTCGCCGTCGCCGCCGAGCACAGGGTTGAGGTTGTCGTGGCTGTAGGTCTCGTCGAGGTAGGTCGGGGCCTGGCGGTTGATCACGTTGAAGAAGTCGGCGAACACCTCCAGCGACGTGCCGTCGTGCTTGCCGAACCTGCGCCCGAAGCCCAGGTGCAGGTCGAGGCTGGTGTCGACGCCGGTGCGGCCCATGGCGCCGCGGGGCAGAACGAACGACTCGTCGAAGCCGTACATGTTGTTCGAGGCCAGCGCGTCGACCGGCGTGCCCGAGGCGATGCGGAAGCGGGCACCGCTGGTGAGCTCGCCTGCGCCGAGATCGGTCACGTGGTAGCCGTCGACCTTGAGATCGTGCGGACGGTCGTTGGGCAAGGGACCGCTGCGGTTGCCAAGCAGCTCGATCAGATCGTACTGGGCGGTGATGTTGGGGTTGATGGCGCCGCTGTCGGGTGAGTACAGGCCGGGGAAGTTGCCGCGCGTGCGCGAGAACGTGTACGAGCCCTGCAGGAAGAAGCTGTCGCCGAAGCGCTTGACCGCGGTGAGCTGGAGAGCGTCGTGCACGCGCGTCGGCCTGTCGAACTTGCGGATGCCGGTGAAGACCTCGAGCTGGTGCTCGAGCCGGGCCCGCTCCACGGGATCGGCGGTGGCGTCGATGCGCGCCTGCAGCCGGGCCTCCTCCTCCGCTGGGAACTCGCCGGGATTGGACAGGATGTAGGTCTCGGTGTTGTCGGGCGACACGTCCTCGAGCACGCGGCCCAGCCGGCGATCATGGAACGACACGCCGATCTTGAGATCGTCGAGCAGCGCGACCTCGACGCCGATGATGGCCTCGTCGAGGTACTGGGCCTGCACGCCGGGTGCGACCAGGACGCCGCTGCCGTAGACGTTGGAGCCCAGCGCTGGCGACTCGCCGCTGGCCTCGCAACCGGGGCCATCGGGGCCGCCGACGCCGTCGACCGGGTCGCCGCACTGGGCCGGGTCGAAGACGCGCCTGTAGGTGGTCTCGCCGCCGAAGTTGATGCTGTTGAGATCCATCGGCACCGACTCGTAGAAACGACCCCAGTGGCCGAAGAGCTTGGCCCGGCCCTCGCCGGTCCAGTCGTAGATGACGCCGACCCGCGGCGCCCACATGCCGGTGAGCCGCATCGCGTCGGAGCCACGATACTCGCCGGTGAACGGATCGATGGTGTCCTGGAGCTGGCGGGCGTAGCGCAGGCGCTGCTCCTCGTAGCGCATGCCGACGTTGAGTGTCAGGCGCGGCACGACCTGCCACGAGTCACGCACGTACGCCGCCCAGTTGACGGTGTTGCCGATGACGTCGGTGGGGCCAAGTAGCTCGCAGGCATAGCGGGTGTCCTGATCGGTGTCGGGACACATGTCGGGCAACCCATCGGGGTTGCCCGCGGGCGCCAGGCGCACGTAGCGCGACGCCACGGTCTCGCCGCCGCTCCAGTCGGTGGGCAGCATGACGTCGTAGGCGACGTCGCCGCTGGTGCCGCGGCGAGAGCGCAGGCGATTGTCCTCGAGATCGAGGCCGGCCTTGACCTCGTGGTGACCGAGGCCCTGGAAGCGCTGGGTCACCCCCAGGCGAGCGCCGAAGCGCTCTTCAGTGGCGTCGTCGAGCGCGCCCGGGCCGCCGATGGCGTAGCCGACGCCTTCGTCGGGGCAGTTGGCGATCATCGGGAACGGATCGTCGGGGCCGCCGTCGCGGCAACCTTCGAGGGTGCGCGCTGACTCGCCGCCCAGGCCGCCCCAGGTGCCCAGATCGCCGTAGAAGAGGTTTTGCCGGGGCAGGTCGCGCGCCGAGGCGAAGAGTGGATCGCGGCGCGCGCTCGAGCGGTGCCAGCCGACCAGGGCCTCGATCTCGGTCTTGCTATCGAAGAGCTTGGAGGTCCAGCGCGCGGCGACGTCGGTGGTCAGGGCGTGCGCGCGGAAGCGGGTGGCCTCCGGGAGGCCGTCGACGCCGAGGTCATCGCCCCGCGCCGGCGTGCCGGTGATGCCGATCTGACCCTGGTGAGCTGGTGTGACCGCCAGGTTGAGCTTGGCCACGAACGGATACGACGACGTCCGCACGTCGATGCGCTGGCGATCGAGCTCCTCGAAGATCAGGAAGCCGGTCTCGGGATCGACGTCGGCCACGCCGTCGCCGTCGGCGTCGACGCGGCGCTTGGTGACGCGGGCCAGGCGCTCGTGCTCCCGGCGGGGCGCCAGCCCGACGTAGAACCACAGCCGGTCGCGCACCACCGGACCGCCCAGTTCGAAGCCGACGTCGGCGTCGTAGACCACGTCACCCTCGGTGTCGATCGACGACGACTGGGTGGGCGTGGGCGCGGCGCGGGCGACGAGGAGGCCGGAGCCCGCGTAGCCGAAGATCGAGCCCTTGAACTGGTTCGAGCCCGACCTGGTGACCACGTTGACCACGCCGCCGGTCGAACGCCCGAACTCGGCGTTGTAGCCGCCGGTGATGATCTCGGTCTGCTCGATGAACTCGTTGACGATCGGCGAGCCGACCTGGCCGTAGAGCAGGGTCGTGGTGTTGACCCCGTCGACGATGTACTGGTTCTCCAGCGAGCTCGAACCCGAGAACGACACGCCGGCGTCGTCCGAACCGCTGCCCGCGGCCGCGGTCAGCACGTCCTCGTAGCTGCGGCCGACCGGAAGGCGGCGGGTGTACTCGGGGTCGATGATCACGCCCTGGGTGGTCGAGCTGGGATCGATCGCGGGCGCGCGGCCGTCGATGGTGATGACCTCGCCCACCGCCCGCGATGTGTCGAGTTCGACGAACCCGGGCGTGGTTCGGTTGGCCGCGACGTCCACGGTGCGGCGAACCGCCACCTCCGCGAAGTAGCAGGTCACCACGTACGTGCCCGGCGGCAGGTTGGTGATCTTGTAGCGGCCGGTGTCGTCGGTGATCGCGGCCTGACTGCCCTGCATCGCCGGCGAGGTCGCGACCACGGTGACGGCGATCAGCGGCTCCCCGGTCTGGGCGTCGGTCACCACACCCGAGATGGCGCCGGTGGTCAGCCCCTGCGCCGCCACCCCCGCCGGTGCGATCACGATCATGAATGCGATGAACCACTTCATCATGGCGCCACCTCCTTCTTTCCGGTCGTGGTCCACACGATGACGTGGTCCTCGGCGAGGGTGTCGTCGTAGCGGTTCTTGAGCCCGTCGCGGCCGCTGGCGACGGTCACCTTGTATTCGGTCCCCGGTTCGAACCCGCCGGTCACCGTGATGGTCACCGTGGCCGCGTCGTCCTCGGCCATCGCCGGCGATAGATCCTCGAGCTCGTGGCCGCCGGCGCTCACCCGGATCGCGCCAGTCACAGTGTCCGGCGCCAGCTCCGAGTTGAGCAAGATCGTGATGGTCGCGTCGCTGGATTCCTCGCCGTGCAGCGCCACCTCGGTGGCGCCGTCGTGAGGCTCGCTGGCAGCCAGCATGAAGTCCTCGACCCCGAAGGTGATCGCTGCGGTGTCACCGGGAGTGCAGGTGCCGTCGCGCTCGGCGCAGATCCCGAGGCCCTGCTTGTCGACCACGTCGGCGCCGAATCCGAGCGTGCAGCGCGCACCTGGCCGCATGCCCTCGGCCGGCACGATGGCGATGGCGGGTCCCAGCGAGTCGGTCCCGACCGAGCCGCCGGCGATGCGCTGGCTGCCGGCCGGCTGGTAGTAGCTGCGTCCGCGATCGAGCGGCACCGCGACGCCGTCGCAGGTCAGCACCACCGCGCCGTCGATCAGGCGGGTGTCGTCGATGGCGCCGTCGCCGTTCTCGTCGAGGATGCCGACCGGGCCGGCGTCGCCGAGGCAGACCGTCTCGCAGCGCGACAGATCGGCGCCGGCGCAGCGCGCGATGTCGTCGATGTCGGTGCCGACCGGGACCGAGCTCCACGAGCCATCACTGCACGGGATCTCCTCGAGACCATTGCCGCGCAGGAGCTCGTCGACCACCACCCGGATGCGCTGGCCGTCGCGCGCCACTGCCTCGCCGACCGCGCGGTCGTCGATTTCCTGATCGATGTCGGCGTGGTCGCCGAACGCCAGCCGGGCCCTCAGCTCGACGTGCGGGTGGCCCTCGTCGTCGGGGACGGACACCCGCTCGCGGGCCAGCACCTGCAGGATCCGCGGCGGCCCGTCCGTCTCGAGCGGGTCAATCGCGTCGCCGCCACACCCATGACCCAAGATCAACACCGCAATGATCGACGTGCGCATCCCTCGTTGCTCCTTGCTTGTGGGCTCGGAGCATCGGGGTGGCGTCGCGGCGCGGTCTCGCGCCTTTCAATCGCCCTCGTGGTCGCTTCGGATCACGGCGCCTGGTCGTGATTCTTGGTCGACGTGACGTTGCCGTTCTCGTCGTACCAGGTCCAGATGCCGACCTGCTTGCCCTGCGTGTAGCGGCCCCGGTACGAGACCTTGCCCGACGGGAAGTAGCCGATGTCCTCGCCGTCGATGCCCAGGGGGCCATAGGTCTGGACCACCGCGACCGCGCCGTTGGGATGGAACGACGTGAACGTGCCGTCGTAGGTCCCGTTCTTGTAGTGGATCTCGTGCGAGCGCTGGCCGTTCATCTGGTACGTGGTCCACACGCCGGTGAAGTTCTTCGGCGGATCGACCCAGACGTCCTCCATCGACTCGATCAGGCTGCACGCGATCACGGTGTCGTCCTTGTGGATGAAGCCGCACTCGAGCATCCACAACCCGTCGAGCTGGTACATCTGCGAGTATCCGCCGCCGCTACCGGCTCCCGGCCCGAGCTTCGCGTCCGCCGGCAGCCGCTTCATCACCGAGGCCTTGCTGTCGCCCTTCTTGATCGCCTTCAGCATCGGCTCCCACGTCGAGCGCGGCGGCGCCAGGTACGCTGCGCGCACCTCCACCGCCGCGGCATCACGTACCCGCTGATCGGGCGACCGCAGATCCGCGACCGTGAACGGTCCCGTCGGCGCCGGCCCCGGATCCGGGCTCGGGCT
>SXGS01257603.1_pt1 | contig 21362 bp, 16 predicted proteins | sample 3174681 | NCBI WGS metagenome assembly SXGS01 (sample SAMN11356861, study PRJNA531348) | freshwater metagenome | isolation source: freshwater sample F1-80 | place: China: Fuxian Lake, Yuxi | collected 2017-12-25 | reverse complement strand
GACGGTCCGCCTCCACCTCTGGGAGGGGCTGAATTATGCAGGGTCGTCTGTGGCGACCGATTCCTGCCTAATTCCCCGGAACCTGCTCCAGGGGCTGCGCATGGCGGCGTGTTACGCCCCCTGATTTTGGCCAAAGTCCAGTACCTCTGGGGCGATCAATATCTCTGGCATGACACCCTGCGCTATGGGGTAGATGGTGTTGCTGCCGACCAGTTTCTGTGGGGCGATCAGACGGTATGGGGCGATCAATACCTGTGGGGCGACCAGTACCTGTGGGGCGATCACTTCCTGTCGGGTGATTGACTCCCCCCGGGCGATGCCCCCTGAGAGGCAATCACTGCGGTGATGATCCTCCAGGCAGCAGCCGGCTGAGCGATCACAGTGAGCGCAGCCTCTCGGACAGCACGCATCCGAATTCGGGACACGGGCCCGGCACGAATTCGGATGCGTTGGACCATGCACACTGCGGGGTCCCGTGCAGACTGAGGTCCAGGAACGCACGGCGGGGATCAGGCCCGATAGGCCACCTTCCCCGCGGTCAGAGTAGCCACAATTTCCAGCGGCCCTTCCCCACCCGGCAGGCGGAACAGAGTGAGATCGGCATCGAATCCGGGCGCCACGCTTCCCTTGTGGACTCCGAGACCCAGGATTTCCGCCGGCGTGGTGCTCGCCATCCGTACCGCCTCGGCAAGGGTGCAGCCGGTAAACCGAAGTGTGTTTGCCACGCAACTATCCAGCAGATGACCTGCGCCGAAGAGATAGGGCGTGTCGGCAAGAACGATCTTGCCGGTCGGGAGAATCTCCAGACGCCCACCCTCGTAGCGCCCCGGCGGGAGACCTCCCAGCGAAACCGCGTCGCTCACCAGCGCCATCCGGGCGGCGCCCTTGACGCGGGCGATGACTTTCACCACAGCGGCCGGAAGGTGGTGTCCGTCTGCAATGGCCGTGGTGGTCAGGCCATCGTGTGCGAGTTGCTCCCAGATGTAGTTCGGGTGCCGCCGGATCTGTGCATGCGCGCCGTTCCCGAGGTGAGTGGAGACCCGCGCGCCAGCCTGCACGGCGTCGCGGATGGTCTCCGGCTCCGCGCCGGTGTGACCCAACGCCACCACCACTCCGGCACCCACCAGGCGTTCGATGAACTCGAGTGCACCCGGGCGTTCCGGCGCCAGGGTGAGCAGCCGAACCCGTCCCCCGGCCGCTTCCTGGAGCGCCTGGAATTCATCCCAATCCGGGTCCCGGATCTCCTCTTTCAGATGCGCGCCGCGCGGACCGTCCTCGGATGAGAGGTACGGCCCTTCCACATGAATCGCGGGAGTGGCGGCATCGAGATCCGGGTTCGCGTCCAGCACCTGCGCCAGGGCTCGCAGCGCAGCGACCATCCGGGCACGGCTGTTGGTCGTCACGGTCGGGCAGAGGAGCGGCGTTCCGGCCCGCGCCGCGAGTGCGTAGATCGGCTCCAGCTCAGTCGAGACCTCCCCCGCATCGGCCCGAGCGCCGTGATTGAAATCATGCCCGCCGTAGCCGTTGACCTGCAGGTCCAGGAAGCCCGGAGCCACCCAGACATCCGGTCCACCCAGCACGGAACCCGCGAGGGGTCCGTCTTCTCTCCCCTCTACCGCAGCGATGCGCGCGCCGTCCAGTGTGACCGTCACCGTCTCTCCGGTTTCCGCGAGGCGGCCGTAAATAGAAGTCATGCAGTGATCCCCTTCAGCAGGTGCGAACGCGAGGGAGCCGACCCCCACGCCGGCCGGAGCGCCCCTCAAGAATTCCACGCCTGAGCCCATTCCCCCTTGCACGGAGGTCCTGCGGATGGGAGTGCTATACTCTCTTCCGGAAATCTCACATACCCCGGGGCCCGCGCATCGGCGGGAAACCGGGAAAACTGCGGGTCGGCGCGGCGCAACGGCGCGGGTGGGCCCGACGAAAGGGGCGGCAGGTGAAGTTCGCGGAGCGGATGTCCCGGCTGGGGACAGAGAATGCGTTTACGGTTCTGGCCGAGGTGCAGAAACTCGCGCGCGCCGGTCGGGACATCGTCAGTCTGGGCATCGGCGACCCGGACTTCGACACCCCCGAGAACATCCGGAACGCGGCAAAGGCTGCTCTGGATCGGGGCCGCACGCACTACGGCCCGTCCGCCGGCACCGTAGAATTGCGCGAGGCGGTCGCCGCCTACCTGACTCGTTCCCGGGGCGTCGAGTTTCATCCCGACGAGGTCGTCATCACCCCGGGCGGGAAACCAATCCTCTTCCATACGATCCTCGCCGTGGCCGAACCCGGCGATGAGGTGATCTACCCGAACCCGGGTTTTCCGATCTACGAATCGGTGATCAACTTCGCGGGCGCCCGCCCTGTGCCGATGGCATTGGTGGAGAAAAATGCATTCGGGCTGGATCTCGATCAATTGCGCCGGGCCGCCTCGCCGCGCACGCGGATGATCATCCTGAACTCCCCGAACAACCCGACCGGCGGCGTCCTTTCTCGCTCCGACCTGGAGGCGATTGCCGAGATCGCGCAGGAACACGATGCCTGGGTGCTGGCCGACGAAATCTACAGCGAGTTTCTGTTCGAGGGCGGGCACCAGAGCATCACCCAGATCCCGGGACTGAAGGAACGCACGATTCTGCTGGACGGTTTCTCCAAGACGTACGCGATGACCGGCTGGCGCATGGGTTACGGCGCCGCCCCGCGCGCGATGGCGGAAAAAATAGCTCAGCTCAACACCAACTCGGTCTCATGCACCGCTACGTTCTCCCAGGACGCGGGCGTCGAGGCCCTGAACGGGCCGCAGGATGCTGTCCGGGCTATGATCGGCGAATTCCGCGCTCGGCGCGATCTGGCGGTGGCTGCACTCAACGAAATCCCCGGCATCTCCTGTGTGATGCCCAAAGGAGCCTTTTACGCCTTTCCCAACGTCACTGGCGCCTGCCGGCGGCTCGGGCTGCAGAACGCCGAAGAATTCCAGCACGCCATGCTGTATGACGGCAGCGTGGCGGTGCTCGCCCGCACCAACTTCGGTTCTCGCAACGAGGGAGAAGACCAGGAATACGTCCGCATCTCGTTTGCGACCTCGCGCGAGATGCTCACCGAAGGGCTGCGGCGCATCCGGGCCCTCATCGAAACTCGCTCCTGAACTGCGGGTGAAATCCGCCGTAACAGCCCCTCCCCGGTGACATCGGGGAGCACGGACCGTATACTAACCAGGAAGCGGGTCGCCTTTGTGACCACGAGAGGAAGAACCAACCAATGAAACAGTTCGGATTGATGGTGGCCGCGGCGGTGCTGGCGCTGGCGAATGTGGCGTTCGCAGCGCCGAGTGCCGGGTCGGCGGTCTGTGAAGCCGGCCAGGGCAAGGCCGCCTGCTGTAAGGCCGGCGTGGCCAACCATTGCACCTACGTCAGTTGCTGCGAAGTCGGAAACGCCGGGTTCCACAGCAAGGCGTCTTGCGGCTCCTGCGCGCACAATCACTCTGCCGCAATGGCAACGGCGAAGTCGGCCGGCTGCGACAAGTGCGGCGCCACCGCCGCCAAGGCTGCCCTTAGCTGTGAGACGGGCAACGCCGGGTTCTTCTCGGCTTCGAAATGCACGACCGCCTCGAAGGCCGCCGGTTGCGCCGCATGCGCCAAGCACGAGCATGCCTGTGCAGCGTGCGAAGCCAAGGCCCACGCCTGTGCGTCCTGCGCGCCCAAGATGACGGGCTGCGCTGCCTGCGCAAAGGCAAAGAAGTAGCCTTCGGCGCCTGACCCCGGCGCCGGCTCGTCCGGACTGGGGCAGAGACATGTGCTGGAGAGCGGGGGACCCACTATCTCCCGCAGTTGATGCGCCCGCCTCCAGGCGGAAAAACAAAGGGCTCCCGGAAGTATTCTGGGAGCCCTTTGCGTATGGTCAACTCGGCCCTTACGTGGCAGAACAGCCGACGGTGGATGACGCGGCGCAGGCCCGCGTGATAGAGAGCGAGCCGACCCATCCGCACGGATCGGACCGGGAGTGGGAAGACCCGAGCGCCTGCGGGTCAGTTCGGCCACAGGCGGGCGCGGAACTCGGCGATCTCCGCACAGAGGGCGGCCGCCTCCGTCAGGGCATCCAGGCGCGCCACATCCGCCTCTGCCCGCACCGCTTCGGCTACGTCAGGCGTCGGCGGCCCAAACCGGGCTCGCAGCACCCGCAGCCGTGCGTGTGAACTGAGACCCCAGAGTGGCGCCTCGGCCGCGATTGCCCTCCAGCTTCGGGAGCAGCGACCACAAAGGGCCCGGGACAACCGCGCGTCGCAGGTCAGCCCGGGCGGTCGCGGGTCAACCCGGGCGAAGGGTCAGGCGTCACTCTGCTCACCTGGCGCGCATGCGGTTGTTCCTGGGGTTGTGCTCCAACTCGCACAGGCCCAGTTCCTCCATCAGCGGCGGGATGTAAACACCGAAGCGCCCTCGCAAACCTTTCTTCAAGCCGTACCAGCCACCGACGGGGTTGGTCTCGGAGCGGCCCCAGGCTTCCACGGTGCCCTCTTTCGCCGGTTTCTGTTCATCGGCGCCGCCGAGATCCACCCAATCCCCCACACTTACCAGCATCGCGTGCAGATCATCAATGCACCGGGCGTCGTAGTGCAGCACGGTATTGCCGACGGTGCAAACCAGAATCGGTGTTCCATCCTTCTCGTCCGTGTGCATCGTGTAATCGGCACTGCCGGGTGGCGTTTTCAACTTCCACGGGTTGTCTTTGGGGCGATTCAAAAGCGCAGACACGGTTTTCCCTTCGGGTAGTGCGGGGCGGTGGGTTCGTCGCGCCGAACCACTCATCCCGTCGCTGATGCGAGCGTGCCCCTGCCGGGACCACGATCCCGTTGCTGACACACGTTGCCGGCGGCTGGATGCCCGCGCGACTCAGCGGATGATTATAGAACACCGTGGCGGCACGTACAAAAGGCGCGCGAAGACAATCAGGAAGGTTTCAGACTCACCGCGAGGATCGAAGAATCGGTGCAGCAGGGCTCCGGCTATTCTGCAGGCGGGTCGCCGGCGCGCTGAGCCAGGGACCCCGGCTGCGAGAATGGAGCCGGCGCGGACATCGGCACTACCCTGGGGCGCGGCGGATACCCGATTGACTCCTTCCCGGGCTTCTGCTACACTTTTTGCGCCGGGAATCCCGTCCCGGGCGCGTGGCTCAGTGGGAGAGCGCCTCGTTCACACCGAGGAGGTCGCTGGTTCGAATCCAGCCGTGCCCATTCTGCCCTCCACCTTTCCCCCGACGACGGGCCCGCCACTCGGAAGCGTTTTCCTCTGGAATCCCCAGATGGAATCAAGCCCCCGGTGCATTCTCGATCCTACCCGGGTGCGTCGCCTGTCAGGAGCCCGACCCCGTCGGCCGAGCGCATCTCCCCCACCCATAGCGTCCCCACACGCCCCGGCAGCGCACGTCGCATGAACGGCCGCCACCCACCCGTCATCCCCAGACTACAGCCGTAGATCTCGCAGCAGCCGCCCGGTCCGCAGGTCTGCCGTTACCAGGCGGCCCCGGTCGTCCGCGACCACCAGGTGGTCACCGCTCAGGCGAAACGCGGCGCTGCGGGCGCCCTCCAGCGTGATGCGAGCAGCGCGCCGGCCGTTCTCAACCGTGTAGATCTCGCATTCGATCCCCAGAGGTGAGCGAAACGGCGCCGCCAGCCACGCTTCATTCATGGCGAGAGGAAGTGGTGCAATGATCCCCTGTGTGGCGCAGCGGATCGGCTCTTTCTGATGAAGGAGAGTCAGAAAGTGGGGTTGTGCGTTCCGTTCCGCCGCGTGGGGTGGCTGGGGACACGCCGCGCTCAACAGAACCGCGCGCCCCCCCGGGCTGACGGTGGCGCTGATGCGGGTCGCACCCTCCGCACATGGCGGGATTTCCACACGTTGCCGCAGAACGGGGCCGGGCAGCGAGTAACGCCAGCATTCCCAGTCAAGCCGCTTCGTGTCGCGTTGGCCCGCGGACGCCTCGGGGCCGGTCCACTGCACCAGATACGCGCACGTCTCCGCGCTCCACGCCACGTCCGCCACGACGGCTCCCGGCTCGGAATGACGCCAGAGCGCCTCCAGTCCTCCCGCTGTAGCGTCCAGCACGAGAAACGTGTCGCCGTTTGCGGCGTACCAGAGCGCACCGTCGTAATCCCGGGCGAAGCAAGTGAGACGAGCCTCGCACCAGGAGGTTGCCTGAAATGTGGTGAGGTTCAGCCGGGCCAGCCGGTAGGCATTGCCACGCCGGGCGAGCGCGATGGCTCGCTGCCCATGCCGGGCCACCACCAGGTAGTGTGCCGGCTGCTTCAGGTCGGCCACCACCCGTGCGTCGTGGGTCAGCAGGCGCACGCCCGCTTCGCCCAGCGCCACCAGCAGGCGGCCGTCCGGGAGTAAGGCGGCATCCTGCAGCGGGGTGGCGCCGACGTCGGCGGCGGAAAACGTCCATTCGTGCTGGAGCGCGCCCCCACGCGGGGCATCCGGTGGGAGGGGTGGGGCGACGGCGTCGGCTCGGAGCGCCCCGTCGTTGGCGAAGTTGAGGAGCCGGCGAAACTCGTCCCCCACGCGCGGATCGGAACCGGTGAAGCCTGCGTGTCCCAGCGCGCGCACGGCTGCCCGTGCCAGGGTCGAGCTTTCGGGCGAGCGCGCGCCGTCACGCAGGGTGGCCGAGAAAGCGAGCAGGGCGGGGAGTTGCTCCGGGTCCGCGGTGTCGAGCGGCCCGGCGAGCAGGCGTTCGCGTACGGTGGAGAACGCGCCCGGGTCCAGTTGCACCCAGCGCGCCAGCATCCGCGCCCCCGCCGGTCCGCCCGCTGCGGCCCCCTCTTCGATCCATGCCCGTGTGGTGGGGCGGGCCGCTTCCACCGGCCAGGCGGCCTGTACGGCCCCCACATAATCACCGGCGACGACCAGATTCTCGGCCCAGAGGCGGCGGAACCGGGCGGCCAGTTCTGGGTGGGCGCGTTCGAGTTGCAGCACCGCCTCTGCAAAGGCCCCGGCCCGCAGCGCCAGCCGCACGGCCCGCTCGACATCACCCGCCAGCATCCACTGGCGAATGACCAGGCCCGGTGCGAGCGAGCGGGCCTCCGCCAATTCGGCCGCGAGGCGGAACCGTTCGTGACGTTCGAGGAACGCCACCGCCTCTTCGTTCTCCACCAACAGGTCGGCGAGGACAAAGGCTGCCTCGTCAATCTGTCCCGCGTCACGGAGCCGCTCGAATGCCTTGCGATACAGACTCCGCAGGTACTGGTAGAGGTCCGGCCCCAGGGCCAGCGCCCCGCCGCCGGAGCCGAGATGCGGCGACAGGCTCAGGTCGCTACGCGGCTGGTAGCGTCCCAGCCACGGGAAGGCCGGCCCGTCCTGGGCGCTGCCTCCCAGGGGCATGGCGTGGCGCAGGGCTTCTCGCAGATCGCCACGCTCCAGCATGGTCACGAGCCGCGCCAGGTAGGCCGCATGAGCCGGACCCAGCAGCCGGCTCAACTGCGTCCAGTTCAAGAAATTCGCACCGAACTGTTTGAGCCGTCCGGGCCGCCGGGCCGGCGGAGCCCCGCCGGGAGGGGACGGGGAAGGCCCACCCTGGAGGAGCCGGGAGACCAGGCCGGCCGCGCTGCGGAGCATCCCGGCAAGACTGCCCGGTTGACCCGCCGTCCGCCCGGAAAGCAGCGCCAACAACTCCGGTGCGGGCGGCGGCACCCCTCCCATGCGGGAGCGGGAGTTGAATTCCGGGCGTTCCAGCACGGCCACCGGCTCCGGCGGCGGTGAACCCAGAGACTGCACCGGGCACGAATGCCACGCCGACACGTCCAGCCACCCGGCGGGATCTTCCAGTTGGTCGTCCGACAGGACCTCGACGCGGAGTTGCCCGCCCCACATCAGCACCAGGCTGCGGGGCGGCGGTGTCAGCTCCGATCGCTCCGCCGGGCTCAACGGCACGCCGAAGAAGGCATTACCCCACCGGACCAGGGGCAGCCCGGGCGCAGACTCGGCCTGCACCGGCGCCGGGGCCGGCAGCAGGAGCACCCATCCCGGCGGCACCCGGTACAGGCGACATGCCCCCTCGGGCCCCGCCTGCCAGAGCGCCAGGACCCGGCGGCGGAGCTCGGAGGGTTCCAGGTGGTCGCCGGGAAAGAGATATCCGTGCGCGGCCACCACGCCCCGATGCACCAGTTGCCGCGGGCGAGACCGGCTCATTGCTCCTCCTGCAATCGGAAGCACCCAAGCAACGCACAATGCCGCACGCTGTACACACTGAGGTCGCCCCCGGCAGTGAGATACGCGAGCCAGGGGGCAGTGGCGCTCACAGCGACTTCGGTGATGGCCTGCGCGGAGGTGCAGACTACGTGGGCGTGGCTCCGGCCCACGAGTTCGAGCGTTCTGCGGTCATCACGCAGGAGCAGGAGCGCCGGTTCGCCTCCGGATGCGCCGAAGGCTGTCACGCCGCAGACCCGGCTCCCCTCCGGACACTGGAAGAGTTGTTCTCCCCCCCGCGCCCACACCCGCCACACACCCTGGGGGTGCTCCGCTGCCACCAGCCCGAATTGGTTGTCCTCCCAGCCGCGGCCGCAGCCAAAGAACACTTTCCCCAGGTTCTCCGCGGGCCCGAAGGGCTGTGTCGGTCCTGACCCGTCCGGTCCCATCCGGGAGAGGCGCCAGCCGCGGTGTTCGCGCGCGATCACACAGTGATCTCCCACCCGTGCCAGCGCCGCAGTCGTGCCCGGCCAATCGCCCCGCGACTGGTTCCACTTCCCCGTGATGCGCCGCAGGTGGATCACGGGGGCGCGGGCGTCCCAGCGCCATACCAGGGTTTGGTCCCCCGCGCGGGGATCGTCACCGATCCAGAGCACGGATTCCAGCGGCATCTCGTCCGGATCGCAGGGGAGTGGCCCCACCGTGTCCGGCAGGTCTCCAAGCCAGACGTGGATGTTCCCCATCTGTGCATCCAGACTCTCCACTGTCAGGGCGCCCCCGGCAGCCGGCGCGGTGATCGCGACGAGGCACTTGCCGATGCGGCCCACACCGAGGATCGGATTGCCGGACGGGGATCGGTATTCCCGGGGCGCGCCCACCCCGTCGCGCGTCGAAGTGGGGATGGGGAACAGGACGACATGGCCGGCTCCGAGACGCGCCGCCAGTTTCTGCCCGGTGGGAAGAAACTGGAGGTTCGACGTCGGGCGCAGCGACGTCGCGCGGGCAGCAACCCGCAGCGGATCGCCGGCGCTGAACGGATCGCGCAGCAGGCGGACACACGTCTGCGGTTCCGGCAGCGGGAGACGGAGCGCCTGCTCGCCCCGCCGGCTGTGGACGGTAACCGCCAGGTCGCGTCCGTCCGGCTCCAGCGGATCGGCAACGGTGATGCACGAAATGCGTGACGGAATTGCCGCCCGGGCGAGCCGGGCCAGCCGGGCGCCGCCGACCAGCCAGAGATCCCCATCGCCAGCCCGAGCGGTCAGGAATGCATGCCATTGCAGCAGGTCCGCTTCACTTGCCGGACCGGCCTGGCGGGCCCGCCGGAGGAGATCCAGAGAGTGCGGGGTCACGCTTTCCATCGGCGTGGAGGTGGGATACTGCACCATCCCCCACTGGAAGCCCGCGCCGGCCCGGGCGGCTCGGGCCGAAAGCACGACCACTGCCGCCAGGTGCGCGAGGCGCGGCGTCCCCCACTGGTCCGGCCCGCTGTCGAACAGGGCGACCGACCAGCGTGCGGCGGCGGGCTCCCGCCGGGCGAGGGCGAGAAACGCGTGCTCACTCGTCGCCGCGCGGCGATTGAATTCGTCCGGCAGTTCCTCGGCGAGCAGCCACTCGGAGAGCAGCAGGCGCTCGTAGGACCCACGTCGCGCGAGGCCGGAAAACCCATCCGGTTCGCCGTCGCCGGAGCGGTCACTGCTGCTGAAGGGACCGACGGCAGCGTGCAGGCGCTGCACGAGCGGGCCGAGCGCCAGCGCCACCTCCGCCGGTAGATCCTCCAGGCAGGCGCGCCAGGGAGCCAGTGCGGGGGGTAGATCCATCAGGATGGCTCCGCCAGCCAGGCTCGGAGCGCCGCGGCTTCGACCCGTCGCGCCGCCCGCACGGACAGGACGAGCCCGTCCGCCGGCAGCAGCGCCAGCGGTGGCTCCACCTCTGGGAATTCGGCGCAGAGCTTCCGTTCCAGCCAGGAAAGCGGCACGTCCGGGACCAGCACCGTGGGCAGCAGCAGCAGCGGCGCCTCTGGGTCCCGCCCCAGATACACCGCTCCGTCACTCCAGGGGAGGTGCTGCGCCCCGCCGAGCAGGACCAGGACCCCGGCGCCGCACACCCCTTGCAGGTGCGCGAGGGCTGTGGGCTCCCGGGCCAGCAGGCGGCGCGCCAGCGAGCGCGCCGCCGTGCCGGTGGCCGCCACCGCCACCGGTTCCAGCGGGGGAGTGGCCACCCTCGCGCCCGTCGAGGTGCAGGATCCAGCGGCACGAGGCTCGGCCGCGGGCGCCGTCTGCCCGGCCTCGTCTCGGCGTGCGTCGCCCCGGTCCGGTCCCACGCATGCCCCCTCCCGCGGTCGCCACCGCGGGCGGATGCCGGGGTCGCTCATGCGTCGCCCTGCTCCAGGCGCCCGGCAATCGTGGTTCGCACCTCTGCCAGGTCCGGCGGAAGCTGATTTGACGCGAACCCGGCATCAATTTCCCGCACCACACCCTCCAGCCGGAGGCGCCAGGCCGGGAGGTCCTCTGCGGCCACAGGGGGCGCCTCCAGCAGCGCCCGGCCGGCGACGCACAGTCGGGTCGCCCGCGCGAGTGGGCCGAGCGAAGCCTCTTCGGCCGCGGCGGGCAGCGCCGCGTTCTCGGTCTCCTGGAGCAGATCGCGTAGACGTTCTCGCGCGAGTGTCTGCCCCTCGGCGGTCGGAATCGCCAGGATCAACGGCCAGAGGTCGGCGGCGGTCGGGGAAGTGCGTCCCGCCAGCACGCCCGCGGCGGCCACCAGGCGCTGGACCTTCACGGCCCGGCGGTCCGAGAGCTGCACCCCGGCCGCCCGCAGGACACGCAAAGACTGTGCCAGGAGTGGCCGGACGCCCCCCATTTCCGCAGCCTGGGCAGCGACGGCCAGCGTGTCCAGATCCCGGAGGGTAGCCGGCGGGTGCGCGACGCCGCTGTCCCCGCCGCCGGCTGTTCCCAACCGCCAACCCCCCTCCAGCAATTCTTCCAGCCGCGGGTCCGCGATCGGCTCGACGAAGATGCGCACCAGGAACCGGTCTGCAAACGCGGCGAGGGAATCATCGGTAGGGAGGGCATTGGCCGCACTGACGCAGATGCGCAGCGGGCACTGCATCCGGGTATGGCCGCGCCGGTAGGTGCGCTCATTGAGCAGCGCCAGCAGCGTGTTCAGGATGGCCGTCGAGCCGAGGAAGATCTCATCCAGGAAGGCGATCTCGGCCTCGGGCAACATCCCCGTGGTTTCGGTCTCCACCACCCCTTCGCGCAGCCGCCGCAGATCCACCGGGCCGAAGATTTCGTTCGGCTCCGTAAAGCGCCCGATGAGGTACTCGAAGTACTGGCCCCCAAGCCCGCGCGCCATCCGCCGCACCGCCTCACTTTTCGCGGTGCCGGGCGGACCGATCACCAGCAGGTGTTCTCCCGCCACTGCCGTGAGCGCCACCGCCTCCACCAGGGAATCTCGTTCCACGAGCCCGGCGCGGGCGCCGGCAATCACCCGCCGCACCGCCGCGGCCGCGGCCGCAACCCCGGCCGGCGAAGGAGTAGTATTCTCAGACATGCCGGGGGAGTATTCACCACCGCAGGCGAGCCGCCCTCTGCCCCGCAGCGCATCATGAATGCACCGCAGGCAAGGTGCGCTGAAGCACCGCGAGCCGCGCAAGCCGGCAGGGACGCGCGAAGCGCTCGCACGCGCGACCACAGATGGGTGACACGCGCCCTGGACAGGTCGAGGCGCAGAGCGAGTTCGTGCCCCTGCGCGGCCCGGCGGATGGCGGCAAAGGCCTGTGGCAGAGGAGAGATGGCGGGCCCGCGAGTCAGGAAAGCAGGAAGGCAGGAAGGAATTCCGAAGCGATAGCCTCCAATGGTAGCCTGGTTCCGGGGTGCGTCATTCCGTTCGCGGGCGTTACCTCCTCTCACACCATGCCCATCCCAACCGGCAGCACGGGAAACTGGATCACGATGTCGGCGTCTCGCTTCCCCTGGGAGCGGGACGCCCTGGAGTTTGTGCGCGAGCGGTTTCCGGCGCACGAGCCCCACTTGCGGTCTCCCGTTCGCAAGGATGGGTTTCTGGAGGAGATGCGTACTCTGGCCGCTGCGCTTGCCGTGGAGCTGGTCGCGTGGGTGATTCTGGACGAACACTACCACACGGTGACCCGGCCCACCGCACCCGAGAACTTCAATCTGTGGCTGGGAACGCTCCACAGCCGGAGCGCACTCCGCTGGAATCAGGAGGATGGCTGCGCCCGCCGGCAGGTCTGGCAGAACTACTGGGACAAGACTCTCTGGACCGAAGGAGACCTCTGGACGCGGATCAACTACGTGCATCGGAATCCGGGGAAGCATGGCTGCACCGACGATCCCACCACCTGGCACTGGAGCAGTCTGAACGCCCCGGAGTTGCGATGGGACGCGGACGAAACCCAGGAACTCATCCGACGCTTCCCCGCTCCCCTCCGGCTCCCCGACGACGACTGAGTCCTGTAGGCGTCTTTCGCCAGTCCGAGGCGATAGCCTCGTCCCCCTGACGATTGCCGCGGCTCCATCGGCACTTCGCCGCCGCGAGGGCCTCCGGTACACGCGGCCGGCGCCTTCACGGTTTCGTCGTCCAGGGGTTCGAGTGGCTTCCTACGGCCGCGCGTCGCAGGCGGGGTCAGCGGGCGGGTGCGGCGGCGGCGGGGCGCTGCATGCCGACTACGAGCTCGTCCAGCCAGAGTGTCTGCGGTTTCGGGAGGAGCCCCGGACCGAAGTACGGGGCGATGAGCATCTGATTCACCTTCATGCGTGGGAAATCCGGGGAGCGCAGCACGACATTCCGTTCGTTAATCACCGGGCGGCCGTCGAACCAGCCCTGCACGATCCCATCCGGCCGTGCCTGCTGGGTGCGCGGGTCGAGCTGGTTCAGGCGAAAGTATGCCTCGACCCGATGCCAGCGATCATCGCGGAACAGGACCTCTGCACTATCGAAGAAGCGCCCGTTGAACCCGCCCCGGAGCGGGCCTTGCGTAAGGCCGTGGGGCTGGTTCTGGTTCTGGATGTCCTGTGCCGCCAGCCGTAGCCGGCCCGCCTGCGGCTCGACATAGAGGGTAAGGTGAGTCGCGGCCGGGCCGTCGTAAGCGCCGTTCTCCGTGGTCATGAACTGAATCAGGTGCGGGTGGTAGTCGCGCCCGGTCCAGCCCCATCCCGGTGAGAGCCGGATGGAGAACGCGATATACACTCCTGCGGTCGGCGCGAAGCGGCGGCGCACTGTCTGAGTCGTGTCGGAAGTGGTCCCCCCGGCCAGCCAACGGTACTCGATGGCGGAACGGCCTCCCGCCGGATTGGCTGTAGACAGCAGAAACTTGCCCCCGTCATACCACCCCCGCCGGAACAAGCTCGGATCGTCGAAGCTCTCCCGAAAGAGTTCGCCGGTCGGGGGCTTCTCCTGCGCTCCGGGCGCGCAGCATACACCGAAGAGCACCAACCCCGCCAGAAGCACGCCCCCGATCCTCTGCCGGCGCCACTGCGCGGGCAGCCGCACCCTGCACCCCCCCTGCACGTCTACCGCTCCGTCCGTGTTTCGCAAAATCTTTCCTCCATGAGTGGGACGCCCGCGCGCAGGGTCTGTTCGCGGCGCAAGGTCAGCGACTGCACCCCCGCCCTCCGTACCCGAGCCACGCGCGTAAGCAAGTGGTCCCCCCATCACCCGCATCTCGTGCGGCGCAACACCAGCCGCTGCACCCCCGCCTCCGTACCCGAGCCACGTGCGTAAGCAAGTGGTCCACCCATCACCCCTCATCTCGGGTTGGAACCCCCCTCCGAGCCACGCCACGCGTCCCTCCGGCGTCTCCCAGCTCTGTTTTGGAGCGTGTCGAGTGGTGACCGGGGATCGGCGGGCCTCGCCTCGCCGCGCCCTTCGATGCCGGCGCGTCAGCCCGAGCCCGGCGCTTCCTGGGAACGCCGGCGTCCCGCCCTCCGGGAAGCGCGCCGGTTTCGGGGACGGAGGACAGCCCGAAACCACACTCTGTAATGCACGCAGCGCAAAGAAGCAATCCACGAAGGGAATCACGCCGCCGGACCGGAACGAGAGGGGGAATTTGGGCGCACGCAGAAGGAGTCCCCGGCGCACGGGTCGCCGATCCGCGACGCAGGGACCGGGCGGCAGGAGAGGGAGAGCGAGATGGCGACCGCAACGAGGGAACGGCTGGCAATCCACGGCGGAGATCCGGTGCGCCGGCGGCCCTGGCCGACCTGGCCCGTTTGGGAGACGGATGATGCGCAGGCGGTCGCGGATGTAATCAGTTCCGGCCAGTGGTTTTCCGGCAGCGGTGCGAAGAACCGTGAGTTCGCCGAGTTCTACGCCGGCCTGCACGATGCGCGCTTCGCTGTGCCCTGCTGCAACGGCACACAGGCTCTCGAACTGGCACTGCGGGCCGCCGGCGTGCAGGCCGGCGATGAGGTCATTACCAGCCCCTACACCTTCATCGCCACCGCCTCTGCTATCGTGCAGGTGAATGCGGTACCGATCTTCGCGGATGTGGAGCCGGGTTCGCTCAACCTGGACCCGGTCGCCGCCGAGGCCGCGATCACGGAGCGCACGCGGGCCATTGTGGCGGTACACGTCGCCGGGTGTCCGGCCAATCTGGACGCCTTTACCTTGCTGGCCGAACGCCGGGGACTGGTGCTCATTGAGGACGCGGCCCAGGCCCATGCGGCACAATGGAACGGGCGCGGGGTGGGCGCCATCGGGCGCGCGGGCACGTTCAGCTTCCAGGCGAGCAAGAACCTGAATGCCGGCGAGGGCGGCATCGTGCTGACGAATGATCCGGAGACGTACGAGCGCGCCTGGTCGCTCGCCAACTGCGGGCGCGTGCGTGACGGCGGTTGGTACGAGCACCGGATGCTCTCCGGGAACTACCGCCTCACCGAATTCCAGGCCGCTTTGCTGCTTTCCCAGGGCAAGCGGCTGCTGGAGCAAACGGCGCGCCGCAATGACAACGCGCTCTATCTGGCCTCCCAGTTGGCGGCCGTGCCCGGCGTCCGTCCCCAGGCACGCGACCCTCGCATCACCCGGCATGCGTACCATCTATTCATCTTCCGATATGACTCCCGCGAATTCGGCGGCCTCACCCGGGACGAGTTTCTGAACGCCCTGCGCGCCGAGGGGGTGCCGTGCAGCCCCGGCTATTCCCCACTCTACCGGAGCCCGGCGTTCAAGATCGACACCGGCACCCACCCTTTCCCGGCGCACGTGGACTACGCATCCCTCCATCTCCCGGAGGTCGAGCAGGCGTGCGCGGAAGCAGTGTGGCTGACCCAGAACACCCTTCTGGGCTATCGTCGCGACATGGACGAGATCGTCACCGCCGTGCGGAAGATCCACAGCGCGATGCAGCAATAGGAGCACCCTCCGAGTCACACAGAGTTCCCCGCGGACGGCGATCGGGCCTCCCCTGGCCCTGCCCGGTCGTCGCCTTCCGCTCCGGCGCCGCCGGCCTCCCGCGGGCAACCCCGGGCGCGACGCTGTACCCGCCGGCGCCAGCCTGATCCGCGCCGGCGGAACCACTCGGGCCTCCGGGTCTGAGAACCACAGCTCCGCGGTGTCGTCGAGGCTCCCCGTCAGCACCCGCTGCCCGCCCGGCGCGAACGCCACGGCAGTAATGCCGCGCGTGCGCCCCTTCAGGGTGAGGAGGTCGAGGTGGCAGAGGCGGTGCCAGTAGCCCCACTCAAAGCCCCGGTGCGGGTTGGGCGAGGGCGGCTACAGATCTGATGCCAGCCGGCGCCATCTCCGGCGGAAGGACTACGCAAGCGGACAAGCACCACGCGCTCCTCCCATGCTGGTGGCGCGAATGTGCTCAACTACCCTGTGGAGTTCTTTCCTGGAGTACTGGTTCATTGATACTGCGACCATCATCAAGATTTCGGCGCTGATCCCGGAAGTTCGTGCACTGCACGGTTTCACGGACGTACCTACTTCGACCAGGTGTCTCCGATCCCAACCGGCCCCATAGCCGAGATCGTGCGCGCGACCCGCTGGTGCGCCGCGGGGAGTGCGTACGCGGCGAGTGCGGGCAGTGCCATCCAGGCCCATTCCGGGCAGCGCACGGCCTGCGGCGCGCCGGGGCCCGGGATGCAGTGGATCGCCTCAAGCGTGATTCTGTAGCGAGTTACGGTGTGCTTCACCCGATGGGCCGGCTGGGTGGGCGTGACCGGGAGCGCCACCCATTCCATCGCCGCGCGGCAGGCGCCGTCCGCGGCGGATTCTCCGGACGCCAGTTCCGCGTTCGGAAACTGCCACATTCCCGCCCAACGGTCCGCGTCCGGAGGGACGCGGACCAGCAGGACCTGTTCGTCTCGCCAGATGACCGCTGCAGCCATGCGCACCTCCGTGGGCTGCGGGCGCGACGCGAGTTCGGGCAATGCCTCGGTCCGGCCTTCCGCGAGCGCCCGGCACCAGCGGGAAACCGGGCACGCGTGACACACGGGACGGCGCGGCACACACAGCGTGGCTCCCAGTTCCATCAGGGCCGCGTTGAAGTCGCCGGGCGCCTGTGCGGGCACGAGTTCCTCTGCCAGTTGCCACAGGCGGCTGCGGACCGGTTCCCGGGCCGGATCACCCGGGATGCCGAAGATCCGGCACAGGACACGGATGACGTTTCCATCCACCACCGGCGTGCGCACGCCATAGGCGAGGCTGGCGATGGCGCCCGCCGTGTAGCGACCCACCCCGGCCAGTGACAACAGGTCTTCGACTCGCGACGGCACGACGCCCCCGAAACGCTCCCGCACTTCCTGCGCACCGCGCCGCAGGTTGCGGGCTCGCGCATAGTAGCCCAGGCCCTGCCAGGCATGCAGCACCTCATCTTCGGAGGCCGCCGCCAGTGCGTCCAGAGAGGGGAATCGTTGCATCCAGCGATCGAAGTAGGGGATGGCAGTGGCAACCCGGGTCTGCTGGAGCATCATTTCGGACACCCAGATGCGGTACGGATCCGGGTGCCGGCGCCAGGGCAGGTCGCGCTGCTCCCGCCGAAACCAGTCGAGCAGGGGGGCCACGAGGTCGTGTTGGTCGGACATCACCGATCACACCACTTCTGTGAGGCAGCGTCCCTGATGTGCCGCCGGCGACCGCACAGTCGGGTTACCAGAGACCCCGCCGGTGGGTCACGCCAAGCACTGCGGTCACGAGCAGCAGGGCGGAACCGATCAGCGTCCAGAACCCGGCGATTCCCCAGTTGTCCAGGGGCACATGCGTGAAATTCATGCCCCACGCGCCGAAGAGCGCGCCGACCACTGCGACGCAAACTGCGATGACGGTGAGACGCTGCATCGTGGCGTTGAGCCGGTTGGAAATCACCGAGAGCTGCGCCTCCAGGGCGCCGGTCGCCATGTCGCGCTCCAGGTCAATGGAGTCGAGCAGTCGCAAGACGTGATCGTACACGTCCTGGAAATAGGCGTAGGTATCGGGATGGAATTGCATGTGCTCGCGACGTAGGAACACGTTGAACACCTCCCGCACCGGATAGACGGCTTTTCGCAGTGTGAGCAGGGAGCGCTTGATCCCCAGGAACTCCTCCGGGTCCAGCACGCCTGCGCCGCTGAAAAGCGTTAGCTCGGCGTGCTCCAGACGTTCCTCGATTTGCTCCACCAGTGGGAAGTAGGCATCCATCACCGCATCCGCCACGGCGTGGAGCAGGAAGCCGACCTCCGTGCGCAAGGCGGGATCAGTCGCCTCCCAGCGCCGTCCGGCCTCCTGGAGCGCGGGGATCGGTTCCCGGTGGAGGGTGACCAGGTAGTTGCGCCCGACGAAGAGGTCCAATTCAATGGTCTCGACCGCGCCGCCGGCGGCGCCCTCCAACAGCGCGTACAGCACCACGAAGTAGTAATTGGGGTACTCATCCACTTTGGGCCGCTGCCGCTGCTTCGTCACATCCTCCAGGGCAAGATGATGGAAGCCGAACTCCTTCCGGAGCATCTCGAGCTCGCCAGGGCCCGGGTCCTGCACATTCACCCAGACGAGAGTCCCCGCCCGTCTGAGCCAGTCACTGATGGTCTCGGGGGCAATCACCTCACACGCAGGTGAGTCCGAACAGCAGAGCCGCGCGCAGACACGAGACGGCGGCGCATCCGGTGGGGCGGGCCGCTCGCGGGCGCGTTGCCGAGGGGACGGGGGGCGGGGGTGGTTTTTCGGCATAGAGCGTACGCGCGCTGCGGGAAGTAGCGGCACATCCTCCGCAGCGCCTGGGCTATTTCGGCCAGCCCTGGCAGGGGGCGGAGATCGCGTCGAGCGCCGCACGCTCCTCCGGCGCCAATTCCCAACCGACGCCCCCCAGATTCTCTACGACTTGATCAGGAGTGTCCGGACCAATCATGGCCGCGGAAATCTCGGCGTGGGAGAGGATCCAGGCGATCGCCACCTGGGCCGGGGTCTTGCCGCGGTCGGCGCCGATACGAATCAGCTCAGCGACCACGGCGTCGGCGGCCGGCGTCAGTAGTTCCCGGAAACCGGGCCGTCCCTCTGCCCAGGGGCTGCCCGGCGGCGGCGGCTGCCCGTGGCGCACCAGGCCGGAGAGGAGCCCGACAGCGAGTGGGCTGTACGTCATCACTCCGAGGCCCGCGTCCCGGCAGAAGGGAAGCAGTTCCCGCTCAATCGAGCGGTCCAGCAGGTTGTAATGGTTCTGGACGGCGATGTACGGCGTGAGGCGGCAGCGGTCACAGACCCGGAGCGCCTGGCATACCTGCCACGCGTCATAGTTGCAGCAGCCCGTGTAGCGCACCTTCCCCTGCCGCACCAGATCTTCGAGTGCGCAGAGCGTCTCCTCAATGGGGGTTCCGGCATCCGGAGCGTGCAGCAGGTAGACATCAATGTAGTCCGTCCGGAGGCGAGTGAGGCTGCGCTCCACCTCGCGCAAGATGTGGATGCGCGAGAGGCCGCGGTCGTTGGGACCGGACCCCATCGGGCTCTGGACCTTTGTTGTGATCACGTACTGGTCGCGGCGTCCCTGGAGCGCATCTCCGAGAATGCACTCGGAGCGCCCCCCGCGATACGCGTTGGCGCAGTCCAGAAAGTTGACGCCAAGGTCGAGCGCGCGCTCCAGCGTGGTGCGACAGGTCGCCTCGTCCGGCGCGGCACGAAAGGCCGTCCCGAGACAGATGCGCGAAACCTTGAGTCCGGCTGTGCCAAAATTGCGATATTCCATCGGCGTCCTCGTAGTGCCGCTTCCCAGTTCCGCGGAAGAGGGCCTGATTCCTGCTTCACAGCCGTTACGATCCACGTTAAGGACACACGGGTTGCTGCCAATAATGCGTGCGGCGACCAACTGGTCGCAGACCGCGAACCAATTCTGACCGACGCCGCCTGCGCGGCCGTCCGGCACAGATCAACACAGGAGGCCGTATGGCGGGCAGCAGCGTCATCGGACTGGACATCGGCAGTCAGCAAATCAAGGCAGTTCACGTAGAGCGACGCCGGCGGGAGTGGAGCATTCTCTCGGCCGGGATTGTCCCCACACCGCCCGATGCGGTACAGGACGGGGTGATCCTGTCGCCTCCTCTGGTGGCTGAGGCAGTGCGGCAGTTGCTGCGCGACTCGCGCATGCCACCCGTAGATACCGTCGCAGCGGTGTCGGGAACGCACGTACTGGTGCGGTCAATCCGGGTGCCGGACATGAACGCTGCGGCGTTGAAGCGTTCGATCCGGTTCGAAGCCGCCAAACACGTGGATCAGGGTTCCACCGGGATCTCCATCGAAAACTGCGCGGTCGAGTACGAGGTGCGTGGGAAGGTCGGCACGCCTTCGCAACTGGATGTCCTTCTCGTCGTGGCGCCGCAGCCGATGGTCACCGGACGAGTGTCGGTGATCGAAGGCGCAGGACTGGAAGCCGTGGCGGTGGACGTCGAAGCATTCGCCCTGCTGCGGGCGCTGGATGCAGCGGGGTGGCTGCCGGGGGAGAACCAGGCGGTGGTCGTGTGCGATATGGGAGCCACCTTCACGGATGTCAACATCGTGGTGGGAAACCAGGTCGCCGTCACCCGCAGCATCCCGATCGGCGGGAATTCGCTCACGACGACACTCGCCTCGGTGCTGAACGTGCCCGTCGAGGAGGCGGAGGAGCACAAACGGTTTATGGAGGTGGGCGGCGGCGAGGCAAGCCACGCGGCTGCAGTCGGGATGGAAACACCGAACATGGCGCGTCAGGTCGTGGTGCCGTTCCTGGATGAACTCATCCGCGAGCTGCGACGCTCCGTCATCTATTTTCAGTCGCAGGCGGCCGAGGCGGGGATGTCGGTCGCTGTCGAGCAGGTCGTGCTTGCCGGCGGGGGAGCGCAATTGGCCGGGCTGGCGGAATACTTGCAAGACCGGCTCGGCATGGAGATCCGCTGTCTCGACCCGCTGGCGATGCATCCGGATAGTGCGGCCGCCACGCAGTGGCAGGGTCACGGCGCCGAGTTCGCGGTGGCGACGGGCCTTGCACTGAAGGAGTATGTGTGATGGCGAATGTGAATCTGATTTCGGCCCGCCGTGCGGAGCGGGTGCGCCTGAGCCGCATCGCACGGGGCCTCATCGGTAGTGTCGGCCTGACGCTGATTGTCGGCCTGGCGAGCGCAGGAACTATGACGCTCCGCATCATGATGGTGAAGAACGAACTTGCCGGCATTCAGCGCGAACTGGGCCGGTTGGCGCCGATCCGCACGGAAATCGAAACCAATGATAGTGAGCGATCGGCATTGAAGCCGAAGCTCGACACCCTGAACGAGGCCCGCCTGCGGACGCGCCGGTGGTGGGACATTCTTGAGGGCTTGAAGCGGGCAGTGCCGGAGCAGACCTGGCTCACGGGCATTTCGATGGAGGGCCGAGGCGAAGCGGGCCCGACGCTGCGTATGACCGGTACCACCGTAAGCCAGGAACGTGTGGGGGAAACCATGCTCCGCCTGTCGGAGCAATCGAGCTACTACAGCAAAGTGGACCTGCGCTACACACAGGCTGCACAGGGCCTCTTCGGAGACGTCGTCGAGTTCGAGTTGGCTTCGGTGATACAGCCGTTTGAGCTGCAGCCCGCTGCCGAGAACAAGGGAACCGGGGATGAAGCTAAGACCAACTAAGGGAACCGAGCAGAATTAATCCTCCCACCCGTGAGGAGACACGGCGGCATCTGAGAGGACACAACTGGACGGAATCATGTACGTCATGGTGTTATGGAACTCACTGCCGCCGCCACTGCCCTCCTCCAAGTTACCG
>SXGS01182118.1_pt1 | contig 21362 bp, 17 predicted proteins | sample 3174681 | NCBI WGS metagenome assembly SXGS01 (sample SAMN11356861, study PRJNA531348) | freshwater metagenome | isolation source: freshwater sample F1-80 | place: China: Fuxian Lake, Yuxi | collected 2017-12-25 | reverse complement strand
TCGCCGAGCCCGGCCGCGGAAACGCGCTCCGGATCGTGAACCTCTATCGCTGGCTCGCGGCGCTGCCTCCGGTGTCGCACGAAGCGGGCTTCAATCAAGCGGCGCAGGAATGCGCGCTCATGATGCACAAGAACGGGCAGCTTTCGCACACGCCGCCCATGTCGTGGGGCTGTTACTCGAGTCTCGGTGCGTCCGGCGCCGGAACCAGCAACATCGCGACCGCTCCCGGCGTCGGCGCGGTCGACCTCTACATGATCGATCCCGGCAACCCGACGACCATCGGTCATCGGCGCTGGATCCTCTCGGGCTCGCTCGGCCCCATCGGGCTCGGCTCGACGAGCGGGTACTCGTGCATGAAGGTGCTCGGCGGCAGCGGCAGCGCGAGCCAATCCTTCACCGCGTGGCCGCCCGCGGGACGGATCCCCTTCGCCGCGTGGAACGTGTCGTTTCAATCGCTCGACGAGACCGGCTGGACGGTGCAGAGCGAGTCGATCGCGCTCGCGGGCGCCGTGGTTTCGGTTGCAGAGGACGGCATCGACCGGCCCGTCCAAACCGTCGAGCTGATGGGCGGCTTTGGCTCCGCGCACGCGCTGCGCTTCAACCCGAAGGGGTGGCAGACGAGCGCCGGGCACACGTACCACGTGAGCGTGAGCGGGGGCTCGAGCCCGATCGAGTACGACGTCGAGGTCCTCGCCTGTCCGTGACGGGCCGCGTTCGACGTCGCAGTGCCGCCGCGGTGGCGAGCCCGATCGAGTACGACGTCGAGGTCCTCGCCTGTCCGTGACGGGCCGCGATCGACGTCGCAGTGACGCCGCGGTGGCGAGCGCGAGCATCAAGATCGGGCTGAGGCGCAGCCGGGCCGCGTGCGACGTCGCAGCGGCGCCGCGATGGCGAGGGCGAGCATCAAGATCGGGCTGAGGCGCAGCCGGCCCGCGTGGCGTTTGCCATGGGAGGCGCCGGCGCGGTGGGCGATGAGGCACGAGTCGGAGCTCGAGCTGTCGCAGCCATCGAGGCTCTCGGAGCCGTCGCTCGATGGCCCGCCGCTGCACGCGTCGCTCGCGGTGTCGTAGCCGTCGCCCGAGTCGCCGCTGCAGTCTTCACTCGCCGTGCTGTAGCTCTCGCCGGACTCGCCGCTGCACGCGTCGCTCGCGGTGTCGTAGCTCTCGCCGGACTCGCCGCTGCAGTCTTCGGAGCCCGAAAAATCCGGCATGGGACCGTCGCTCGCATCCGCATCCGCATCCGTGTCCGTCGCGCCGCCTTCGCTGTCCAGGTCGTCAACGCCGCTGCTCTCGGCCGCGATGTAGGAGCCGCTCGTGTCGCCCGCGCACGCGTCGTCTTCGTAATAGTAGTAATCGGGCGCCTGCTCGTCCTCCGGCACGAACAGCACGTACGCCACCTCGGCCTCGCGGTGCCCGCAGCTCTCGTGCACCTCGTAGACGGGCACCTCGGTCGTGCCGCTCGTGCCTCCTGACGGTGAGCCGCCGCTCGTCGCACCGCCGCTCGCGCCCGTCGTCGACCCGCTCGGATCGAGGCAGCCGCTCACGTCGACGCTGTTCGCGACGATGACGGGCGACACGGAAGGGCCGCTCGTCGCAACGGCCGTCGTGAGCTCGCCGGTTTCGTGCGGCTCGAGCTCGAGCGCGATGCGTGTGATCCACGCGTCCTTGGGAGCCATGCCGCCGAGCGCGACCGCGAGGTCGTCAGCCGCGGGGAGGCAGCGAAACAGCGAGGGATCGACCTCGCCCGCGGCGACGCTCTCGGCGCAGCCAGCGCCCCCATCGACGACGCCGAGCTCCGCGCGCGGGCAGCTCGCCGCGACCGGGCTCGCGAGCGCCATCGCCTTGGTGCTCGCGGCCGAGCACGCGCCAAGGTCGAAGCCGCCGCCGAGGTAGACCGACGCACGCAGCGCGTACGCGGGGATCAGCGCGTCGACGACGTGCGCGTTCGTGGGCACGAGGGGTGTTGTGAAGAGCTCGTGCCCTGCGGCCTCGACGAGCCAGTGGCTGGGCGAAGCCAGCGCCGCGGACCGTCGCGCGCGATAGTCGCTTTCTCCTAGCGCCGCATCGAACGCGAGCGCGGCGCCATCGAGCGTCGCCGCGGTGCCATTGGCGAGACCGGCGCGGCCTTCTGCGATGACGAACGTGGTGACGTCGAGCGGCGCCGTCCCCGCGCGCGTGAGGACGAACGGGAGCGCGGGGTCATGAGCGGGCGCGGTCACTCGCAACGTCGGCGTCGTAGTCGCGCCGTCCTCCGTCGAGGTCCGGAGGGCGACGAAGCGCATCGGCTCGAGCGCCACGAGCGCCGCCGCGAGCGCCGGCTCGACCTCCAGGCCCTCGCTCTTCGCCCATTGCTCGAGGTCAGCCGTGTCGCTCAGCACCTTCACCTCGTGCACCGGCGAGGCGGCCTCGTGGAGCAGATCGCCGACGACCTCGACCCGCGGCTCTTCGCTCGTTCCCGCGCAGGTCGCCGAGTGCCCCTCGGGCGAGAGCACGCGCTTCGCCGTCGCCACCTCGAGCGCCTCGAACCATGCCTCCGTCGCGAGGTCGAGGCTCGCGCCTGGACGCGCGGGCACGATGAGCGCCGCCGCGCCGCGGCCTCCCAACATGTGTGCCTGCGCCCACAAGGTCGAGCGCGTCGGCCCGAGCGCCATCGCGACGCGCAGCCGGCTCGGCGCGGCATCGGGGTGGGACGTCACGAGCACAAGCGCGCGCGCATCGTGGGATGCGAGGCCGAGCCCGAGCGAGAGCGCGACCGCTGCGAGCGGGAAGGCGCGGCTTCTTGGCGAGGTGAGCATGGGAGTCGACGTGGTGCCGAGAGGACGGCCTCGCTCGGCTTCGGCGTGCGTGCGGCGATCGATGCGCTCGACCGCCGCCGTCGGTGCGCTCCCGCTATCCACGATCCGGGCCAACGAAATACAGCCAGTTTTTCGGGGTATTTCGCGTCACCGCGCGCAGCGTGAAGTGCCGTTCACGCGCGGTGTGAATGGCATTCACAGCCGCGGCTCCGCGAACCGACGACTCCTTGATCGGAGCCGGCCGAGCCCGTCGCTCAGGGGGTGGGCGCCGTGCAGTCGGTGCAGCGCAGATCGTCGAGCTCTGCGCCCTCGACGAGGCCGTTCACCCAGTCGACGAAGCGCTTGCCGCCGACGTTGACGGTATAGAAATTGTCGAAGCCGAGGATGCAGTGCTGCTCGCCCGAAGGAACGAAGCTCGCGAAGCGCGGTGCCTTCGCCTCGATGCTGTCGATCGACGCCAACATTTGTTGCGACCACTCCTCGGGGGTCGTGCCGCCCATCACCTTGAAATAGAAGGCCTGGGTCTCGTCGAAGGCCGTGTTGTACTGAGAGAAGGTCGCGTCCGCGTAGTAGCTCGTCATCTCCATGTAGAGGTCGACCATGCTGAGGCCGAGGATGTCGACCTTCATCGGATCGAGCCCGGGGATCCAGCTCGGCAAGGCCGCCTGCGCGTTCCACTTCGGGAAGCTCTGCTCGAAGAAGTCCTTCGTGATGATCCCCGCGCCCGAGTCGCCGAGCTGCGCGATGCGTGAGCTCGGGTAGTGCTTCGCGACGTGGGCGGACCACAGGGCCGCGCCGTACGAGCCCGCGCTGCATCCCGTGACGAGAATGTTCTCCGGAGCGCTGAAGCCCGCGTAGACCCAGTCGAGCACCGTGCTCGCGTTGACCGCGCCCTTGTGCTCGATGGTGACGCCGTCGCCGTAGTCGACCACGGAATCGCCCCAGTGGACGTCGCCGGTGCAGTACGGGACAATCACGTGGTACCAGTCGCGAAACGGATTCTCGGCGTTCGCGACGTCGTAGATCCCGTGAGACTCGCCCGCGGCGATCTGTTTGGCGATCCCATCGACGTTCGCCTCGAAGATCGCGTCCGCGACGCCGCAGGTCTTCGCGTTCCAGCAGGCGCCGCCGCCCATGAAGTCGATGACGACCTTGTTCACCGTGCCCTTGCGGACCCAGTACTTGTAGTCAGTGCCGCGCGAGCAGACCGACTCGCCGCCGGGGGCAAATTCGTTCCAGCCCTCGGCGAGCCCTGTGGGCAACGTCGGCGCGCTCTCTCCGCCGGCCGCGCCCGACGCGCCGTCGCTGCTCTCGCCGCTGCAGCCCATGGCAAGCGCCGCGAAGAGCGCGAGCGCGGCCGCACCCGCTGCGCCGCCATGCTGCAGCATTGAAGGTCGCGTCACGGGCAGGGAGCCTCGACGCAGGTCTTCATCATCCCCATTCCGCAGCAGTAGGTGCTCGAGCATTCGTTGGGCGCTTCGCACGAGGCCGCGAGGGCGAGCTTGATCGGGTGGCAGGTCTTGTTGCTCGCACGGCAGAACCCGCCGGCGATGCAGTCGGCGTCCCCGTTGCACGAGGCCGGGCACGTCCCGAGCGTGCCGTCGCAGAGATACGGCGTGCACGCTGGCGTTCCCGCGTCGAACTTCATGACCGGCGTGCAGGTGCCCTCGACGCCGGTCTGGTTGCAGCTGTCGCAGCTGCCGTCGCACGCGGTGTTGCAGCAGAATCCGTCGGGTTGGGGGCAGAAGCCGCTGAGGCAAGCGCTCGGTTTGCTGCACGTGGCGCCGGTCGCGAGCTGCTTCTTGCAGTTGCCGCCCACGGTGCAGTATTCGCCCATGGCGCAGGCCGCGTCCGAGGCGCACTTCCCGCACGTCCCGGGTGAGCCGTTCGCGTGCACCCTCCCGAGATCGCAGAACGCCGTCGAGCAGTCCTTCGGGATCTTGCAGCCCTTCGACTCCGCACACGGCTTGCAGCTTCCGCCGCAGTCGACGTCCGTCTCGGTGCCGTTCATCGCCAGGTCGAGGCATCCGCCGAGGACGCAGTTGCCCTCGTCGTCGCACGTCTCCCCGCCGTTGTCGCTGCACGCCGTGCCCTTCGGCGCGAGGTCGATCCCGCAAGCGCCGTCGGTGCATGTCGCGAGCTGGCACGACGTGCCGGTCGGGTCGCAGTCGTCCGGCGAGCTGCACTCGGGCATCGCGCCGCCGCCGCCCGCCGTCGCGCTCGAGCCGCCGCCTCCGGCGCTCGATGTCGAGGTCGCACCTCCCGTGCTCGAGGTCGCGAGGGTGGTGCCCGCGCCGCCCGCGCCGCCCGCGCTCGCGGTGCTCGTCGTGAGCCCCTCGGGCTTGGCCTCGATGGAGCTCAACCCGCTGATGACATCGCAGCCGGCCATCGCGCCGACGGCCAGCGCGCCGACGGCCAGCGCCCCGAACGTCCAAACGTGAGTCGCTCTCATCGTCGTCGCTCTCATCGTCGTCGCTCTCATCGTCGTCGCCTCGCGGTTCGCGCCCGTTTTCGCGCCCGTTTTCGCGCCCGTTTTCGCCGCAGCTCTTCGCGGATCCATCAGAACGTCCCTCGCATGCCGAGCCCGAACGGGGACACGATGGGCTCGAGCGCAACGAGGCTCGCGCTCGCCTTCGTCTCGTCCTTCGCGTCGTCATTCTTGTCGAGCAGCAGCAGCGCGACGCCGCCCCCGATCCCGACGCCGGCGATGATGAAGCTCGCGGTCGCGAGATGGGCGCGCGGCTCGTTGGCCGCGATCTCCGACTCGAAGCACTGCTCCTTGCAGCGCGCCTCGAGGTCCGATGCGCGGCTCAGCGTCTTGATCCCCGCCACGGTGCCCGTGATGAGGAACGATGCGCCGACGCCGAAGCTCGCGAGCGCCAACGGCGGCAGCGAGAATCCTCCGCTCGTGGTCCCGGTGTCAGCGACTTGATCCGGCACCGTCGCCAGCGGCGCTGCCTCGGGCGCAGGAGCGCTCGTCGCTGGCGAGTCCGCTGCCGGCGCGCTCGCTGGAGTTGTCGGTGCAGGCGCGGGCGCGGCCTTCGCCGGTGCGGGCGCGGGCGGGTCGAAGGGCGTCGCGGGCGCAGGCGCAGCCTTCGCCGGTGCCGGTGCCGCCTTTGCTGGTGCGGGTGCGGGCGCTGCCTTTGCCGGTGCGGGCGCGGGCTGCGCATGGAGCGCCCCGGACGTCGAGAGCACCACGGCCGTCGCGCCGAGCGCCACCCCGAGCCGCATGCGGCGCATCAGAAGGTCGCCGCGCGCAGCGTGACCGCTACAGTAAGAAGGCCCCGAATCGCTCATGATTGCGGGCTACTCTACCGGGGCTTCGTGAGCGGCGTCCATCCCGACGTCTCGGTGAGCGCCGATGCCTCTCCATTTCCTCGCACGATGCTCGACGGACCCGCACTTTACGATCGCGTGATGCGCGGCTGGCTCATCGCCGGTGGCGCCCGCTCTCGTCGCGTTCGCTACCGTTTCAGCGACGAGCTCCACGTGCTCGACCTCCCGGGGCGCGGCGCGCTGCCTCCGGTCGTCCTGGTGCACGGCTTCAGCGCCTCGGGCGCCTCGCAGTACGGGCCGCTCGTGATGGGACTCCGCGATCGCGTGACGAGGATCTTCCTGCCCGATCTTCCCGGCCACGGCGGCAGCAGCGTGCCCGCCTCCGGCCTCGATGCGCCTGCCATGATCGACGGCTTGACCGCCGCGGTCGACGAGCTGCTCGACGAGCCCGCCGTGATGTTCGCAAGCTCGATGGCCGGCGGCGTCGCCGTGCATGTCGCGCTGCGCCGCCCCGACGCGCTCCGCGGCCTCATGCTGTGCTCGCCGAGCGGCGCGCCGTTCGCGCCCGACCAGGCCGAGAAATTCGCGCGCGTGTTTCGCGTCCAGAGTCACGAGGACGCGCTCGCGTTCGTCGACCGCCTGAGCCCGCACCCGTGGTGGAAACGGCACGCCTACGCCTGGGGCATTCGGCAGGCGTTCAGCCGGCCGCACCTGGTGAAATTGCTCGACGACGTACCGACGATGCGCTTCCTCGAGCCGGACGAGCTCGCCGCGCTCTCGATCCCGGTGCACCTCGTGTGGGGCCGCGCGGACGAGGTGCTGCCCGCCTCGCAGCTCGACTTTTATCGCGCGCATTTACCAAGGACCGCCACCATCGAGACCCCGCACCAGTTCGGGCACGCGCCGTTCCTCGACCACGCCGAGGAGCTCACCCAGCTGTTCCTCGGGTTCGTTCGTCGCGTGGCGGGCTGAAGTTCGTTCGTCGCGTGGCTTGGTTGCAGTCGGTTCGTCGCGTGGCTGGCTGAGTCCGTTCGTCGCGTGGCTGGCTGAGTCCGTTCGTCGCGGGGCCGGCGAGTGTCGTTCGTCGCGGGGCCCGCTAAAGTTTCTCAAGCCGCGGCCGTTCACCGTGTCGAGCAGGCGTCTGTCTCGCTCGTAGCATGCCGTTCTCCATCGCCAGCAACGTCCCGTCGCTCATCGCTCAGCGCAACCTCTCGCGCCAGCAAGAGGGCTACGAGCGCGCGATCGAGCGGCTCTCGAGCGGCTACCGCGTCAACTCCGCGTCCGACGATCCGGCCGGCGTCGCCGTGATCTCCAGGCTCTCCGCGCGGATCTCGGGCCTCGGCGCGGCGACCCGCAACGCCAATACGGGCCTCTCGATGGCCGAGACGGCCGAGGGGTCGCTCGCCGAGATGACCACGGTCGTCGATCGCATGCGCGAGCTCGCGGTCGAGGCGTCGAACGGCGTCCTCACCTCGGCGGACCGAACTCTCCTGGACACCGAGTTCGCGGAGCTCATCGAAGAGGTCGACCGCATCGCCTCGGCGTCCGATCACGGCACGACCGAGCTCTTGAGCGGTGCGTCGGTCACGTACAGTTATCAGGTCGGCGCCGAGGCGGGCGCGACGACCCTCGACGTGACGTTCGGAGCCATCTCCACGACGACGCTCGCCATCTCCACATCGACGCTCTCGGGCAGCGGCACGAAGAACGCCTCGGACGCCATCACCGCCATCGACCTCGCGCTCGAGACCATCAACACCCGGCGCGCGAGCTTCGGCGGTGCCGTGAGCGCCTTCGAGTTCTCGATCTCGCACAATGACACGCTCTCCACGAACCTCGAAGAGAGCCTGAGCCGCCTGCGCGACGCCGACATCGCCGAAGAGTCCGCGCTGCTCGCGCGCTACAAGGTCATGATCGAGGCGGGCGCCGCGGTGCTCGCGCAGGCGAACCAGCTCCCCAGCATCACGCTCGCGCTGCTCGGTGTCTCGGGCACCTGAGCTCCTGACTCCGGCTGACTCCGGCTGACTCCGGCTGACTCCGGCTGGCTCCGGGGTCGCCCAGTCCCTGTCGTTTGCAGCGTCGTGAGCGCTGGTCTAGAGCAGGAGCCCCATGATCGGCACTCTATCTAGCCGCGCCGGCGCTGCCCGCCGCGTGATCCGGCCGGCCCTCGCGCCCGCCTTCACGCCGCCCCTCGCGCTCTTCGCCTCGCTGGCCCTGTCGCTGGCCCTGTCGCTGGCCTTGTCGCTGGTCAGCCGCGGCGCCTTCGCCGCCCCCGAGGCGCACCTCTTGCGCATCGATCCGCGCGCCGCGATGGACAACGGCCAGCCGTTGCTCACCACGGTCGTCGAGCTCGTCCAGAACAAGCGGATGAGCACGGTCACGAGCCAGTGCGCGACCTTGACGGGCGACGCGAACCTCGACTGCTTGTCGGACGCGCTCTCCAAGCCCGAGGCGCTCTACACGCCGCTCAAGTTCCTCGAAGAGAACGCCCTCTTCATGGTCACCGTCGACGGCAAGGACATGCCGGCGAGCTTCGTGTCGCGTCAGCGCTGGGGCGACAGCAAGGCCCAAGAAGGTGTCGGCACGGCATGGCTGCTCATGATCGATGCCGGCGCCAGCATGGGCGCGCGCTTCGGCGAGGCGCGTGACGTCGCCAAGGCGTTCGTCAACGCGATGGACCCGGGCGACACCGTGAACATCATGTTCTTCAACGACTCGAGCGTCGTGAAGGACTCGGGCTGGATCAACAAGAAGGGAGAGGCCGCGGCGTTCGTCGAAAGCGTGCAGAAGACCTTCCCCGACCAGGGGCGCACGCGGCAGCTCTTCAACATCGTCAAGACCGGCGCGACCGATGCGTTCCGCGAGCTCGGCAACGCCGGCACGCTCACGGTGCCGATGCACCAGGCGATGGTCGTGCTCTCCAACGGCGCGAGCGGCACCGACACCGGCTCACCGTCGCAGAGCGCGCTCCTCGTGCGCGACTACATGACGAAGGGGCGCTTCCCCGAGGACAACAAGACCCTCCCGAAGGCGCCGGTGCCCATCATCAGCGTGTGGTTTCCGACGCGCGAGACCGAAGAGCTCTTCCAGAACGCGAAGCTCTTCATGGAGAACCTCGCCAACACCGAAATCGGCGGGTTTTACAGCATCGTTCGCGACGGGCAGGGCAGCCGCGGCGTGCGCATCGCGCAGGCCGTGCGCAAGCGCTTCGATCAGATGCACATCATCAAGTGGCGCGTGCCGTGCGTCGCGCCGAGCGTGCAGCAGACCTTCAAGCTCGTCTTCAAGAGCACCGACCCGCCGATCGCCGGCGACAATTTCATCGACGTCCCGGTGGGCATCGATCCGACGACCTGGCCTCTCGACGTCGACTACGAGCAGACGGTGCAGGCGGCGCAGAAGAGCAAGCTCCACGCGGGCGGCAAGGTCCGCGTGTTTGGCAGCTTCTGCTGGGGCTCGGACGAGAAGCGCGCCAAGCTCTACCTCATCCCGAAGAATCAGGAGCTGCCCGAGACGCTCAAGGGCAAATCGCTCGAGGAGGCGAAGAAGGCGCAGCAGACGCTCGTCGCCTCGCAGCTCGTCGGCAACGCCATCGACTCGGGCGAGGGGTACGTCGAGTTCGAGCTACCCGACAACGAGAAGTTCTTGCAGCTCGTCGACAAGAAAAAGAGCACCTACCAGGCGCGGCTCGTCGTCTACGACACGAAGCTCAACCGCACGAGCGCGGTCACTGCCGAGAAGATCCTCACGGTCGCGGCCCAGAAAAAACCGCTCAATTATCTGCTGATCGGCGGCGCGACCTTCGGTGGCGTCGTCGTGCTGCTCCTGCTCGTGAACCTGCTGCGCGGTGGTGGTGGCGGCGGCGGGCGTCGCGGTCCCGCGCCCCGTCCGATGACGCCGGGCCCGGGGCCGGGCGCCGGTCCTGGCGGCGGCTATCCCCCTCCCGGCGGCGGCGGCTATCCACCCCCGGGGTACGGCCCGCCGCGCTAGCTCCGGGCTGGCGCATGAAGGTCATCAAGCCCCTCAAGCTCGGCGTCCTCTACCGCACGTTCGAGAGCGATCGTCGCGCGTATTTCGCTCCGACGCTGCTCCTCTATTTCTCGTTCGACGCGCCGTCGGTGCCGCTCCAAGAGCTGCACCTCTGGACGATGCTCGCCGAGGAGCTGGGGGAGGGCGTGCCGCTCGACGAGTGCCTGCCGAAGCCGTGCGGGGAGGTGCTGCTCACCGCGCGCGCGTACCCGCCCTCGGGCGAGGCTCCCTCGTGCGCCGTGCGCGTCACGTTAGGCGGCGTCGACAAGCAGCTCTACGTGTTCGGCGACCGCGAGTGGCGCCGCGGGGTCCCGACCGAGCCGGTCCCGTTTCGTGAGCTGCGGCTCGGCTGGCAGACCGCGTTCGGCGGCCCGGGCTTCGCACCGAATCCGGCGGGCCTCGGCGCCGCTTTGGTGCCGACCGAGCGCGGCGCCGTCCAGCCGCTGCCGAACGTCGAGCACCCGAAGCGCCTGGTCGGCTCGCCGAGCGATCGCCCCGAGCCGGCGACGTTCGCGGCCATGGGGCCCACGGCGCCGTCGCGCGTGCGGCTCGCGGGCACCTACGACGAGCGCTGGCTCGAGCAGAATTACCCGGGTTTTCCGGAGGATTTCGACGCGAACTACTTCAACGTCGCGCCGGCGGATCAGCGCCTCGCGGGGTTCTTTCGCGGCGACGAGACCTTCGTGCTCGAGAACCTGCACCCGACGCGCGCGCACATCGAGGCACGGCTGCCGGGCCTCGCGACGCGGTGCTTCGTCACGCGGACGACGCCCGAGGGCGAGGAGTTTCGCGAGATCGCGATGCGCATCGACACGGTCCACCTCGTGCCGCATCGCCTGAGCGGCGTCGTCGTGTTTCGCGGCGTGACGCCCGTCGCCGAGGACGACGCGAGCGACGTGCTCCAGCTCGTCGCGGCCTGCGAGCGCCCCGGCGAGCCGCGGTCGGTCGAGCACTACCGCGCGGTGCTGGCGCAGCGGCTCGACCGCAAGCGGGCGCACCTCTATGGGCTCCGCGACAAAGATCTCATGCCGGCTCGCGACGAGAGCGTTCCGCTGCTCGCCGAAGAGGGCCTCGGCGCCATCGAGGCGCACCTCAAGACCGACGGCCTCGTCATCGAGAACCAGCGCCGCGGCGCCACCGAGAAGCTCGAGCTCTTGCGGCAAGAGCTGCGCGAGCGCGGCGTCGATCCGGACCAACACCTGCCGAAGGAGCTGCCGACGCAAGCGGAGCGGCCGCCGCTCGACGAGCTCGCCGAGTACGTCGACGACGCGATGCGCACCGCCGAGTCCGCGCGCGAGGCGACCCAAAAAGAGCTCGATCGGGCGATGGCGGACCTTCGTCAGACCTGCTCGGAGCACGGCGTGGACTTCGACGCGCTGCTCGCGAAGAAAGAAGCCGAGCAGGGCGGCCCGCCGAAGTTCAGCGCCAAGGAAGAGCTGGGCAAGCTCGAGGCGCTGCTATTGCTCGCCAAGCACGCGGGCGTTCGGCTCGAGCACGTCGAGGCGCAGCTCGCGGACGACGATCTCATGGCGAAGCTCGAGCGCACCGAGGCCGAGCTCAAGGGCGCCTACCGCAAGTTCGCGCAGCATTTTCCGGCCGCGCAGCGCCTAGCCGGCGAGCCGGCCCTTCTGCTGCGGCGCGAGGTGCTGGCCGCGGTCGCGGCGCGCGAGAGCCTCGCCGAGCGCGATCTCACCGGGGCGGATCTGTCGGGGCTCGATCTCTCGGGCGTCGACTTGCGGGGTGCGTTCCTCGAGCAGGCGAACCTCACGGGCGCGATTTTCGCGGGCGCCGATCTCTCCCTCACTGTCATCGCGCGGGCCGACCTCACGCGCGCGGATCTGCGGCAGGCGCTGGTCGCGGGCGCGAACTTCGGCGACGCCACGCTCGACGGCACGCTCTTCGGCGCGGCGGATCTCACGGGCGCCGTGTTCGCCAAGGCGCGCCTCCGCGGCGTCGATCTGCGCGGCGCGACGCTCGATCGCACCGACATGCTCGACGTGAGCATCGTCGACAGCCAGCTCGCCGGCGTGCGCGCGACCGAGCTCTCGCTCCTCGGCACCACGGACAACGAGCTCGACCTGTCGGGCAACGATTTTTCGGGGGCCGTACTCTTGCGCTCGAACCTCATCAAGGTTCGGCTCGACCGGGCGTGCTTCGTCGAGGCGAGCCTGCGCGAGTGCGTGCTCTACGGTGTCAAGGCCGACGGAGCGGACTTCTCCCGCGCCGACTGCAGCAACCTGCGCGTCGTGATGGACTCGACGTTCGCGGGGGCGCGCTTCGACGGCGCGACGCTCAGGAAGGCCAACCTGCGCGGGGCGCTGCTTCGCGGCGCGGATCTCTCGGGCGCGGATCTCTCGGGCGCGGATCTCTCGGGCGCGGATCTCACCGAGGCGAGCCTCCACCGCGCGACGGGCAAGGGCGCGCTCTTCGTCAAGACGAACCTCACCCGCGCCGACGTGCGAGGCGCAGATCTGATGGAGGCGGTGCTGCAGAAGGCCACCATCGAAGAGACCGACTTTCGGGGTGCGAACCTGTTCCGCGCCGATTTCGCCAAGGTGCGAGGCAAGCGCGGCACCCGCTTCGACGACGCCAACCTGAAGTTCATCCGCTTCGTCGATCGCTAGAGTCGAGAACGCGACATGAGTGTCCTCTCTGCCACACGAGCTCGCGAGAGCCAGCCATGAACCGCGAAGAGCTGCTCGGCAAGGTGCGACGCGGCGAAGTGCTCGAGGGGCTCGACCTCGGCGGGCTCGATCTGTCCGGGGCCGACCTCGGCGGCGGTGCCTTCGAGCATTGCCGCTTTCGGGGCGCGCGCCTCGGCAAGGCGTCCCTGGCCGAGACGATCCTGCACGAGTGCGATCTCTCGGGGGCCGAGCTCACGGGCGCGAGCCTGCGTCACGCGACCTTCATCAAGGTCTCGCTCGTCGATGCGCGCCTCTCGCTCGCCTGCCTCACCGCCGCGCGCCTCGTGGAGTGCGATCTCACGCGGGCCGATTTCACCGCCGCCGCGCTCGAGATCGCCCAGCTCGTCAAGCCCAAGCTCGAGCACGCGTGCTTCGCCAAGACGGTGCTCGATCGCGTGGCGCTGCTCGAGCACGACGGCACCGATGGCCTCGATCTTCGCGGCGCGCGACTCAAGCAGACTGTCCTCATGGCGGCGGATCTGCGCACGGCGCGGTTCGAGGGCGCGTCCTTCGAGCTCGCCGTCATGAACGACTGCGACCTCTCGGGGCAGTCCTTCGCCGGGATGTCGCTCGCCCTCACGCAGCTCTCGAAGGCGAAGCTCGCGGGCTGCGACCTTTCGGGCGCAGACGTGGAGCGCTGCAACTTTCACGAGGCCGATCTCGCGGGCGCCACGCTCGACGGCGTCCTCGGTCGGCATGCGATGTTCTTCGGGGCGAAGCTCGCGGGGGCCTCGCTCAAGAAGGCGAGGCTCGGGGGCTCGGTGTGGAACGAGAGCGAGCTCACGGGCGCGAACTTTGAAGGCGCCGAGCTGCGCGAGAGCGTGCTCCAGAAGGTCAGCGCGGCGAAGTGCCGTTTCGCGAACGCCGATCTTTCGTACGCGGACTTTTCGCATGCGGACCTCTCGGACTGCGACTTCACCGGCGCGAAGCTCTTCCGCGCGCGCCTCCACAAGGCCCAGACGGCCGGCGCCAAGCTGCCGCTCCTGTCGGGCGCGCTCGGCGACGACTCCGATCTCGCCGAGGCCGAGGCCTTCGAGCCCAAGCACTAGCCCGCGAAGCACGCGGTGACGCCGGCTCCCCCGACCGCGCAGCGTGCTCTGGCTCCCCGGACCGCGCCGCGGGGGAGGACCGGGGAGGGGGCGTTCTCCGCGCAGCGCTGCGAGCCGGGTTGCTCGCGAGAGAATTCTCCGGTCGCTCCTCGCCCGCGACGCGCGTAACCTCGGCGGCACCGTCATGAGCAACCTGGCACGCGACCTCGACACGCAGATCACGCAGGAATACGGGACGGTGCTGCGCCGTGACGGCGAGCTGTTCGTCGTGCGCGCACCCACGGGCGATCTGCGCGCGCGCCGCGCCGCGAGCTGCCTCGTCGAGCCGGGCGAGGGCGATCTCGTGCTGGCGGCGACCGGCGCGGGCGGCCACGCCTATCTGCTCGCGGTGCTCGAGCGCGACGCGAAGCGGCCGACGCGCCTCGTCGCCGACGGAGAGCTCGCGATCGAGCCGACTGGCAAGCTCACGCTCGCGGCGCACGGCGTCGAGGTCGTGGCGCGGGAGTCGCTCGCCTTCTTCGCCGCCAAGGTCTGCGTGAAGGCGCTCGAGGCCGGCGTCGTGGTCGACCGGCTCTCGCTCGTCGGGCGCACGCTCGAGAGCGAGCTCGAGCGCATCAAGAGCTTCGCCAAGTCCTTCGACTCGGTGCTCGAGCGCTTCAGCCAGCGCACCAAGCGTAGCTACCGCACCGTGACCGAGGCCGATCACGTGCGCGCCGAGCGGATCGACTATGTCGCGCGCCGCACCATGAACCTTCACGGCGAGAACGCCATCGTCACCGCCGAAGCGCTCGTGAAGGTCGACGGCGCCCAGATCCACGTCGGCTGAGCCGCACCCGCGACTCGACCCCTCGGGACGTCGCAAGGACCTCCCCCTGAGGCGTCGGGCGCGCCCGAAAGGACCCCAACGATGTTCGCCAATTCGCAGCTGATGGGCCTCGACCTCGCGTTTCCCGACGTGTGCCTCACGCCCGTCGGGCCCGCGGTCGTGCCCATTCCGTACCCCAACGTCGGCCTCGGCCCCACGGCCGTGGGCTTCTACCCGAAGGTCCTCTGGATGTGCACGCCGGCGCACAACATGGGGACGGTCATTCCGCTCACGAACGGCGACAACGCGGGCGTCGCCACGGGCGTGGCCTCCGGCACCGTGATGGGCCCCTCGCGCCACCTCACCGCCTCTTTCACGACGCTCGTCGGCGGCCTGCCCGCGACGCGCCTCACCAGCGTCTCCCTGCAGAACTCGACCAACATGGTCGGCATGCGCATCGTGCCGAGCCAGGTGAAGGTGCTGCTGCTCGCGCCCTGAGCCGACGGGAGTGCGCTACGCGGAACGAAACCGCGCGGCGCTCTTGGATCCCGTCGCGCAGTGGCACGTTGAGAAACCCAAATGCCGATCGCGACGAGCCTGCGCCCACTCGCCATCTTGTCCCTCCTCGCCGCCTGCGCGTGCACTCCCGCGCGCACCCCCGGGGCGCCGCCGCTGAGTCCGCGCCCGCCGCATTCGGCATCGGCGCCGCCTCCTCCGGTATTCTCGCTCGCGGCGCAGGTCGCCACTGCGGACACCGACCCGCCCACGCCCGGAGTGTCGTCGAAGATCACCAGCGTGACCGTGTACACAGTCGTCTTCCGATAGCGAACGCATCCCCGAGCTCGAGATGTTGGCGCTCGGCAAGACCCAGGAGCGAGCGCAAAGCATGACTCGCAGCTCGGGCTCGTTCTACCGCGCGCGCGAGAAGTACCTCGAGCAGAACATGCGTTGGAACCGGATGAACCAAGCGCCCTCGCACCGGCTCCACGAGACCGAGCAGTTTGAGAAATCCTACACGAGCAACCTCGCGTATTTCGAGCGCGTGCAGAACAAGGCAGTCGAGCTCTTTCAGGGCTTGCAGCTGCGCGGGACGACTGCCCACTTCACCGCTCTCGATCCAGCGATCGTCCGGTCCGATGGTCGCTCGATTCGCGTGCACATCGGCACCGGCCACATCGCCGCTGAGCCGCGCATCATCGCCGCGCCCGAGGAGTCGCTCAATGCCGCGCTTACCTTGAAGATGACCAATCCCGGCGCTCAGCCTCTCCTGCCGGGCACCGTGGCGCGATACCGCGACGGAGCCTTCCTCGGCGTGACGATCGCTTATCAGGTCGACTACCCACCCTCGCTCGTGTTCGACGTCCAGCGCAAGCAGAGGTCGATGCCGCCGCCGAGCCCATCCGCTCCGCGCCCGCCTCCGAAGTACGACTTCGAGGATCACATCCCCCAGCTCGAGCACGCGCTGTGACAGAAGCCGCGCGCTAGGGTGGCGGCGCGCGGCCGGCACCGCTCAGGCGACAACGAAACCGCGCAGCGCCCGGCCAGGCGCGGTAGAGTCGCCGGGCCCTGGAGGAGTGGCCGAGTGGTCTAAGGCAGCGGTTTTGAAAACCGCCGACGGCGTAAGTCGTCCAGGGGTTCGAATCCCTTCTCCTCCGCTGAATCTGGGCCGATTTCGTGACGCCCCGGTTCGCCCTTCCCGCCCCGATCCGGACGTTGCGGGACACCAGAAGCCGGACCTCGTGGAAACGGCGTGGAAACGACCGAGGGGGCGTTGTCGAGTCTCGTGACCCTGGTGACGGGTGAGGAGCGCGACGTGGAAGCTTGACCGGGGTGGCCTCGAAGGCGGTGCGTCCGGCCTAGGACGAGACGCTCCGCGCCCTCGGTGCCGACGTCCTCGTCCTCACCGAACCCCCTGCCTCGTACGTCGCCGGCCCCGGCTATCGGCACGAGCCGTCCCTCAGTTGCGTGAGATCGACGGGACGCCCTCTTGGCCTGCCCGTCGACGGCTCCGGCGACGGAGATCACCGCAAAGCCCGAGACAATCGAAGTCGGCGACGCAGAAGCCCCCCGTATGCACGAGCAGGTGCATACCCCCCCCCAACGTCGCCACCGGGTTCAGCTCACGAAGGGGACGTGAAGCATCGAGGCCGCCCGCTTCCGGGCCTGCTCGGGCCTCCTGTCGTACCGGGCCGTCGTCGTCGGGGAGGCGTGGCCGGCGAGCTGCTGGACGACCACGATGTCGGCCCCGGCGTCGAGCATGTCGCCCACGAAGGTCCGCCTCATGTCGTGGGGCGAGAGCGAAGGGACGCCGGCCTTGATCGCGAGGTGATGCACACGTTCGGCAACGGCAGCGTCCGTCATCCGGCGGATCTGGATCGTGCCGCCCTTCCGAACCGGGAGAAGGAGGGGGCCGGGAAGATCTCCACGATGCCCGAGCCATGCCCGGACCGCTTCGAGGGCACCGTTGGTCACGTACACGCGACGCTCCTTGTTCCCCTTGCCGGCGACGATGATCGCCCCGGTGGTCACGTCGAGGTCGGCAAGGTCGAGGGCAACGACCTCGGCTCGACGTAGACCTCCGGCGTAGAGGAGCCCGAGAAGAGCAGCGTCCCGAGCACCCACAGGCTTCGTCGGATCGCAGGTCCCAAAGAGAGCCCGAAGCTCACCCTGACTGACCGACCGACCCTTGGGTACGCGACTGCCGCGAACAGGGTCGAAGCTCGTGGCCCTCGTCATCTGATCGGCGGAGATCAACCCGAGCCGGAACGACATCTTCAGCGCCCCCCGAAGAGCAGCGAGGATCTTGTTCGCGGTTCCTGGGGCGAACTTCTCAGCCAACCTCGTTCTGATCACTGAGGCATGGGCGAAGTCGAGCGTCCCCCAAGTGAAGGTCATCACGTCGGCTTCGGGCGCTACCATCATGACGATGGTCTTCAGGGCGGTCATCATCGTCCGGCGGGAACCGGGGCTCAAGCTCGCCAGGTAGACCGCGACCGGGTGTCGGGAAAGGTCCGACATCGGCCCCGGGCCCACGTGAACGGCGGCCAGGGCGTCGTTCGAGCCGCCGACGACGAGCACGGTGGCGGGAGCGGGATCCCCTTCGGCGGGGGGTAGCTCAGAGATGACGGGTACTGCACTTCTCGGGGGTGATTCCATCCCCGAAATAGGCAGCCAGAGTCCCCGATCAAAATGGTGTGCGATCAGGTCCGGCCGGCAGCTATGGCGGAGGTGACCTTCGCCTGTAGCAGACCCGCCCTCTTGGAGAGGCAGGCGGCGTGGAGCCACAGGACGGCCGGTCCAGCCGGGCCGAGAAGCTCCAGCCGGCCCAGCTCCATTCGGTGCTCCCCCGTCACGAGCATCCCATCGAGCACCGTGACGTGCAGCATGTAGACCCCCCTCTGGTCACGTTCGATCTGGAGGTCCAGGTCGAGGTCGTCCCGGTACGCCTCGAACCAGATCTCTCCCAGGAGGAAGGCGGGGCTGGCGAGGGCAAGGGCTACGACAGTCTCGACGGACATCTCGGGGTCGGAGGTGAGCATGGTTGTACTAGGCCGACCGCCCTCGGGATCGTCCGGTGCCGATGCGTTGAGGCCGTGCGGCTCGACAAACCGACCTAGGAACCAAGGTCACCTGGAAATCGCTCCCTCCGTTTTGATCGGCGGTTCCCAGGGCCTAGTAGAGGCATGAAGACCCCCAGCACCAGCTTCCCGACCGGCCAGGACTACGAGCCACCGAACAACACGGGTGACGACGATCGGGGTGCGTCATGACGAACGCGACGAACGCGACTCTCAAGACTGCCCCCGGTTGCACTCCCGACGACCTCGACGAGTGCTGGGGGCTCCTTCGCCCGTCCCCAGCACTCGTCGAGGTCCTAGCAGACATCGAGGTCGTGTCTGTGCCAGTCATTCAGCGTATCCTTTGCGGCGCGTTCATCCGGCCACTGGTCGAAACGGTAGGTCTCTTCGCCGGTCAGCACCATTGGGCACGACTCGGACTTGTCCGCTCATCCTCCTACCAGTTCGAGTGGGTCCGCACTTGGGGTGAGATGTGCGTTCCGGGCCACAAGCCCCGCGATAACGTGTGGAACCCGTCGGCCTCCACGCTTCGTCGGTGCGGACTCGCGCGGTCACGAAGACCGCTGACCCTCGATCCGGCCGTTGCCCGGGAAGCCGAGAGCAGCCTGACGCTTCTCCTGGCCGTCGCTCGCCCGGGAACTCGTTCTGGGGGGCCGGCAGTCGCTCTTGCAACCCCGGATGGGCGTCATTCCGAATGGGTCTGGCTTCCGCATCCTGAGACCGTCGGTTGGATGGCGCTGGTCGTCCACGACTCCCCAATGACGCCTAGCCCAGGTGTCGAGCTTTGGGAGCGTCGGCGCACCCCGCCAGCGCCGCCCTCCCCGTAGACTCGCCACCCGTCTGGATGCCGACGCACAAGTACGAGATGCTGCCGTCAGGAGTTGGTGGAGAGCCCCCGACCACCCTCAGTGATCGAGGAGGCGGCGGGGCATCTCTGCTCGACGCAGCCTTCCTGACGGAGGGGTCGTGCGCGAGTCTACGCTCCCAGCTTGGTCTCGAACTTGAAGAGAAATTCGGTGGCCTTCTCGGGCGGCAGTGTGGCCTCGACAACTTCCCGGACCCTCTGCCGGAAGTCGCCCTTGACGACGGGCACGTCATCCTCCGAGAGCCCACCACGTTCACGGCGGAGCAGCTCCCGCTCACGAAGCAGGCCGGCGAGCTGGAGCAGAGCCTTGATCCGGCGGCCCCTGATCATCGTGGCGTCCCGGCCCTCGCCCTCTGCCCGCTGGGCACCGAACGCCAGCCCGGCAGCCTCCTCGGCTACCCGGATGATCACCGCATCGAGGACGTCGTCGGTCGCGGCGTCGGAACCAAGGGCGACGAGGCCGTCACCTTCGACGTGAGCCCGACGAGCGGTGGCCACGAGCGCCGTGTAGGCCCGCTCGTCCACGGTCGGGGCCGTCTCGACCTTCCACGGCCGGCCCGGCCTCCGGTGAACGAGCGTCCTACGTGGCAGGTTCGGTAGTTCTATGACGACGCCTGGCTTCATGCGAATCCCAACTCTTGATCGCTCATAGGTGAATTGTCGGTGGAGTTACCCTGATTCTCGACTTCCCGATCCAGCCACACGCACGGGTTTGGTTTCCGGGCCTGCTGGGCACGTCGAGACCACAGGGCTTCTTCAAGGAGGCGGCCAGTACGGCCCTCGTGCTCGTCCTTCCAGGCGGTGATGGAGATCACGTCCCCCTTCCGGGTCGTCGAGACCAGGTACCGCTGGTGGGCGTAGTGACGGCCAGCATCACCGAGAGTGGAGCGGAGGCGCGTGTCTCGGTAAGCATGGCTCTTCTCCCACGGGCCTCGACCACGAGCGGGTCGAGCATCCTGACTGATGACGACGACGCGCCCGCCCTCGTCCTCGACGGCCTTCCTGAGCTGCTCCATCAGGTCGGCCATCACGCCCGCCATGCCCACCCAGAGGCCGCTGGTCGGGTCTTGCAGGCCGCGAAGGGCACCCGACTGCATGATGGGCCCCAAGTCGAAGTTGTCGTCCGCAAAGGCGGTGTGGAAGTTCGCCAGCACGGAAGGATCGACGACGATGACCACGACCTCGGGACGACCTTCGAGAGGGAACCGACGGGCAAGGTCTTCCACGGCCGTCCAGGTGTCCAGGTGTCCGTTGGCGTCCTGGCAGGCCATCACCCCGACGGCGATCGAGAAGCGGGAGGCGAGGGCCTCGATGAACGGGGCAGGCGACTGGTTAATGCCGAAGACGACCTCGTTGAGGCCGGGAAGCCGCTCCAGCTCGTAGAGGATCGACCCATAGGGCGACTGGGACGCCCACACGGATGGTCTCCCCCTCGGAGCCGGAGACGGGTCAGCACCATCCCGCCGGTACTGGGTGGGCTCTGTTGAACCACCTGAGATGACGGACCAGGAAGCAGCACGGTGGGGCTCCTGTTCGGCCTCCTCCTGCATCATGCCTACGCGCTCATCCGTCTTCCCCGGCTCGTTCGTGGTGCTGGAAAGGGCTTCATTTCCAGTACAGTACCTAATACGGGTAGTGCCATGATCTGAGGCTGTTTCCTCGGGCGAGACGGTCGAATCTGCCTCGGGGGGGGTGTTGCACTCGGCCATAATGGCCCGCATTTCCTGCAGAACGCCGCGTCCGCGCCACCCGGACGGACGGACACGACGGAGGAGGGCATCACGAGGAACGTCATCGACAGCGGTTCGGAGCACGGGCTCCCAACGCGCCGGCTTGGCGATCGGGCTGAGCCCGTGTTCGCGGACGAGCTCGAGGAGCACCTGGTCGAGCTTCGCGGCAGCCTCGACACTGAAGTGTCTCCGGTCTCTGGTCTTGCCGGTGAGGCTTGCCTCCAGGCGGTAGGCAGCTGTCGCCCCTGGACCGATCCGGTAGAGCTTCAGGAGCATCTTCCGGCGGCTGCATCTGCCCAGCGTGATGTGGACGGCGTGGTTCTTCAGCTTGTAGAGCTTCGCGGCGTCCGATCCTCGCCCCCGTCGAGTTGTTCCCCCGAGGGCCAGACAGAGCTTCTGGGCCTCGACGGGCGTGAGCACGATGTACCGCTCCAGCACGCGGAAGTGCTCGACGGTGACGGTCAGTCCGAGCACGTCTTCGATGAGGCGGCGGGCGTCGTCCATGTTGACGCCCGCCACGTCGAGGAAGCCCTCGTCGCCCGCCTCCCGGAC
>SXGS01785945.1_pt1 | contig 21372 bp, 18 predicted proteins | sample 3174681 | NCBI WGS metagenome assembly SXGS01 (sample SAMN11356861, study PRJNA531348) | freshwater metagenome | isolation source: freshwater sample F1-80 | place: China: Fuxian Lake, Yuxi | collected 2017-12-25 | reverse complement strand
CCTACCTGGTGATTTTGGTGAAATATCACACACGGCGCAACGATCAGGCCTACCGCTCCCATCGTAAACGCCGCCTCAAAGAACTCAAAAAATGGAAATCCCTCAAAACGTCGCTGTAGTGCTAGTTGTTAAATCATCTGATTTAACCCGAGAGGTAGTACACGAGCCTACCCCGAGCCTAGCCGGAAGCTAACTGTTCAGGCGGTTTCCTGAATCAATTCCCGACGAGCGCCGGAAAGCAACCGGTCGACAAACGACGTGTTGTAATTGCCACGCCGAAAATCAGGATCCTGAAGGATGGCTTGCTCGAATGGAATCGTGGTCTTGATTCCGGTGATCATGTATTCGCCCAGTGCTCGGCTCATTCGATCCAAAGCTTCGGTCCGGTTACGCCCGTACGTGATTAGTTTCCCAATCATTGAGTCATAAAAGGGTGGGATCGTGTAACCTGCGTAAGCGTGGCTGTCGAGCCGGACGCCTCGTCCGCCAGGAGCGTAGTACATTTGAATCTGACCAGGACTCGGTCGGAAATCTTGGAAAGGGTCCTCCGCATTGATCCGGCATTCAATGGCATGCCCTTCGAATTTGACGTCTCCTTGCGAGATCGAGAGTTTTTCCCCAGCGGAGACAAGTATCTGTTCGCGAACAAGATCCACTCCGGTGACCTCTTCGGTGATGGGATGCTCGACTTGAATCCGTTTATTGACTTCAAGGAAGTAATAGTTCCCTTGATCATCGACAATGAACTCCACCGTCCCTGCGTTGGAATAACCTGCGAGTTCGGCAATACGTATCGCGGCTTTACCCATGGTTTTCCGCAGTCCTTTGAACCGGGTTTCGAGCAACGGGGACGGGGTTTCTTCGATTAGTTTTTGATTGCGGCGCTGGATAGAGCAATCGCGCTCCCCGAGGTGGATGATGTTGCCCTTAGTATCCCCCATGATCTGAAACTCGATGTGATGGGGATTTTCGTTAAACTTCTCAATGTAAACGCCGGAATTGCCGAAGGCTTTTTCGGCTTCGGTTCGAGCGGTGTGGAATCCTTTGACCAGAGAAACGTCGTTGTGCGCCACCCTCATTCCCCGCCCCCCGCCCCCTGCGATGGCTTTGATCATCACGGGATAGCCAATCTTCTTGGCTATCTCCTTGGCTGCCAATTCCGTTTCAACGAGTCCTTCAGAACCTGGAGGCGTTGGCACATTAGCTCGTTTCGCCAAGTTTCGACTGACCGCCTTGTCGTGAAGAGCGTTCATAGCCGCCGACCGCGGGCCAATAAACCGGATGTTGCAAGATTCACAGACGTCGGCGAAGTGCGCGTTTTCGCTGAGGAATCCATAACCGGGATGTATCGCGTCGACATCAGCGATCTCGGAGGCACTAATGATTCGATCAATTCGCAGATAGGAATCGCTGCTCGGGCCATCGCCGATGCAAATGGCTTCGTCGGCGACCTGAACATGCATGGAATTCCGGTCAGCCTTGGAATAGACAGCGACCGTTTTGACATTGAGTTCTCGGCAGGCCCGTATGATACGGATGGCGATTTCGCCACGGTTGGCGATCAATATTTTTTCGAACATACGGACGACGATTACACCGGCTGCTGAAGATGTCCCAACAAAGACAAATCCAGCTTATGAAGGGAAAGTATCTTGTTACAACGGTCGGATTTTGAAGAGAGGTTGCCCAAATTCGACTGGTTTGGCGTTTTCAACCAAACATGCAGTAACAATACCTCGAACCTCCGCTTTGATCTCGTTCATCACCTTCATGGCTTCGATGATGCAAACCACCGTATCTGAGGCAACCTCTGTTCCGATATCTACATAATTTCCGGCGTCCGGAGAAGGGGTCCTGTAAAAGGTTCCGATCATTGGAGACTTGATCTCGGCTTCATTCGAAGCAACGACAACAGTGGTCGAGCCCGAACCTCCGCCAGCAGAATTCGACGACGCTTGGCCTCCGTTAGAAAGGGGCAAAACGGGGCGTGAAGGATAAGCAGTTAACTCAGGGTCATCTACCGGCAGAAACGTTGCGCCGGCTGAGGCGCTTCCACGCTTCAGCTTAATCTTAAAGTCTTGCTTCTCGAGCTCGAACTCCGTGAGGGAGTTTTTCTTCATCAGGTCGATGATGGCCTTAATGTCCTTCAGGTCCACTGTCAGCTCCTGGGGTTAGGCCGCCTGTGCGGCGTTTGACTATCGGAATCTTTGGAACAACTCGACTCTCAACAGCCTGACGTTGATCGATATCGTTCTAAGTACGAACAAGACACTAGGAACGGGAACGAGATAGGTCAAGAATCCAGTGAAACGCCTAGTTAGGAGTTGTTCACAGCCAAAAAGCACCCTCCAGTGAACTATTTGAGCGCAGAGTTAAGGTTAACGGCTGCTTCCAACCCAAGGATGTAACTCCAAGGCCCGAAGCCGCAAATCGTGCCGCGACATACTGCGGCGATCATCGAGTGATGCCGAAACGATTCTCGGGCGTAAACATTCGACAGGTGGATTTCAATTACAGGAAGTTCACAGGCGCTGATTGCGTCTCTCAACGCGACACTTGTGTGCGTATAGGCGGCCGCATTCAAGACGATAGCGTTAACGATCCCTCGGGATTGTTGAATCCAGGTGACCAAATCGCCTTCTGCGTTGCTTTGACGGAAATCGATTTCCACTTGAAGTTGAGTGGCACGCTGGCGAACCATAACTTCCACGTCTTGGAGGGAAGTACGGCCGTAGATTTCGGGTTGGCGCGTTCCCAGAAGATTGAGATTCGGACCATTAAGGAAAAGAACTTTCATATCCGTTGTTTTGGACTCGCGAATTAACTTGGCTGAAAGGCGTCATCGGTTCCCGAGAGTTTAGCCGACGTCGGCAGTCCCAGCAGGACGCCCAAAAGAGTGAAGGCGCACCAAGCGAGAGCAGGGATATACAATCCAAACTCGGAGAGACCTTGCGCGAACCATCCCAGAACGCCCAAGAACAATCCAAATATTAACGGGTCTTTGGGTTTTCGACACGCAATCGATAACGAACCTATAATCCAAGCCAAATATGCCAAACCACCGGGCCATCCGGAATCTGAATACTGCTGAAGATAATCATTGTGTGCCAATCGCGCCATCTCAGCCTCGGGCGTCTTGAGTCGAGCGTAGGGACGTTGGAAGGTGCCTGGCCCGGTCCCGAACAGAGGATTCTCTCGAACGACTTGAACCGCTGCTCTCCAGTAATCTAGACGCGCTGAAACACTCGTGGCACCTGCGGAGAAGTAGCTCTCAAAGCGCCATGTAAACAAGATCAAGCCTCCTACAGCGACACCCAGCGTGAACCCCCATTTCCAACGGCGCGACCAAGGCGCACGGAGCAACATTCCAATCGATGCGACACCCAAGCCGATAAGCCAACCCGACTTTGAGCCGGTCCAATAGAGGCAACCGATCCCCAGCCCGAGCGTCAGTCCGATAACACTCCTGCGCAGCCATGGTCGAAGTGTTCCCGTGCCAGTAAACACCACGGCCAGGGACATGGGTAACAGCAGCAAAATAGCGCCAGCGAAAGCATTGGGATAAACCAAGGTGCCGTGAACTCGCCCGCGTCGAAGTTTTTCCAGGATCATCGGGTTGGCGATATCCACGCCGTTGGTTGAGACGACTAGCTGACCCTGTTTTAGCGACGTCAACACTTCGGGACTAAAGTTCGTCCAACCGGTTGCCTGCCCCTCCCGTAAGATTTCGTAATCACGCCGGAACTCGAAATGATGTTGGTTTGCACCTCGGACCATCGAGAACGCAAAGGATGCCAGAAGTCCTGGCAACAATAGTTTTGGCCAACCATCCTGGGTCAGCACGAACCATCCGATAAAGAAGCAAACGACCGTCCCAATAAGCTGTGGCAAGGTAACTTGCGTGAGAACTGGATCCACGCTTCGCGAGGCTGAAACGAGCTGCCATGCCAGCCAGACAAGGGGCATCATTACCAACCACAAGGGAGCCTTTGTTCGAGCGATGGCGACTGAAGGACGCACCATGAGAAGGCCGAACACGCCCAACACGCCAAGTATCCAGTTACCCCACCCGACGGGCCAAGAAATCTCCAGTGCTTCAGCGAACGTTTTAGGTGGGATGACTTGCTTATCCAAGATGACGGGATTACCGAACTTCCAGAGGCACACACCGAGGAAAATCCCGAACACACAAGCGTAGGGTGCCAGCCACCTCGCACCTAGTGTTGATTTGTCCAAATGGGGCTTGGTTGTCAAAGTTGCAAGCGGAGAAGTCCAACCTCCAAAGCGAGGGCCTCTTGGACATTGGTGTGGAGCAATCTCTGGGTCCGTTCCCACACTTCCAAGTTTCGCCCGGCACGTTCCGAATTCAGTCTAGCCGCAACGGTTTGGGTATTGTGAGCCCATTGCGGGAACCGAAGAAATTGGTCCCCGGCGGGAAGCGTGGAGAGCAAAATATCACGGAGCCACCACTGCACCGCGCCAAGGTATTCGCCCCGAGAACGCCGGTACTCCGCCTCAACACCAGCGCTGAGCTCCACTTCCCATCGTTCCTTTTGATCGGAGTCCGCATCGGGATAACGAGACATCGGCGAACTGGATTCTAGCGATTTCTCGATCTGTTCTTTTCTGGCGGCCAACGAAGTGAGCAAAGAGCCCAACAACCGATAACGCGGCATCAAACCCTCACCAGCGGTGGCAGTGGCCGTCGAGAACTCGGCAAGCCAATGCGTGACGCCTACATCCAACTCCGCAGAACCAGTCCCGAAATTGAGGCGTAAACAACGGGAAAGGATGGTATCCAGGAGCCTGTGAGGCTCTGTGCTCAGCAAAATGAGAACGGACCTTTTCGGAGGCTCCTCCAGTGTTTTGAGGAACGCATTAGCCGCGCTCTCATTCATTCGATCGGCCCCCGCAATTATCCCGACCTTATGTCGAGCCTCCATGGGCTTGAGCGACATCGAATGGATGATTTCACGCATTTGGTCGACACCGATTTGACGCATCTTCCGAGTCGGATGGACCCAAACCACATCGGGATGGAGTCGTCCCGAGACTCGTCGACACGAGGAGCAAGCGTGGCATGGGTCCAAGCCCAACCCTCCTGGGGAACGGGAGGCTGGGGTCTCACAATTCAGCGCGCGTGCGAGACCCAGGGCAGCATCCTCCAACGACGGCATCTCTTCGCCGAGAAAGAGATAGGCATGGCCTAATCGATCTCGTTCGAGGCTACGCCGCAGAAGCGTGGCGGCATTCTCGGCGCTAGCAGACTTGGGGGAAGCCATTGCGGCGGTTGGTTTAGCAGCGGTTGGTACCCGTTCACAAGGGTGTTGAAAGACAATAAACTCCAACTGGCCTATTTTTCTGGCTGAGCCGACGCTGGAGTCAATTCTCTGGAAAGTTGCGCCTCGAGTTTACGCCGTTCGACCTCCCAATTTATCCACTTCCCCTCCCAAGTAATCCCTTGGAGATCGGATTGAGCGGAGCTCCAGAGGCTGCGAACGGTTGATAATTCTCGACTGGCTTCAGAAGGTTGGCGCAACTGAATGAGCGCACTGATTAACTCCAGGCGATTACCAGGGTAATTCGGCGACAATTCAACTGCCCGACGCAGATGGAACAGAGCCTTTTTCCGGTTTCCGACGCTGGCAGGCCAGCCGGGAGCCTCCAAATAGAGCAACCCCAGACATCGATCAGGCCCGCCAAAATCAATGCGTTCATCGAGAGTTCTGGCCTTCTGAAACAAGGATTCCATCTCACGGACGATTTTTAATGCCCCCAGAGATTTCGTTCGGGCCAACTGCCCGAGATTCATGGCTAAACAAAGGTTTGCGGCAGCATTGGAGGGATCCAGTTGAATGGCCGCACGGCAAACCCCAATTCCGCGTTCCGCTAAGTCCCGACGAATTGGGTCGTTTTCGGCAAACTCGGCGAGATCAAAACAGGCCCTACCGAACTGCCAAGCCTGGGTGATATTGGTAGGGTTCAACTGGTAAGCGGCTTCTGCTACCCGATAATTCTCATGAGCACGGGTGCGAAAAACTGATTTCTCTGGAGCGGCCGAAAGGTGGTTGAAAGGGGAGACAAGAAGCGCCATAAGGACAGACATAACTATGCTAATCCCAGACAGTTCTGTCGGAAAAGTGTCAGCAATTGAAGCGCATCGCCTGGACAAGGCTAGCATACTTTCTAGAAGGACGGCTGGGGGCTACTATTATTTCAAGCCATTTTCACGCTTGCTCCTTCTCACTGGTCCGGCCTATATACTTTCTACTGTTAATGACAGTAATGGTCGCACTAGCCGCATGATAAAACGCCAACCGGAGGCGGTCTCTTGAACCGCCCGTTCTCTCGTCACACTCCTCCTCAGCCGCAGTTTCGCGTCAATGGACGCATTCGCGCCCGTGAAGTCCGCGTCATTGGTGTGGATGGACAGCAAGCTGGGATTCAGGATCTCGCCACCGCCATAAAGATGGCACTCCATCATGGTGTGGATCTTGTGGAGATAGCCCCAAATGCCGTTCCGCCGGTATGCCGCCTCGTGGACTTTGGGAAGTTTAAGTACGAGATGGCCAAGAAGGAGCGTGAATCCAAAAAGCACCAGCATGCCAATCTGGTTAAGGAGATTCAGCTGACGCCCCGTATCGACCCACACGATCTCCAAATCAAACTCGGCCACGCCATTGATTTCCTATGCGAGGACATGAAAGTGAAACTCAATCTTCGCTTTAAGGGACGCGAGATGGCTCACACCGAGATTGGTTTTAAGGTCGTCAACAAGTTCCTCACGGATATTGGACCCTGGGGACACCCCGACAATCCTCCTAAACTTTCGGGACGTGCGATCAACGTCATGGTGAGTCCACAGCCCAAGAATAAACGAGCCAAACACCCACGCGGTGATGATCGACCCAGCATGTCCTCCCCAGCGGTGACAGGGAGTGGCAAGGCCCAAAACGCTTCGGAGGGCCCCGAAGTCCTCGAGACTCCCAGGGGACGAATTTCCACGGAAGCTTTGAGCGAGTCGTCTGCGATGAACAGTCCGTTTGCGAGTCTCGATTTGCCTCCCAAAGCCCCGACAGACTCAACCCCAGAAGGTCTAACGTGACCACGGGAGTCCCAGTTGGGACTCCTATTTAAGGTCTTCTCCTCGGGACAGCCCACCCACGGTCCAGTCCAGGTTGTACCCAGGGTAAGGCTTTGTTTCGTTGAGTTGATTGGTCTTTACGTACTGTGAGTGGCCATCGACAAACACGAGGGGCCACCCTCCCTTGCCGTGAGCGATATTGGCGCTAAACAATTCGCCACTGGCTGGTTCGGCGAAACAGCTCATCATGGCTTTCTTCGAGGAAGAACCTACCTCGCTCATTTTTCGCTGCTTCAGCACCGGAGCTAATGTGTCGTCGTTGTAGAACTGGTGGTAATAGTAGTAGGAATTCCCGAAGAGCAACTCATTCGTCCGGATTCCCATTCCGCTGCCATTAGCAATGGTCCAGGCGACGTTCCAAGCGGGCGGACGATCGCCGGGGCATGTAAAAAAAGCCCGACTGTTGGTGCTGATGTAGGGATCAATCAGTTTGAGCAAATCCACAAAGGGCATCTGGGGCCAAGCACGGCCGGAAAAGGGGAACCGGTCCTGACTATCACCCGTGTACATATGCATGGTGATACCCAGTTGTCGCATGTTGGACAGACAACGTGCCGTGATTGCCTTGATTTTACCCCGCGACAATGCGGGCAACAACATCCCTGCCAGGATCGCAATAATGGCGATAACCACCAATAGTTCTATGAGCGTGAACGCTCGGAATGTGTCGCCCTGCTTGGGGTTCGATCGATGCATGTGAGGCTGGGATTTACTTAATTTGACCTTCCTATCCGAATACCCTGCCACTGTCAAATCTCCCTCTCTCATGGTGAGTGTCCCTCCAACTGATTCCACCATTGGTGGTACAACTTCTCCAAAGTCTCCCGTGGATCCTCCAACAAAAGCGCCTCTTTGATGCGTGTGGCATACATCGCGAACGAGAGGGGTGGAACAATCGTCAATTCCCTCAAACTTACCGGCCGTTGCTGAGCTTCCAAATCTTGCAAATAGGAAACCGCGCGAGTGGCATCTAGGAACCCGTGGTGTGCATCGCGCCGCGCTTCACGCAACAGAACGTGGTTCGGCTCGTGCTGACTCAAGACATTGAAGATGACCTCAACGCTCCATTGCACGTTGCGCGCGGCCTTTTGTTGTCCGAAATAATTCCGATAAACCATCAGACCAGTCTGTGCGGCGTTTCGAAAGTGATACTTCATGAGGTGAGAACGGTTCAGCGTTTCGTCCAAATCTGCAAAGAAGTTGGTCGGTGAGAGGAATCCACGCAGCGACTCCTGAGAGAGGCGCTGCTCCGCAGACAATGTCAGAACGAAACCATAGTCATCCGGGGTCGCGATCGCGTTGCCGCCGATGGCCCGGGACACACGAAGAGCGACGACGCGCGACAGGGCGTCATTGGCGGAGCGACCAATCAAGGCATGGAAGAAATAGTGCCTCTGGGGCGTAGGAACCAACGGGGATTTTCGCTCGGATGATCGTGCGTTTGTTCTGGAGCGAGTTTTGGAATGAATCGCGACCGAAGGCATGACCAACTGTTGCGCGGACGTGTCTTGCGAAACCACCAACTCCTTGGGCACGGCCGGAACCGATCGCTTACCACCAATCAAAGGATTATCAGCCGGCCCCTCTATTTCTTCCAAGGCCTCCACCAGAAGTAAGTCTCCCGTTGGGATTTCGCTGACCCCGTGTTGCATGGCGTGGACACGAAAGATCACGGACGCATTGTTTTCCCCGCAATCCAATCTGGTTGAGATTCTCGCGATGATTTCAGCCGCAGGAACTCCCGCTTCGAACCAGCCTCGGAGCTCTGTACGAAATCGGCGAATTTCTTGTGCGACGCGATTGGAGAGGGAAAACTTGTTAGCATTCCACCGGGGCACAGTCGGCTGATCCCCATCCGCGATTCCAACCCAACACTCCATATTTCCCATTCGCTCCAACCTCAATGGACGGCCTGCAAGAGAGAAGACGTCCCCGATCCTCAACCCTCCCAGGAATCCCTCCTCGATGCTGCCCAGCAATCTGGAACCGAGCCAGACCCTCACAACACCTTCTGTTGCGATGGTGCCGATATTTTCCAAGAAATCGCGCCGCACTGCTCCCGCTCTCGTCTCAAACCGTTCTTCATCCAAATGGATCCTCCCAAAGACTTCGGTGTATTGTTGTCGAAGCGATTTACCCCCACCGGCGAGGTAATCGAGCACATCATCAAATTCGGCGCAGGCAAGGTCGCGGTAAGGCCAAGCTCGTTTAACCAACTGATAGGCCTCCTGGCGTTGCCATTCCCGCACGCAGCCCATTCCCGTGAGATGCTGAGCCAGAACATCGAGTGGCGCGCGAGGAACCCGTAAGGCATCCAAATGCCCAGCCCTGGCGAGCTTAGCGGTGGCGCAACACTCCACCAGGTCGTGAACATTCGTCGCCATGAGACAGCCGCGGCTGACCTCATAAATGCTATGTCCGGCACGCCCTGTGCGCTGGAGAGCCCGACTAACGCCTTTGGGCGTCGACATCATAACCACCAAATCAATGCTTCCAATGTCGATCCCAAGTTCGAGCGACGTGGAACAAACGACGGCTCGCAGTTCGCCGCGTTTGAGACGATCCTCGACAGCGAGCCGGACATCGCGATCCAGCGATGAATGATGACATTCAATGAGTGGTGCCAGCTCCGGGAGTTGCTCTCGCAACCAGTAGGTTGCGGATTCAGCGCCGCTTCGTGTGTTGGTAAACACCAACGTCGTGCGGTGCCGACGAATTAACCGTCCCAGATCGGCAATCATGCGCACCCCACTGAAGCCGGAAGGCGGGTAAGGGTTGCGTTGGAGCGGCGAATGGACCTTCAGTTCGATCCGTTTAGCAATAGACACATCGACAACTTCGAAGGGCCGATCCGCGCCACAAAGAAACCCTGCCGCCTCGGCGACGGGAGCCACCGTGGCGCTCAACCCGATACGTTGAAACTCCGGTATCTCGAATTGATTTTGTCGTTCTCGAGAACTCTCGCGGATCGATGCCTGCAGTCGCTCCAGACTGATGGATAGATGGGATCCGCGTTTGTTTTCGGCGAGCGCATGAAGTTCATCGACGATGACCCATCGCACCGCGGAAAAATGAGGCAGCCATTTAGGCTGACTCAAAAGGAGACAAAGCGACTCCGGAGTGGTCAGTAGGATGTGAGGTGGTTTTCGAAACTGACGATCCCGCTCAGCTGAATCCGTATCACCGTTGCGCAACGCGACACGGATCGGGGAACGGGTGCCATAAATTTCCGTCAGTGGACCCTGGAGATTCTTGGCAAGGTCGTAGGACAGTGCTCGCAGTGGTGAAACGTAAACCACCTGAATGGTGCAAACGCCCCGATGGGTTGCCAGTTCCTTTGCCAACTGATCCAACACCGCCAAAAATGCTGCCAAGGTCTTGCCAGTGCCCGTCGGAGAAACAATCAATACATTCTGGCCATCGCGAATCCGAGGCCAAGCCGCTTCCTGGACTGGCGTCGGTGACACGAACTCTCGATCGAACCAATCGGTAACCGGGGAACAACCCAATAGTGAAACAGCACCCAAGATTCCATCAACAAAGCCCGAAGACGCGCAGGAGCAAGCACGAAGTATTCAAAACCTCAGAGTTACCGCCACCGCGAAACCAAATCACCTGCCTTTTGAGCTTCATCCACGGCAAGTTGAATGCATGCTCGTGCACGACACAACCATGGCGGATGAATAGGTGCCGCCGCGGATCTCATGACTGAACCATTGATCGAACTCAAGGCCGACAACGTGATGCGATGCTGCATGCGCCGCGGCGGGCGGATCTGTACTGTTGCGACAACACTTTGGATCGGTATCGGGCTTATCCTGTCAGCGACCCGGGGTGCGACAGCAGAAATCATCCTCACCGCTCCCGGGATAACCGTCGAGGTCAACCCGGCCAACCTAAGCGTCCATTGTACCGATTCGAGCGGCAATCGGATTCGACTATCTGGAGCGCTGCCAGCGCGAGGAATCGTGCAGTCCCTCGAGCAGGGTCCAACTCACCTGCGCTGGAAGATCGCCGAACTCGGACTTGAAGCACGGTTAGCGCTGCAAGACCGGACTTGTTCGCTTCGATTAATGGCGAGCCAGACCGGCGAATTGGAATGGCCGCTGGTCTCTACAGAATCTAAATTGCACTCCTTGATTATTCCTCGATGTGAGGGGGTTTTGGTGCCAATCGATGACTCGGAATGGGTGACGGAATTGGTGTCTGAAGGATGGACCCGAGTGGCCGAAGGCTGGTCCATGCCCTTTGTAGGGTTTGATTTCGGGGAAAGCACGGCAACGCTGATTGTTGCAACCCCTTTCAACACCGAATTTCAATACGCAAGGACCCCTGCAGGTTTAAGTGTTGATTTCCGTCATCGCTTTACTCGATTGGATAAGGATAAGGGCTATGGGGTCGTACTTCAATTTGGAGGAGAGTCTCCCGTCGAACCTGCCCGGCTGTATCGCCAGTGGCTACGCGACCAAGGGGGATGGGTTTCGTTCGCGGACAAGATACAAACCGTTCCTCGTGCCGAACGTCTTGCCGGCGCTCTGCACGCCTACCTTTGGGAGGCAGGCTATCTCCATCGGACAAACGTCCGCGACTGGGTGTTATTTGGCAAAAAACTGCAGTTGGCGTTGGCGTCAGCCGTTCCGTCCCCCTTGCGCCGCGTTCACTCACTGCTTTCCGACCCAGCCAAGGCGGCGGTCCTGCGACTCTCAGAAGGTTCCAAACAGGGCCAGGACGAAGAACTCATCACGCGCGAACTGAATCTCCTGATCGATTCGACAGCGCTCTATCAACGAGAATCCTGGATGTCTGCCAAACTCCCCGGCGAAATCGGTCGACACCTACGTGGCGGGCTCGACCGAGCCACCTTGGCCGAACGTTGCCAAGTCAACGCAGCGCTCATCCAGGCGGCATTTACCAGCGGAGAACTCGAAAAAACGGAGACTTGGGGCGACGGCATTTCGGTCCGCATGCTCAAGGACCTTCAAACCGCCGGAATCGACCGCGCCTGCCTCATTTTGAACGATCTGCAGGCGGGCGACCGCCGTCCTGAAGTGGCTGGTAAGGCAAATGAGATGGGCTACCTCTACGCCCCTTATGATTCTTATCACAGCATCCATGCCCCGTCAGAACCCGATACCTGGCTGACCGCACAATTCGACGCAGCAGCCCTGGAGAACGGGCCCATTGTCCGGGCAGACGGAACCAAGGAACCAGGGTTTCGATCCAAGGGATTCAAGTTCAGCCCTCGAGTCGCCCGACCCTATGTGGAACGACGGGTAACCACCCGGATGGTTTTGTCCCCTTACAGCGCTTGGTTTGTGGACTGTGATGGGACCGGCGAATCCTACGACAATTACTCCGAACTATTTCCAGCCACCGAAGGCGCGGATTTTGCGGCGCGAATGGATCGACTCCAATGGATCAGTCGGACACTCAGAATTCCCGTCGGCAGTGAAACCGGTTCCGGATTGGCAGCTGGCGTTTTGCATTTTGCGCATGGAATGATGACACCGCCTCTCGCATGGCGCGATGACGACTTCAAGGATCGCTCCTCACCCTATTGGATGGGTGGGTATCACCCTCCAGAGGCTCCGACGCTCTTCTTCCGACCTGCCGCACTGAAGCCGTCGACCCGCAAGTTCCATTTTGATCCACAGTATCGTCTCCCCCTATACCAGGTAGTGTTCCACGATTCCGTGGTGACAACCCATCATTGGACTAGTCCCAGTCTAAAGTTTGCGGATGTTCAGCAATCCGTGGCACTGCTGGAGCAACTGTACAATATACCACCACTCTATCATTTAAATCGCGATACCTGGATGGCGAATAGCAAACGCATCGTAGAGCGACATCGGTTCTTCTCACCGCTGCACCGCGAGCTCGCGCAACACGCCATGACGGATTTCAAGTGGTTGACGACAGATCGCGGCGTTCAGATGACCACCTTCGCCAATGGCACTAGGATCGTCGCAAACTTTAGGGACCGGGCATGGCAATCAGAGGATATGAAATGGCGCGTCCCACCCAACTCCGTTTCAGCCCGGCGCGCCAAGGGAGCCCCGATCATCCTGACACCTTGACCCGAGCCCTTTCCGGAATCGTCAACCGGATTGACCCTAGGAACGGACTGGGGCACAAGGATCTCCAGAATGTGGTGACACACCAACCAGCACCAACATGGCATCCCTACGGAATCCGGTTTTGATTTGGCGCGACTCCGCCGGTGGATTCACCGCAACGCTGCTCGGGGACTGGCCGGCGGCGGCCTACGGAGATTCCGAGGACGATGCGATGCGTCAGCTTCGAGAACTGCTCCAATGGCGTAGCATCCACGAACCATGGGCCGCGTCTTCTGATCTTGCCGAGCCCACTTTGGTTCAATTTCAGGTCGATATCCGACCCCAGTATGACTTTGAAGAGGGTCGAAAGATTGTACCCTGCCCCGAATCGCTCCGTTTCCAAATTCCTTGTGTCGTTGGCACTCAGGAGAACGGGCTTCCAGTTTGCGTCATCCCGCATCTCGGATTGCGGTTTACCTACGAGGATCGAAATGCGCTGCGTTCGCTGGTGAATCACTTTGTGAACGAGGCCATGCAGGGCCAATCACCCCTGGAGTTGGCGGGCTCGTTGCCACCGACGCTGCCAACATTAACCGAAGTGGTAATCCAGGACGAGGTTCGGCCTCGCAGGACACCTCGGATGGAGCAAGACCCTTATCGGCTGCTGTCGAGGATCGCGGACCCACTCCTAGTGCGGAGCCCCAGACAGTCTTGGACCAGCGCCTATGGACGTGACATCCTTGCCACTCGTTTGGCTCAACTCCTGGGGCACGAATCCAGTCATCTGCTACTCGTTGGAGAATCGGGTGTTGGAAAAACGACGGTGCTGATGGACGCGGCTCGGCGAGCCAGCCGTGAAAAAGTAGTCCATGAAGACTCCGGAGATACTGAGGAGCACCAAGACTCGAGCGGTCAATACCGGTTCTGGCGCGGAAGCGGCGCCAAATTGGTGGCGGGGATGCGATATCTAGGACAATGGGAGGAGCGCTGTGAGTCCTTCATCCAGCAACTTCATGGAATCGAAGGGATCTTTTGCGCCGAAGGTCTGCTCGAATTGGTTCAAATTGGCGGACAAGGTCCCGGGGATAGCGTCGCCGGGTTCTTTTTACCCTACATGCAACGCGGAGAACTTCGAATGGTTGCCGAGGCCACACCTGACGAAGTCGAGGCATGCCGACGGTTACTGCCGGCATTTCTAGATCTATTCCAAGTAATTCCAGTCCCGGCGTTCGAAGAATCCGAAGCCCAGGATGTTCTCAATCGCGTCGCTCAGGCACATTCCAAGGCTCTCCGCATTGGTTTCCCAACGCAGTCAGTAACTCTGGTTCACAACCTGTTTCGCCGACATTTACCCTACACCGTACAGCCAGGTCCTGCCGTCGAGTTCAGTCACTCCTTACTCCAAGAACGCACTCGCCAGAGTGCCGGAAACAAGCCGCAAACCCTGAGCGGTACTACAGGCCAGGATATCCGGTCGGTCACACCAGAGCAGGTACTCGCCGCATTCATTCGTCGAACTGGCTTGCCCGAATTCTTGCTTCGGGACGATCAACCGTTGTCGCTGGAAGCTGTCCGCGCTTACTTCTCGGAGCGGATTATTGGCCAACCGGCTGCCGTCGATATCGCCACACGCGTTGTGGCGACAATCAAGGCCGGCTTGTCCGACCCTGGGCGTCCGGCCGCCGTTTTGTTTTTCTGCGGCCCAACCGGCGTGGGCAAGACCGCACTCGCCCAGACGATTGCCGCTTATTGTTTTGGAGCGTCCGGAGAAAAAAACCGACTCATCCGACTCGACCTCAGCGAGTATTCGGGCCCAGGTGCAGCCCATCGACTCCTGTATGCCGGCAGTGGTGAACCTGCCGAGTGGCTCCAGCGTCTGCGCGCCCAACCCTTCAGCGTGCTTTTGTTCGATGAGGTGGAAAAGGCCGCACCGGAGATTTTCGACACACTCCTCGGCGTCCTCGATGAAGGACGCCTCGCAGACAATTACGGGCGGGTTACTCAATTTCGCAGCGCCATCATAGTCCTCACCTCAAACATCGGTTCGAGTCAGAATGCCGCGCTCGGGTTCGGGGTCGATTTGGGCCCCGATTTTGGTGCCGAGGTGCAGCGCTTTTTTCGCCCTGAATTCTTCAATCGATTGGACGACGTGGTGACATTTCAGCCGCTTACCCAGGCGCATGTCCGCGAAATCACTCGCAAGGAACTGGCAGAGCTTTCACGACGCGAAGGGTTAGCAGCGTCCAACCTAACCCTGGAATACAGCGCGGCCCTGGAAGAAGCCGTCGCCCGTGCCGGATACGACCACCGGTTGGGCACGCGACCCCTTCAACGAGCCCTGGAACGTCTGGTCGTAGTCCCGCTTGCACACTGGCTCATGCGACAAAAGCGCGTCCAAGGAGTGCTGCTGCGGCTGGATATGGACTCCGCTGGGCAGCTATTGATCTCAACCCCTCCCGATGAATCTGAGACGGCACCCATCGATTGACCCACAGAATACGGTTGGGCAATCACCCACCGGCGACGATCTGGACAATCTCCAACCGATCGCCCGTTTGGAGATGCAGACTTTCAAATTCGGATGGGGCCACTGCATTTCCATTCAGCTCCACCACAACACTCCTGGGCCGAAGCCCTCGGTGGATAAGGAATTGCTCCAAGGTACTTGGCAGACCCACCAATAACGGTTGGCCGTTGGCTATCACGAAATCAGACATGCAACGTTGAAGAGATTCAGGGCTCCCACAGCAGTGAGTCCACTTCAAGTGATGGGATTAACCGGGCACGCCCGTCGGCGCAGACAACCACCACACGTTCCGCCAAATCGCCAGGCCGTTTGATCAAAGCCTGTCCGCCGGCCATATTCCAGGCGGGTTTGCGCAATTCGAAAAAAACAACTGTGTCTTTGGGCAACTCCTTCGGGCGGCGTCCTTCGACTCGAGCGTTGTAGCCGAATTTACAGCCCTGTTTGGAATCCCCAATTGCGTCCGATTTTTCCCCGAGAAGCGGCTTCAACGTGTCGCACCATTTCTCGGCCGCAGGATAGGAACCTCCACCAGTTACGGCAACGGCATGGAGTTGGGTTAACGCCTTCATCCGAGAATCGTAAGCGGCATATCGCCGGGCCTCTTTCATGGGAATCTTGCTCGAAATAACCGAGATCCCGACTACTAATAACCCCAGCATCAACCCAGCACAGCCCAATCCGGCGACCGCCAAATTCTGTCCAGTGAGACGATTGGCGGGCCGACGAATTTGCACTAACGCAACACCCCCGCAAACCATCGCGCCCAACAGCGATAATAGGGAAACACCGCTGGCGATCCCGAGCGTCCATTGCAAGCCCACCGGTGGCTTCACCGCAGGTAGTGCGGGCGAACGATTGACACTCGGTCGGGTGTTTGTCGCCGAACTTATGTCCGACAATCCCGCCCCGTCCATTCCAGGGCGCCGACGAGGCCCCACGCCTGCTCGAGGCTTTGAATCCGGTTCTGTCGAAGCATCCCCGGGGCGGATCACCACGTCCTGACGAGTTCCCGGTTTTGGGGTGGGTCGAGAGGCCAATGACCGCCGCTGCTCCTGCGCCAAAGTCTGATTTTGCTGAACCTGCGCCATGACCTGTCGTTGGAACGATTCAACGGCCAGCCAAGTGACCAGCAATGCGAGGACGCCTGTAATTCCCAGAATCAGCGCCGCAACAGCCAACCGACTTCGACGGGGAGCGTTCAGGATTGCTGACACGTCCGCATACTGCCGCAACGGTCCTTTGAACTCAGGAAAATCTGAGATAGGTTGCCAATCCTGGCTCCTTGGCCCCTTGATCCGACTGTCAGGAGCCAGTTGCCGCGCATGGATACGTTCTGCCACCTGCGCTTCCGTGAGCGGTCCTTCTTCCCGGCGATTAGGCAGTGTGACGAAATACATGACCTTGACGAGCCTCGCTGAATAAGACGCCGGTGGGAGCGAAAAGTTTCAATGGACCCAAAAGATTTGGGGAATGGCATGCGAAAGTGGCCTTTGGGGGAAGAAATACGATGCCAATGCCAGTTCCGCACACAATCAGCTTGTCACCACGGGCGGACACTGCTTCGGTTTTTGTGTTTTCAGCTTACTTATGAGATTCGGCATTAATTCCTTTTTGTTCACCTCCCCGTTCACGACAGACAGCGTGAAGTTGTTCCCCAAGTTCAAAAAGTGGGGCTTCGACACCGTGGAGATTCCCATTGAAGATCCAAGCCACATCGATCCAGTTAAAGTTCGTGCGGCACTCGACAAGAACGGCTTAGTCTGTGGCTCTGTCTGCGCCTGTATGGGCCCTGGTCGAGACTTCCGCGGCACGGTACAGGAACAACAGACCGCCATGATCTATTGCAAGGCACTAATTGATCAGATGGTCGTCCTCGGTTGCCCGTTGCTTATCGGCCCTATCTACAGCGTCGTTGGAAAAGCCGATGCCGTCGAACCCGACCAACAAAAGGCCGAATGGAATCTGGTGGTTAAGAATCTGAAACAGCTCGCCCAATACGCCGAATCCAAGGGCGTTCAACTCTGCATCGAGCCCCTCAATCGATTCGAAACCGACTTCCTCAACACCTGCGACAAGGGCCTCAAACTAATCAAGGCCATCGGCAGTAAGGCCGTAAAATTGCACCTCGACACCTTTCATATGAACATCGAGGAGAAGAATCAGGCCGAAGCCATATTGAAAGCAGGGAAGCATCTTGGACATTTCCACGCGTGCGGCAGCGACCGCGGCACGCCCGGCAATGACCACATCGATTGGAAACCCATCGCCAAAGCCCTCAAGGCCATCGGCTACAACGGCGATGTCGTCATCGAATCCTTTACAACCGACGTCAAAGTGATCGCGCGTGCCGCCGCCATCTGGCGCAAGATTGAGCCCACACGCGACGAAATCGCGGTCAAGGGCTTGGCGTTCATCAAGAAGGCTCTTTGAGCTGGCTCACCCATCGGCGGGTTTCCGTCGATGAAACTCTTTATTCCTACATGAAACGATTTCAATTATTAGCGCTTGTCGCGGCTGCGGTTTCCACCTTCCTCGGCTGCCGCTCGCTTCGCGAGACGGACTCTGGTTTCCAATTCCTTTATAATGGCAAGACGCTGGATGGTTGGGAGGGCATCCCAGGACATTGGACGGTTCAGGAGGGCGCCATCACCGGTACCACGACGAAGGAACAACCACTCAAGCAAAACACATTCCTGGTCTACACCAATGGGATTGTCGACAACTTCGAACTCCGACTTCGCTACCGTATCGCCGGTGGGAATTCCGGAATCCAATACCGCAGCAAAGTAATGGACCCCGCCCAATTCGTCGTCGGCGGCTACCAAGCAGATTTAGAAGCCGGTACAACCTATTCAGGGATCCTCTACGAAGAACGCGGGCGCGGAATCCTCGCGGGTCGCGGACAGCGAACCGTGGTCCGTGATGTCAACGGCGCAACCAAGATCGAGGTCACCGCCAAATTGGGCGATTCCGCCGACATACAACGCTCGATTCGCTCGGATGACTGGAACGATTACGTCGTCATTGCCAATGGAAACCACCTCATGCATTTCATCAATGGTCGACTGACAGCCGATGTGGTCGATCTGGATACCGCCAAAGGTGCCAAATCCGGCGTGTTGGCGCTCCAGATCCACGTTGGGCCTCCCATGATTGTTCAGTTTAAAGATATCCGCATCCGCCGCTTATAAGCCGCCACCCACGCTCGTCCAAACGCTGTTTCCATTGGGGATCTTCCGACACCGGAGGATCCCTTTTTCATAACCAAGTCCACACCGTCGTTACAGAAATGAAACCGCAACTCGCACTTCATGTCGGGTCGGCATCGCGTCGACGTTGACTATCCGGCCTCACTTCCTAACCTTGGGTGTTATCCGGGATTGCCCGACCACAACAGACACAACTCCTAGCCCTTTCCGCACCGATGGCCGAAAAAACCGTTGAAAAGAAGCCCACCGAGTCCAAAGCCAGCCAAAGCGCTGTCTCGGCAACTCCACCCGCCCAGGATCCGAAAGTGAGCGCCGCAAAATTGCGAGACTTGGAAGCCGCCATCTCCACCATCACCAAATCCTTTGGCGATGGTGCCATCATGCGACTCGGTGCGGCACAAGCCAACCGGAACATCGAGGTTATCCCCACGGGAGCCCTCGCTGTGGACTTGGCTCTCGGCGTTGGCGGATTGCCTCGTGGTCGAATTATTGAAATTTACGGCCCCGAATCCTCCGGCAAGACAACACTCATGCTGCACGTCATTGCCAATGCTCAAAAAGCCGGCGGTGTGGCGGCATTTATCGACGCTGAGCACGCGCTGGATCCCGCTTACGCCAAGAAACTTGGTGTCAACCTGGACGAATTGCTGGTTTCACAACCAGATTCTGGCGAAGAAGCCCTCAGCATCTGTGAAACTCTCGCCAGATCCAATGCACTCGATGTCATCGTGGTAGACTCCGTCGCCGCATTAGTCCCCAAGGCCGAGTTAGAAGGTGAAATGGGAATGGCCACCATGGGAATGCAGGCCCGATTGATGTCTCAGGCACTCCGCAAACTCACAGGCCTTCTCAGCAAATCTAAATGCACCTGCGTTTTCACCAACCAACTTCGCGAAAAGGTCGGCGTCATGTTCGGCAGTCCTGAAACGACTCCCGGCGGCAAAGCTCTAAAGTTTTACGCCAGCGTCCGACTGGATATCCGGCGCAAGGACCAACTCAAAGACAGCGCCGGCAATGCCACGGGCAACCATGTGAAGGTCAAGGTCGTCAAAAACAAAGTGGCGCCGCCCTTCGTGGAAGCCGAGTTCGACATCATCTTCAATCACGGCATCGACAAGGAAGGCAGCATCATCGATATGGGAATCGACTGCGGTACCGTCGAAAAGAAAGGCGCATGGCTCCAATTCGCAGGCGAGCTGATCGGCCAAGGCAAGGAAGCAGCCAGAAGAGCCCTCGTCGAAAAGCCCGACCTCGCCAAGAAGATCACCGAAGCGATCCTGGCCAAACGTGCCGTTGCGGCGGCAGCAGCAGAAACCGCGAGGGGTTGACACCGCTCCCAAGGCGATCCACCTGCGATATATTGCGGACTTGCGATCCCAGTGCAGAATACCGAGCCGATGGCCCAAACCACGGCCCTGGCGTTCATGTCAACCCCTCTCTACCCAGTTAATCGCGCATCAGAACCAGGATAACGATTCCCAAGGCCACGCGGTAGTAGCCAAACGACTCAAATGTGTGGTTCTGAACATACCGGAGCAACCAACGAACCACGGCAAAGGCGGTCACTGCAGAGACAATAGTCCCAACCAGGACCTGGCTCCAAGGTTCGTGCGGCGTTTGCTCTTTCACGGCATCCATCAGTTGTTTCGCTCCGGCGGCCAATAGCGTCGGAATTCCCAGCAGAAACGAAAACTCAATGGCGGCAGGACGCGCCAAGCCCAAAACCAACGCCAGGAGTATGGTCGTTCCAGAACGCGAGGATCCCGGAAATGCGATCGCGACCAACTGAGCAGCCCCAATAGCCAGTGCGACAGTCCAACTGACCTTATCCGTACTGGTCCGCCCGCGAAGCCATCGTTCAAGCACTAAGAAGAAGACGCCGCCGATCAAGGTGGCCCAAGCGATTGGCGCGGTGGTCTTCTCCAACTTCAAGCCCATCTTCTTCATCACAAGACCGCCCACAGCGGTCAGAACAAATGCTGCTATCAATTTCAGCAGGTAGCCTCGGGTGTCAGGCTCACGCCACTGCGTGACTAATTGTTGCGATCGCTTGGCAAAAACCAACAGAACTGCCAGCACGGCACCACACTGAATCACGACATTAAACACCTCACTGAACTGACGCTGAATGAGATGTTCGGTTAGCAGAAGATGCCCCGTGGACGATACGGGAAGGAATTCGGTAACCCCCTCGATCACACCGAGGAGTATGACAGCCAGCCATTCGGACATGTGCCTGTCATGAAGGTGGAAAGAAATCGATTCGGCAAGCGCCAACGTGTGAAGTCTGGATGTAACCAGGGCAGTTTCAAGAAAAGTGGTTTGGCCGGATTGGTTGAAGGATGGACCCGCGGAAGAACAATAGGCAGGCGGGATATTGAGAACTCGGCTGATTTTTCACAATGGCCACGCTTGAAAGTAAGCGCATGGCTTCTT
>SXGS01381062.1_pt1 | contig 21372 bp, 16 predicted proteins | sample 3174681 | NCBI WGS metagenome assembly SXGS01 (sample SAMN11356861, study PRJNA531348) | freshwater metagenome | isolation source: freshwater sample F1-80 | place: China: Fuxian Lake, Yuxi | collected 2017-12-25 | reverse complement strand
TAGCCTTCGGCGTACTTGTTGGTCATCACGCCGCCGGTGGCTTCCAGCACGGCTTCCGACGTGAAGTTCTCGCTGGCGATCAGCTCGAGGCGCGTCTGCTGGCGGTGCAGCTCCGCGCGGATCGCCTCGAAAACCTCGGGATCGGCGTCCACCAGCGCGCGTCCCATCCTCTGCTGTTCGGTCATTTCCTCGATGCCTCTTCCTTCTCCAACTCTTCCATTTTGCGAACGCGTCTTTCGTGCCGGCCGCCCTCGAAATCCGTCGCGAGGAAAACGTCCACCAGCCGCGCTGCCTCCGCTGGAGCCGTGAATTTGGCCCCGATCGCGAGCACGTTGGCGTCGTTGTGCGACCGGGTGAGCCGCACCTCTTCCTCACCGACGCCCAGCGCCGCCCGCACGCCGCGAATCTTGTTCGCCGCGATCGACATTCCGACACCGCTCGAACAGACCAGTATGCCCCGCTCGGCCTCGCCGGATGAGACCTGGCGGCCGACCTTGCTAGCGTAGTCCGGGTAGTCCACCGACTCGAGGGAGCCGGCGCCGAAGTCCACTACGTCGTGGCCCTCCGCCCTCAGTTTGTCGCGCAACGCTTGCTTCAACTCGAAGCCCGCGTGATCCGCGGCAATCGCGATTTTCATGGAAGGGAACCCATATTTTAGCATGCTAGACTAAAGGGTCTTCCCTCGAAAAACCTCAAAATTTCATGCGTTGGAGCAAGCTCTTCATTCCCACTCTGCGGGAGGATCCCGCGGACGCCGAAGTCGCCAGCCACCGGCTGATGGTGCGCGGCGGCTACATCCGCCAACTGGGCGCCGGCATCTATAACTATCTGTTTCTGGCCCAGCGGTCGATCAACAAGATCGTCGCGATCGTGCGCCAGGAAATGGATGCCATCGGCGCGCAGGAGATGTTGCTGCCGGCTCTGAATCCGGCGGAAGTCTGGCGGGAATCGGGCCGTTGGGACGTGATGGGTGCGAACATGTTCCGCCTGAAGGACCGTTGGGATCGCGAACTCTGTCTCGGCATGACGCACGAAGAGGTGATGACCTCGATCGCCCGGGGCGAACTGCGTTCCTACAAGCAGCTTCCCCAGATCTGGTACCAAATCCAAACCAAGTTCCGCGACGAGCCCCGCCCCAAAAGCGGCCTGATGCGCGTGCGCCAGTTCATCATGAAGGACTCCTACACCTTCGACATGGACGCCGCCGGGCTCGACGCCGCGTACGATCTCCACTACAAGGCCTATTGCCGGATCTTCGACCGCTGTGGGCTGGAATACGCCGCCGTTGAGGCGCACTCGGGCTCGATGGGCGGATCGCAGTCGCACGAGTTCATGGTGCGCTCCGATGCCGGCGAGGATTTCGTGGCGGTGGCGCCCAAATCCGGCTATCAGGCGAATCTCGAGAAAGCCGAGTCGAATCCGGTTCCACCCGCCTCGGCCGATCCCGCGGGCGATCTCGAGCCGGAGGAGTTTCACACGCCGGGCCGCAAGACCATCGCGGAAGTCGCCGCGTTCACCGGCCTGCCGGAAACCTCGCAGATCAAGAGTCTGGTGATGGTGGGCGCCAAGCCCGTGCTGTGCCTGCTGCGCGGCGATCATCAGTTGAGCGAAACCAAGCTGGCCGGCCTGCTCGGCGTCAATGAGGTTCGCGCGGCGCACCCGGAGGAGATCCGCGATTGGTTCGCCGCGGGCGCCGGATCGTTGGGACCGGTGGGCGTGAAGAACATGCGCGTGATCGCCGACAACGCCTTGCGCGGCCGCATCAACATGATCTGCGGCGCCAACAAGGACGACTACCATCTGCGCAACGTGACGCCCGGCGAGGATTTCCAGGCCGAGTTCCACGATCTGCGGCAGGCCGCCTCCGGCGACACACACGCCGAGACCGGCGAGCCGCTCGAGGTATTCAAAGCGGTGGAGATCGGCCACATCTTCAAACTCGGCTACAAGTACTCGGAGTCGATGGGATTGCGCGTGCTCAACGAGGATGGCAAGGAGATCACGCCGATCATGGGATCGTACGGGATCGGCATCGAGCGCATTCTCTCGGTAGCGGTGGAGCTCTATCACGACAAGGACGGCATCGTGCTGCCCGCCGCGATCGCGCCGTTCGACGTGGTGATCACTCCCGTGAACAACGCCGACGCGGCCCAGCGCGACGCGGCGGCCAAGCTCCACGACGAGTGCCTCGCGCTCGGGCTGGACGCGCTGCTCGACGATCGCGACGAGCGGCCCGGCGTGAAGTTCAAGGACGCGGATCTGATCGGACTGCCCTATCGCATCACGGTCGGCAAGAAGCTGGTGGACGGCAAGGTGGAACTGGTGACGCGACGAGGTAAGACCTCGGTGGACGCTCCGGTGGCCGAGGCCGCCGCGATGGTGCACCGCATGGTTCGCGGGTCGTAGCCATGCCGGACTGGCGGACGCTGCGCGAGGGGTTCCCCGCGTTGCGCGAGTGGACCTATCTGAACACGGCCACCTACGGGCAGACTCCCCTGCGCGCCCAAGCCGCTATGCGCGAACACATGGAACGGCGCGACCGGCTGGCGTGTTCCGATTTCCTGAACTGGTTCGACGACGCCGATGCGATCCGCCGCAACCTCGGGCGATTGACCGGATGCCACGAGGACGACATCGCGTTTTTGCCGACGGCGTCCGCCGCGCTCGGCTTGCTCATCGGCGGCATCGACTGGAAGCCCGGCGACCGCGTGGTGACGCTGCGCGGCGAGTTTCCGAACAACCTCTACTATCCAGCGATGCTGCCCGGCGTCGAGTTCGTGGCATGCGACTGGGCGGATTTCCGGCAAGCGGTGAACGATCGCACGCGGCTGGTGGCGTTGAGCACGGTCAACTATTCGACCGGCTTCCGCGCGCCCGTGGAGGAGATCGCGGAGGACCTGCGGCGGCGCGGCATCCTGTTCTACGTGGATGGAACCCAGAGCGTCGGGGCGCTGCGGATCGACGTGGGCGCCATGCGGCCGTCGATGATGGCGGTGGACGCCTACAAGTGGATGTTGACGCCCAACGGCGCGGGGTTCGTGTACGTGGATCCCGAGGTTCGCGATTGGCTGCGGCCGAACTGCATTGGCTGGAGAAGCCACGTCGACTGGCGGTCGGTGGACAACCTGCACCAGGGCGCTCCCGTGCTTTCGGCGAGGGCGGAGAAATACGAGGGCGGCATGCTTCCGTTCCCGGCGATGTGCGCCATGAACGCGGTGATCGAGACGATGCTCGAGATCGGACCGGAACGGATCGAGCGCCGGGTGCTGGAATTGGCGGACGAACTGCGCGCGCGTCTGCGGCGGCGCGGGGCGCTGATCCTGCACGAGGGCTCGCAGATCGTGGCGGCGCGGTTCGACGGAGTGGACGCCTCGGATTTGGCGCTCCGCTTGAAGGAACGGAGGGTGCTCGTCTCGGCGAGATATGGGGCGTTGCGCGTGTCACCCCATTTCTACAACGACGAGACGGACCTGGACGTGTTCGAGCGGGCGTTGGACTAGCAGGACCTGCGTTCCGCGTGGAGTGGTAGCGCCGGAATCAGGACGCGGATGCCGCTCGCTGCGAGTCCTTCGCGACCGTGAACAAAATCCCAGTTAGCAGCAACAAGCCCGCCAGCACGTAAACGCCCGCCGCCAACGAGATCGCGTAGCCGAGGCCATGCGATTGCGCGATCCACCCGATCACGATCGGCGCCGATCCCCCGCCGGCCAGCCAGCCGAGCGTGTTCATCAATCCCGCCGTCGCGCCGCGCGCCTCGGGCGGAACCACGTCGAAGACGGACGCGAAGATGTTCGCGTCGTAGATGCCCTTGAACAGACCCCAGCCCACCAGCGCCACGATCAGCGTCGTGAGGTCGCCGCTCGATCCGCACAGCAGCACGAACGGCGCTCCTCCCAGCACTCCCGCCGCCTGCACCATCATGCGGCCGCCGGGCGTGCGGCGACGCAGCGTATCGGCGAGCCAGCCTCCGATCGGACAGGCGATCATGCTCGCCACCTGGATGTAGAGCGTCGCGGTAAGGCCGGACTTCGCCAGATCCATCTGAAACCGGTCGTAGACGAACTTCGGCATCCACGACAACACCACGGTGGCGACGAAGTTGGAGCAGATGAACGCGCCCACCAGCAGCACGATGGTCGGCGTGCGTCCGGCCAGCGCCAGGAACTGGGGGATCGACATCGGGTGCGCCGTATGGGGATCGCCGCCTTCGGCCCGGTCGGCCGCGCCGCGCGCCGGTTCGTGCAGGAAGCGTTGCAGCACCAGGCCCAGCACTATGCCGAGCGCCCCGAACACCACGAACGACCAGCGCCATCCGTAATGCTGGCCGATCAGTCCCGCGAACGCGCCTCCGCCGATGGTGCCCATATAGACACTGGTCTGATGAAAGCCCATCGCACGAGACCGCGTCGCCTTGCCGTGATAATCGCTGATCATCGACATCGAGGCGGGGAAGTAGAACGTCTCGCCGAGCCCCTCCGCCGCGCGGAAGAACACCAGGTGCGGGAAGGTGCGCGACAATCCCGTCGCCATGCAGATCACGCTCCATGCGTGGAGGCCGCCGAGGATCGCCGTCTTGCGCCGGATGCGGTCGACGATGGCGCCGGCGAACAGCGCTCCCAGCCCGTAGATCCAGGCGAACGCCGAGCCGAGCATCCCCAGTTGCAGCGGCGACAGGTTCATCTCCTTCTCGAGCAGAGGGAACACGGAGAAGATCGCCTGCCGGTCGGCGTAGTTGAAGAACGCGATGCCCCACAGCATCGCCACGACGAACCACTTGTAATTCGGATTGGCGGGCGTCATTTGCCGTCCAGGTAGGAGCGTTCGAAGAAGTAGAAGAAGCCGTCCTCACCGCCGATCAGCAGGTCGAGCTTGCCGTCGCCGTTCCAGTCCGCCGCGTTCGGCGTGGGATTGTGGCCGGCGATGATGCGCGTGCGGTTCAGCAGTCCGCGCGGGACCAGGACGGGCTTTTCCTGCGTGCCGGTGTTTTCGAACCAGTCCGCGCCGAAGTCGCCGTCGGTGATCAGGTCGAGATCGCCGTCGCCGTCCCAGTCGATCATCTGGACCTTGCGTCGTCCGCTCTTGCCGGCGCGGCCGCGCGATAGCGGCAAGGGCTTGCCCGTCATGTCGAGGAAGATCCGTTCGGGCGGCATCAGCTTCAATTGGCCGTCTTTCCGCGCGCGGCGGAACAGCGCCAGATATCCTTCGTGATCGAGCATTACCAGATCGGGCAGGCCGTCGCGATTCCAGTCCACCGCGTGCGGCGTGGTGCGCCACTGTGTCACCAACTGCTTGCCTTCCGGATTCCACCAGTTCCAGGCGGGCTTGGGCGCCGGACCTTCCCACTCCACTTCGATATTGGCGAGCGGCGCGAACTTCGTTTCGGCCCCGGCGCCGCCGAGGTTGCGATACCAGTGGACCGAGCCCCAGATATCGTTCATTAGGATGTCGAGCTTGCCGTCCAGATCCCAGTCCACGACCCAAGGGTTCGCGTAACCCCACTTGGCCTCGGCCGGACCTTGGATCGATCCGTTCGGACCCGCCATGCGCCGGATCGGCTTGCCGGCCACCTGGAAGTAGCCGCGATCCTCGAACGCGGCATCCGTCTTCGTCCCCACGTTTTCGAAGTACTGGATGTAGCCCGCCGAATTGCCGGTCACGATATCGAGCTTACCGTCCCCGTTCCAGTCCACCGCCACCGGCCGCGACAGCGCGCCACTCTTCACGTAAGGATCGAGCTGTTCGAAATAGCGGGGCGCGGCGAGTTCGGGCGCCTTCGGCCGAGGCGCGACATTCTCGAGGAACGCGATCGTGCCATCTTCCTCGCCAACGATCAACGACGGCCGTCCGTCGCCATGCCAATTCACCACGCGCGGCTGGATCATGCAGAGATCGGCGTGGTAGGTGGCGCCGCCCGCCTGGATCTTCTCGCCCGGCGCGAGTCCGCCATCCACGGCGCGGAACAGCGTAATCGTATCGAGGAAGTCGCCACCGATGAGGTCGAGCTTGCCCTTGCCGAACCAGTCCACCGGATTCGGCGAGGGGCTGCCGTAGAGGTCGATGGGTTTGCCTCCCGCGTTGACCGGCACGGCGGTCGCGAAGCGGGGCTGCTGGGCGGTTCCGATGTTCTTGTGGAACCAAACGAACCCATGGAGCGGACCACGCGTCCAGGCTCCCTTGGCATCGAACGCGTCGTCCCAGCCGTACTCGCGCCAGTCGGACGCGCCCACCAGCAGGTCGGTCAGGCCGTCCTTGTCCCAGTCGACCGGATACCAGAGTTCGTCGCGGCCCACGTGGTAGTTCTTGGCGAGAGGAACCATCACCCACTTGTTCATGCGATTCGCGCGGACGTCGCTGTAGTAGCCGCCCGGGGTGACCAGGTCGAGTTCGCCGTCGCCGTTGAGGTCGGCCGCTACGAGGTCCTTCTTGCCGGGTCCGATCCATTCGCCGCGATCGAACAGGGGGCCTCCCGTACCGCCTACGTTGCGGAACAGAAAGGTGCCGTTGAAGGGTTTGTCGGGGCAGCCGACGATGAGGTCGATGTCGCCATCCTCGTCGAAGTCGATAGGAGCGGGATGCGCCCAGAGGCCGACGGCGAGCTTGCCGCGAACGTGAGCGCGTCCGAACATCACGCGGTCGCCGGCGCCGATCATGGCCGGAGCGACCGGGACGTCCAGTTCTGGCATCAGACCCGCGCCGACTCCGTTGCCCGTGCCCGTGTCGTACGAGATGAAGTACGTCGCCGCGCCGTTGGAAATCCAGCTCAGGCGCGATCGCTGTCCCGTCCGTTCCAGCTTGTAGGGGATGTTGATGTTGTCCGCGCGAACCAGCAGCGAATTGATCTGGAGGTCCGGCGGGAAGTTGGCCTCGACGGCGATGCGCTTGCCGGCCGGCAGGTTGGAGTTGTAGCGGAGGACGAAGATCGCGAGGCAGTCCACGGGGACCAGCAGCAGCGCGAGCAGGGCGAACAGGATGGCCATCTCGTTCCTCGATTTTCCCACATGGGCCCGGCTCGATATAATCGTCAACGGTATTTCTCCCCCAAAATGCCACGCGCGATTCTGCTTATCACGATCCTCTTCGCGGCTTCCTGCTCGAATGAGAAGAAGGCGGGTGGCCCGCCGTACACCCCCGCCGAGGAACAAAAGAGCTTCCGTCTCCCACCGGGCTTCCGCGCCGAACTGGTCGCGAGCGAGCCGCAGGTGGTGGACCCGGTCGCTCTCGCGTTCGACGAGGCCGGCCGCATCTACGCCGTGGAAATGCGCGACTACCCGATGGGCGACGGTCCTCCCGGACGCATCAAGCTTCTCGAGGATCGCGACGGCGACGGGTACTACGAGTCGGGCTCGGTTTTCGTCGACAACCTGAAACTGCCCAACGGCGTGATGCGATGGCGCAAGGGCATCCTGGTCACGGCCGCGCCGGACATCCTCTATTTCGAGGATGCCGACGGAGACGGCCGCGCCGACACGCGCAAAGTGGTTCTCACCGGCTTCGCCACGCAGAATCCCCAGCTTCGCCTCAACGGTCCACAATACGGGTACGACAACTGGGTTTATGCGGCCTACACGCGCCTCACCAACTCGCGCCGCTACGCGAAGGAGTTCGGCGACAAAGGCCACGCCATCCGCTTCCCCGACCGCGAGGATCTGGCGCCGCTCGACATCAACTCGCGCGACGTCCGCTTCCGGCCCGACGAGTACAAGGTGGAGGCGCTCGCCGGATTCTCCCAGTTCGGTTGGGGCTTCAACGAGGTCGGCGACCGGTTCGTGGTGTGGAACAGCGACCACGTGCGTCACATCCCCATCGATCCGTCCACGCTGGCCCGCAATCCGAACCTCACCATCCCCGTTCCGTGGGAGACGGTCTCCGATCACAAGGCGCAGTCGACGGTCTACCCGGTCACCGAGAATCCCCAGCACATCCACGATTCGCAGGTGGGCCAGTTCACGTCGTCCTGCGGGCTGAGCGTCTATACGGGCGCGAACCTGCCGCCCGATTTCCAGAACAACTCGTTCACCTGCGAACCGGTCCACAATCTGGTGCACCGCGACATTCTGAAGCCGAAGGGCGGCACCTACGTCGCGTCGCGCGCCTACGAGAAGAGCGAGTTCCTGGCATCCACCGATTCCTGGTTCCGGCCCGTGTTCACCGTCACCGGACCCGACGGCGCGCTCTACATCGCCGACTACTACCGGCACTCCGTGGAGCATCCCGAGTTCGTCCCACCGGAGATGCTGAAGGATCTCGACTTCCAATCGAAGCACCAGAAGGGGCGCATCTGGCGCATCGTGCACGAGTCGTCGCGCAAGCGCGCCAGGCCTTCGCTCGACAGGGCATCGGACACGCAACTGGTGGCCGCGCTCGCCGATCCGAACCACTGGTACCGCATCAACGCGCAGCGGCTGCTGGTGGATCGCAAGACGAAGGGCGCAATCCCGGCGTTGGAAACGATGGCGAAGAGCGGCTCCGCGCTCGCGCGCATCCACGCGATGTGGACGCTCGAGGGCCTGGGCGCGCTGCAGCCCGGCGCCATCGCCGATTCGCTGTCGGCGCCCGATCCGGGGGTGCGGCGCCACGGCATCCGGCTCACCGCGCCCAGGCTGCTCAACTGGGGTCTGCGGAATCGGGTGCTCGAGATGGCGAACGATCCCGATCCGCAGGTTCGCTACGAGGCGGCACTGCTGATCGCCGGGATGCCGGAGGAAGAGGCGTTCCCCGCGCTGGTGGACATCGCAAAACAGGATCAGGCCGATCCATGGTTCCAAACGGTAGCGCTGAGCAACGCGCGGTACCGGCCCATGCGTTGGATTCGCGCGGTCTCCGGGTTCGCCAAACCGGATCCGGGTTTCATGCATCGCGCGGCGGCGCTCATCGGCAATCGCGGCGACGACACCGAGGTCGCGGTGGTGCTGGGAGTAGCGCCCGCGCCGGGAACCACCGGCTATCGCAAGCAGATGATGGAAGGCTTGGCCGAAGGCGTGGCCGCGTCGTCCGCCGTGGGGCTGCCCCATCCGAAGTCGCGCGCCGGATTGATCTGGCTGTTGATGCAGCCGAGGAATCCGATCTCCGAGCCGGCGTTGCGGATCGCCTATTCGCTGCGGCTCCAGGGCGAAGGCGTGAAGTCGCTGGCGGAGTGGGCGGAGGCGAAGGCCGCCACCGAATCCGCGCCGCTCGAGGATCGCGCGTTCGCTGTGGGCATCGCGGGATTGGCGCGGCCGGTGGACAGGTTCCTGGCGCCGCAACAGCCGGCCGAGGTTCGGATGGCCGCCGCTGCCGCGTTGGCGCGATCGTCGCCGGAAGCGGCCGCGCCCGCGTTCCTCGAACATTGGCGGTCGCTCACCGGGCCGATGCGCGAGATCGGCATGTCGGCGCTGATGATGACGCCGGCGACGATCGGCATGATGCTCGACGCCGTGGAGAAGAACAGGATACAGGCGTGGGCGATCGGCCAGGCGCGCATCCGGACGCTGCAACAACACAAGGACGAGGCCATCCGCACGCGCGCCGCGAAGCTGTTCGAGGACTCCGGAGCCGACCGCCAGAAAGTCCTCACGGCCTACATGCCGTCGGTCCACAAATCCGGCGACGCGGCCAAGGGCAAGGATGTGTTCGCGCGCGCCTGCGCCGATTGCCACGAACTGGACGGCGTCGGCAAGCAGGTGGGACCGGACCTGCGCGGCATCGTCAAGCGCTACAAGGAATCGCTGCTGGCGAGCATCCTGCTGCCGAGCGAGGCGATCGAGCCCGGCTACGAAGAGTACGTCGTCGAAACCAAAGACGGCCGCACGCTGACCGGACTGCTGGCCAAGGACACGCCGTCCAGCATTACGCTACGGCGCGCCAAGGGCGAGGAGGACGTGGTGCCGCGCGGACAGATCAAGGAACTGCGGTCCGGAGGCACATCGCCCATGCCGGACGGTATCGAGAAGGACGTATCGGTGGACCAGATGGCCGATCTGATCGCATACCTGAAGGTTCCCAAATAGGTGAAGCGGGAAGCGGATCATTTCGGGGACCGGCCGATGGTGCTGGTCTACATCGCCAGGAAGCTGAAGGAAGCGCTGGCGCTCGAGGAGACCTTGACCGCCGCGGGGCTCGACTACGCGGTGGAGACCGACACCTACATGGGCGGCGTCATCTTTCGCGGTGAGCGCACGGGCGCGTTCTTCTACGTGGAGGATCCGGATCAGACCCGCGCGCTCGAGGCGCTGCGGGCGGCCGGATACAAGCCGCTCGTCGTCGAGTAGAATCGAGTTCATGCCGAACTTCACACGCCGGGTCCTGCTGCAGGCCCCCATCGCAATCGCGGCCGCGCGCGCCGCGAGCAAACCCGCCACCGCCTTCTGCCTTTGCGGCGACCGTTATCACAACAGCGACTACATCCGCACCGCGCTCGGCAAGACGCTGGTGAAGGACGCGGGGATATCGATCGATTTCAGCGACGAACCGGGCCTGCTGAATCCGTCGCATCTTGGGCGCTACAAGATGCTCATCGTGCTGCGCGATGGCATGACGTGGCCCGGCGGCTACGACAACAATTCGAACGCGGCCTGGGTGGGCTCGGGTAAGCCCGCCATCGTGAGCGATCCGCCGCTCGCGTCCATGGACTCCAAGCCCCACTACTGGATCACGCCCGCGATGGGCAAGGCCGTCCGCGACTTCGCCCGCAACGGCGGCGGCATCCTCTTTTATCACAACGTGACCTACATCGCGCCGCATAACGACGACTTCCGCGACGTGCTGGGAGCCGTGACGGAAGGGCATCCGCCGATCCGCAAGTTCAAGGTGAAGGTCACCAATTCCGATCATCCCATCACGCGCGGCGTGCGGGATTTCGTCGTGACCGACGAGCAGCACTACATGAAGTACCAGAAGGATCCGAAGCACCTGCTGCTGCAATCGGTGAACGAAGACGGGCTGACGTTCAAGGATTTAGGAACGTCGGCTCCGGCGGGTTGGGCATACGACTACGGCAAGGGCCGCGTCTGCTATCTCGCGCCCGGCCACATGATTTCGGTGCTGTGGAATCCGGAGTACGAGAAGCTGCAGCGCAACGCGGCGAACTGGCTGCTGCGCAAGTGAGGCCGCGGTCAAACCAAGAACTCGCCCGCGCGCATCAACTGGCGTTCGTCCGCCCAGATATCGAACTTCCGCCCCACCACGTCGATGTGCGTCGACGAGAACCACTGGGCTCCCGTGTGATCGCCGTATGGGTTGCCGAACGCGATGTGCACCCCGGGGATCTTCTCGTCCTGCAGGATATTGCCGATCACGTCGCGCACGCCGATGTTGGTTCCGATGGCGAACTCGCCCACGCGGTCCGAATTCTCGTCGGTGTGGGTATAGCGCCAGAACTCGTCCTCGAGCTCCTTGTTCGCGCAGTGGGCCTCGGCCAGCCGGTTCTCCTTCACGATGAGCGTGAGCGGCGTTCGCCCCAGATCGCCGTACTTGGCGCAGAGATAGTCGCCCACCACGCCATCCACCACGAACACGCCGTTCACTTCTCCGGGCGTGGTCCAGACTTCGCCTCCCGGCAGGTTGCCCCACGTATTTTCGGAGATGATCCCGGAGGTCTTCAGCCACTTGTAGTCCGGATTCATCGACGCCACGATGCGCGTGCCCGCCGGATTCTCCGCGCGCACTTCGCGGCAAGGCCGCACGATATCGAGCAGCCGCAGCGACAGGGCGTCCACCGCGCCGTAGTCGGCGCGCATGCCCTCCATCATGATGCGGCGCGAGATGTTCACCATGTGCGCGTGGCGGATCTTCCGGCGGTTCACCACCTCGGTCATCTGCATCCGCGAACGTAACTCGCCCGTTTGCGCGACTACCGAAAAGATGGAAACGCGAGAGGTCTCCAGATCCTCTAGCACGGCGGCGGGCATGTCCACCAACGGCCGCGGCGTAAGATCCTCGAGCACGAAGTGGCGAGCCGGCGCGCCCACGGCCTCCACCTCTCGTGCGATCGCGGCGGCGATTTCGATCGACTCGCGATCCGCGATGACAGTGACCTTTTCCTCGGGCTGGATGCGCAGGCAGGCCCGCACCGCGTTGCGCGCGCCCGGCGACAGCTCCGGATCGAACGGAGTGGAGAGCAGGTTCATGGCGCGGCGAATTCGTTGGCGTCCTCGAACAGACCGGCTTCCGTCTCGGAGATCATGTAGTCGACCACCTTGGTCAGGTCGCGCGTCTCGCGCCACACCTTCAACTGGCGGTCGGCGCCCGCGCCGCGTTCGAGCATCGTGTGGATGTAGTCGAGTTCGCGGCGGCAGCCCATCTCGTCCACCACGTCGTCGATCAGGGCCAGGTACTCGAGCATCAGGTCGCGCATGGGCACTTCCACGCGCTTGCCGAAGTCGATCAGCTTGCCGTCCAGTCCGTATCGCACGGCGCGCCACTTGTTCTCCATGATCAGCGCGCGGCGGTACAGGCGGAACCCCTGGTTCATCGAGAACAGCTTGTACAGCTTGGCCACCGTGCACTGGATGAGCGCGGCCAGCGCGATGGTTTCGTCGGCGCGCATCGGGATGTCGCAGACGCGGAATTCGAGCGTGGAAAAGCTGGGATGGGGCCGGATGTCCCACCAGATCTTCTTCGCGTTGTCGATGCAGTTGGTTTGCACCAGCAGGTTGATGAAGTTCTCGTACTCGGAATAGCTCTGGAAGTAGTCGGGGATGTTGGTGCGCGGGAACTTGTCGAACACCTTGCAGCGGTAGCTCTTCAAGCCGGTGTCCATGCCGAGCCAAAACGGCGAATTGGTGGAAAGCGCCAGCATGTGCGGCAGGAAGTAGCGCGCCGCGTTCATGATGTGGATGGTGGTTTCCTTGTCCTCGATCCCGACGTGGACGTGCAGCCCGAAGATCAGGTTCGCGCGCGCCACCATCTGCATGTCCTCGACGATCGTTTCGTACCGCTCGTCGGGATAGATGCTTTGCTTGCGCCAGTCGGCGAACGGATGCGTGCCCGCCGCCGCCAGCCGCAGTCCGTTGCGGCGCGCCAGCTTGACGATCGCGCGGCGGATCGTGAAGATCTCCTCGCGCGCCTCGGAAATATTACGGCAGATGCGGGTGCCGACTTCGACCACGGACTGGTGCAGTTCGGGCTTGACCCGCTCCTCGAGCAGCATCCTGCCCTGGCCGATGATCTCTTCGGCGATGTGCGACCGCAGATCCCGGGTGACGGGATCGATGGTCATGAACTCTTCTTCGATGCCGAGCGTAAAGGTGGGCTTCATGGATTTAGCCGATCTCGCCCGTCAGAAACTTGGACCAGCGCAGGTCGAGCGTGCCGCGCGCCTGCCGCGCCCGGCGGATGGCGAGTTCGGCGACGGCGTCCACCACCCAGTTGAAGTTGTCCACGCCGACCGAATGGATGTCGGCGTCCGGCGCGGGATTCATGAAATCGATCGCGTAGGGGATGCCGTTCTCCACCGCGAACTCCACCGTGTTGAGGTCGTAGCCGAGCGCGGTGCACAGCTTCAGCGCGTCGCCGGTGACGCGGGCGAGCAGCGCCGGCTCCACCGGTGGACCGTCGTGCACGTAGCGCAGGTGATGCGGCTGCCGCGGATCGTAGCGCATCACGCGGACTTTCTCCTGGCCCACGACGTAGCAGCGGAAGTACTGGTCGAACTCGACGCCGCGCTGCAGACACATCGCGAGATCGCCGGTCTGATCGTAGGACGAGAAGAACTCGGAGGGCGATTCCACTTTGAAGACGTTCTTCCAGCCTCCGCCGAGGATCGGCTTGAGGAACGCGGGGAAGCCGACGGTCTCAAAAATCTCCTGCCATTCGATCGGATACTTCAGGTTTCGCATCGACTGCGCGGTGGTCCCCGGAGGATGCTGTTTGTGCGGCAGGATCACCGTCGGCGGCACCGCGACGCCCACCTTGGCGGCCAGCGCGTAGTTGAAGAACTTGTCGTCCGCGCTCCACCAAAACGGATTGTTGATCACCCAGGCGCCCTCGAGAATCGCGTGCTTGAGCCAGGCGCGATAGAAGGGGATATCGTGCGAGATCCGGTCCACGATGACGTCGTAGCCCGAGGGGACGCCGATGGAAGCGTGGCTGATCCGCACGTGCTCGGCCACGATGCCGGTGGGCCGCAACTCGTTGATGCGGTCGACGAGCGCGGGTGGGAACGTGCGCTCCATTCCATACAGGACGCCGATCTTCTTCATGATTCCTCCGGACTACGGAAAAAACTTGCGCGCCATGCCGCGCCACCACGGCCAGTCATGACCCGCTCCGCCGCCCCACACATCCAGCAAGTGCGGGACCGCCTTCGAACGCAGGATGCCGGACAGGCGAATGTTCTCTCCGAGGCAGATGTCGCGCTCGCCCGCCGCCAGCACGATGCGCAGGTTGTCGCGATACTCGCCCAGGATGCGGCCGTCGTCCAAGCTTGGCAGAAAATCGGGCGGGCAGTTGAAATAGCAGTTGTCGTCGTAGTAGCCGCCGAGGAACTGCTGGATGTCGAACGCGCCGCCCAGGCTCACCGCGCGGTCCACCATCTCCGGATGCCGGAGGGCGAAGTTCATCGTGTGGTACCCGCCAAAGCTGCAGCCGGTCAGCGAGACGCGGGTGGCGCCGGTGAGCGACCGGGCGAAGGGGACCAGTTCGTCCGCCACATAGCGGTCGTATTGGACGTGGCGGGCGGCTCGCGCCGCCGGTGGGACGGACTTGTCGTACCAGCTTTCCGCGTCGACGCTGTCGGCGCAGATCGCGCGGATACGGCCGCTCTCGATGGCGGGCGAAAGGGCCTCGATCATGCCGCGTTCCTCGTAGTCGCAGAAGCGGCCCATGGATGTCGGAAAAACGACGAGCGGCTCGCCCGCGTGGCCGAACACGAGCAATTCCATGTCGCGGCCCAGCGCGGGGCTGGTCCACTTGCTATATTCGCGGATCATTCGGGCGATTCGCCCAGTGTAGCGCGCGTTAGCGCCCGCCCGCCGGCGCGGCCGCGGGCTCCGGGGAGATGTCGCGGAACATGCGCAAGATGAGGTCGGGATACCACCGGTTGACCGGATTATAGGCGCGCAGCTTGGCGCGCAGATCCTTGCCCGCGTAAGGACGAGACTCGGCCAGATGGCGCGCTACGTGGTAGATGCCTTCCGGCACGGTCTCGAACTTGGCCCGGCCCGAGGCCCACCCGAAGATGTTGTTTCGCGTGTAGAGCCGCCCGCCGGTCTCGATCATCGCCAGACTCGGCAGCAGGCGCCAATCGAGGTGGTAGCGGTCGGCCGCGTCCAGGAACTCGGCCGCGTACCGGTCCAGCGGGCACCGGCGCGCCTGGAAGTACTTCGTGAGCCGCTCGAGCCGGCCATCCCCGGCGGGAATCGACGATTCCGGTTGCTGCGCCTTCGCCGCTGGATTCCACGCGGCGGCGCACATCATCAGGGCTACTCCCGGCCGGTACAGCTTGGCCGCGAGGAAACGAAGGCGGAGATGCGAAACTTCGATCATGGCCAGGAATCCCAGGACTGGTTGCTTGACGGACTTCCTGTTATCATACGCGAGGAGAGCCTATTCATCAACGATTTTTTTGAGGGCTCCCCGTTCGCGGTCTATACTTCTCAGTACTTTAACGGATATACACCTACCCAATGCGCACTCGTTCCCTGCTCGCCGTTGCCGGCGCATTTTCCCTGTTTTGCCTGACCGGATGCGGTGGGGGCGGAACGACCGCCGAGCCCCCTCCGGTCAAAGCGGCTACCTGGAGCACGATCCCCGGGATGCCGGAGATCCTCAACCCGCTCGACATTTATTCGGAAGCCGCGCCCGGCAAGATGAGTCCCAAGGTCAAGGACCATCTGAACCGCGTCTATGTGCCGAACAACGTTACCAACGTCATCGACGTGATCGACCCCGAGACTTTCAAGATAGTCGACACGTTTCCGGTGGAGAAGGAGCCGCAGCACGTCACGCCGTCGTGGGACCTACGCTGGCTGTGGATCGGCGCCGATCAGGGCAACACGCTGACCAAGGTGGACCCGCTCACCGGTAAGAAAGTGGCGACGCTGAAGATCGAGGATCCCTACAACCTCTACTTCACGCCTGATGGCAAGTACGCGATCGTCGTCGCCGAGCGGATGCGGCGGCTGGATTTCCGCGAACCGGAGTCGATGAAGCTGATCGAAAGCGTCACCGTTCCGTGCCGCGGCGTGGATCACATGGACTTCTCCGCCGACGGCCGCTATGCGATCGCCACCTGCGAGTTTTCCGGCGAGATGATCAAGGTCGATACGGTGAACCGCAAGTACCTATCCAAGATCACTCTGCCCAACGGCGGCATGCCGCAAGACGTGAAGCTTTCGCCCGATGGCAAGGTGTTCTACGCCGCCGACATGCAGAACAACGGCATGCATCTGATCGACGGCGAATCGTTCCAGATCACCCGGTTCATTCCCACGGGAAAAGGTTGCCACGGACTGTACATCAGCCGCGATTCCAAACTCATGTACATCTCCAACCGCGGCGAAGGCACGGTCACCGTGTTCGACCTGGCCACGCAAAAAGAAGTGAAGAAGTGGGTGATTCCCGGCGGCGGCAGCCCCGACATGGGTGGGCTTTCGGCCGATGGGAAGACCATGTGGTTCTCGGGCCGCTATCACAAGGAAGTCTACGCCTTCAACACCGATACGGGTGAACTGCGCGCGCGGATCAAGGTGAAGCGCGGGCCGCACGGACTTTGCGTGTGGCCGCAGCCGGGCCGCTATTCGGTGGGACACACGGGCATTCTGCGATAATCTTCCGCATGGTTCGCCATGCATTCGGATTGGCCGCGGCCGCTGCGTCGTGTTTCGCGCAGGCGATGCCGTTGCCCGCTGGAGCGCGGGTCGAAAAGGATATCGTTTACGCCGAAGCCGGCGGGCGGCCGCTCGGCTTGGACCTCTACTTGTCGGGCCAGCCGGGCCGGCCGTTGATCGTGTGGGTCCACGGCGGCGCCTGGCGGTCGGGCAGCAAGGATCGATGTCCGGCGCCGGTGGCGTTGCGCGCCGGATTCGACGTGGCCTGCGTGTCGTACCGGTTGAGCGGCGCCGCCATCTTCCCCGCCCAGATCCACGACGTGAAGGCATCGGTGCGATGGCTGCGCGCCAACGCGGCGAAGTACGGCTACGATGCCGGGCGGATCGGCGCGTGGGGATCGTCCGCCGGCGGCCATCTGGTGGCGCTGCTCGGGACGAGCGGAGGGGTCGCGGAGATGGAAGGCGCCGTTGGCGTGACGGGCGTGTCCAGCCGCGTCCAAGCCGTGGTGGACTTCTTCGGGCCCACCGATTTCCTGCAAATGTCGAAGTTCCCGAGCACCATTCCGCATGACGCGCCCGACTCGCCGGAGTCGCTGCTGGTGGGCGGGGCGATCCAGGAGAACAAGGACAAGGTGGCGCGAGCCAATCCCATCACCTACGTAACGCCTGACGATCCGCCGTTCCTCATCGTGCACGGAGACGAGGACAAACTGGTTCCCATCAACCAGAGCGAACTGCTCCTCGATGCCTTGCGGAAGGCGGGCGTGGACAGCCGGTTCCAGCCGATGAAGGGCGAGGGGCACGGATTCAAGAGTCCCGAGCCCAACCGAATGGCGATGGAGTTTTTCGGCCGCGTGTTCCGCGTGGCGGCGCCTCAACTGAAGTCGCCGGAAGTGCACTCCGATGGCCGGGTCACGTTCCGGCTCCGCGCGCCCGCGGCTCGCGCTGTTTCAGTGCGTGGCGACTGGGACGACAACGGCGGGCGCCACGAAATGGCGAATGACGGCGGCGTCTGGTCGGCCACCACGCCTGCGATGGCGCCCGATATGTACAGCTACTCGTTTGACGTGGATGGCGTGCGGCTGCCCGACCCGCGCAATCCGGTGATCAAGCCGGCGTCGAACGGCGGACCGGTGAGTCTGGTGGACGTGCCTGGGGCGCGCGCGGCGTATCAGGCGATCCGCGCTGTCCCGCATGGCGCGGCTCACGTTCACTACTATTCCTCCCAGGCGACGGGTGGATTGCGCCGGCTCCACGTGTACACGCCGCCCGGCTACGAAACCGGCGGCGCGCGATATCCGGTACTGTACCTTTTGCATGGGTCGGGCGATTCCGACGCCGAGTGGCTGACAGTCGGCCGCGCGGGGATCATCCTCGACAACCTGATCGCCGAAGGGAAGGCGAAGCCGATGATCGTCGCCATGCCGGACGGGCATCCCGTGTCGCCGATGGCAGGGCAGGAGATGCGCGGACGCAACACGGAGTTGTTCACGGCCGACCTCATGGGAGACGCGATGCCGCTGGTGGAGAAGCTCTACCGTGCATCCGGCAAACGGGAGGATCGCGCGCTGGCGGGCCTGTCAATGGGCGGCGGCCAGACGCTGGCGGCGGGCTTGGCCAACCTCGACAGGTTCTCGCACCTTGGCGTGTTCAGTTCCGGCGTCCGCGACGCGGCGGATTTCGAATCGCGGCACGGCGCGGTGCTCGGCGCGCCGGCGAAGACCAACGCGCGCCTGAAGCTGTTCTGGATCGGATGCGGGATCAAGGACACGGGTGCGATGCCGGGGTTGAAGACGCTACGGGCCAGCCTGGATGGGCACGGGATCAAGTACACCTATCGGGAGAGCGAGAGCGGCCACAACTGGCGGCAGTGGAGGTTGTACTTGAGCGAGTTCGCGCCGTCGCTGTTCCGGTAGCGACCGGCCCGCCAAGTTGTCGGGCCGATCCGGACAAAATGGCGGGATCGGGTGGCGTCGCATCGTCAGGCCACTGAAAGTAAAGGCCGGTGGGTTTGGAAGCGGGATTGCTTTCCACGCTGCCATGAGACGGTTTCCGCATTTCCTGTTGGTAGGTAGCTGCCATGGCGGTGTGCGCGCTGGCTGGTCCGCCGCAGAGGCCCGGGAAGAAGATCTCGCGCGACTTGGAACGTAAGTCCGCCCACGAGCGCGTTCGGGTTCTCGTGAAGTTCAATGTTCCGGTGGCGGCGCGTCACGAGCAGGACGTGATGTCGAAGGGCGGCCAAACGCGGGGGCGCTTTGGCGCGCTCGGCATCGGCATGTACGAAATGAGCGCCTCCGAAGCCAAGAAACTGGCCGATTCGAAAGAGATCGACGCCATCGCACTCGATGGGCGGGTCTCGGCGAGCATGGACCTCACGCAGCCGGCCACCAACACTACAACGGCGAGGATCTACGGATACACCGGCGCCGGGATCGGGGTCGCGGTGATCGACAGCGGCGTGACGCCTGGCAACGACTTCAAGGTGTCCGGCTCGAACTCGTCCCGCATCGTCTATAGCCAGGACTTCACCGGCAGCGGTACCACGAACGACCAGTTCGGCCACGGAACCCATGTCGCCGGCATCATCGCGGGCAACCGCGCGAACTCGTCGGGGACTAACGCGAAGAAGAACCTGTCCGGCATCGCGCCGGCCGCCAATATCATCAATTTCAAGGTCCTCAACCAGCAGGGCGCGGGCTCCGATGGCAACGTGATCGCGGCGATCGACCGCGCCGTGGCGTTGAAGGCCACTTACAACATCCGCGTAATCAATCTGTCGCTTGGCCGCGCGCCCATCGATTCGTATGTCAACGACCCGCTGTGCTGGGCGGTGGAGCGCGCCTACCACGCGGGTATCGTCGTGGTGGCGTCGGCCGGCAACCAGGGCCGCAACAACTCGGGCGGCAATCAGGGATACGCCATGATCGCTTCCCCCGGGATCGACCCCTACATCATCACCGTCGGGGCCGTGCGGACCTTGCTTACCAGCGCGCGCTCCGGCGACTCGGTCACCACCTATAGCTCCAAGGGTCCGACCCTGTACGACAACTTCGTGAAGCCGGACGTCCTGGCGCCGGGCAATCTGGTCGCCGCGCCGCGCTCCAATGGAAGCTATCTCGAGACGCAGTTCCCCGCCGTGATCGTGCCGACCAGTTTTTATCTGAACAATGGAACCACCGCGGCCGGCAGCTATATCCGGCTGAGCGGCACCAGCATGGCGACGCCCGCGGTGACCGGAACAGTGGCATTGATGCTGCACAAGAACTCCACCCTCCGTCCCGACGTGGTGAAGGCGCGGATCATGAAGTCGGCGTCGAAGACGCTGGCCAACGCGGGCAGCAACATCGGAACCAACGGCGCCGTGTTCCCGATCGTGAACGACCTGTTCACCATTGGCGCCGGCTATCTCGACACGCTCGCCGCTCTCAACAACAGCGATACGGCCGCGACTGGCGAGGCCTACTCTCCGATCGCTTGGCACGATGCCTCGGCCGGCGCGGTGAAACTCGACATCGTTCCCAGTCTGGATATTTGGGCGGCGGCTGCCTTCTCGCCCACCGCGATCTACGGCACCTCGAACTTGACCAGTTCCACCACGGTGTGGGCTCCCTCGACCGCGGTTTGGGCGAGTTCGTCCGCGGGAGCTTTCAACATCATCTGGGGCGACAACATCATCTGGGGCGACAACATCATCTGGGGCGACAACATCATTTGGGGTGACACCGTTCTTGCCCAGTCGCTGGCCGGCGGCGACCAGTAAGCTACTTGGCGGCCGCTTGAAGCCGGGACAGGAAGTTCGTGTCCAGACGCCCGGCCTGGAAATCGGGATGCGCCATGATTCTCTGGTGGAGCGGGATCGTCGTATAGATCCCCTCCACCACGAACATTTCCAGGGCCCGCTGCATTCGTTGGATCGCCTCGGTGCGAGTGCCGCCATGGGTGATCAGCTTGGCCACCAGCGAGTCGTAGTAGGGAGGAATCACGCCGTCGGTGTAAGCCGCGGTGTCCACGCGGACGCCGATCCCCCCGGGAAGGTTGAGGCCGGTGATCCGGCCTGGGGAGGGAGTGAACTTCTCGGGGTGTTCGGCGTTGACGCGGCATTCGATCGCGTGGCCGCGAATCGAAGTGTCGGCGGGAATCACGTCCGCCAGCCGCGCTCCGGCCGCCACCAGGATCTGCGCCTTCACCAGATCGGTTCCGGTGATCGCCTCGGTGACCGGATGTTCCACCTGAATCCGGGCGTTCACCTCGATGAAATAGAGGCTGCCGGTCTCGTCCATCAGGAACTCCACCGTGCCCGCGTTGGTGTACCCGACGTCGCCCAGCGCCTTTTCGAGCCGGCGCGACATCGCCTCCCGGAGTTCCACGGTAACCGCCGGAGAAGGAGCCTCTTCCACCAGCTTTTGATGCCGCCGCTGGATGGAGCATTCGCGTTCGCCCAGCACCCGCACCGATCCGTGCTCGTCGGCGATCACCTGGAATTCGATGTGCCGCGGCCGTCCGATGTACTTCTCGATGTACACGTCGGCGTTGCCGAACGCCGCTCCCGCTTCGGCCTGCGCCTGGCCCAGCAGATCGGTCAGCAACTCAGGCGATTCCACCACGCGCATGCCGCGTCCGCCGCCGC
>SXGS01535636.1_pt1 | contig 21376 bp, 25 predicted proteins | sample 3174681 | NCBI WGS metagenome assembly SXGS01 (sample SAMN11356861, study PRJNA531348) | freshwater metagenome | isolation source: freshwater sample F1-80 | place: China: Fuxian Lake, Yuxi | collected 2017-12-25 | reverse complement strand
GGCGCAACCGTCATGAATTCCCTGTCGGTCGTGCCCAGATCGTCGAATTCCTCCCAAGAAAATGGCACCGCGAACACGAGTATCGACTGATCAAAGAAATTTGGGCACACGATAGCCATCGCATTGCCGTTCGCTTCGCCTATGAATGGTATGACGATAGCGGCCAATGGTATCGGTCCTATGGCAATGAGAATTGGGATTTCGCCGAGGACGGCCGGATGGCGCGGCGGATCGCGTCGATCAACGACCTGCCGATCGCCGAGGACGCGCGGCTGTTCCATTGGCCGCTGGGTGCGCGTCCCGTCGATCACCCGTCGCTGAGCGACCTGGGGCTGTAACGTCATGGGGCGGATCGTCGCCGAGCGGGCGGATACGCTGCCGGGCCTGATCGAGGCGTTTCGCGAGCATGGCTATGCCGGGGCCAGCCTGTCGACGATCGGCGCCGCGACGGGGCTGGGGCGGGGAAGCCTTTATCACTTCTTCCCCGGCGGAAAGCGCGAAATGGCTGAGGCCGTGTTGGCCGACATCGCCGTCTGGTTCGAGGCATCGGTCTTCACGCCGCTGGCCGACGCGGAGGACCCGCGCGCCGGTATCGAGGCGATGATGGTCGCGATCGACCGCTATTTTCAGTCGGGACGCCGGGCGTGCCTGATGGGCGCCTGGGGACTGGGAGCGACGCGCGATCCCTTCGCCGAGGCGATTACCGGCTATTTCCAGCGCTGGATCGCCGCGCTTCAGGCCGCGCTGATGCGGGGCGGAGTGGCGGCGGATCATGCGCTGACGCTGGCGCAGGATGTGGTCGGCGGTATCCAAGGCGCGATCACGCTGTCGCGCGCACTCGACGATCCGGGGCTGTTCCGCGCGACGCTGGGGCGGCTGACGGCGCGGCTCTACACCGCGCTCGCCAGCGCCGGGTGAGGCGGGGGCGGCCAGCACCCCCGCCCGGTTCAGATCGCAGCCAGCGCCTGTTCGCAATCGGCGATCAGGTCGTCGGCATCCTCGACCCCGATCGAGATGCGCACCAGATTGTCGGTGATGCCCAACGCCGCCTTGCGTTCGTCGGGGACCGACAGATGCGTCATCGCGGCCGGATGGCTCGCCAGCGTCTCGGTCCCGCCGAGGCTGACCGCCAGCTTGGCGATGCGAAGGGCATCGAGGAAACAGAAGGATTCCGCCTCGCCGCCCTTGAGATAGAGCGAGAAGGTCGAGCCGCCGCCGGTGCAGTGGCGGCGATAGATGTCGGCCTGGCGCTCGAGGCCAGGTGTGCCTTCGAGAAAGCCGAGATAGCCGACCCGCTCGACCTTGGGGTGATCGCGTAAGTAAGCGCAGACCTTAGCGGCATTCTCGCCCGCCCGGCTCATGCGCAATTCCAGCGTCTCCAGCGAGCGGAGCAGCATCCAAGCGGTGTTGGGGTCGCAGATGGTGCCGATGGTGTTGCGCATCGAGCGGATGGTGGCGATGTGCGCCTTCGACCCCAGCACGCCGCCCGCGACCAGATCGGAATGACCGCCGGCATATTTGGTCAGCGAATAGACGACGAGGTCGGCACCATGCTTGAGCGGCCGCTGCCAGAGTGGACCGAGAAAGGTGTTGTCGATCGCGATCGGGGGTTTCTCATCCGCATCGGCAAAGGCCGCGTCGCGTGCCGCCGCCACGGCTTCGATATCGACCAGCGCGTTGGTCGGGTTGGCGGGGCTTTCCAGATAGATCATCGCGACCCGGCCGAGCGCGGCGGCCTTGGCGAGCACCGCATCGATCTCCTCGCGGGTGGCGCCGGCGGGGAAGTCGAGCCACTGGACCCCGAACCGGCCCAGGATGCGGCCGATCAGCGTCTCGGTCGCGGCATAGAGCGGGCCGGAATGGACGATGACGTCGCCCGGCTGGACCATCGACAGGAACAGGGTGGCGATCGCCGCCATGCCGCTGGAGAAGGTCAGCGCATCCTCCGCCTCGTCCCAGATGGCCAGGCGGTCCTCCAGGATTTCCTGGTTCGGGCCGTTGAAGCGCGAATAGACCAGCCCGTCCGCGCCGCCAGGTCGCTTGCCGGTCACGCCCTCGAAATGGCGCTTGCCGGCGGCGGCGTTGGGGAAGACGAAGGTCGAGGTCAGGAAGATCGGCGGCTTCAGCGATCCTTCCGACAGCACCGGATCGAAGCCATAGCCCATCATCAGCGTCGATGGCTTCAGCTTGCGATCGCCGATGGTCGTCGCATCGCTCTTGCGGTCGGCGGTGGCCCCGGCCGCAGCCTGGCCCTGCGGCGGAACGCCGGTCAGATCGGATTCGGTCGGCATGGATAGTCTCCTCGGGACATTGGGAACCGCTCTGTCGGCGGCCATGTCCCGAGGATAACGCGACAAATGGCTTTGGCGAGATGCCAATCTTCCTCCCCTGGAAGGGGAGGTGGCGCGCGCAGCGCGTCGGAGGGGTGTCCAGCTATCGAGAGGGTGACACCCCTCCGTCAGGCCTTCGGCCTGCCACCTCCCCTTTCAGGGGAGGAATTTATGACGGGAGGCCGATTAGCGAAATCTGGCGGCCGTAAGAGGGTTCGCCGCGATGGGTGGCGCGGCGGAAGCTAAAGAAGCGATCCTCCTGCGCATAGGTGTCCTCGCCCAGCGCGGCGACGCGGGTGATCCCGGCGGCGGCGAGGCGGTGTGCGACATAGGCCTCCAGGTCGAACTGGTAATGGTCCGCACGGGTGCCGTCGGCGAAGAAGCGCTCATTGTCGGGATCGGCCTCGGCGAAGCGGCGCAGGAAGCCGGCATCGACCTCATAGCTGGCGCGCGCGATGCACGGGCCGATGGCGGCGGCGATCCGGTCGCGCCGCGCGCCTATCGCCTCCATCGCCAGCAAAGTGGCGTCGGTGATGCCGCCCAGCGCCCCCTTCCACCCGGCATGGGCCGCGCCGACGACGCCGGCGTGCGGATCGGCGAACAGCACCGGCGCGCAATCGGCGGTCAGGATGCCGAGCAACAGGCCCGGCCGGTTGGTCACCAGCGCGTCGCCATGCGGGCGGACATCGTCCTCGGGCGGGGTCAGGATCGTCACCGCCTCGGCCGAGTGGATCTGATAACAGGTGATCAGCCGAGCACCGGGCAGCACCGCGTCTCGGGCAAGGCGGCGATTCTCGGCGACAGCATCGCCGTCATCCTCCGAACCCAGCCCGACATTCAGCCCGCCATGTATCCCCGCCGACACGCCGCCGCGCCGCCCGAGAAAGCCGTGCGGGACATCGCCGAGCAGGGGGGTGCGAAGCGCTTCGATGGTCATAGCGACAGCCTCATGATCCGGTCCTCGTCGATCGTCTGCCCCACGGGGAACTCGTAGCGGCCGACATCGACGAAGCCGTAGCGCGCGTAAAAGGCCTTGGCGCGGTGATTGTCGACATAGACCGACAGGATCAGCTCGCTGGCGCCGCATGCCCGCGCGGCGGCGATCGCCCAGTCCATCAGCGCGGGGCCGATCCCTGCGCCCAGATGGCTCGACGCGACATAGAGCTGATAGAGCTCGACCGCGGTTTCGGGCCAGGTGCCGGGAAAGCCGACGGGGCCGATCTTGGCATAGCCGATGATCGCCGTATCCTCGACGGCCAGGCGGATGGTGAAATCGGGGTGGCCGATCTGGGCAGGCAGGCCTTCGGGGCCGAAGGCTTCGTCCAGAAACGCGTTCAGGTCGGCGGGCGGATAGAGATGGCCGAACGTCTCGGTGAAGGACGCGCGCGCCATCGCCGCCAGCGCCTTGCCATCACCGGGCGCGGCGTCACGATAGGCGATCATTCGCCATAGCCCGCCGGCACCGGCCAGTCGGGCCGCGCCACCGCCAGCGCGCGGAACAGGGTGCCCATGTCCTGCATCAACCGGTTGCGATCGGCGAGCAGCGCATCGGCGCGATCGGGATGCGCGCGGGCGAGGCTGGCGGTGCGCTGATCGATGCCGAGCGCGCCGAGCAGATCACGCTGCGTCACCGGGCCGAAGGCGGCGAGGCCCGAGCCTTGCGCCGCGGCGGCCAGCGTCGTGAAATCGACATGCGCGCTCAGATCCTGTTCGCCCGGTCGGTCGAAGGGATTGGCATAGGCGTGCCCCCGCACCGCCTGCAGCGTGTCGGCGATGGCGGGACCTTCATAGCCGTAATCGACGATCAGCGCGGCCCCGCCCTGCGCCGCGATCCGCGCCGATAGCGCGCGCATTACCGCGACGCTGGCGGGGGACACCTCGATGACAGACCCCGTCTCGGCTTCGCGCAGCGGTTCGGGGATGATCTCGTTCGGCACCGGCGGGCCGGCGATCGGCAGGAACAGCAGGTCCTGCGCCGCGACCAGCCGCTCGTGCCAGCCCTCACCGCGCCGGACGAGCTGGCGGATGGGCAGCGCGTCGAAGAATTCGTTGGCGACGACGATCAGCGGCCGGTCGGTCGGCAGCGTCTCGACCGTATCGTGCCAAGTCGCATCCGCCACCCGCTCGGCCTGGGCGGTACGCAGCGTCGCGCTGGTCTCGACGAAATGGATGCTGGGCGCAAAACCCGCCTTGGCCATGGCGCGCCGAGCATCCGCCGCCAGCGTACCGCGTCCCGGCCCCAGCTCGACCCAGTGAGCTTCGGGTCGCCCCGCGCGGTCCCACAGGTCGGCGCACCACAGGCCGACCAGCTCGCCGAACATCTGGCTGATCTCGGGGCTGGTGGTGAAGTCGCCGCCCGCGCCCAGCGGATCGCGGGTGCCGTAATAATGCGCATTGGCGGCGGCCATGAACTGCGCCACCGGGATCGGCCCGGCCAGCGCGATGGCGCGGGCGAGCCGTTCGGGCAGCGCGTCCTCGGGCTCGGGCTTGTGATCGGCGGGGGGGATCAACGGGTTGGTCATGCCCCCGCTCTGCCGATCCGCCTCGTTTGCGGCAAGCCCGTCAGACATCCTTGGGCGGATCGACATGTCTCTTGTTCTATAACGACCCTCTCCCCTGGACAGGGGAGAGGGTCAGCGAAGCTTGCCAGCCTGCTGGCTAGCGCAGCTTGGGTGAGGGGTTGAGCGAGCCTGCGGCTCGCGCGCTCTTCGAGCGCCACCCCTCACCCAGCTCCGACTAAGTCTTTGCTCTGGCAAAGACCAAGTCTGCACAACCCTCTCCCCTCTATGAGGGGAGAGGGGAAACAGGGTTGCCGCGATGTCGATTCGCGTGAGGGATCAGGAAACGCTGTCGGTGCCCGCGATCGGCTCGACCCGGACGCGGCGCGCCTTGGCGGAGTTCATCAGGTAGAGGCCGCCCAGGATCATCGGCACGCACAGCCACTGGCCCATGTGCAGCCCGGTCATCTCGGCGAACTGGCGAAGCTGCTGGTCGGGCTCGCGGAAGAATTCGACGATGAAGCGCGCGATGCCATAGCCCAGCAGGAACAGGCCCGACAGCTTGCCCGGATCGTACCGCGCCTTGGTCCGCCAGAAGGCGAAGCTCATCACCGCGAACAGGATCAACCCTTCGAGGCCCGCCTCATAGAGCTGGCTGGGATGGCGCGCGGGGTCGGGCAGGCCGAAGGGAACGGTGCGCGGGAAGATGATCGCCCAGGGCACGTCGGTCGGCTTGCCCCACAGCTCGCCGTTCACGAAATTGGCGAGGCGGCCCAGGAACAGCCCGACCGGCGCGGTGCAGACCAGATAGTCGAGGATGCGCAAGCCCTGCAGCTTGTGCTTGCGCGCGAACAGGAAGACGCCCAGGCCGACGCCGATCGCGCCGCCGTGAAAGCTCATCCCGCCATCCCACAGCCGCAGGATGCGCAAGGGGTGCAGGAACATCTCGGGCGCGTAGAAGATCACATAGCCGATCCGCCCGCCCAGGATGATGCCCAGCGTGGCATAGAAGACCAGATCATCGGCATGGGTCCGCGACATCGGCGCACCCGGCCGATCGAGCATCTTGCCCAGATACCACCAGCCGAACAGGATGCCGGCGATATAGGCCAGGCTGTACCAGCGGAGCGTGAAGAAGCCGATCGAGAAGACGTCCGGGTGCAACCCCAGATCCTCGAACCGGATATGGCCGCTGGCGGCCGCGAGCATGGGCAGGATCAAGCGTGTTTCCCTTATCTCTGGCCCGCTCTCATAGAGCGGCCGAGCGACAACACCAAGACCATGGGTTCGGTGCCCTTATGGCGAGGTGAGGGTGGGGCGTGGCCTTCGACTGCGCTCAGGCTGAACGGAGGTGGGAAATGGTTCTGGACACAAGAACCCGTTCAGCCTGAGCGCAGTCGAAGGCCACGCCGCGAGCGCCGCGAAATAGGGTTCACGCGAAGCCGCGAAGAAGGGGTTCGCGCAGAGGCGCGGAGGGCGCAGAGGTGTCTGGTCCGGCCGCAAGGCCAGTCCCTACTCCGTGAGCGACACGGTCTGCCGATTGAGACAGCGGGATGCCCGCGCCGCCGGTCCCCCTCTGCGTCCTCCGCGCCTCTGCGCGCAAAAAGCCTTCGCGTCTTCGCGTCTCCGCGCGAACAATCGACTCCTTCGCTCTGAGACAGAGAAACCCCGCGCTTGCCAGTGCGCACCTGTCCGGTAAGGCTCGACCGCGATGGAGTTGAGCAGGCGCAACATCTTGGTCGGTGGGGGCGTGGGGGCCGGGTTGGTCGTCGCCTGGGGGCTGTGGCCGCGCGCCTATGCCCCCAATCTGGCGACCGAATCCGGCCAGCAGGCGTTCGGCGCATGGTTGAAGATCGGGCGCGACGGTATCGTCACCGTCGCGGTGCCGCAGGCCGAACATGGGCAGGGGATCGCAACCACGCTGGCGCAGGTCGTCGCCGACGAATTGGGGGCCGACTGGCGCACCGTCGCGGTCGAGACGGCGCCGCTCAGCCCGCTCTACGCCAATCCGGTCGCGGTCGATTCGCTATTCGAGGGCGCGTTCGGCCGGTTGCCGGGGGCGATGCGCGATGAATGGTTGCGGCGCGACATGGTGATGTTGACCGCCGGATCGTCCTCGCTGCGCATGTTCGAGGAACCGGCCCGCGCGGCGGCGGCGACCGCGCGCGCACTGATGGCGCAGGCCGCCGCGCGCCGCTGGGGCGTGGACTGGACGCTGTGCGAGGCCAGGGACGGATTCATCGTCGTGGGCGATCGCCGCCTGCGCTTCGCCGAACTGGCCGAGGCGGCGGCGGGCGAGACGGTGCCGCAGCCTTTGCCGCTGGGCAGCGGCGGCGCTGGCAAGCTGGCGGGCAAGGATGTGCCCCGGCTCGATTCGCCGGCCAAGGTCGATGGCTCGGCCAATTTCACCGCCGACATCCGCCTGCCCGACATGGTGCATGTCGGGCTTCGCCATGCGCCGTTGGGGCACATGCGCGGGCTGCGGATCGACCGCAACGCCGCGATGAAGGTCACCGGCGTCGTCGATGTGATTGAGGGCGAGGACTGGGTCGCGGTCGCCGCCGCCAGCTGGTGGATCGCGCAAAAGGGGCTGGACGCGCTTCACGCGCGGGCGATCACCGATGGCCCCCGCCCGACCAGTGCGGGGATCGCGCAGGCGCTGGAACAGGCGCTGAGCGAGGAGGGGCGTCTGGTCACCTCGCGCGGCGATGTCGCGGGCGCACTGGAGGGCGGCGGGCTGGTGTCCGCCAGCTACCGCGTCGGCGTCGGGGTGCACGCCGCGATCGAACCGCGCGCGGTGGTGGCGGCGTGGCAGGGCGATCGGCTCGAGCTGTGGGTGCCGACCCAGGCGCCGGTGCGCGCCCGCGCGGTCGCGGCGCAGGCGGCGGGAATCGCGGTGGACCGGGTGGTCGTCCATCCCATGCCGATCGGCGGCGGCTTCGGCATCGGGCTGGAGACGGAGGCGGTCGCGCAGGCCGCCATGATCGCCGCCCGGCTGAAGCGCCCGGTCAATCTGCAATGGTCGCGCGCCGACGATCTGCGGCGCGACGCCTTCCGCGCGCCCGCGCTCGCCCGGATGACCGCGCGGCTGGACAATGGTCGGATCACGGGTTGGCGCAGCCGGATCGCGACCCCCTCGACCGGCGCAGGCCTGGCCGAGCGGCTGATGCCCGGTGGCCTGACCCGATTCGCCATGGCGGGGCAGCGGCATGGCGATGCCTATGCGATGGGCGGCGCGGTGTCGGCCTATGCCTTGCCCGCGCTGGCGGTTCATCATCACCCGGCCGACCTGCCCTTGCCGACCGGGCATGTGCGTGGCGGCGCGCATGTCGCGAACTGCTTCTTCACCGAATCCTTCATCGACGAACTCGCGGCGCGATCGGTGGCCGATCGGCTCAACTGGCGGCTGGGGCTGCTGCGCGATACTCCCCGGCTGGCGCAGTGCCTGTCGACCGCCGCTTCACTGGGCGGATGGGAAGGCGGCGGCGCGGGCAGCGGGCAGGGGCTGGCCGCGCACCGGTTTCGCGACAGCCATATCGCGGTCATGGCCGAGGCGCACCGCGATGCCGCCGGCCGCCCGGTCGTCGACCGGCTGGTCGCGGCGGTCGATTGCGGACGGATCGTCCATCCGGACATCGTGCGCCAGCAGATCGAGGGCGGGCTGGTCTTCGGCCTCGCCAATCTGCTCGGTGCCGCGACCGGCTTTGCGCGGGGGCAGGCGCAGGCCGACCGGCTGGCGATGCTGAACCTGCCGCGCCTAGCCGACATGCCCGACATCACCGTCGAGCTGATCGCCTCCGACGAGTTGCCGGGGGGTGTCTCCGAACTCGCCGTGCCGCCGGTCGCCCCCGCCATCGCCAATGCGCTCGCCACTTTGGGCGGTGCTTCACGGATACGAAGCCTGCCGATGGAGTTTCCCGCCTGATGCTGCCCCCCGATCATCCGCCCGTCCCGCGTCCGAAGATCGGCGTGCTCCTGATGAACCTCGGCACGCCCGAGGCGCCCGAGCCACGCGCGGTGAAGCGGTATTTACGCGAATTCCTGTCGGATCGCCGGGTGATCGAGATCCCTGCGCTCCTCTGGCAACCGATCCTGCGCGGCATCATCCTGAACACCCGGCCGAAAAAGTCGGCGCATGCCTATTCGCTGGTGTGGCGCGACGACGGCTCGCCGCTGGCCGCGATCACCCGCGCACAGGCGGTGGCGCTGAAGGACGCATTCGGGCCGGGGGTGATGGTCGATTGGGCGATGCGCTATGGCCGTCCCGCCATTGCCGAGCAGGTGCAGGCGATGAAGGATGCCGGGTGCGAACGCATCCTGCTGGCCCCGCTCTATCCGCAATATTGCGCGGCGACGACCGCGACCGCCAATGACAAGGCGTTCGCGCATCTCGCCACGATGCGCTGGCAGCCGGCGATCCGCACCCTGCCGCCTTATTATGACGACGCGCTCTATATCGATGCGCTGAAGACGCAGGTCGAGGCGCAACTCGCCACGCTCGATTTCGAGCCCGAGGCGATTTTGGCCAGCTTCCACGGCATGCCGCAGCGGACGCTGGAACTGGGCGATCCCTATCACTGTCATTGCCGCAAGACGGCGCGTCTGCTCGCTGAGGCGATGAAGGACACGCTGGGCGGCCGCGAACTGCTCGTCGCGTTCCAGTCGCGCTTCGGCCGCGCCAAATGGCTGGAGCCGGCGACCGACACGGTGCTGGAGGCGCTGCCCGGGCGCGGCATCAAAAAGGTGGCGATCCTGGCCCCCGGCTTCTCCGCCGATTGCATCGAGACGCTGGAGGAACTGGCGATTCGCGGGCGCGAAAGCTTCGAGGGCGCGGGCGGCACCCATTTCGCCTATCTGCCCTGCCTGAACGATACCGATACCGGGATAAACATGCTGCGCGCTTTGATCGAACGCGAGCTTCAGGGCTGGTTGCCGTAGCGTAATATTACATTGCACCCGGTCTTCGCCATTGCGGAGAATTGCTGCCCCTTTTAAGCCACAATCTCAAATGGGAGAGGTTTGATGGCTCGGGTTGCAATCGTGACGGGTGGTACGCGCGGTATTGGCGAGGCGATCAGCCTGGCCTTGAAGGACGCCGGCGTCACCGTCGCGGCCAATTATGCCGGCAATGACGAACGCGCGCGCGAATTCTCGGAGCGCACCGGGATCAAGGCGTATAAGTGGGACGTGGCCGATTATGACGCGGTCCAGGCGGGCGTCGCGCAAGTCGCCGAGGAACTGGGACCGGTCGACATCGTCGTCAACAATGCGGGCATCACCCGCGACGGCACGCTGCTGAAGATGACCTACCAGATGTGGAAGGAGGTCATGGACACCAACCTCGGCGGTTGCTTCAACATGGCCAAGGCGGTGTTCCCCGGCATGCGCGAACGTAAGTGGGGGCGGATCGTCAATATCGGCTCGATCAACGGCCAGGCGGGGCAATATGGTCAGGTGAACTATGCCGCCGCCAAGTCGGGCATCCATGGCTTCACCAAGGCGCTGGCGCAGGAGGGCGCGCGCGTCGGCGTGACCGTCAACGCGATCGCGCCGGGCTATATCGACACCGACATGGTCGCCGCCGTCCCCGCCGACGTGCTGGAGAAGATCGTCGCCAAGATCCCCGTCGGCCGTCTGGGCCAGGCGCACGAGATCGCGCGCGGCGTCGCCTTCCTGTGCTCGGACGAGGCGGGCTTCGTCACCGGCTCGACCCTGTCGATCAACGGCGGTCAGCATATGTATTGAGGCGGACGCCATTCCCCAAGCCGTTCGCGCCGAGCCCTTCGGCTGGCTGGCAAGCCAGCCGCTCAGGATGAACGGAGGTTTTGCAAAATCGTCTCGTGGGGAGGGATAGGACATAAGCAAGAACGCCGGCCTCCAAAGGGAGACCGGCGTTCCGTTCTCGATACGCTACGCGAGAAAACTGGGGCGGGTGGGGCAGATACAGGCTCCGCCCGCCCTAACTATTTAGCGGCAATAGCCCGGACGGCCCGACCGCTCGATCGCCCGGCCAGCCAGCGCGCCGCCCGCACCGCCGATCAGCGTGCCCAGCGTGCGATCGCCATCGGTGTCGATGGTGCGACCCAGCAGACCGCCGGCGACCGCGCCGACGATGGTGCCCGTGGTGCCCGAGCGGCGGCACTTGCTCGCCTGATATTCGGCGCGGGCGCCATCGCTGTAACCCCGGTTGTACCGGTCGGCATGATAGGACCGGCGATAGCGATGCGCATCCGCGGCGGTCGCGGGCAGAACAGCGCCGCCGATCATCGCCAGCGTGGTCGCCGCCAGGGTCAGGGTCTTCATCATGGTGTCACTCCCGATACTGTGTTTCGATTGGCGGTCCCGTCCGCCGTTGGCCTGCTTCTGGGCGATTCGCGTTGAGCGTTTCCTGAATGCCGCCGTTATCCGCCGTTCATGCAAAGGCCGGCGGGACGGATGGTCGGGAAATGGCGGCTGTCCTGTTGCGGCGCAGCGCGTATGAGGCGGCATGCGCGTGCTTCTGTCCTGTCTGTTGCTGCTGGCCTTCGTGCCCGGATGGTCGGGCGAACAGCGGCTGGGCCTGCTGGGCCGCGTGCCGCAGATGGAGGCGCGGCCGGTCACGCTCGATCACCGCGATCCGGCGCGGCGGCGGCTGGGCGCGCTGACCTATCTAGGGGGCGTCAGCCTGCATAGCCGCGACCCGGCCTTTGGCGGCTTCTCTTCGCTGGTGGTGACGGGGGACCGGTTCACCCTGCTGAGCGATGGCGGCAATGTCGTGCAGTTCCGCATGGGGCGGGACTGGCGGCCGCATGCGCTGCGCTTCGGCAATCTGCCGGCGGGGCCGAGCATCGGCTGGCAGAAGCAGGACCGCGACAGCGAATCGCTTGCTCGCGATCCGCGGACCGGGGCGCTGTGGGTCGGGTTCGAACGCTATAACCAGATCTGGCGCTATGCGCCCGACTTCACCCGCGCCGAGGGCTATGTCGCGTCGCGCGCCATGGCGGGCTGGCCGCGCAATGGCGGGGCCGAGTCGCTGGCGAGGATGCCCGATGGCCGATTCGTCACCATTTCCGAGGAGGCGACCGCGACCAAGGCTGAACGGCGCGGGTTGAAGGTCGCCAGGGCGGTGACGCGACAAGGGCTGATCTTCGCGGGTGACCCTTTGCGCTTTCGTCCGCGCCGCTTCCTCTATCAGGTGTCGTCCGACCATGACGTGGCCGATGCCGCCGCGCTGCCCGACGGATCGCTGATCGTCATCGAGCGGCGATTCCGCCTGCCGTTCCGCTTTTCGAATCGGATCATGCTGGTGCCGGCGGATGGAATCGTACCGGGGCGATTGGCGAAGGGGCGGCTGCTGGCGGAGTTGGACGCGCCGCTGATCCACGACAATTTCGAGGGCGTGGCGGTCACGCAGGAGGACGGCGCGACCATGTTGTGGCTGGTATCGGACGACAACCAGACGGTGCTGGAGCGGAGTTACCTGCTGAAATTCCGGTTGGAAGCGCGCGTGGAGAGGTAGGGACGCAGCCTTCGGCTTCGGCGCCGTGCGCCGAAGTTTATCCTGAGCGGCTGGCTTGCCAGCCAGCCGAAGGGCTCAGGCTGAACGGTGTGAGGGGTTGTAGCCATTATTCCAACGCCCGTTCAGCCTGAGCGAAGTCGAAGGCCACGTACGTCACGCAGCCACGCAAATCCACAAACGACGAAAACCCGCCGCTCCGGAGAGCGGCGGGTTTCGAAACCTCAGGCACGCGGCGCGAAATTACGCGGCGGCGGCTTCGGTCTTGGCGCCGGCCAGCTTCTTCACGACGTCGCGCTTCAGGCGACGGGCGCGCAGCGAAAGCTGGTCGTCCGAGGTCTTGACGAGCCAGTTGTCCAGGCCGCCATTGTGCTCGACCGAGCGCAGGCCGTGGGTCGACACGCGAAGACGCACGCTCTTTTCGAGCGAATCGGAAATCAGCGTGACGTTCTGCAGGTTCGGCAGGAACGTACGCTTGGTCTTGTTGTTGGCGTGGGAAACGTTGTTACCCACCTGCCGGCCCTTGCCGGTCAGCTCGCAAATGCGCGACATGATCGTTATCCTGGTTTCAGGCAATGCCCGGAAAGGCCGCGCGGATAACCCGGACCGGCGTCCACGTCAACCGATTCCCTGTGATCGGCCATGCACGACGGGCCGTGCAACCGCCCCCGGGACGAGGCGTTGTTACGGCAACGAACCTGATGGAGCCAGACCCATGCGCGCCTTTCTCGTCCTCATCGGCATCGTCCTGCTGCTGGCCGCCGGCGCCATGGCGATGGGCTGGATCAGCATCGACCAGACCCGCCCCGCCGTCGTCCAGGCGCCGACCTTCCGCGCCGAAGGGCCCAAGGTGTCGGTCGGCACCACCCAGAAGACGGTCGAAGTGCCCACCGTCTCGGTTCAGAAGCCCCCCGAGAACGCGCAATAACCACGGAGCCTCGCACACCCTTGCCCGCGCGCATCACGCGAGGCAGGGGGATGTGATGTTCCCGCTCCCTGATCCGATGCGCCTCGCACTCGATGCCGCCCGTCAGGCGGGGCAGGCGGGGGAGGTGCCGGTCGGCGCAGTGGTCATGCGACAGGGCGAGGTCATCGCCACCGGGGCGAATGCGCCCCGCCGTCTGCACGATCCCACCGCCCATGCCGAAATCCAGGCGATTCGCGCCGCCGCCACCCAGCTCGGCCGCGACCGGCTGGAGGATTGCGATCTATGGGTGACGCGGGAGCCCTGCGCGATGTGCGCCGGCGCCATCGCGCATGCCCGAATCCCACGGCTCTATTATGCGGCCAGCGATCCCAAGGGCGGCGCGGTGGAACATGGCCCGCGCTTCTTCGCCCAGCCGACCTGCCATCACCGGCCCGAGATTTATAGCGGGATGGGCGAGGGGGAGGCGGCCGGCCTGCTCCGCGATTTCTTCACGGCGCGCCGCTGAGCGATCCCGGGTCGCATCGACATTCCGACTAGGCCGCCCTCATTCCTCCGCCGTCAGGGGGCACGAGGAACCTGACCTCTCCCACAGCACTCCTCCGTCAGGCCTGCAGCCTGCCACCTCCCCTTGCAGGGGATCGCTGCAAAACGCTTTACACCACCCCGGCGAAGGCCGGGGTCCAGTCGGGTAAGCGCTGATAAGCGATGAAGAGCGTTCGGCATCTGGACCCCAGCCTTCGCCGGGGCGGTGCGTGAAGAGCGGGAAACGCCAATTCCGCAACAATGCTCTGCAAGGGGAGGAATAGCGTGAATGTCAGCGGGCGCTAACGCCGCTTTCGGTCATGGAAGAAGCGGACCAGGAGCATGGCGACCACGCCGCTTGCGCCACCCACAATGGCCCCGCGGAAGGACGAATGGGGTGCGATGTTCCAGGTATTCAGAATCAGAAGTGCACAATAGGTCAGTCCACCCGTCAGCAACGCGCCGATCCACAGGGGCGCGCGCGACGGTCCGTCCGATCTTTTCGTCATTCCGATTCGCGTTCTTCGTTGGCAGGATGCGTGCCTATTGAACACCGGCTGGCGTGACGGACGCATGACGGCGCGATGAAGACATGAAAAAAGGCCCGGACGGCAACCCGTCCGAGCCCTTTCTTCCCATGCGATACGGCGCGCTTAGCGCAGATCGCCCTCGCGGATCGGTACGATCTTGATCTCGACGCGGCGGTTGGCGGCGCGGCCGGCATCGGTGTCGTTCGACGCGACCGGCTGCGACTTGCCGAAGCCGCGCGTGCCGATGCGGGCCGGCTGCACCCCGCGCGAGGCGAGATAGTCGGCGACCGCCACCGCGCGACGCTCGGACAGCGCCTGGTTATAGCTGTCGCTGCCGGTCGAATCGGTGTGGCCGTACACGTCGATATAGGTCTGGCGATACTGCGACAGGATGTCGGCGACCTGATCCAGCGTCTGGCGGAATTGCGGCTGCACCGTCGACGAATCATAGCCGAAGGTGATGCCCGACGGCAGGTTCAGCAGCAGGTCGTCACCCTGGCGGACCACCTGCACATCGGTGCCGGCGGTGCGGGCGCGCAGGTCGCGCTCCTGCTTGTCCATGTACGCGCCGATGCCGGCGCCAGCGAGGCCGCCAATGCCTGCGCCCAGGATCTTCTCGGTCCGGTCGCGCCGGCCGCCGACCAGATCGCCGAGCAGATAGCCGCCGACCGCGCCGCCCAGGCCGCCGATCGCCGCCTTGGACAGGCGCTGCTGGCCGGTTTCCGGATCGGTGGTGCAGGCCGAGGTGGCGACCAGCGCCGACAGCGCGGCCATGGTCAGGAACTTTGCGGACGTCTTCATGCGCATAACCCTTGTTAATGTGTCGCGTCTCTTCCCCCGAAACGCGAACCCGGTGGCGCTTGTTCCGCAGGCGATCTGAACGGAAGATGACGACAGGAGTTGTCGAAGGCCTGTCCGGCCCGCTATGAGCACTCCACACCGATGGCCACGCTGCCCCCCTTTCCCTGGATCGACGTCCTCATCATCCTCGCGCTCGTCGCGTTGAACGGGGCCTTTGCGATGAGCGAACTGGCGATCGTCTCCGCCCGTCGCGCCCGGCTGGAGGGGATGGCCCGGGGCGGGAGCAAGGGCGCGCAGGCCGCGCTGACGCTGGCCGCCGATCCGGGCAAGTGCCTGTCGACGGTCCAGATCGGCATCACACTGACCGGCATCATCGCCGGCGCCTATTCGGGCGCGAGTCTCGGCACGCCGACGGCGGCGCGGTTGCAGGCGCTGGGCATCGCGCCCGCGACCGCCGCGACCTTGGGCTTCGCGCTGGTGATCGGGTTGACCACCTATGCCTCGCTGATCCTGGGCGAATTGGTGCCGAAGCAGTTCGCGCTGCGCAAGCCCGAGCCGATCGCGGCCTTCGTCGCGCTGCCCATGCGATGGCTCGCGGTGGGGACCGCGCCGATCGTCTGGGTGCTCGATTCGACCAGCGGCATCATCTTCAAGCTGCTGGGCCTGAACCGCGACAATGAGGATCAAGTGACCGCCGAGGAGCTGCACCTGATCGTCGCAGAGGCGTCCAAGTCCGGCGTGATCGAGGAGCATGAGCGCTCGATCATTTCGGGCGTCGTGCGCTTGGCCGACCGGCCGGTGCGCGAGGTGATGACGCCGCGTACCGAGATCGACTGGCTCGACTGCACGCTGGACGACGAGGCGATTCGCGCCAAGCTGCTCGAAAGCCCGCGCACCCGCCTGCCGGTGGGCGAAGGGTCGATCGACGCGGTGGTCGGCGTGGTCCAGGCGCGCGACATCGCCATGGCGCTGTTCCGCGGCGATCCGCTCGACCTCAAGACGCTGATGCGCAAGGCACCGGTGGTGATCGACCGGATCGACGCGATGGACGTGCTGCTGGCGCTGCGTCAGGCCGAGGTGCCGATGGCGCTGATCCATGACGAATACGGCCATTTCGAAGGGATCGTGACCCCGTCCGATCTGCTCGCGGCGATCGCGGGTGAGTTCGCCTCCGATGCCGATCCGGGCGATGCGCCCTCGGTGGTGGAGCGCGACGACGGCTCGCTGCTGGTCGCCGGCACCATGGCGGCGGACGCGCTGGCCGACCGGCTGGGCATCGACCTGCCCGACGACCGCGATTACGCGACTGTGGCCGGCTTGGCGCTGGCCGTGTTCCGCCACCTGCCGGCCGAGGGCGAGAGCTTCGTCGAACAGGGCTGGCGGTTCGAAGTGGTCGATCTGGACGGCCGGCGGATCGACAAGCTGCTGGTCAGCGAGGTTTAGAGGCGCTCGCCGCGTCGAGTTGCGCCAATGCTCGCCGATATTTGGCGGCACGGGCCTCATCCCGTTCCGTGACCACGGGCAGGCGCGACAGATCGAGATTGTCCATGATGTCTGCGCGTTTCACATCGCGCGCGATTGGATTGCGCGCACACCGGTCGATGAACGCGTCATAATCCTCATCCGCCCGTTTGGTCAGGGCGTCCACCGCCTCGGCAACGGGCATGCCGAACCGGGCACCAAGGGTATCAAGGGTGATGCCGCGGTCCTCGACCACGTCGTGGAGGACGGCCACGATTCGCCGCAAATCGTCCGGTTGCGTCAGCATCATCCTAAGGGGATGGAGGATATAGGGAGCGCCCGCCTTGTCGACCTGTCCGCGATGTGCCTCGACTGCCAATCGGATCGCTTCATCCAAGGGGGTGGCGGCATCAGTAGCGGTCATATTCCTCTTTCGTTGCCAGGCGGCCGCCCATTCGGGTATCCATATAGAGCCGATTGGAATGAACCGTCTCGCTTTCGCGTCCGGTTCCCTTGAAGCGGCGAAAGACTTGGCCTGTCGCATGATCCCAGCGGAACGCTACATCCTCGAAACTGTAGATAATGTAGACGTCCTGGCCTTCGCTATAGGCTTCGGATGGTATGCCGCGTTCATCGTCCTCGAATGAGGTCATAATATTCCATACTCTCCTGCTCTAGCGCTTTGCCGGACGGATGATTTTCGGGCAGTGACCGATATTGCTCGTATAGCGCATGTCCTCGCCCGCCGGGCACGCCGACGCGGTTGCCGATGGCGTCATAGGTTTCGTCTGGCGTCATAGGTTTCGTCGCCCAGGATCGCACGGGCGTTCGCGGGACTTTCCTTGGCATAGATCATTTCAGGCGAGTTGACCTGGATTTCGCCCGTGATGCCCGACTGAGTCTTCATCGTACCGTTGACGCCCGAATAGCCCAGCGACTCCTTGGACGGCGTGATCTCCTTGATGCGGCATCGTCTTTGGGTAAAGTAAAGAGCTGACCCGAAACCGTCATCGTACAGATGTCGGACGGCGTGTGCGCCATCGTGATCGGCAGGGATGCTTCGACGTTTTTGCCGGATGGTGCCGCAGTCAAAGCCATACCGGCCATCGCCAAGATCGAAGGCACGGTGTCGCTCGACCAGAGCATCATGACGGAAAGATATCAGTGAGTCGAACCCCCCGGCAATGCGGATCGAAGCAGAGCGCTATATTGACCATTGTTGGTGCATCGAAATGCTGACAGGATGTGGTCATGCCGATGATCCTGCCATTTCTGGTTGCCGCCCTATCCGTTCCTGCCGTGCCCTGTGCGGATGGCGACTGGATATTAAAGGCCGGTGATACATCCCTCTTCCGGTTCGGCGTCCATGCTTCATCCCAAGGATTGAAGGCGACATGGGATCGGCCGCAAGATTTTGACTTTGATAAGGAAAACTTCACGAACGTCACGGGACCGGTCATCCGTCGCACCGCGATCAAGGTGCAGCCGGTGGGTGACGATCTGGAACTGACGTTCGATGATCCCCGGCCGGGCGCGACCCCGGATATCTTTCGTCTACACTGTCTGGCCGATGGGCAGGTCTCGGCCATGTATCAGGGGGTTGCGTTCGAACCCTTTCTTCTCGGCCGTGCCGTGCCCGGTAAGGATACACTGGGACCCTGGACGGCGGGGGGCATCTATCGGCAGAAAATGGACTATCCCACCAACGCCGAGATGTCGGCCATCTTCAAGGCGGATCAGGACGATCGGCGGCGACCGAACATCGACTGGTCGGTGGTCGGCCCGGCCGATGCAAAGCGTAAGGCGCGGACGCAGGAACTGCGCGATGCCAGTGCCCTGCACAGCGGTGATGACTTTTACCACGCCGCCTTTCTGTTCCAGCATGGCGATGGGCCGGGCGACTATCTGAAGGCGCATCTGCTGGCGATGATCGCGGCGGCGCGGGGCAAGCCGAAAGCGGTATGGATCGCCTCGGCGACGCTCGACCGCTATCTCCAGTCGATCGGCAAGCCGCAGGTGCTGGGCACGCAATATAGCATCCCGCGCGGTGGCGCGGTGACGCAGGAGCCCTATGACAAGGCGCTGGTGTCCGACGCGCTGCGTCAGGCATTGCGCGTGCCCTCGCTGGCGGAGCAGGACAAACGCCGGCAGGCGCTGGCCGACGAGGTGGCGGCGGAGGCGAAGGCACAGACCGCCGTCTCGCCCAAGCCATGACGCGGGCGGTAGAAATAGTCGAGTGGTGAAACGGGCTTGCCATCATGATGGCATAAGCCCGACCGGTTCGATTCAGGGGGTGGCGCACGATGTTCGATCTGCTTGCACTGGCCGCCGCAGCGCTGACGCCCTGTCCCGTCGAGCGCGCGCATTATATCCTGCGCGATCACCCCGATGTGACCGCCGATTTCCGATCGGTCGCCAGGGACCCGGACTGGCCGAGCGGTCTGGCGCTGGGGGTGCATCACACGGCGTCGGGCAGGACCTTCTGGTGGCTTCCCTGGAATGGCGGCAGCGATGGCCTGCAAAATGTCGCGTCGACCGGGGATGTGACCGCCAAGGGTTGGCATCCGCCCGACCCGGATGGCGGCCCCCGGCCCTTTGGCGACCGGCACTATATGGGGACGGATGCGGCCTATCACATTCTGAACCGCGTACCGAACCGGGGCGAGCCGGCACCGGCGCACATGCTGTTTGCCGATTCGGCAGGGTCGCAGGATCACGTCTTCGTCGCCCGACAGTTCTTCGATCTGGCAGGCTGCCGCCCGAAAGGCGGTTAGGCCTCCAGCTGAATATCCCCCGACGCCACCACGCGGGCGATCTGCGGGAAGATATGGTCGATCGCAAAGGCATGGAGTTCGCTCGATCGCGAAGCGCACGCGTCTTCGGCGATGACCACGTCATAGGACAGCTCCCACGCCGAACGCGCGGTCGATTCGACGCCCATATTGGTCGAGATGCCCGCGATCACCACGGTGCGCACGCCACGCCGCCGCAGTTGCAAGTCGAGATCAGTGCCGGTGAAGGCGCCCCAGTGATGCTTGCGCACCACGACGTCGCCGGGCTGGCGCAGGTCGGGGACGAATTCGCTGAATTCGGGCGGGGTGCCGCCCGCCGGCAGGCTGGGCCGGTCGACATTCTGGCTGGGCATCGTCTCGGGCGTGAAGCCGACATGGACGAGGATGACGGGCGCATCGGCATCGCGGAAACGCTGCGCCAGCGCCTTGGCCGTCTCCACCACCGTGTCGCCGGAGCGCGGGCCGCCGGCATGCGGGACGATGCCCTGTTGCAGGTCGATGAGGATCAGGGCGGTGGTGCGGGGATCGAGCATGGTCATGCCCGCTCAACGGCGTCCCCGCCGCGCCGTTCCGTGATCAGAGGCGTCCGAACACCGCCTCGAAGCCCTTGCGATCGCCGGCCGCCAGCAGTCTTGCCTGCTCCAGCCAGCGGTCGCGCGCCATGCGGCCGGAAAACGGCCCGAGCTGCGCGTCGAGCGCCTGCGCCTGCGCCTCGCTCAGTCCCGCCATGTCGCCGACCGTGGTGATGCCGTGTTCGGCCAGCTTCTGGGTCAGCTTGGGACCGAGACCCTTTAGCAGGGTGATGGGCTGATCCTGGGGCCGTACATCCTCGGCGGCGGGCTGTGGTGCGGCCTCGGCGGCGGGGCTGGCGTCCATCGGCGCGGCGGCGGCGACGGGTTCGTCGTGCAGCGGATCGCTGGTGACCGCCGGTTCTTCGGGGACGGCGGGGGCCGGCATGACCGGCGGCACGGCCGGCACCGGCGCGGGGGCGGGTGTCGGCGCGACGGTCGGTTCGGGGGCGGGAGCGGGGGCAGGGGCCGGCGCCGGCGTCGGGCTCGGCTGGGCAGCCTTGGGCTGCGTCAGTTCGGCCTCGTCCAGCGGCGCGCGGTCGGGCTGGCGCAGGGTCACGCCCGCTTCCTTTGCATTCCGGTCGACCTGGCGCGCGGCATGGGTCCGGCGGCGCTTCAGGCGCATACCGATCAGGATGACCGCGATCGCCGCGATCGCGACCAGCCCGATGAAAACGAAATGGATGGTCGTGATGGCGGCCACGCCATCGGGGATCAGGCTTTCAGCCGGTGCTGCCGTCGTATCGTTCATCGCTTTACCCTATTGTGCCATCGCCCCGATCGCGAGCCCGATCGACGGGCCCAATCGACAGGCCTAGTGCGCGGTTCCCGTAGCGTCCGCTTCGCGTGCGACCTCGCGCCAGCCGAGGTCGCGGCGGCAGAAGCCATCGGGGAAGCGGATCGCATCGACCGCGCGGTACGCGGCGGCCTGCGCCTCGCCCACGGTGGCGGCGCTGGCAGTCACGGCCAGCACGCGGCCGCCGCTGGCGACCAGCTGTTCGCCGTCCATCTTGGTGCCCGCCTGGAACACCACCGCACCGGTCGCCTCGGCGGCGTCGATCGCGTCGATGGACCCACCCGCCTTGGGCGTGCCCGGATAGCCCACCGCCGCCATCACGACGGTCAGCGCGGGATCGTCCGAGAAAGCGGGCGCGGGCAGTTCGGCCAGCCGCCCCTCGGCCACCGCCAGCATCACCGCCAGCAAATCGCCCTGGAAACGCAGTATCAGCACCTGGCATTCGGGGTCACCGAAGCGGGCGTTATATTCGATCAGCTGGGGCCCCTGCTCGGTCAGCATCAGCCCGGCATAGAGCACGCCCGAAACGGGCGTTCCCTCGGCGCGCAAGCGTTCGACGGTGGGCCGCACGATCCGCTCGATCGCCTGGGCTTCCAACTCGGGCGTCAGGACACGCGCGGGGCTATAGGCGCCCATGCCGCCGGTATTGGGGCC
>SXGS01260410.1_pt1 | contig 21385 bp, 22 predicted proteins | sample 3174681 | NCBI WGS metagenome assembly SXGS01 (sample SAMN11356861, study PRJNA531348) | freshwater metagenome | isolation source: freshwater sample F1-80 | place: China: Fuxian Lake, Yuxi | collected 2017-12-25 | reverse complement strand
GAGTTGGCGAAAGAGAGCGATTGAACGGCCAGCTGAAGCTTGGTCTGCAGTGCCTTGAGGCGTGTCGATTCTTCGTTCATGTCGGCATCGACGAGACGGCCTACACCAGAGTCCAGAGAGTCGGCCAGCTTGTTGATGAAGTCCTCCTGCAGTTCGATGCGCATGGCGATCGAGCCGAGGTCTGCGGCCGCGCTGGTCATTTGTTGCAGACCATATTCCACCAAGGACAACGCCTCCTGCATGCCAGTCGTGGTCAGGCCGGTAATATCGAGCTGGTCGATAGAGACACCCGCGATCTCGACAGCCGCAACGCCAGTTGTGCCATCGTTGTCCCAGTCGACAAAAGCGTCGAAAGTTCCAGATGCACTGCCAAGAATACCGGAATTATAGTCAATCATGCCGGTTCCGTCGCCACCAAACACAACAGTCATTCCGTCTGCAGTCGTTGCATCGAGCGAATAGAGGGTCGTCGAAACGGACACGTTGCCGCTCGAATCGCGAATGAAGCCGGAGACCACCGAGACCTCAGCGGGTGCTGTTATCGTGTCTTCCCCGGTTGCGACCCAATTTTGGCCGCTGAATGTTCCCGATTCGGCGATCGAGCGAAGCTGTTCCTGCAGCTGATCGATTTCTTCCTGAATCTTCGATTTATCGACGCCTTCTTCGGTGGCGGCAACAACCTTTGCCTTGATCTCCTTCACCACGTCAATTGCGCTTTCCATCGCAGCATAGGCCGTGTCAATCTTCGCGGCACCAAGGCCGAGGGCGTCCTGCACGGCGGATAGCGCCATATTGTCGGAGCGCATGGTGGTTGCGATTGACCAATAGGCGGCGTTGTCAGAAGCTGCGCCGACCCGCTGACCGGAGGACACCCGTGCCTGAGTGTCCTGCATGTTCGAGTCGATCGAGCGCAGCGTCTGAAGTGCCGCCATTGCTGCGATATTTGTTAGAATGCTGGTCACGTTCGTGTCCCTCACTGCTGGATCTGGGGACATCCGGGTCTTTCCGGGAACGGTGAGGCGGCTTAATGCCCTTAACCAGTTGTTGGGTTTGGTTAACTCACCGTTACGTAACTTCCAATAAGCGGCTCATGGTTAAAGCTTGGTTAATCGATTAAGTGAAGCCTAAAATTTAATCATCGCCCAAGCCGTTCTGCAATCGTGGGTGTCCAGCTGTCGCAGCGGTATCGCAAGTCAGGCTCTTGGTTCTCACGGACGTCAGTGGTACCGCGGGAAATCTGAACGTCAGGGAATGTGGGTCAGCGGCCTCATCATCAATCGAAAGCAATCACCAGCGCGTTCGCTAGAGCCACGCGTTGCAGATTGCCGACGACGTTGACCTCAACTCGATGAATTCGCATCAGATTTTGGGAGGTCGTGCCGCAGGAATTACGAAGATGATACCAACTCATCATCAGGCGTCAGGAGAGGCTGCCATGTACGCGGCGACTAAACGACGAAATCGATCCAAACCCTGGATAGCCGCAATTGGGATGGGGCCCATAGGGGGCAAAGCACAGGCGTTACCACCGGAAGTGGGTCTGATGGGCATCCCGTCAGGGCAATACGGCATAACCTTAGAGATATCCTTCATTAATATCGTCGACTGACCGATGGTTTTCGGCGGCCAGCACGATACCTCTCGCATACCCCATGCTCGTCAGGCCAACGACTGTCCCGAGCAGGGCAAGCACGAACAGCATCAGGCGGGTGATATTTCGACCATTATGCCGATGCGTGACATGCCAGATTGTTGTTGAAAAGCACCTCACGCAAATGTGCACTGATCCTGCTTCAGAACCACCCCGTACAGGAGCGGTGGTTGATAATAGGGTAAGGACTGGCCTGCAAAATCGCCGGTGTGGGTAGGGGGAACGCATGAAGATACTTCATGAGGCAATGCGCCAGATCGCGGAGCGCAACGACGCGGGGAACGAGGTCATACAGCGGGCCCTTGAGGCGGTTCGTACCCATCTGGGGATGGAGGTGGCCTATCTCTCCGAATTCGTCGGAAGCGATTCCATCTTCCGTGTGGTAGATGCCCCGGGCTTGGAGGACCTTATAAAGCCGGGCGACATACGGCCCCTTGATGAGGTCTATTGCAGACACATCCTCGCAGGGAGACTTCCGGAACTGATACCAGATACAGCTGCGGAGCCACTTTGCGAGGCGATGCCGATCACGCGTGCCGTGCCGATCGGTTCACATGTCTCGATCCCAGTCCTTTTGCCGGACGGTGAGCCATACGGCATGTTCTGTTGCTTGAGCCCGCGCGCCAACCCGACATTGACCGATAGAGACCTGAACGTAATGCGCATGTTTGCAGACATGGCGGCCCATCAGATCGGCCGCGAGGTCATGCAGTCGCGTAGCTTGGAAGAAAAGCGCTCCAGTGTAGCGGGACTTATGGAACAGCGCAGCTTCTCTCTCGTGTTTCAGCCGATCGTCGATCTTGGCTCGGGCGAGGTCAGAGGTTTTGAAAGCCTTTGCCGCTTTAAGGCGGAGCCGTATAGAGCACCAAATTTTTGGTTCGCAGACGCGGCGGCAGTCGGCCTCGGTACGGAGCTAGAACTTGCTGTGGTTGCGATGGCGATCAACGAAGCAGCAAAATTTCCATCTGAGATCTATATTTCGATCAACGCGTCGCCGGAGACGTTCCTCGACGCCCGCCTAACCAGCATCATCGAGGGACGTGACCTTTCAGCCATCGTGTTTGAGATTACTGGCGTCACGACACGAAAGTGTTGGATCTGTCCGACTTTTGAGAACGTATGGTGATCACGCTGCGAGGATAGATGTTTCGCGCCGCAATGGCCTGAGATCAACGCCGTCTGTTGGGGTCCAGATGTAATCGCCGGTGAGACTGATGTGCTGCCAGCCGAGTGGGGTAATGTGTTTGATGATGTCAAGCGGCGTGGGAATGCCATCTCGGTTGAGCTCGGCGAACGCCGGTTCGAGATAGAGTGTGTTCCAGTAGACGATGGCGTTGATTAGCAGGTTCAGTCCAGATGCTCGGTAGAACTGGCTCTCGAAAGTCCGGTCGCGCAATTCTCCGAGGCGATTGAAGAACAGTGCGCGGGCCAAGGTGTTCTGGGATTCGCTCTTGTTGAGGCCGACCGTCGCGTTCCTGCGCATTTCGGGGTTCTGCCACCACTGGGGCAGAAAGATGGACCGATTGATGCGACCGAGATCGCGTAGCGCCAACGCCAGTCCGTTCTGGCGTGGGAATGCGGACAGCTTTGCCAACACCGTCGAAGGCCGAACCTGCCCGGAACGGATCGTCGTGACCAGCCGCAGGATGTCGTTCCAGTTTGCCTTGATCCGCTCGACGTTGATGTGCTCGCCAACGAGCGGCGCCAGGTTTTCGGGAGGCGCGTCGCCCGGGAAGAGATAGAGCTTGCGATCCTTGAGACCGCGCAGCCGAGGCACAATCTGGAAACCAACGAGATGGCAAAGGGCGAAGCTCATATCGCTTACCCCGCCGGTATCGACATAGTGGGTTTCGATGGCGAGATCGCTGCCATGATAGAGCAGTCCATCGAGGACATAGATGGCTTCGCTCGCATTGGCATTCATGGCGATGATGTAGAAAGCGCCGTACTGGTCAGAGGTGAACCGGTAGAATTTGGCGCCGGGGTTGGGACCATAGCGGCCGTTGAGGTCGCCGATCGCCTCGGCGTGTCCGCCCGCCGGAAAATACTGGCCATCGGAGGATGACGTTGTTCCATCGCCCCACAAGCTTGCCAGAGGCAATTGCCTCTGGGCGTTGACGAGAATGGCGTGCGCGGCCGTGTAACCTTCCTCGCGAATATGCCAGTCGTGCGCCCAGGCGAGTTGGCGCATCGTAATGCCGGGGGAAACGTCCGCCATTCTCGTGAGACCGAGATTGATGCCGTCCGCCAGGATGGCGGTGAGGAGCGCAAGCTTGTTGTCGGCCGTCCGACCGCTGCGCAAATGGGTAAAGGCGTTCGAAAATTCCGTTCGGGCGTCAACCTCGAGCAAAAGGTCAGTGATGCGGATCGCAGGCAGACGGCTTTCCACCTTTAGCTTCAGCGACTTGGCGATGTCCGGAAACATAGCCTTGTGCGGCGTGACGCTAAACCCCGCCCCGGTCAGTTCTACATCGTCGAGCTCGCCGGCTGCGGCCAGACGCGAGAGGTCAGCCAGTCCATCGTTCAGCAGCTGGCGCTGTTGGCGAAGATACGTCTCGACATCGGTATCAACGGCGATTGGAAGCGGTCCTTCCTCACGCATCAGCTCGAATGTCGGCGTGGGAATGAGAAAGCTTTCGAAAGACTGGAAGCGTTTGGCTCCTTCCACCCAGACATCGCCCGCATCGAGCCGGCGCTTCAATTCGCTGAACAGGCAAAGCTCATAAGCCCTGCGATCAATCTTTCCATCTTTGAGTATGAGAGGCATCCAGCCCTTCGGCGCAAAGGAGATCGGTGCCTTGTCGGGTATGGTCCTTTTGCCCGTACGATATAGACCCGCGACCACGGATAGCGCCCGCAAGAGGGTCGCCGCCACTGCGTGACCGCGGAACACGAGAGTGGAGAGAAACTGTGGCGCCAGTTTCCTGATCGTCGGATAGCGCTGGAGCATTTCGATTTTACCGTCGATAACATCCGGCGCGATCAGCGTATCGACCGCCTGGACACTGGTTGTAAAAGCTGGCCATTGGATGACCAGATCAAGCGCTTTGGCCATGTCCTCACCCTTCTCTCTAGCCTTGATGATCGCATGGCAGACTTTTGAAACGTCCTTCAACGGCGTCTGCACTTCCCGAACGGATCGGGTGACGCGAGCAGCCGCCTGGTTATTGGCTCGCCGCGTCAGGATGCCCATGAGTTTCTTGAACATGTCGATCGCGCAATCGGTGAGATGGCGGGAAAGGTGGAGCACTGTTGCAGCCAGGACAGCATGTCGGCGTTCGGTGTTAAGGTCGCGCAGATGCTGCGCGCTCTTTCGCGTCCCCTCTGCAGCAAATTCGTCAAAGACCTTGGCCGGAATTCGATCCATCAACGTCGTCGGCAGGTTCAGAGACCGGAGAAAGCGAATGCGCTCGGCAATTCTGTCGAGGTTGACGGCGGCTGGCGACAATGCCGGCGTTCTCGCCCAGGCAAGAATGGTCACGCTTGTCCCCTCACGCGGATCGAGAAGCTTGTCCAGATCGAGCTTTTGGCCTTCTGAGATCCCGCCGGCCAAGGCCCGATGAGCAATACGAATGCCGCGCCTGATCGCCACATGAATGATGGCTTCGAGCGCTGGCCGCGCTGGCAAGAGAATTCTCCTGCGTCGCAGTTCTTCCACGACTATATCCGCCAATACATCGGCCTGGCGCAGGGTTTGTGCGGCAGGTGTCAGCCAGCCTGTGAGTGCCCGCACGTCCGAAGGCACAAACGGACGCATCTGCATTCTGTCGAAAAGCAGGGCCAGATGCTCGCGCCGCGTCTGTGGGCGCTCGAAATAACGTTCGATCTCATGGTGATCGACGCCGATCTGCCGCGCCAGAAATCGTAAGACGCCAGCCGGCAGGACCTCGCCATCCGCAAGCGGTCGGCCAGGGTATCGTAGCGTGGCCAGAACACAGGCGAGGCCCAGTCTGCTCGCGGCCTTGTTCTGTCGCATGATCAGGTCGAGATCCGATCGATCCAGCGTATAATGTTTGGCGATCTCCCTTTCGTTATCCGGGATGATCGTCGCCTGTTGCCACCATGCCTCGCTCAGTAATGCTCTTCGCGCCATTCACTGATCTTCCCGTTTCGCCGCGGAGAGTGCAGCGAAACGGAAAATGCGTGTCCGACAAACGAACGTTTCGCGGCATCCACAGTTCTTGTCCGCAAACCTTGTCATGAAACGGCAAATCGGACAATGTCCGTATTCAACGGAAAAACGGACAAACCACGTCTCATGACCGCTATCGGCTATGCAAGGGTCTCCACCGGCGACCAGGACACCGCCCTGCAACTCGACGCTTTGCGCAAAGCAGGTTGTGAAAGGCTGTTCGAGGATAAGGCATCCGGCATGAAGACTGACCGACTCGGATTGGCGGAGGCGATCCGCTACGTTCGCGACGGCGACACGCTCACAGTCTGGAAGCTCGACCGCCTCGGCCGGTCGATGAAGCACCTCATCGAGATCATCACCGAACTGGAGGCCAAAGGCGTCGGCTTCCGATCCATCACCGAAAACATCGACACCACGACATCCGGCGGTCGCCTGGTCTTCCACCTGTTCGGCGCGCTGGCACAGTTCGAGCGCGATCTGATCCGGGAACGAACACGTGCCGGTCTGCAAGCCGCAGAGGAACGCGGCCGACGCGGTGGCCGACAAGTCGTCGTAACCCCGGACAAACTTGCCAAAGCCCGCCAGCATCTGGCGGCCGGTTTGAACGTCCGGGAAGCCGCGGCCCGCGTGAAAATCGGGAAAACCGCCCTCTACGAAGCTCTCAAGGCCGAAAAAGCAACGACATCCACGGTCAAACCAACCTGAGTTCCGGATACGTTCTTAAAAGTCGGACAGATTCGCCACTTTCGTGTCGTGACGCCTTGACTCCCCGCCCTGGACGACCCAGAAAGCAGCGACACCACTTGGGGCAGCCGAACCATGAACCTGGTCTTCTTTTTTGCCGGCCTCGGCCTTCTGGTCCTAGGCGCGGAACTCCTGGTGCGCGGGGCGTCGCGGCTGGCGCTGGCGGTTGGCCTGTCGCCCCTCGTCGTCGGACTGACCGTCGTCGCCATGGGCACCTCGGCCCCCGAGGTGGCGGTGTCGGTCGGCGCGGTCATGGGCGGCCAGTCCGACATCGCCATCGGCAATGTGGTGGGATCGAACATCTTCAACGTGCTCCTTATTCTGGGGCTGAGCGCATTGATCGTGCCGCTGGTCGTCCACAGCCAGATCATCCGTCAGGAAGTGCCGATCATGGTTGCGATCTCGCTGCTTCTGGTAGTCATGGTGCAGGACCGCGTCATCGGCATGTACGAGGGCGCGATTCTTACAGCACTGTTGGTCGTCTATACCTCTTTCATCGTCGCCCAGTCGCGCCGCGCCACGCGCGCGGCGGCGGCTGACATGGAAACTCCTGAAGCAAAGGTGGGTTCCGGCGGCTGGTCCGACTCGCGCCTGGTGCAGGTCGGCATGATCATCGGCGGGTTGGCATGCCTGATCGTCGGATCGCGGCTTCTGGTGACGGCCTCGGTGGCCTTTGCCCAGGCGCTGGGGATCAGCGAGCTGGTGATCGGCTTGACCATCGTCGCCGCCGGTACCTCGCTGCCCGAAGTCGCCACCTCGATCACCGCCGCGCTCAAGGGCGAGCGTGACATCGCGGTCGGCAATGTGGTCGGATCGAACATCTTCAACATCCTGGGCTGCCTTGGCCTGTCCGGTCTGGTCGCCGGCACCGCCGGGATCAGCATCGCGCCCTCGGTGATGGCCTTCGACATCTGGGTGATGCTGGCCACGGCGATCGCCTGCATTCCGATCTTCCTGTCGGGCCGCGAGATCGCGCGGTGGGAAGGTTTCGTCTTCGTCGCCTATTACGTCTTCTACGTCACCTACCTGGTCCTTGCCGCAGAACAGCATGACGCGCTGGAGACGCTGACCACGGCCATGGTCTATTTCGTGATCCCGCTGACCCTGGTGACGACGGTGGCGATCTACCTGCGGCCGAACCGGACGGGCAATGTCTGAGACTTGGGATCCCCTAGTCGGCGCGACACCTTTCAAAGGGGCCCGACGATGAACCAGGAAGCGCTGATCCTGTTCAATCTCGCCGAAGCGCTGGGGATCGGCCTGCTGATCGGGGCCGAGCGCGAACAGCGGATGTCGCAAACGGACGTCAAGTCTTCGGCCGGGATCCGGACCTTTGCCATCACGGCGCTTCTGGGTGCAGTTGCGCAACTGACCGGCGGCGTCGCCCTCCTTGCCGCCGCCGTCCTGGGTGTCGTGCTGCTGGCCGGGCTGGCCTACTGGCGCGGACGGGCCGAGAATGTCGGCCTGACCACCGAGATCGCGCTGGTGATGACGGTGCTCTTGGGCGGGTTGTCGGTGACGCAGCCTCTGGTGGCCGCCGGGGTCGGGGTCGTGATGGCGGTGCTGCTGGCCTCGCGTGCCTACCTGCACAATTTCGTGCGCTCGGTGATGACCGAACAGGAGCTGCGCGACGGGCTGATGCTGGCGGCGGCGACGCTGGTGGTGCTGCCGGTCCTGCCGAACCAGACCTTCGGCCCCTACGCCGTGCTGAACCCCTATCTGATGTGGTCGGTGGTGATCATGGTCATGGTCATCTCCGCTGCCGGCCATTTGGCGGTGCGGGTTTACGGGGCGCAATACGGGCTGGCAATGACTGGTTTCGCCTCGGGTTTCGTTTCCAGCACGGCAACGATTCGCGACATGGCCGGGCGCGTGCACAAGATACCAGCACAGCTGCTGGGGGCGGGAGCAGGGGCGTTGCTGTCCTCGGTCTCGACAGTGCTGACAATGGCGCTGGTACTGGCGGCGACCAGCCTTGCCACGCTTGACGCAATGGCGCAGCCCCTGCTGGTTGGAGGACTGGTGGCAGCCATGTATGCTGCGCCCTGGGCGATTGCTGCCTTACGCGCGCCGCCGACCCTCGCCGAGAATGTGCCGCCAGGCGAGGCAGTCACCCCGGTCGTGCAGACCCGCGCAATCAGCCTGAGGGCGGGGTTGGCGTTTTCGGTCGCCCTGGCGGCGATCATGCTGGCATCTACCGCCGTGCAGCAGGAATTCGGGCCGAACGCGCTGATCGCGGCCGCCGCACTGGCCGGTCTTGTCAACACGCAATCGGCGGCGATTTCGGTCGCGCTGATGGTCGGGTCGGGCCAGATCGCGCCACAGGATGCGGTGCTGCCGATCCTGGCAGCGATCAGTACCAACACCGGCATGCGGGTCGCCCTGGCCGCGACGCTGGGCGGGGCCGGCTTTGCCGGTCGGGTGATCCCGGGGCTGTTGCTGGGCCTGGCGGCAACCTGGGCGGCGGTCTTCCTGCCCGTGACGATACCCCTGTGGGGCTGAACAGATCTGCGCCTGGATGGGACAAGGCGATGACAGAACCGCCCGAACCGACCTGACTTTCCGACTTTCCGCAGATCGGGCAGGAGAACCGGTTGCCGCTTTTGCCTGATTTGCCCTAAGCCAGCTGCTGCGCTTGAAATAAATGCGACGCAGCCCTGCCGACATTCCGATCTGGCTGAAGGCCAAAGGATAGCCCCATATCCAATGCAATTCCGGCCTACAGCCGAAGTTCATCCCGATTGATCAGGTTTAGTTTGGCCAACTCTATTGCGGGCATGGCGGTCAGCACCTACCTCAAGACCACTGCAAGAGTGCAGATAGCGCAAGGAACCGAGATTATGAAATGCCCCGTTGACGGCACACTGCTCACGATGTCAGACCGCCAGGGAGTCGAGATAGACTATTGCCCGACGTGCAGGGGTGTCTGGCTCGACCGGGGCGAACTCGACAAGATTATCGAGATGTCTCAGTCTGTTCCAGTTCCCGCCGGACCACGCGGCGACGCTCGTCCGGCGCAAAGTGAACGTGACAGTCGCGCCCACCGCGACAATGAACGCTATGATGATCGCGGCGACTATGATGACGAACATGATCCGCGTCGGCGCAAGCGCAAGTCGATGCTTGGCGAGCTGTTTGATTTTTGATCGCGGCAGCGCGGCGTGAAACCTGTTCCCCGGGGACTGCGACTTCGGTCCTCGGCGCACATTCTGGCAGTCACGCCCGGGCTGGTCTGAAAAGCTTCACTCTGAACGACGCGGTTCAGCCGGAAGCGCCTGACGTTTATACCCAGATGGCAAAGCAATTGTCCACCTTGGACGTTTGCTGCCCGTTTTCGGTTGTGGTGGTCTGCGGAATAGTGGTTAACTGTTGAATGGGGCCAATTGCACCCTGAGGATTCGATGCAGCTTGTCTCAGTTCTGAATCGGTTAGCCATCTTTGGAGCCCTCTGGGTCGTACTGACAGGCGGCGGGGTCGATTCCCTAGCATATGGCGCGGCCGCAGTCGCCGTGGCAACGGTGCTCAGCCTGCTGATCTATCCGGTTGACCGGCCCGGTGTTGTCGTTTGGCGCGCGGCGGCGATACTGCCCCGGTTTCTGGTGCACAGCGGGTTGGGTGGGCTGGACGTCGCGCGACGTGCTTTCGATCCACGCCTGCCGATTTCGCCAGGTTGGGTCGACATCCCCTTGTCGAGCCGGCATGACGCGGCCAATGTTCTGTTGGGGGGGCTGATCAGCATCCTGCCAGGCACGTTGCCCGCCGGACCGGGCGACGGCGAAATGGACATACACGTCCTGTATCTGCCGAATTTCACGCCGGGCGAGGTTCAAGCCGACGAAACCCGTATCCACGGTCTGTTCGACAGCCGCATCACTGAATATGGTGCGACGCATGGCTGACTGGTTCACCCTTGTCGCGATCTTCCTGCTCTTGACCGTCGCGGCGGCGCTGGTGCGCTGCTGGCGCGGGCCCGGCCCGGTCGAGCGGATCATGGTGCCGGCACCGGGGTGATCGGCGTCGCCGTCGTCCTTGGCGCGGCGCGTGGAGATGCGGCCTTCCTCGACGCGGCGCTGATCGGCACGCTGCTGGCGGCCATTGCGGTGACCGCCTTCGTGCGTGGCACCGCGAAACCCGGGGCAAAGGAATGAGCTGGATCGATCTGGCGGTGCTGGCGCTCCTCGGCGCAGGGCTGGCCTTCTACGCCGCGGGCTCGCTGGGGCTCTTGCGCTTTCCCGACACCGCCTCGCGGCTGCACGCGCTGACCAAGGCAGACAACCTTGGCCTTGGGCTGGTGGCGCTGGCTGCGGCGATTTACGGCGGGTCGCTGGCGGTGGCGGCCAAGATCGCGCTGGTCTGGCTTTTCGCGGTGATCGCGGCGGGCACGACCTCGCAGCTGCTGGCCCGGCGCGCCCGCCTGGACGAGGCCCGCCTGGACGATGCCGACAGCGCGCCGGACGGCGGCCTGCGATGACCTTCGCCTTCGACCTCATCCTGTGCCTGATGATCCTCGGCACTGCGGCCATCGCGCTGTTCGTGCGCGACGCACTGGCCGCGATCGCCTTCTTCATCGCCTTCGGCAACCTGATGGGCCTAGCCTGGCTGGGGCTAGATGCCGTAAACGTGGCGCTGGCCGAGATCGCCATCGGCGCGGGCGTCACCGGGGTCCTTCTGATCCTGGCGCGGGCGCGGCTGCTGGCCTTGGGGGATGCCGCGACATCCACCGGCTCGCCCCTGTTGCTGCGGCTGGGGGCCCTTGCCGCCTGCGCGGGGTTCGTGGTCCTGCTGGCGGCGGCGGTGCTTTCGATCCCGCCCGAAAGCGGGCTGGACCGGGTGGTGGCACCGCTGATGCCGGGGCTTGGCATCGAGAACCGGGTGACGGGCGTCCTGCTGGCCTTCCGCGCCTATGACACGCTCTTGGAAAGCTTCGTCCTTCTGGGCGCGCTGGTCGCGGTCTGGTCGCTGGCCCCGGCGGGGGCCTGGCCCGGCCGCCCCGCCGATCCCGGCATGACGGATGCGCCGATGCGCCGGGTTGCGGGCACCTTCGGCCAGCTGCTCCTGCCGGTGGCGCTGGTGATGGCGGCCTATCTGGTCTGGGCCGGATCGGACCTGCCGGGCGGCGCCTTCCAGGCCGGGACGGTCCTGGCGGGCGGCCTTCTGGTGGCGGCGATGGGCGGCACCATCGGCCTGCCGTCCAGCGACCGGCCGCTGCTGCGCGCGGCACTGGTGCTGGGGCCGGCGGTGTTCCTGGCGATCGGGCTGGCCGGGATCGCGGCGGGCGGCCTGCTGGTCTATCCCGAGGGGATGGCCAAGGCGCTGATCGTGATAATCGAATACGCCCTTTTCCTGTCGATCGGGGTGACGCTGGCCTTGCTGGTGGCCGGCCCGCCGGTCCCCGGCGCGTCGGACCCAAACCCGGAAGGGAAGGGCTGAGATGGACTTGCCGCTGTCCGACATCCTGTCCGCCGGGCATCTTTATGCCCTGACCGGCGCGGTGCTGGTGGGTCTGGGGCTTTACGCCTTCATCACCCAGCGCCACCCCTTGCGCCAGCTGCTGGCAGTCAACGTGGTCGGGGCCGGAATCTTCCTGATCCTGGGCAGCCTTGGCCGCGGCCCCGACGCGACCGATCCCTTTCCGCAGGCGCTGGTCATAACCGGCATCGTCGTCGCGGTCGCGCTGACCGCCTTCGGCGCGGCGATGATCGTGCGGCAGGCCGAGACGCGGGCGGCGGCGAAACCTGCCGCCGACGATAACGCAAGGGGCGCTTCATGAGCCCGCTTGACCTTGTGGTGGCCGTGCCGCTTTGCTGCATGGTGGCGGCGCTGATGCTGGGCCGGGCGGCGCGCTGGCTGATCCTGCTGGCGGCACCGCTGATGGCGGGGCTGGCGCTGTGGCTGGCGCTTTTGCCGCCCGATGCCGCCTATCTGGTCGGCCAGTGGGAGCTGCCGCTGGGCATCCTGCTGCGCGCCGACGGGGTGGCGCGGCTGATGATCCTGACCACCGCCCTGGTGATCGGCGCGGTCGGGCTGCATGCGCTGGCCGAGCCGCCGGAAAAGCCCGGCCACGCCGCCCAGGCCGAGACCTTCTGGCCGCTGGTCTACCTGCTCTGGGCCGGGGCGAATGCGGGGTTCCTGACCACCGATCTCTTCAACCTTTACGTCACGCTCGAGATGGTCAGCCTGGCCGCGGTGGCACTGGCGGCGATGGGCTCGCTGGCGGCGGCACTGCGCTATTTCATGATCGCGCTCCTCGGCTCGCTGGCCTATCTTCTGGGCGTGGCGCTGATCGTGGCACGCTACGACACGGTGGACGTGACCCTGCTGGCGCAGCTGGCCGAGCCTGATCTCGCGACGCTCATGGCGCTGGGGCTGATGACGGCGGGGCTTTTGATCAAGGCGGCGCTGTTCCCGATGCATGGCTGGCTGCCGCCCGCCCATGCCGCCGCCCCGGCCCCGGCCAGCGCGCTTTTGTCGGCGATCGCGGTCAAGCTGGGTTTCGTCATCCTGGTGCGGCTGTGGTTCGAGGCTTTCCCCGCCATCACCGGCCCGGCCGCGCTGCAGGTGCTGGGCGGGCTTGGCGCCGCGGCGGTGCTTTACGGCTCGGTCCAGGCGATGCGGCAGGACCGGCTGAAGGCGCTGGTGGCCTTCGTCAAGGACGGTTGGGAAACATTTGAGGCGCTAGCGGCATGGGTGAAGTTGCGATGCTGGCAGACAGCCAAAAAATACCTGATCTGGTTCATCTCCACTGCCACAGTCTCCGTCACTTTCCGCCATGAGGTTCACCATAGCACATGTCTATCAAAGAATAGAAGTTCGGGATTGGTGCCTGAGGCATTCGGCATGGGAAAAGGGTGCATCGAAACCAAACACAACGACCTCTCAATCAGGAGGCGACCATGAAAGCCCAAATTCTCAAGACACTCGCCGCTTTGGCCTTGATCACGACATCTGCACCCGCATAGGAAACCCCAATGGAAAATCACACTGCCAGCTACATCGCCATGCCCGCCGCTGAAGGCCAGACCGAAGCATTCGCCGAATTTCTGGCCGGAGCCGCCCCGATTGTCGCGGACACCGAACCAGGCACCGTGCTTTGGTTTGCCTTACAAGCCGACGATACGCTCGCGATCTTTGATATCTTCGTGGATGAAGAAGCGCGCAATGCGCATTTCTCCGGCGCTGTGGCCGCGGCTTTGAACCAAAATGCCGACGCGCTGGTCGCCGGGGGCTGGGACGATGGTGTTGTCGCGAATATCAACAATTCCGATGTCCTGTCGGTGAGGGAACCGGTTGATCTCTACTCGGCCACGACAGCCACGTACATCACGCTCGAAGCAGCACCCGGCAGAGGGCCGGAATTGGCAGCCTTGCTGACCGCAGCTGGTCCCATCGTCGGAGAAACCGAACCCGGCACATTGTTCTGGGCGGCGCTGAAGATTGACGAAACATCCTTCGCAATCTTCGACATCTTCACCAACAATGCTGGCCGTGAAGCACACTTTGCCGGTCAAGTCGCCGGGCTGCTGAACGAACGGGCAGCGGAGTTGGTCGCTGGCGGGTGGGACGACGGTGTGGTCGCTAACGTCCACAACTTCGACATCCTCGCCATCAAGTAACGCGATGTGACAGGAACAAGAGGCGCCTGGTGCAACGCATCAGGCGCTTTGCCGAACGAATTTAGATTCACCGTGAAGCGGTCGTTCGAGTAACTGCAGCGAATAAGCGCTTTGTTCGCATTGCTGACCTCCATCCTTTGCGCAGCGACCGTCCGCTCTCCGCCCATCGCGTCCTAAGACGTGCGCAGGGGGCACACTTGTCTACCAAGATCGGCAGCGCCGATCACACGGCACGCGATAGACCCGGCCGCGCACCAGCGCCGTGTCCGAGCCCTCGGGAAGTGAGGCCGAAGCGTCACCCGAAGGGATCGTATTCCGAGATGATCACGACCTCGTCGCCGTCGATTTCATCGGCGGGGACGGCGCCGAAGGTTCCATCCCCAGCCTGGAAAACGACGATCGAGACCATGAGCGTGGCGGCAAGGGAGGCGGCGGAGGCGTGTGCATCTTTGCGGGACATCTGTTTGGCTCCTGTATTTGAGAGCGGCGGTGCAAAAGTCGGCCACGGTAGCGGCGGCACAATGCTGCTGCGGGCGGAGTAAAATCCGGCCACCTATCTCCTTTCTGCAACGAGTGCAGGAGGGATAGGGGATCTACACCGTGGAACTTCATTTGAGGGTTCGCCTGGCTGTTTCCGAAGGGATGACGCAGCGCCAGGCGGCGAAGCATTTCAACATATCTCGCGACAGCGTGGCCAAGATGGTGTCGTATTCGACGCCTCCGGGCTATCAGCGACGATCACCAATTCGGCGGCCAAAGCTGGATGCGTTCGTTTTGACGATCGAGCATTGGCTGGATGAGGACCTCAAGGTGCCGCGCAAGCAGCGGCATACGGCCAAGCGGGTATTCGACCGCCTGCGCGACGAGTGCGGGTTCACGGGCGGCTACACGATCATCAAGGATCATATGCGCGAGCGGGATCAGCGCCGCCAGGAGGTGTTTGTGCCGCTGGCTCATCCGCCGTGCCATGCGCAGGCAGACTTCGGTGAGGCGACTGTGGTGATCGGCGGCGTTGAGCAGAAGGCGCGCTTCTTCGTGCTGGATTTGCCGCATAGCGACGGCTGCTATGTGCGGGCCTATCCGGCGGCGGTGGCCGAAGCTTGGGTGGATGGCCATATCCACGCGTTCGCCTTCTTCGGGGCGGTGCCGCAGTCGATCGTCTACAACAACGATCGTTGCCTGGTGGCAAAGATCCTGCCCGACGGCACACGCAAGCGTGCGGCGCTGTTCAGCGGATTTCTGTCCCACTACCTGATCCGGGATCGCTACGGCCGTCCCGGCAAAGGCAACGACAAGGGGAATGTCGAGGGTCTCGTTGGCTATGCCCGACGTAATTTTATGGTGCCGATCCCGCAGTTTGCGACATGGGACGCCTTTAACGCCTTTCTGGAGGAGCAGTGCCGCAAACGCCGGCGCGACAGGCTGCGCGGTGAGAGCGAGACGATCGGCGAACGATTGCAGCGGGATTTGGCGGTCATGCGCCCCTTGCCCGCGTCGCCCTTCGATGCCTGCGACCAGGCCAGCGCTGTTGTGGCGGCCCAGTCGCTCGTCCGCTATAAGACGAGCGACTATTCCGTGCCCGTCTCCTACGGGCATCAAGACGTCTGGGTCCGGGGCTATGTCGACAAGGTGATGATCGGCTGCCGTGGCGAGATCATCGCGTGTCATCCGCGATGCTGGGAGCGGGAGGACGTCGTCTTCGATCCCGTGCATTACCTGCCGCTGATCGAGCAGAAGATCAATGCGCTGGATCAGGCAGCCCCTCTTCAGGGCTGGGATCTGCCGGAGGAATTCTCCACGCTACGCCGGCTGATGGAGGGCCGCATGGCAAAGCACGGGCGTCGTGAGTATGTGCAAGTTCTCCGTCTTCTGGAGAGCTTCGAGCTTGCGGACCCGCATGCGGCGGTTAAGCAGCCATCCAGCTCGGCGCGATCGGCTTCGATGCAGTCAAGGATCTGATCCTGTGCCGGGTCGAGCGCCGGCCACCGCGGTTGGATTTGGCGATCTATCCCTACCTGCCACGGGCGACGGTCGAGAAGACCTCGGTAAAAGCGTATATGCGCCTCCTGTCGTCTGATGCGGGAGAAGCGGTATGAGCACCGAAGCACCAGAGATCCTGCTCGCCCATTATCTCAAGACCCTGAAGCTGCCGACCTTTCAGCGCGAGCACGAGAAGTTAGCCCGGCTATGTGCCACTGAAGGTGTCGATCATGTCGGATATCTCTTCCGGCTTGCCGAGCGGGAGATGATCGAACGCGATCGCCGCAAGGTCGAACGCCGGATCAAGGCGGCCAAATTCCCGGTCGTCAAAAGCTTGGATAACTTCGACTTTACCGCCATACCTAAGCTGAACAAGATGCAAGTGCTGGAACTGGCGCGATGCGAATGGATCGAGCACCGCGAGAACGTCATTGCTCTTGGTCCCAGCGGAACCGGCAAGACGCATGTCGCGCTCGGGCTCGGCCTGGCCGCTTGCCAGAAGGGTCTGTCCCTCGGCTTCACCACGGCTGCCGCCCTGGTCAGTGAGATGATGGAGGCGCGCGATGAGCGACGTCTGCTGCGCTTCCAGAAACAGATGGCGGCCTACAAGCTGCTGATCATCGACGAGCTGGGCTTCGTCCCGCTATCAAAGACCGGCGCGGAGTTGCTGTTCGAGCTGATCTCGCAACGCTATGAGCGCGGTGCCACCCTGATCACCAGCAATTTGCCCTTCGATGAATGGACGGAAACTCTGGGATCCGAACGCCTGACCGGCGCGCTGCTCGATCGTATCACCCACCACGTCCACATCCTCGAGATGAATGGCGGCAGCTATCGTCTCGCACAGAGCCGCATCAGAAAGACCGGCTGGAACGCTCCCTCAAAAAATCGCCGCGCCGGCCTGAGACCGCCGGGAGGGCGTAGCCCGAGCGGGGGTGTCGCTTTGCACTTAACCCCAAGAATCGTTCGCAGCAATTTCAAAGCGATAGCTCGGCACTTATTTTGAGAATAAGCACTTAACTTGAGAAATCTGCGTAAATCTGATCACTTATTGTGAGAATCAGACGACCGAGGCAAATGAACGGTGTCTTGCTGTGAGTGACCCCTTCCCTGACGAAGTTGACGAAGCGCTTTGGGATGAAGCGTGCCGACGCGCAGACGCAATTCGAGACTTCCTGAAAAGCCGCACTGGCAGGATGTCAGTGGCGGATGTGGCACTGCTTGCGACCGAGCTCGAAATCAGTCAAGCGACTGCATACCGCCTCATCAAGCTATTCCGGGCTGGCGGGACCGTGATGAGCTTGGTGGAGCGCAAGCCCGGCCGACCAGAAGGCCATCGGGTACTAGATGACAGGCGGGAGGAGATCATTCGGACGACGATCAGCCGGTACTACCTCACCCGCAATCGTCCATCATTTTCACAGTTGGTGCGGGACGTGCAAACGAATTGCCTCTCGGTCGGGCTTAGGCGGCCGCACCCCCGAACGATAAAGGCCCGGCTCGAGGATATTGATCTACAGAAGCGCGCCAAACGGCGCGGCGAAACCAAAATTGCCAAGGACACTCGTGCTGTTCCCGGCGTCTTGGCCGCCTCCCGGCCATTGCAGATCGTACAGGTCGATCATACGAAAGCGGACGTCTTTGTCGTTGACGAGGAAACGCGGCAACCGATCGGCCGTCCGTGGCTGACACTGGCGATGGATGTCTGCAGCCGCATGGTGACGGGCTTCTACCTCACGATGGATGCTCCTTCCCGCCTTTCGACCAGCCTGTGTCTTTTGCACTCCACTTTTGACAAGTCGGCTTGGCTGCGAGAACGTGGGATCAGCGGGGCTTGGCCCGTCGCCGGCCTGCCGGATAGTCTGCACGTCGACAACGGAGCCGACTTCAGGAGCCAGTCTTTCAAGAGGGGATGTCAGGATGCCGGCATCGCGATCGACTGGCGACCGCCAGGCGAACCCCGCTTCGGTGGCCATATCGAGCGTCTGATTGGGACACAGATGGGAAAACTCCACCTGCTGCCTGGCACGACGTTCAGCAACGCCCAGGAACTTGGGGAATACGAGTCAAAGCGACATGCTGCCCTCACTTTGCGCGAGCTCGAGCGTTACATCGCGCTCGACATTGTCGGCTCCTATCACCATTCAATACACGCCAGCCTGGGCCGACCGCCCATTGCAGTATGGCGGGAGCACGAGGACGTGATACCGCTTCGACTTCCCCAGGACCGGATGCGTTTCTGGCTGACGTTCCTGCCCGAGCAGGAACGCACGCTGCGGCCAACCGGGATTCACCTGTTCGGGCTGCGGTATTGGTCAGCTGCCCTCAGCGCCGACGTTGGGCGCTCCAACCGGCGTCTCCTTGTGAAGTACGACCCACGGGATATGGCTCGCGTCTTCGTCCGGCGCCCGTCCGGCAACTTCGTGGAAGCCCGCTATGCCGACGTTACCTTGCCCTCGGTGACACTGCACGAGGCACTGGCAGCGCGCCGCGCGCTGCTGACAAAGGGGCGACGGGAACTAGATACCCGCACCATAGTCGGCACGGCAGTTGAGCAGCGCAAGCTGGTCGAGGCAGCAGTCAAGAAGACAGCACTCGGCCGACGCGGTCCCGCAAGCCGCCAAAAAACGAAGGTGGAAGACGGCGGATGGGGGTCGCTTCGCGGGGTAGACTCCAGCAAACCTGTGACCTTCGACGAGGACACGGAGTGAACTGGCATGAACTCGGAAATCTCCCATCTAACCTCAAACGCCGCGGCTTTGCTTGCGGAGACAGACGCGCAGCGTATCAGAGCGATCAGATCACGCCGCTGGCTGATCTATCCGCGCGCCAAGCAGATGCTTGAGCGGCTCAACCAACTGCTCGATCATCCACGTGGCACCCGCATGCCTTCGCTCGCCATCTACGGTGACAGCGGCATGGGCAAGACGATGATCATGAAGCGTATCCGTGATCAGCATCCACCGAGCATCAGTTCTCTTAACGGCAAGTTGAAGACACCGCTGCAGGCCATGGAGATGACCAGCAGACCCGGCGAACGACGGTTCTACGCCGAACTGCTAACCCTTCTCGGCGCACCGCAACGGCCACGCGCCGATATCGCCCAGATGGAGCAGGCGGCGATGCGCATCATGGAGGGGATCGGCGTTCAGGTGCTCGTGATTGACGAGGTGCACAATATCCTCGCCGGAACGTATCGCGAGCAACGCATCGTCCTCAACACCTTGCGCTTCCTCAGCAACCGACTTCAGATCTCCCTCGTCTGCTTTGGCGTCAATGACGCCCGCGAAGCCATCGGCGGTGATGTGCAATTGGCCCGCCGCTTCGAACAGTTCACCCTAAACCGGTGGGCTGCCAACGATCAGTTCGAGATCCTAATCGCTTTGATCCTGCGCAACACGCCGCTACGCCAGCCGTCGGTGTTGACCGCCAAATCTCTACGGCGGATGTTGCAGATATCCGAAGGAATCACCGCGAACCTCTTTCATATCGTAAACACCCTCGCCATCGAGGCCATCGAAAGCGGCCAAGAGAGAATTACGGACGCAGCTGTCGAGAGATGGGAGCCGGAGTTTGATGCGGAAGCCGCCTTCGCATGACATGCAGGCCCCTCGGCAGTTGCCGGTAACACTTGCTCCCTGCACTGATGAGCTGCTGTCGTCGTGGGTCGCTCGGCATGCGGAGTTCTATGGCATTCCACCCCTGGCTATGCTCAGGCATTGCCTCCCAGAGACGCCCTCGCCGCGCGCCGCCGATCTTAATCTTAACGAAAATCAGGTCCTCCGCCTGGCGCGCATGCTCTGCACCGATCCGGCAACGATACGCCACACCACCTTCACGAATGTGGCGCAGTCGTCTCGGTGCCTGATTGCAAAGAGGGCGATACAGTCATGCTCAGCCTGTCATCCCCCAGAGACGGAACCGAGGCTTGTTCTACGAAGTCAGCTTCTCGGCTGGCGTATCACCTGCAATCTTTGCGGCGCGTTGCTCGCTTACCCCGGCGCGCCTGACCGCCGCTCTGCCTTCGGCAGCTACCATGCTGTTGCTCTTGCGGGAGAGAGGCTGCTTCACAATGAGGCCGAACGCGGAGTCCGAACCTGGGCATCGCCAGCCAAGATCGCACAACTTCTGCTGATGCGACGAGGGACGAAACACAGCCTGGAAGGCTATCAGCCCTGGCGCTACAGGGTGCTCGGCGCACTCATTCCAGATCTAGAGCAGATCCTGTTCAATCCGGGTCATATCCAGCAGCCCTGAAGTAGTTTGCGCATTCTGTCGGTGTGAAGCGGGGCATCAATGCGCCGACCGCGTCCCACAAATCATCGATCTTTCTCTCCGCCCGAGCCCGCAACATGGCCTTCAACTTTGAGAAGGCGTTTTCAATAGGATTGAAGTCGGGGCTGTAGGGCGGCAGGAACATGAGCGTGGCACCCACGCGTTCGATGGCATCGCGCACCCCGGCTGTTTTGTGCGCGGGCAAATTGTCCATGACGACAATATCTCCAGGCTGAAGGGTAGCCAGCAACACCTGCTCGACATAGGCCAGGAAGACGTTGCCATTCATTGCTCCGTCGTAGACAAACGGCGCGGTCATGCCGGTCAGGCGCAGAGCACCGGTGAATGTCGTTGTTTTCCAGTGTCCGTGTGGCACGCCAGCTCGACAGCGCTCGCCTCGAATTGCACGTCCGCGCAGCCGTGCCATCTTCGTTGAAAGACCGGTCTCGTCTATGAAGATCAGCTTTTGCGGATCGAGATCGAGCTGCTCATCAAACCAGACGCGCCGGCGCTTCAGGACGTCCGGTCGATCCTGCTCCAATGCGTGTGCGGACTTTTTTTAAATGTCCAGCCGCGACCACGCAGCCAGGCACCGAGCGCGCTCCGGCTGATGCTGACCTGCCGTTCGCCCGACAGGCGCTCGACCATTTCATCGAGCGTTACGTCCCGGCAATCGTCGATCATTTCGACAACAAACGCCTCGTGAGCGTCCAGAAGGGAAGGTCGTTTCCAACCCTGCGGCCGCGGTGTTGGCTCGCCCTCTACTGCTCTTGCAATCCAGCGGATCGCCGTGGAAACCCCAACCCCGAACCGACCGGCAGCCTGGCGGGCAGACATACCGGTAGCTGACGCCTTCAAGACGCGGATCCGAAGATCATCGCTCAGTGCTCGTGCCATCATCAACCTCCTATTCGTAGAGAAGTTGAATCAGCTTCGGTCGCTCTCGTCACATCACGTTTGATTCATCAATCACCGGATCTGCTCTAG
>SXGS01148577.1_pt1 | contig 21385 bp, 17 predicted proteins | sample 3174681 | NCBI WGS metagenome assembly SXGS01 (sample SAMN11356861, study PRJNA531348) | freshwater metagenome | isolation source: freshwater sample F1-80 | place: China: Fuxian Lake, Yuxi | collected 2017-12-25 | reverse complement strand
GGGCTGGCCCCGTACAACTTTTCTTTATCTATTACGGTTCGACACGGGAATTCGTAGTGAGTGAACCAAGCCAGCCCAGAACCCCGCCCCGTCCACCACTGCGCTCCGCCACGATTGACCACGTGTCTCAGTCATAGAAGGCCGCTTTGCGAGCTTCGCTCATGACGGCAATTCGTTATTTTGCCTTCACCGGCTGAACCCAGTATCGTGGCTCACGCGAGATCAAGCTCCTGACGCGATGACTGCAACCGTGGTCTAACTTTGTCGAGACAGAACCCAACGATGAAAAGCCTTGGCGAACAACTCGCAAGTGATATTCTGGCCGCAGAAGTTGGGATCAAGGCGAAGCTGGACGAGTTGAAGAAGACGCACGACATCCTCAAAAGTGCTGCCGAAAGAATCGGCAAGAAGCCGTGGCCTTTCAGTGACACCAGGAAGCTGCTTGAGGAACTGGCAGCACGCTCCAACGGGGTTGAGAGAGTTGAGGTCCAACAACTGCACGAGCGATTGAAAAAGCAGTTAGACGACGCCGCGAAAACCTATGAGCGGGCATTCGTGGACGGGCTCGTTACTGAAGCGAGGAAAACGCACATTCCGGCTGGCAGTGCGTCGGACGCCTACTTTCTAGGACCATTTCAACTGACGCTCGATTTTGTCAAAGAGACTGGCGTTCTGAGATACGCCGATCAACCCATCGCCGCTCCGATGGCCTTGGACGCGGCCAAACTCGTTGCTGCCGCCTCGGAACATGCTGGGGCATTGCTCGTTGCCCCAACAGACATGGCAAAGTTAGCCAATGATTTTGAGGAAGCGATGCGAGTTGCACTCACTCGCAGTCGGAAGCCGGTTGAAGCGCGCGAACTTCGGTGCCCGCTGCCTGACTTACATCGCGAAATGACGATGATTCGACAGGACCGTGGCCGCGCCATCATGAGCAACTCATTTCGCGATTACCCGCTGGCTCGATTTGTGGTTGAACTCAAGGCGCTCGTCCAATCCGAACAGAACATGACGGCGTCGAAACGATTCCGTTTAGAAACAGCGGTCCTCGAAAACACTCGCAATTCCAAGAAGTCCGTGTTCATTCCGACGGACTTGCAGCGTGGATACGCTGGCGGCACCTATTTTCAGGCTTTGGTGTTGGTCAACGAGGCTTGATCGACGGATTGATGTACCAAGGAGAGAAAAGTGTCCGGCTCAAGTGCTCTTCAAATGGCCGCCAAGAAAGCCATCGAAAGCCTGCGGGATTCCGGGCAGCCGCCCAAACTCGGTGCATCGACGTTGAATGTCGGGACGGATCATTTACTTGCTGACCTTCGGAAGAAGTATCTTGATGACCATTGTGCCAGCCTTGAAGGCGAAGACGGTGGCGGAGCTTGCAAGTGGATTGAGGCCGACTACGGCAATGGCAAGACGCAGGTCCTGCGATGTGTTCAAGAAATCAGATGGGAACACAATTTCGTGGTGGGCTATGTCGAACTCTCGCAGGATGAGTCCCCGCTTGATCGCCCGGAGCGCGTGTTTTCCGCGGCTGCGAGATCGCTGCAAGCTCAACCGAACAGCCCGGTCGATGTGGATCGCACACGCGGACTCAACCACGTTCTTGAACAATTGCTCGACCGGAAGTTTCCAGGTGTCTTGAGCGGACTGCCCGACGATGGACTCCGTGCGGATGCCATTGATTGGGTCCAACAATCGTTCCGTAACACTCCCGTGGAAAGCACCGCGCTGGCGACGGCAGCGACGGTCTTTTTGACCGCAAAGCTCAAAGGCGAACCCGAACGCGAGGAGATTGCCAAGCTCTATCTGCGGGGCGAGGCCATACCTCTGCCGGAACTCAAGAAGATCGGCGTCTTCGAAAAGTTGGACAAGTCGAGTGCGTTCCGGTTGCTGCGCTCCGTGACTCAATTGCTTCAGCGAAGCGGCTTGGCAGCCGGGACGATTTTGCTGTTCGATGAAGCCCGTCGAACACTCAGCCTGATGTCCACCAAGTCTCAGAAGCACGCTTGCGAGAATTTGCTGAGCGTTATCAACCACTGCAACAATGGCGACTTTCCCGGGACGCTGTTCTTGTACGCGGTCATGCCCGAGTTCTTCACGAACTTCGTCACGGCATACCCGGCGCTTCAGCAACGGTGTGGTCCGGCAACGAGGGTCAATCTGAACGTCGTTCAGGGAATCAAGGAACTCGACTTGCTGCGAGAGATTGCCAAGAAAGTTTTGGCGATTCACTGTGCTGCGTATTTCTGGACACCAGCCGACGGCATTCCGGTGGATGCGCAATTGGATCAAATTGCTAAGGCCGCGCTGCGTCAGGCGATGGGAACCGGATCGAGAAGGTTGCTCGTGAAAACGACGGTTCAACTTCTGGATCAGTTTCGCGACAGCGGAGTCTTTGCTGTTTCTGAATCAGAGGCCATGTCCTTGGCGACAGGTGCCGTGGAGGAATTGAAGGCTATGGAAGCGGCCTCGGTTGATTCGGAAGGCGAGTAAGGCAGCGTCGAGGCCAAGCCATGTTGACGAAGTTCCAACACGATCGGTTCGGCGAGTGTGAACTCGTCAGGATCGAAGGGGTCGATTGGATCATTCGTTGCTGCGACAGCGGCCAGATTTATCGCGTCCCTCTGTCGCAGCGTCACGACTTCATTCCAATTGAAGCAAGTCGCCCATCACCCGCGCCTGCGTCGCACATCATGCCAGAATTGGAGAAGCATTCGGAAGCTCCTCCCACAACTGGTCCACGAGTCGTCTTCAACTCTGAGGGAGTGAAGCACCTGTTACGGGCCATTCGGAATGGCAATCGTCCGGCCGAGTTGATTCACCGTCAGACGATGACTGAGGATCGGTCGTCGCCAGCGTTCGCTCCGGGTGGGTTTCGGGACACGCCATCAACGCATGGCGTTGTCGAAAGTCCCACGTCTCCTACCGTTGTGCCATCGGATGAGCAAGAGACTGCGGCAACGCCAGTGGGGCAATCCAGCGCGGGCAGTGCGTTGGTCGTCCCCACGGACGACGTTTCGGAATCGGAGCAGCGCCGCCTCCGAAGAGTCTTTGAATCGCTCCGGAACGGTCTCAGTCCCATTCACATTGATTCGCGCCCTTTCGCGGTTGGCATCGACGATGTGCAGCAGAAGATCGAGAACCTTCTGCGAGATGTTGCGACCAAAGGCGGACGTGCTGTCGTCCTCCGCGGTGCCTACGGACAAGGGAAAACGTATTGCCTTCAACTGCTCCGGCAATGCGCCTTGGAAGAGGGGTTCCTCGTCGCAGGGACGGAAGTCGATGGCTTCGAGAATCAAATTCAAAAGCCGCACTTCATCTATCGCAGCCTCATGCGAAGCCTGAGCTTCCCTGAAGGTGGCATTGAGGGAGCGCAAGGGTTGGTGCTGCGAACTCAAGCGAAAGTGAGACAGACGCTGGACTCAACGTCCAATGAACATCGCCTTGCAATCCAGGTTCGTGAATTGTTCAACAAAGAGATTCAATGTCGGCCGCTGGCGTGGCTGCTGTCTGGTGTCATGTCGAAAATAAAGCCAGAGTTGGTTGGCCTTCTCGCGGCTGAACCCGGCACCAACGTGGCCGCCGCTCGACGTGCGCATTTGCTCGGCGGGGTTCCACGCGATTGGCCGGCATTCTCTTCAAACACACAAGGCGACTTCGGAAGCTATCTGTTGTCTGGCATCGGACGTCTGGCGCGATTCTTGGGATATCAAGGGCTGATCGTCATTCTTGACGAGATGGAAAAGTGGCAAGAATTGAATTGGAACGCGCAGTGTCGCGCCGGCAATCTCCTTGGAGGCTTGATTTGGGGAGCGACCGCCGCGAATGGCTTTCGAGAATGCCGACGGCTGTTCCGAAAATGTGCCCACAGCGAGATGCTTTTTCATAGCGGGCTTTGTGGCGGGCATCCGTTTTCGACCGAGGATCGCTGTTCGCTTGGCGTTGCGATCGCGATGACCCCACGAGGCGACGATGGTCCTGAACAGCTTTGGAAGGGATATGGTCACTTGGAGATCACCGATCTTCCCGCATTTGGTCCCACACTCCTCACGAAGTATTTGCAGCGAGTGTTTCCTTCGTACTGCCATGCCTATGGGGTTCGAAGCGCGACACCAAACGGACTCGCCGAAAAGGCCCTTTGGCTTTGGAGACAGCGCGGAGATGGTTCGACTCGGACGGCCGTGCAAGCGGTGGTGTCGGCATTGGATGAATGGCAGCAGTCGTTGAATCTCCAAGAGGTATGATTCGTGCCGCACACTGATGACTTGGATGATGACTTCGAGCGGCACGTCGAATTGCGACGGCTGTTGAGCATCTCGTGGAATGCGTTCTTTGCGCGATTTGGAAGCCTGCGCCCGGTTCAGCTTGCTGCGATTGCGCCAATCGTCGCGGGGAACAATGTTCTTGTGACCGCGCCGACCGCTGGCGGAAAGACCGAGGCCGTCGTCGCACCGATTTGCGAGCGACTCCGTGCCGGTCGTTGGGAGGGACTGAGCACGCTGTTGATCACTCCCACCCGGGCGCTGGTCAACGATCTCTTTGAGCGCCTCACCCGGCCGGTGGGGGAGTTGGGAATTGTGCTCGGACGTAAAACCGCCGATCACGCCATCGCTCGCGACGATGGCCCGGAACAGTTCGTCATCACGACACCTGAGTCCTTCGAGTCGATGCTGACGTTTCGGAAGCAAAAGCTGGTCAATATCCGCGCCATCATCATCGACGAAATCCATCTGCTCGACGGAAGTCCTCGCGGCGATCAACTTCGACTACTTCTCCAGCGGCTGCGCCTGTTTCTGGATCACGTTTCGAGCGGCACGCGGACATTCCAGATCGTCGCGCTCTCTGCCACGTTGCCCAATGCGCGACGAACGGCAGACACCTATCTGGGGCGATCCGCCGAAGTCGTCAGCGTTTCGGGACAGCGAGAGATTGAAGCCCAAATCATCACCGCGATTGGCGACGATCGCGAGCGTGCCGAAGCAGCGATCATCGCGTCTGAAGTCTTTCCTGATGTGCGAAAGGCACTCGTGTTTGTGAACAGTCGAAAGCAAGTGGATGCTTCGGCCCAGCATTTTCGATACGGGCGCTTTGACTCTGCGTCGGTTCACGGCCACCACGGCAGTCTGGCGAAGTCTGAGCGTGAAAATGCCGAAGCGCGTTTCAAGAGTGACCACTTCGCGGTCTGTGTCGCCACGATGACACTTGAGATCGGCATCGACATCGGAGATGTCGATTTGGTGATTTGCATGGACCCACCATTCTCCCTGTCAAGCTTTCTGCAGCGCATTGGCCGTGGCTGCCGACGGCTTCAAGGCAAGACTCGTGTGTTGTGTGTGGCGTCGAATCGCGCCCGCCAACTTATCTTCAAGGGCATGATTGAACAGGCCAAACAAGGCATCCCGCGAGGCCCAAACATCCCGTTCCGTCGCTCCGTGCTGGTACAACAGACACTCGCGTATCTGAAGCAAGTGAATGGCAACCGCCGAACCAGCACTCAACTGCAAAAGACCTTGACCACCGACGTTGGTCCTTCCATCACCGCCTCGACGTTGGATGTAGGACTGGCGGACATGACTTCCCAAGGGTTGCTCGACCGTCGTCACGACATCATTCAGCCTGCCTCGGAGGGTTGGAGCTTTATCGAAAGCAGCCGCATCTATTCGAACATGGAATCGCAGCCAGCGGAGATCGAACTCCTCGATGTCGAAACCGGCAAGCTCATCGCCACCGCAGCCTCACTGCGGTCGAACACGGACAACACCGTCCGATTGGCCGGCAAATCGTATGACGTCGTCGGAACGGAAGGCAGGCGTGTGAAACTGAGAGGAGCCGAAAATGCCACAGCCGCTCCCACATATCACCCACGCACACTGCCCTACGCCTTCGACGTTGGTATCGCCGTCGCTCGCCGCCTTGGCGTTCCGGATTATCGTATCGTCGCCGTCATCGCTGGCGAAAAGCTGTTCGTCATGACTTGGATCGGAATGCTCAACAACGCGTTCCTTGCAGAAGCCGCTCGACAGGCAGGATTGAAGTGCAAGCCTTTTCCGTTTGGACTCTGCTTTCCTGCGGATCAATCCGCCTCTGTCCAAGCCGCGCTTCACAAGTGTGTTGAACGACTCGCCGATGGCAGGGTTTCGCAGCAAGTTCCTGTTGAAAGCCATGCCGACGTCGGACCCTATTTCCAAAACTTGTCGGACTCACTTCAGAAACTCGCGCGCCAAGATTGGCTCGATCATGAGTTCCTCAAGGAATGGCTCAACCAAGTCACCGAAGTTGAATTGGTCCCACTGAATTCAGATCTGGGACAAGATCTCTTGGCAGTCGTCAAGCCGTGAGCTCAGTACATCCTCCAAGCCCCCTACGACTGCAAAGAAATCTGCGAGGTTGTACGAAGTCGAGAACTTCGGCAGCGGTTTCGGCGGGGTCGGAGACCCGCGCCGAACCGGCTACGAAATCCTGGCCGACACTCGAAGCCTCAATCGACCTTGAATCGAAAGATTGGATCGCGTCGCTTGGGCTTGTGAGCTGCTTCGTCGGACTTCATTAGGAACTGAGCCTCTCGCAGTTGTGTGAATTCGTCCCACAGGTCCGGGAGTGCGTTCTCTTGCGCGAGGCCGAGCACGGTTCGCTCGTACCACTCTTGGCCTTGCTTCGACGGGAAGTTCTGCATGGACGAGGTGAAGTTGTTCCGAATCTTCTCCGGTTGACCGCACGGCAGAAACAGATGGGCGTAACCCAGCAGATAGTTGGCCTGCGCCTTCTCGCGGTCGGTCAGTTGGACAGCATCATCGGTGAGCAACTCTTGCATATCGTCGTGAGTCGCTTGCAGCAACTTGCGGTCGCCTGCGGTGGTGCGTGTCGGTCGGCCGAGATTGTTCTGTGCTCGTGCCAGTAGCAGTCTCGGCAGGATGGCTTGCGGAGCGAGGTCTCTCGCTCGTTTCAGCGACTGAACGGCCGAAGCGAATTGCGGCACGGCCTCGTTGCGAGCCTCTTGCAAATCGAATTGAATGCCTCGCCGCGCTGCGATCGCGCCCGCCAGTGCGTGCCATTTCCACTCGGTGGTCTGTCGTTTAATCTGCTTCGACTGCATGACGGCGGCAGTTTGTTTCGCCGCTGCATCGAAGTCTTCGTGCTCGGCCAATGCGAGGATTCGTGGAAACTCTTCGCCCAAACCCATCGGTGGAGTCTCGTCGTCATCGTTGGGTTGCGGCGCTTCGTCGCTCGGATCCGTAGGCGATGGATCGCGATCCGGCGGCAGCGGGTGGAAGAAGTCTTTGTGGTGTTCGGTCAGTGGCAGCTTGTGGTGAGCCAGCGCCTCCCAGATCAGATCGCTGTGCATCCCGGTTTTCAGTCGCTCGCCGTGGCGCATCGAATGAACGCCGATGACGTACTCGCGAACGGACGCGCGACCGTTGAGGTAGTCTCGCACGGCGATGAAGACGGGCGAACCGCTAGAGCCGTGATCGGCCGCCATGTCGTAAACAACGTGCTGATCGTCGCCGTTCTCTTGGGCGATCACACCGCCGCCAAAGTACGGTCGAGACAGTTTCACGCCATCCATCGCCGGAAAGCCGATCAATCCCACCGCATTGCCCAGCAATGATTGGTCGTTCCCCTTCGGCCACAATCGCAGCGACGGCGGCAGCGCGGACGCGGCGTCATGTGAGTTCTTCTTGGCGATGGGCTTCGCTTCCAACAGCGCGACATCTGGCCCCATCCCCGCGCTACGTCGCGGATGTTTGAAGATGCGTGTGACTTGGTACTCGTCCCGATACCCACGCTGTACGACTCGCAACTCGTCCGGCTTCAAGTCTGAGGCTTCGTCGGAAAGAAAATGTTCCTCCTCGACCACGTGCGCGTTGGTGGCCAGAAGGATGCCATCCGATTGGCTGTGGATCACGAACGCTGTTGCTCGCGGATTCCACAGCGATTTCCCGTCTCGTCGATCAACTCGAAAGACGGAATCGACGGCCCGCGCCGTAATCTGCCCCAGTTCGGACGGTCCCAAAATCTGCACGACTGGAGCTTCGGTTCGCTGCGGCACCAACTCCGCAGTGGATGCCACCGCTCCCAGCCCCAAAGCGGCGACCAAAGCCGCAGCCATGAATCTCGCATGACTCCCAAACCGTTGGATCGTTCTGTTGTTCATCGCAGTGCCCCCTTGATGGCGTGAAGTTTGGACAAGCCGACTCCTTTGCCGGACTTCACTTCCTAAAACGCCGACGAACCGAGTGACTGCAACGAATTCGGCAGATTTTGCATCCAGCGCTGGAACACGGTGAGCTGCCAATCACGTCACCAAGCGGACACAGCAACCCACATTTCTGAGCGACGAGCATCGACTGAATCCGGAATTGGAGGCGAGTCACGCAAGGCGAAGGAGCCAGCTCTGAAAGCAATTCAACAGGCGCTTTCCGTGGTGTTGCTGGCGATCCGAAGGAGCTTTTCGCAGAATGTTCTCGCCGTTTGACATCACGACTTCGCCGAACGATTGACACTGACGAACAACTTCGAGCACACCGGCGTCAAAGTATCATGAGCAACAAACCCCGTTCGAAGGATATGCCCTGCGAATGCAGGCAAGGAATTTTCGATTGCGAGAGTCGCGTCCGTGCTTATCTTGCTGGAGATAGCACGGCTGGACATGAGTTGGGGTCGAAGTACGTCGGGCTGATGCAGGCAATTGTGGCCAAGCGAATTTACGACACACATCGACAAGACCAGGATGACTGTTTCGAAGCATTGGTGCTCAAAGTCTTCGGCCAGAAGGAGAGAGACCAGCGATGGAGACTACAGGATTGGATCAACCGAACGGATCGTGGCCCCTTTTGTCGATGGATTGTGGCTGTAGCCATAAGGCATGTCATTGACTGGAACCGGAAGAAGCCGAGCCGTCACTTGAATCTGCTTGGCAATGACGATGCTGTTGCCCCCTCGGTTGCTGGCCAATTTGATTCTAGCATCATGAAACTGATCGGCGGATTTGTCGGGGAGTCCATGCCGCAGGTTCAAAGGCTCTACAAGCTAAAAGCAGAGCAGAATCTGGAATGGTCAGACATCGCGGTGGAACTCGGTGTCCATTGGAAAACAGCTTACAATTGGTGGAAGGAGTTCCAGCGTGGCCTCCTCAGGACGCTCATGCAACAAGGATTCGAAGACATCCTTCTGCCGTCGGTACGGGCGGCTCTGAAGGTGCCGATTGTCGCCAAGTTGGATCGTCCAAAGGATGACCTTGTGGATGACGTTGATGACTCCCACAATGTCGTGACGAGTTGATGATCATCGTGGATTCACGGATTTTGAAAAAATTGTTGCAGTCCAGGATGGCGCAGGCGTCTTCTGAACAGGGGACATCGCGCGCCGGTGCCTGTGGCTGGCAAGTAGTGGAAGGATTCCACTGGCGTTTGTTGCCCGCTCAATGGAAGGAGCACGTCGATGAGTAAGCCCACTCCCAACGAGGAAACTCCGCGCGCTGGTGGCCAAGACTCGAACGAACGAGGAGGACGTTGGGCGTCCGAAGAGCAGACCGGATTGAGCGAGCTGGTCCAGAAGCACTCGACCGAGACGTTGCCGTCTCCCACACATCCGGGCACCGAAACTGCCGGCGGCACAGTTCATCACGGTCACGCGGAGCTTGGTACTCAACAGGGAAAACTGCCGCCGCCAACTGGCGAACCTAGTGACGTCGTTTGGACGCGTCTCAAGGGGGAATTGCAAGAATTCCAAGCTTGGGAACAGGAGGCTTGGTGCGGCGTCGATGAGCATTTACTGGCTCGCTATCTGGCTGGGGAATGCACTGACGAGGAACGCCAACTCGTTGAGCAGGCCGCTGAAAAAAGCGAATACGTCCGCGACTGCCTGCAACTCGTCGAAGAAGTTCTGGCCGACGAAGCAGCTTCGACTTAGCGGTTCGTTGCCGACCCGTGGCGCACTCGGCTCGCGTGCGTCAGCTTCTGTGGAATCCCACGCGAGCCGCGTGCGCCACAGAAAAAACTGAATTTTCGTTGCAGTCGCGAACGCGGCAGCCGTCTCTTTCAAGCGAACACCCATGTTGTCGCTTTTGAGGGGGACCGACTCATGCGCGCCGCTTTGTCCTTGATATTCGCGCTGTGCGTTCTGACTGCTGCTGAGAACAACTCGTCCGCCGGAGAATCCGTTGGGCGTGGCTCGTCGAAGTCCGACAAGCCGGGCCTGCGCGAGAAGACGAAGTCGCTGTTGCTCCGCTGGTTTCGCCGCCCGGACGGCCGATTCGAGAGTCGCTGGGCCGAGCACGAATTGAGCGAGGGGGACATGGTCTTCTTCCAAACCAAAGACACGATGTGGCAGTCGGTCTTCGCCACGTTTGGCTCGCCGGGGCCGACGCATGTCGGGTTGATCGTCAAAACGGAGGACGGCGAGCTTGGCCTGCTCCAAGCGCTCGATCCGCACTTCAAGATGAAGCCGACGCCACGAATTCTCCGCGGCGTGCGGCCGGGCGAAGTCTGTTGGACTCCCGACTTGGTCAATTACCTGCGCGAATACGATGGTCGCATCTTCGTTCGACCATTTCGTGGAACCTTGCCGGCAGACGCCTCGCGCCGCTTGACCGCCTGGGCGATGCGTCAGGTCGGCAAACCGTATGGATTCCACAAGCTTGGCTTGCCGCCGATCGGGTTGCCGATCCAGTCGCTGCACCTCGGCGGCCCCGCCCAAGTCGATGGTGACTCATGGTTTTGTTCTGAACTGGTGGCCTCAGCCCTCGTCGTGACGCGACACCTTTCGCCGTGGCACGTTCGTCCGTCGCGAACCGATCCCGAAGATCTCTTCACGGATCGACTTCTCAATCTTCGCTCCACTTGGGAAACGCCGCACCTCTGGTCGGTCAGCATTTCGGAATCGTCAACAACGCCTCCGCGACTCGAAGTCGCGAGGCCGCAGTTTGTGGAACTGACCATCCAAAATCCGACGCAGCACACCTATCGCCTGACTCTTGACGGCGAATTCGTCGCTGATCTGCCGCCGCACCACGAAGTCCCCATTCGCGGTACCGCTGGCCGAGTGACGCTGCGAGCGAAGCCACTTCGCTCCACGGCTGGTGAGCAATCACTGACGGGCGATGTGACCGAAGACACGACTTGGTCGTTATCGCAGTGATCCCCAAAAGAAACTGCGCCCGAGCGTTTCGGGCGATCCATTGGATCGAAGGACATTGTTCAAAAACAGGAGGTTTGTCATGCAACCAGAACTCACGACCGCACAGCCAGTGAAACAAGGAGCCGCACTCGGTGGCTGGGTCTGTTTCGGATTGGGCATCATCACGATGTACCTCTCGCTGCTTCTGTTCTTCATCTATGGGCCGCTGTTTTGTGTGGCGCTGATCTTGTCCGTGGTCGCAATGGCTCAGCGGCGCATTGTCGGGGGGCTGGTGTTGCTGCTCTGTTGTCTGCTCGTCGCTCCCGCACTCTGGATGGGTCTCACGACCGTTCGCGGCACTGAGACGCTGGAACAGGTCAACGAAGTGCTGGACGCAAACCTTCGTGCTCGCGAAGCCGCCATTCGCGAACAGCGCGAGCAAGAAGGCGAACAAGCCGAGACCACTTCCCCGTCAGCCTTTCGCTAGCCGGGACGCAGCCCAAATCGACGGCAGGAGAGAAAAGCTGCGGTCGATTATTCCGACGGACTCAGCGTTCCTGATCGTGAGATGGAAAATCCTGGGATTTTTTTCTTGAAGTTTGATGGTTCGCTCGCTCAAGTGCTGGGCCGACGCAGACGGTTTCCGAAGACAATGGATGGCTTTGGCGTCTGCGGTGTCCCAAGACAAGGAGGTGCCCCTTGGACACGGGAAAATGGTGTCGCCTCGTGCGACGGCTCAAAGCAGGCGAGTCGCTACTCGTCAAAGTTGCCACCGGACATGCGCTCGTCATTCGTCGAGACGCGCGCGACTCGAACAAGTTCCTGTTCGAGGAATTCACGGCTCCCGAAACGAAGCCGTACTTCGTCATCCATCCGCACGATGATCCGATAGCGGATGGAGAACTCTTCGACGGTCGCCCTCCGCGTCAGCGGTGGCGACATCGCCACGGTGAAGAAGTCGCAGGTGGCGGCATCTGATCTCGTCCGCCACGAGCCTCTGGCATGCGCCGGAGTTCTGGCGGACGCAATGCGAATCCCGCAGTTGAGTCCGACTGAAAGGTGGCAGTCTGCTCAACTGCGGGAGCTTCGCTCGATTCAACAAGTCCAAACATCGCTGAGAAGTACCCCCAGTTCGCTTGCCGGGGCGGCTCGCGGGATTCTGCACGACTCGAATTTCATTGGAGAACCAGTAGTGCAGAATCCCGCGAGCCACCGGGACAAGCCCGGTAGGGTGAAGTTCAGCAAGCAACCAACACAAACAAGGAGTGTGCGTGATGAGAAATCAACCGAGTGTTCCGCTGGCGTCCATTTCTGACATCTTCCAGCAAGAGATCACCGACCGGCCGGGCGAAGTGCTCAACGTCGTGCAGGAGAAGACGCGATTGTTCGCGCGGTCGGTCGTGCCGGACATCGCCGACGTCGTGCCGAAAGATCGCCTGCAAGGCGGAGTCGCCCTGCGAGCAACCGAGTCGGAAGTCTGGGTCTCTCCGTATGTCTTCCGCTTCGTGTGCAGCAACGGAGCGATCATGGCTCATGCGCTGCAAACGCGACAGCTCTCCGACCTGGACTGGCAAGACCCTTGGAGTGCAGCCAACGGTCTGCGCGAAGCGATCCAAGCCTGTTGTGAGCCAGAGGCATTCGCATCCGCAGTTCAAGAGTTTCGTTTGGCCACGAAAGCGATCGTGGTCCCCGGCCCGCATCTGCTCTCATGGCTTGCCCAATCAGGATTGGCAAACCCGGGCTTGTATCAAGCGATCATGGACCAGTTCTTCCGCGAACCAAACGAAACCCGATTCGACCTGACGAACGCCATCACGGCCGTGGCTCGCGAGACGCGAGATCCGGACGTCCGCTGGCGACTGGAGGAACTTGGCGGAGCCATCGCCGCCGGCCAAGTTGATTTGTCTCCGCCGCGAAGTCTGCCAGCGAACCATAGTCGTCATTCAACGACAGCTTCTTTCTGTCGCGGGCAGTAATTCGTAGGTTGAAGAGAGTGCCGCACACGAGAATTTGAAGGATCGTTGTGATGGCTTTGTTGGCAACGGCAATTGTGTATCACAGATTGGTTGAGCAACTCTCGCTCACAGAATTTGGGGTGTTAAGCCATGAACGCGCCGGGCACCGGTCGGCGACCGCCATTTGGCAAAAACTCGAATCAGTTCTTCTTGCCAAGGCCGCTCAACAAGTCACTTGATCTTTGTTGCCATTCCGCATGGGTCAGGCGGCGCAGGTTACCATTCGAATCTGCAATCATTCCCGTCTCAACATCGACCTGCAATTTCAACGCATTGGGATCACGAGCTTCCGGCGTCGGAATGCGCCAGACACGGGAGAGTCCGTGTGGCTGCAATTGGCGAGAATGGCGGTTCCGTCGGGGAAGAACGAGGCTTGCTCGACAGGCAACATCGGTTCGCAGATCGGCAGCCCCGTGACGACATCCCAGAGTCGCACGGTGCGGTCCCGCCAAACAAACTTCATTTGGCTCCGCGATCGGCACATTCACAATGAGTAACGACTACGGGTTCCACTCGCGAACGAATTGCAGAGCACGGACGCGGACAGGCTCGCTACTAGTCAGATTTGATGAGATAGCGTCGAGACATTCGTTTGGGCCGTAGGATTGTTCGCGCAGCGTTCGGACCAAACGCACGGCCTGCTGTTCGATCCGCACGTCTGACGTCAAGGGTCGTGCGTCCCATACGATCACCTCATCATTACTGGCCGACATCAACCGTTTCCCATTATCGCTGAATGCGACGGCCTGGATGTCGCTGTTGTGTCCCCTCAACGTGAGCATTTCCTGCCCAGTCAAAGCATCCCACACCTTTACGAGAGCATAATCGGCACCTGCCATCCGACGGCCTCCCGAGGCCAACCTGCTCCCATCCGCATTGAATGCCACGCTGGCGATGGAACTGCCGTGACCCCTCAACGTGAGTGTCTCAAGACCGTTCGCACAGTCCCAGACCTTCACCGTCTTATCTTGGCTTGCCGATGCCAGCCGGCTTCCGTCCCTACTAAAGGTCAGGCAACTCGAACCTTTCAATGTGAACCGTTCCTGATTCTTGGCGACGTCCCACACCTTTGTGGTGTCGTCGAAGCAGCCCAATGCCAGCCATTTACCATCCGGACTAAATGCGATGGCCCCGACTCCACTAATCTGCCCGGTTTGCGGCCGCGGGATTCCGGCGATATCGAGAATGCCAAATGCCAGCGACTTGCCCAAACCGACACGGCCTCTCAAGGTGAGGGACTCCTCACCACTTGTGGCATCCCACATCCTTACCGTGTCGTCCGAATTCGCGGAAGCCGCCCATGTCCCATCCGCGCTCAACGCCACGCGATGGACGAAGTCAGACCGTGCTTTTATCGTGAGTTTCAATTGACCATCCACTGCATCCCAAATCCGTATGGATTTGTCATCGCTAGCCGATACCAATCGTTTTCCATCGGAACTTAATGCGACACTCGTTACAGGGCCATCGTGACCCTTCAGCGTGAGCATGTCGAGACCGCTCGTGCAGTTCCAAATCTTGATGGTGTGATCTTGGCCAGCGGAGACGAAACGGTTTCCGTCAGCGCTCCATGCCGCGCTACGAACGATTTCGGTGTGCCCTTTCAACCGCGACTTGTTCGGCTGTTCTGCATTTTCCGTTCGTATGAATCGTTGCCACAATGCCTCTCGATCCACCAACGAGAATCCGTCTTGGTCGCTTGGGATTGCTGTGTCCCATACTTTTACCGTCTGATCGTTGCTTGCCGATGCCAGCCGTGTTCCGTCTCTGCTGAAGGCAACACATCGCACGTCATCGGTGTGACCTTTCAGAGTCAATGTCTCGCTGCCATACGCCGCGTCGTACAGCTTGATCGTGTCGTTGAAATTCACGACCGCAACGTTCTTCCCATCAGTGCTGAAGGCGGCGTGTTTGAAGTGGCTGAAGCGTTCGTCGGATGAGCGTGTTTCCCGTCCATTCGCTGTCTCCCAAATCCTCACAAGCCCTAACCCCTGCGCCACAACGGAAGTCCCATCCTCATTCCATGAGGCTTGCTCGGCATGAAAACCCTTCGCCATCAATGCGAGTTGCATTGTCCCGTTGTTCAAATCCCAAATCCTGACCGTGTCGCCTCTACCAACCGACAACAAGCGCTTTTCATCCGGACTAAACACCACACTGGTAACGTCGCTTATGTGCCCATTCAATGTCAGCAATGCCTGCCCGGTCGAAGTGTCCCACAGCTTCACGGTCTTATCGGCGCTCGAAGATGATAGGCGCTTGCCATCGCTGCTCCATACCACGCAATTCACCGCGTCAGTATGACCTTCCAAGGTGCGCGTCTCCGCGCCCGATTTTACATCCCATATTTTTACATTTCCCAAGAGATTCTTGTTGAAGGGATTCGCCCCAACTGCTCCGGCAAGCCTACTTCCATCGGCACTCAACGCGATACTCGCGATGTCGAGCCATTGCACGCCGAACGACTGCACCTCTTTACCTGTGATGGCATCCCACACCTTAATAGTGTCGTAGCTAGCAGACGCCAGCCATTTGCCGTCAGCACTCCAGGCAACGAGTTTTGCGTAGGCAGAGTTTCCTCTTAGATCCAACAGGTAGGAATGCGCCAGGCGGTTCCAGTAATGCCATTCGAAGCCCCTTAGGTCTGTTTCATCGTCTTGGGGGCAACTTCTTTCCAAGAGATCGAGGACAACACCGACTTGCGAATTCTCCCAGTTTCTCTGCACAAGATTCATCCGTGCTGAATACAGATGACGTCTTGCCTCGGCCGCCTTAGTCTCGGCACGATCTTGTTCAATTTGAGCCTTCTTGGCATTCGCCACCGCCTCTTTGGTTTTAGCATCAGCACGGTCCCGCTGTTGTAGAACTTCCTTAGCTTTGTTCTGGGCTTCGATCGTCTTCCGATTCGCCCGAGCGGTCTCCTTCAGCAGTTCGCGATTGCGGGCCTCGGACTGGAAAGCATAAAAAAGTGACACCGACGTCCCGGCAATCGAAGTGAGCAGCACTGCGGCAATCAGTGTGGCAATCAGCGGTTTGTGTTGGCACCAGCGCCAAGTCCGTTTGAAGAGCGTGGTTGACGGTGTAACTGTTCGCTCACCGCGAACGAAGCGATGGAGTTCTTGGGCGAGTTCGGCTGCGGTAGAGAAACGGCCGTGAGTATCCTTTTCCAGGCACTTCAGACAGATCGACTCCAGGCCGATGGGGATGGCAACGCTCAGCCGCCGAGGCGCAATGGGTTCTTCTTTCAGTACCAAATCGCGAAGCAGAATCCATTTGTCGGTCGTGCAGGGACACGGGACTCGGCCGGTCAGCAACTCGTACAGAATGACGCCCAAGGACTAGATGTCCGAGGCTGGGCCAACTTTGTGACTGTCGCGCCATTGTTCCGGCGACATGTACTCCGGCGTCCCCAGCACCGTTTGGTCCTGAGTCAATGTGTACTCGGCCCGATCTTCACGTTTCGCCAAACCGAAATCGGCGACGTGTGGAAGCCCATTGGTATCCATCAGGATATTGGCAGGTTTCAAGTCGCGATGCACGATGCCCGCTTCGTGCGCGGCGTGCAACGCCTCGGCGACTTGACCGCACAACTGCGCGGCTTCTTTGTGAGTGAGAGAATGCTCGTTCGCGCGCATTCGCTTCACCAGCATCTGCAAATTCAAGCCTTCAATCATCTCGCTGGCGAGGTACAGTCGGCCGTCAATCTCGCCGAACTTGTACAAACGCACGACGCCTCGATGCTCAATCCGCGATAGCGTCCGCGCCTCCCGTTCAAACCGTAGCCGAGCTTCGAGCGTCGCATCTTCGTCACCGGGTTTGACCTCGGACTGAGACCGCAAAAGCTTCAGCGCCACATGCCGACGGTCGATCGTATCGAATGCCTTCCAGACCTCGCCGAAAGCGCCTCGCCCCAGCAGCGACAGCAACTCGTAGCGTCCAAACATCCGCTTCGGCGGCGAAGGGGGAACCGATTCAGCGTTCTCCGGCTTTGGAGCCTGGGTCGATTCCGCCTGCTTCAACTCTTCATTGATGCGGTCCAACTCGGCCGTCTCTTCCGGCGACACGATCAACGTCATAGCCAGTGCTCGTTCTACTCGGCTTCCGCATGACGGACATGTGAGTTCGCTCTCCGGCCCGGAGTCCACGACTTCGATGGCGACTTGGCAATGAGGACACGCAATGCGCATGGCGACTCCATTGGTCAGAGAGCAAACCAGCGGCACTCAGCGCCCGCGCGTGCCATCACTGGAATCGCTCGCGTAGCTCGTATGACGCGCGTTCATGTTGCTCTTCAACGGGAGAGACGTTGTTCCCGGGGTATAGCTCGGCGGCGCGACATCTCCTTGGGCTTGTTGCGGTTGGTTCACTGAGTTGAACGCGAAGGCTGCCCATCGCCGAACCTGTGGGTCCGCATGATCGGCAAGCAGGCTCGAAAGCTGCGTGGAGGCCAAATTGCGTTCAATCTCCAACAGTGGCTTCTCTCCGCGAGCAAGTTCGCTGATCGCGAAGCAAACAGCCGTCAGAACGGATACGTCTTTCTCTGCAATCAGGCATCCGACCAATATGCCGAATGACTCTCGCGCTTCGGGGCCGATTCGGCCGATCGCATAGGCGGCCCAACGCCGGCTCACCGCTTCGGCATCGTTCTTCAAGATGCGTGCGAGAGATTCACGCGCTGGCAATGCCTTCGTCCCGAAGTCGGCGATCACATGCAACGCCGTGCGTCGCACCAGCGGGTCTTCTTTTAAGTCGAGCAGCGTCACCAATTGCGGCACCAACTCATCTGCATTTGCCGCGAGAGGATGCTGTCGCACCACACTGGTCGGCGGTGTTTGAACCGGTGCGGGAGAGGTCGGTGCCTCATACGTTGGGCCAGAGCTTGCCGGCTGCGAAAACGTCGGTGGGAATCTTTGTCGTATCGGCTCGTCGTCACGCTGACCATCCGCCAAAAGGTTTTTCTCGCGTGCTGGAGAAGATCGTGTCGGCACCGGGCTGACGGATTCAAACACCGGTTTGAAAACTGTCAGCGTTGGTGTTGCCTTAGTCACCACATTTGCCCTCGCGAATCGCTGATCGGGGACCGGGCGAAGTGGTTGAGCGGGTTGCGTGTTTGGCAATGATTTATGGGGATCATTCAACGTGGTTCCTTGCGGGATGTCCTGCGGCACGACGACGAGCAGGCCGCATGAAGATCGCCACGTCTCCGACAGCGCCGCAACCGCCGCCCAACGCTCAAGTTTGTTGCGGCTCTTGAGTCCGTCAATTACCGCCGGCAATTCGATCGTCCCTTTCGAATCGATCTCTCCGGCGAGCGCCATCGCCGCTGCTCGTAGTGCCGGCTTGTCGCTGTTCTTGAATCGGTCAACGACGGCAGATAGCTCGGTCGCACCTTTCAAGTCGATCTTCCCCGTGAGCACAAAGGCGGCCGCTTTGGACGGGTCTTTCTCCAGAGTCAAAATGGCGTCAATCAAATCCTGGGGCCATTGCGCGGGATCACCCAATTCCTTCCGCAACGCTTTTGCCGCCAACGGGAGAAATGGAGAATCTTTCCCTTGCCAGGCTCGCGCCGCATCCACCAATTCGGACAACGGCAGCAATGGCAGAGTATCCAAGTCCGCAATCTGAGCGTTTTCCAATCGGAACGCTTTTAACTTGTCCGAAACGGCAACGGCCGGTGCTTGCTCGGCCGCCGAATTCTCCTGAACTGGTTTCAAAACGGTGACAGGAACCGTCGCATACACCGGTGCTCCATACGCCGGTGCGCAGAAGTCCGAAATCTCGCTGATCCGCTGGCCTCGTACCGATTCCGCCACTTGGATGGGGGCTGTCGCTGTCTTGGAATTGTTCGGCTTCGTTGGCTCAGTTTTCTCAGGCAGGCTGGTTTCAACAATGTGTCCGTCTGCTTTGGCCTGTGCCATCGTGACCGGAGGTTGAGGAGCCGATTTCATCGCAAGCATTTCTTGAGTTGCCGCTTGCTCCCGCTTCATCACGACGAGTGTTGATTCCAGTGCGGCGAGTCGTTGGTCTAACTTCGGCGCACCCGGCTCGTCAGGGTCGATTCTTACGACAGATTTATCGGAGGTCGGTTTGTCGGCGAAGTGCAGCCAAGTGCTGCCGAGTGCCAACAGCAGTGCCGCGGCGGCGACCCAACTTGAGAAAGATCTTCGGGGGGCTGCCGTGGGAGTCGCCGCCGGAGCCACGCTTGATGCTGAGGCTTTCGTCGTCAAGAAACGTGGCAAGTCGGGTTCCGCGCCTTCGCGGCGGACCTTCGAGACGTCGAGATTGACGATCGGGAGAGCTTTGATTTCTTCATCCGCCATGACCTCTTGGACCAAGTCGAGGCACTCGCGCACGGCTGGATGATCTTTCGCCGCTTGCTCGATCTTTCGTTCCTCCTCATCAGTGCATTCGTCGGCGAGGTAGCGGGCCAGCAGGCATTCATCGACATCGCCCCACGTCGCGGCTTCTTGCTCGGCGAAGTCGCGCAGCTCCGCTTGCAGCCGTGACCAGATAACCGCCGGTGAGGCGTCTGGCGTTGAGCCTGATGCCGGCGTGTGACTGCTGGCAGTGTCGGCGGCCTCAGCCCTCGCAGTACCTCCGTAAGTTTCAGGCAGCACGGATTGGCCAGAGGCCGCTGCTCCTTGAGCAACCCGGTCGGTGAGATACTCCTTGACCGAATGAGCGATGCTGAGTCGCTCGCCATCCGACCATTCGCCGTCCAAATGCCGAGCGAATTCCGCTTCGTCGAACTCGACGGTTCTGTTCGGATCGGTGGCGATGGACGAAGACGACTGTGAAGAAGGTTGACGAGACATGGCTTATCTGCCGATCAGCAAGGAAGTTAATGATGTGACTGGGCATCCCTGCATTCTCCGTGAGGCTCGTCAATTGAGGTGTGTCATCCTTCAAGACGTCTCACGGCTCCATGACTGCAACCGAAACTCCTCCGGGTTTGTGAATTCCTTGGAATCCTGACTTTAGATGCTTGGAACAAATTAGCCGGAACGCGCTAGCGTCCGGTTCTCGCAAATATCGGAAAACCGGACGCTATCGCCGGCTGATGGGCCTAAGAGGAACACAACCGGACAACCACTTTGGTAATGTCATCATGCTGCGGGCGAGCCGCCAAGGCTCGGTCAAGCAACTCTGCGACAGCAGTACACAGAGACCGATGAGGTTGTGGCAGACACTTCATCTTTGCCAACGTCTCACCCAGCCGGCCGGTGTGATGCGGTTGATCGAACAAGCCATCGGAAGACAACAACCATTCGTCGGCCGGGCGCAGCGGCCAACGACGTTCGGCGGGAGGATCGTGTGCGTAGTCCACACCCAGGTACGAACTGCCGAACCGTTGGAACTCGACTCGCTGCTCGTGCGGCTGATGACACAGCGAGCGACATTCTCCGGCAGCCGCGATCACTACGTCGCCGTCGGCATCGAATCTGGCCAGAGTCGCATCCACGAACAAACCATCGGGCAGCGGAGTGCTTCTCAACTCCTGTGAGAGGTACTCCAACACGGAGGCCGGATTCTCGCCACGTTCGCGCCATTGGCGTACGGCGTCCAGATTCCAAAGGTGTGGCAAGCCAGACGTCAGCACATGAGCCGGCCAGCCGTGGCCGGTGACATCGGCGATCAGCAACCACAAAGCTCCATCTTGGGTTACATCTCCCGCGCACCAATCTCCGCTGACTTCGTCCAGAGGCTTGATGAGTGTCTCAATCTCGAAGCGAGGATGCCGCGGCATCGCGGGCTGCGGTGGGGATGCAACGTCGTCACGTTCCGGCCGAAGGAATTGCTTCGCAAGAAAGAAGAGCACGCGGCTGATAAGCAACTCAGGTGTGGAAGACTCCTCAAGATCGTGCCGAGTCCGCAGCCACATAATGGCAAGCGACAAGAACCGCTCGCCAAATTGATTCGCATCTCCGGTCAGCTTCTTTCGCTGCCAGACAATCTTGGCGAGCTTGCTGACGCGCTCCCGTAGCAGGTCACGCATCTCGTTTATGGCTTGGCGCTCGCCGAGGCGTAGCCCGCTCAGCGTCTCAATCCACGACGCCATTTTCTCTTCTGCTAATTGCATGGCAGCAATTCCGAGCTAGTGAATCCGAACCCGCCACTCTTCCCAACGTCGATTCAGTCTGACCGAAAGAACCCGGTAAATTCAACCGAGCCAAGGATTTGCTGATGAAGCGAAGGGCGACCGCAAAAGAGAACTCCGACGCCGCAGCACGAGGTGAACCGCTCTTGTCCGCTCG